>Ga0155368_126_pt5 | contig 1331 bp, 2 predicted proteins | sample RifCSPhighO2_02_FD_106336 | JGI IMG/M metagenome (GOLD analysis project Ga0155368, IMG submission 106336) | Candidatus Buchananbacteria bacterium RIFCSPHIGHO2_02_FULL_39_17 | reverse complement strand
TTGCCATCAGTAAGCCATCCTCTTTTGAATTAACCCTTCATTAATTTTTACTTTCTTTAAAATCCGTGCAATTCGCACTCCTGCTCTACCATCCCCAAACGGATCAAAGGGATTTTTCACCTTTCCTAGTTTCTTGCGCATTGCTTTTTTTGCCGCAGTTACAATCTGCGCCTTTTTGTAATCAACTTGTATAACGCTCTTTGCCCTTTCCCTTCCGCTTTGCCTTGTCCCGATTAAAACATATGGCGTCTGCAAAGACGGCGCTTCTATCAATCCGCTGCTTGAGTTTCCAATCATAACATCCGCATTTTTCATTGTACTGAGATAGAGAATGTGGTTTAAATTTTTGAAAAGTTTTATCTTTTTATTTTTTCTTGCACGTTTCAAAACCTGCTGCATCATTTTGTTATATCCTGCATCCGAATTGCTGTAAATGTAAACTGTCTGCTCGTTTAACTGGAGCAGCGCTGAAATAACTTCGTTCATATTCTTCTTTGCAACTTTATATTCAGTTGTTACAGGATGCTGGACTGCCAAAATTATTTTTCCGTTATTAAATCCAAACTTCCTTTCAATTTCTTTCCTGCCCATCAATTTCTTATTTTTAATTGAATCAACCCCAGGGCTTCCAACCAAATGAATTCTCCACCTGTCTTCGCCCATTTTTTTCAACCGCTCAACGCTTTTTGCCGTGGCTGCGAAATGAATATGTGCAAATTTAGTAATTGCGTGCCTGATAGACTCATCTATGCTTCCTGTTACCTCGCCTCCATGAATGTGCGCAACCGGAATGTTCATGTGCGAAGCAGCCGCAGCCGCAGCCAGTGGCTCATCCCTGTCCCCCAGAACAACAACAATATCCGGCTTTATTTTTTCAAAAGCCTTTGCCATGCCTTGCACCCCTCTCCCTAAAGATTCTGCCATTCCCTCAGGAGTTTTTGTGTTCTTTAGCATTGGCACAACTGCCCAAATCGGATATCTGTCCTTTCGGATTTCATTAATTGTGTTTCCAAATTCTTTCAAAAGATGCATTCCTGTTACAACAAATCCGGCTTTCAGCCCTTTTTCCTTCTTAATTGCATCCATTACACTAGTCAGAATTCCATACTCTGCCCTTGTTCCAGTAACAACTGCTATTTTCCTCATGTGAGCGAAGCGAACATATTTGAAACCGAAGGTTTCAATTCATTTTATTAAATTAAACTTAATCTGCTCGTCCTTTTCAATTGCTTTTATTGCTGTTTTTCCAATTAGGCTCCAGTACTTATTCGGGCTCAGCCCAGTTCCCGGCCGCTTGACTGCGAGCATTTTTTCAGCAATAGTTTCCCCTT
>Ga0155368_116_pt1 | contig 8576 bp, 8 predicted proteins | sample RifCSPhighO2_02_FD_106336 | JGI IMG/M metagenome (GOLD analysis project Ga0155368, IMG submission 106336) | Candidatus Buchananbacteria bacterium RIFCSPHIGHO2_02_FULL_39_17 | reverse complement strand
ACTGTGAGGTGAGATTTCCAAGTGGCAGTCCTTTACCTTTTTCGGTTGAGTTAAAGCTGGAAACAATTTGCGAGATAAGCCAGCGAATGTCGTCGTCAGCAATATAACGATCCACAATATCCAAAAGTATCACTTGATCGATAGAAGCGAAAAACTTTTTAATGTCACACTTTAAAACCCACACCGTTCTGGTGTGATTTTTTGACGCTTGATAGGTAAAAGCTCTAAAACAGTTGAGTGCTTTATGCGTTCCTTTATTTTTCCGGCACGAATAAGAATTGGCAATAAAGGTTTTATCAAAGAATGGATATAAAACTCTGTAAAGTGCGTGGTGCAATAACCTATCTCTAACACTAGCCTTATGAATATTTCTTGGTTTGGGGTCAGAAATGTTAAACGCATGATATGATGAATGTTGGTAAGTTTTATTAGCTAAATCATTATAAAGCGCTAAAATATTTTCCATTAAATTAAGTTCAAACTGCTGGACATCCTTACGTGAACGCTTACCTTTTAAAAATTCCTTCCAGGCGTCAAATAAATTCTCAATGGAAATGATATACTGATAATTATTAGTAAATTGAATCTTTCCCATATATGTCATATCCTACCCCCCCCCAACAATTTTGCCAGTCTTGCAAAAAGTGAAATCCTCCTACTTACTCTGGTATAGCTACTACCAAGCATTACCAAAAATCCAGCGGTATTCGCTGGGTCAAAAAATAGATAACCTATTTATTGAAGTCATTGAGGCCATTGCTACTGCCAGTTTTTTATCTCGGCAGGAAAAATCGCCTTATGTCCGCCGAGCAATTCAAAAATTAGATGCACTTAAAATACTTCTAATGGTGCTGTGGGAAACTAAAAGTTTAGATAATAAAAAATACGGTGCACTATCTGCACTACTTGATGAAATCGGTAAAATGTTAGGCGGCTGGAACGGCCAACTGATAAAACAAAACTCCCCCAAATAAGGGGGAGAAAGAAGTGATTGGCGAGGGAGGCCGACGGATTGTTAGCATTCCAGTGGTTATTGAGCCAGTTATAGTTCCAGTTCCACTGCGAGCCGTAGACATACAGATAGAGCACATTCCGATTGCCGTTCGGGTTCCGCAGAAAATGTATAAACGCCGTCTATTCCACTGCCCTTTGAATACTCTTGGGGCTGTATCGTATTTGGTATCTTAAATACCCTAGCGTTTATACCAAGTAACTTCTTTTTTAGTTTCATATTCTACTCTATCTCAAACCTTGGTCGGAGATACTCTGAGATATATGATAACTGGATTCGGTAGTCAGCAACCGTAGTCACTGACGTATTCACCTACTACCTTCTTTAGTATAGCAAATTTAATTTAACTTTTCATTTTCAAATTAAAGAAAAAGAAATCGACCCGCAACAGAGTTAACCGTGCGGGTCGACGAATTCAAGCCTGCCTGCCGAAGCGGCAGCGTAGGCAGGTCCTAAGGACTAAGTTCTCAGGCCAAAGGCCTAAGGTCTTAAGTTCAAAGGACTTAGTTACTTGCGAGGGAGGCCGACGGATCGCTAGCATTCCAGTGGCGACTGAGCCAGTGACAGATCCAGTACCACTGCGAGCCGCAGACATACAGATAGAGCACATCCCGATCGCCGCGCGGGTCCCGCAGACGAAGACCGAAGAAGTAAATACGCGTCACACCTTTGCGACGCAACTTCTCCAGTACACTGCTTTCGCGGTTGGTCTGATAATCCTCCCACAGCGAGAGGAACGCCCGACCGCCGAGGTTGATGTTGCCACTGGCGATGGCGCGTCTGAGCTTCTCTTCGCCATGGACCGAGGGTTCCCCTTCTTGGAGGTGATCCTCTAGTAGGACCTGCTCCCAGTCGATGACCGACAGGGTGTCCTCGCGCGTGTCGCGATCCTCTTCGCCTTCCAAGCCGTTACCATCAGCCTGGCCTTTCCAAACGGTCCAGCCTTTGCCGATAAACTCCTCGGGAGAGAATGACTTCTGACACTCCAGTTTGAAGCACTCGCGCACGATCTTTGCCAGACCACGCAACACCAGCCTGAGGCCGGTAAGCGCTTCGCTCCGATTTTGTCCGAGGGCAGTAACTTCTTCCGGAGTGAACCCCTCGGCTTCTAAAGCGTTTGCCAGTTGATGAGTCTGGCCCTCTTTGTAGGAAGACATGTCTTCCTCCTTTCGGTTGGCACATGTGCCGTTGATTTTTGCTAGAGGGCCACTCAATGCAGCCATAGCCAGAAACCACACAATACAGTTTCATCCTAAACTCGATTTTGGATCTGGTATAAATGGGTGGCTTTTGGCTATGGCTACTTGTTTTGCAAGTATTAATAATATAGCTAAAAAGAGCGAATAATACAATATACCATAAACAGATATTTTTGTCAATAAAAATAACCCCTAATTTAGAAGCTTTTTTATTATCTGGTTGTTCTGTCCAATTTACCCGAGGATTGGTCTAGAACTTTTTGACTGTTTTTTTGGCTAAAATTACTACCTAAAACCGGTCGCTTTGGAACGCGTCCAGTCTCCTCTGAGGGTGGGATTCGAACCCACAACCCGCTGATTAACAGTCAGCCGCTCTACCATTGAGCTACCTCAGAATATATGGCTCATTTTTTGCTCTATTTTGATAAATTTTAAGCTTCAAGGCTTTAACCTAAAACCGGGTCGCCAAAAACACACTCATCCTTCGACGATGTGACTTTACTATCTATAACTTTTTATCTTATTTATCAACTTTTTTAATTCCGGAATCCGTCTCTGAATTGTCTTCCAAATAATCTTTATATCCACGCCAAAATATTCATGAATTATTTTATTTCTCATCCCAATGATTTTATTCCACGGCACTTCCGAATGCTTAACCTTTATTTCCTTGGGTATATTATTAGCGGCTTCACCAATAATTTCTATATTTCTGACAACCGCGTCAATCGCCATTTTATTATTCTTAAATTTTTCAAAAGTTAAATCTTTAGTATACAACTCAATACTTTTAATACACTCTTCAATATCAGCTATATAAAGATTGTAATCTCTTTTATTTTTTGGCATAAACTACTTCGCTCAAAATCTTCTTTTTAATAATGGGCTTGAGAGCATTTTTAGTTGCTAAATCGACCTTCCTTTTTAAAATTTTACTCAAATAATCTTCTAAGTCCAGAAAATCAAAAAAATCTACTGATTGAGAAAACTCAACCAAAATATCAATATCACTGTCTTTGCGCGGTCGGCCATTAACAAAAGACCCAAACACTCCAATTCTCTTCACACCGTAATCTTTCTTTAGAGAATCAAGATTTTGGTTAATGATCTTAATATTTTTTTTCAATTCACTGCTCATATTTTTAAATTGGATTATTTTATATAAAATTTTTGCACTATGATTTTAATAGTCTTTCAATTTTTCAATTAACTGGTGTTTCTCAATTTTTTCCAAAGATTTGGCTTCAATCTGCCGGATCCGTTCGCGGGTGACATCAAACTCCTGGCCAACTTCTTCCAAAGTGTGAGAAACGCCATCGGTTAAACCAAAACGCATTTCTAAAATTTTTTGCTCGCGCGGGGTTAAATCTTTAATCACATCTTTAACATAATCGCGCAAAAGTTGCAGGGCTGCGGCCCGATCTGGCGTCACTGTGCGCACATCTTCAATAAAATCTTCCAGGGTACTATCTTCATCGTCTTCACCCACCGAAGTTTCAATTGAAATTGTTTCCTGGCTAATTTTAATAATATGGTGAACTTTGTCAAGCGGTTCGCCCATCTCCGCCGCGATTTCTTCCGGCAATGGTTCGCGACCCAAATCCTGGATTAACTGCCGTTCCGCTTGTTTAAATTTATTAATCGTTTCCACCATATGAACCGGAATCCGAATCGTCCGCGACTGATCGGCGAGAGCTCGAGTGATCGCTTGCCTAATCCACCAAGTGGCATAAGTGGAAAATTTATAACCGCGGCGGTAGTCAAATTTTTCCACCGCCCGAAATAAGCCAATATTGCCTTCCTGGATTAAATCAAGCAGGGAAAGGCTTTTGCCGGTAAAGCGCTTGGCAATGGAAACAACCAACCGCAAATTCGCTTCAATTAATTTACGCTTGGCTTCTTGGTCACTGCGCTCCGAACGTTTGGCTAAAGAGATTTCTTCTTCCGGCTTTAAAAGCGGCACTTTACCGATTTCGCGCAGATACATTTGGATTGAGTCAGCGGAAATATCAGAAATCTCAAATTTTTTCTTCTGCTTGCCGCTCACGCCCAGTTGATTTAGAATTTCTGATTTTTTTTCCGTTAACGACAAAATGCCATCTTCCATCTCAACGGTGGCTAAGCCGATTTTATCAATTTTATTTAAAAATTTTTCGTACTCATCTAAATATTCTTCAACTTCGGGAAAAACATGGAGGATTTCCGCTTCCGTGATAAAACCGCGCACCCGGCCTTTTTTAATCAGTTTTTCCGCCTCGGCCTGATTAAAAACCGTTTTTGACTTGTCCAATTTTAATTTTGGCCGGCCCGCCTTGACTCGCCCGCTTCGCCGAATCGAGGCGAGCGTTCGGCGAGGCCGGCCCGCCTTTTTGCCTGACTTTTTTTTCCGGACTTTCTTTTTATTTTTAATTTTTCCGGCTAATTTTTTTCGTTTTGACATAAATCATAAAACCTGAAATCTGAAACATAAATTATTGCTTCAAATTCCAGATTTAAAATTACTCAAGTAATTTTAATTGAGCGGCAACTTCATTAAACTGGTTTAAAAGATTTTTTACCTCATTGGCGTCACCTTGTTTTTCCGCAATTTTAATTTGATCTTCTAATCTTTTAAGTTTTGCTGAATAAAAATTTTTCTTGGCGAAATTAATAGCAATGAACAGCTCATCTTCTACTGTTTCAAAATCAAAATCAAAAAAATCCTTCTCGGCAGCCAAGACGAGCCGGTCAGCTAATGATTCAAGGTTTTGCGGTTTAAGTTGTTTAAGTTTAAGTTTAAGATGAAAATTCTGATAATTAAAATCAGAGATGGTGCTCTTAATATCTTCAGTATAATAAATAATTAGTTGTTTGTAAAGTTGATTTAAAGCCTCATTGATGATAATTTCCGGCGGCAAATTGTCAATGAGAAAAGAAATTGTCAAGGGGTATTTCAAAGCAATCGCTAAAATCCGCTGACCAAGCATCAGGTCGCGGTCAGTGCTAGGCACCAAAGCAGCCGTTTTCCTCTCATCAATTTTTTGTCTTTGAATTTTGGGTATGGTCTCGCGCAAAATCGCCTCAGAAACTTTAATTTTCTCGGCTAGTTGACTGAGCCAATGAGTCTGTTCAATTTTACTGCCCAGCCGGTTAATCAGCGGCAGCAAAATGGCCGCTGATTTCTTTTTGCCGTCAACGGTTTTCGGATCAAAACGGCTGAAAGTTTTTTCAAAATAGTATTCCATAATCGATTTGGCGCCAGTAACCGCTGCCAGCCATTCCGCCGGATGATGGCGGACGCATTCATCCGGATCTTTGCCAACGGGCAAAACAATAATTTTAATGTCCAAATCTTCACCTAAAGCAAGATCAATGCCGCGCCGAGCCGCTGATTCACCGGCTAAATCCATATCAAAACAAAAGGCCAAATTTTTGGTGTAACGTTTTAAAATTTTTAAATGATCCGGGGTTAATGCCGTGCCGGACATGGCAATGACATTTAATGTTTTGGCTTGCCAAACAGAAACAACATCCATCTGGCCTTCAACAATAATCGCCAAATCTTTGTTTTTTATCTCTGGCTTGGCTTTGTCCAAATTAAACAAAACCAAACTTTTGTTATAAATCAAAGTTTGGGGAGTGTTGATATATTTGCCGCCGGCCTCCGGCTTTTCGGTCAGCAGTCGGCCGGAAAAACCAATTGGGTTGCCGTGGGCGTCATTAATCGGAAACATAATCCGATCGCGGAAGCGGTCGTAAAAATCCGTGCCCCGCTCTTTTTTAACCGAGAGACCGGCTAAAAAAATTTCCTGATCTTTAAAATCCCGGCTTTTCAAAAATTTAACCAAGGTATCCCAAGATTCCGGCGCATAGCCAATTTTAAAATCACTGATGGTTTGTTCAGTCAAACCACGATTTTTCAAATAAACCAAAGCATTTTTTCCGGCCGGCGATTCAGTTAAAACTTTATGCCAAAAATTTGCCGCCAATTGACAGATGTCAAACAAACGATTTTTTTGTGAAGTTAATTGAGGATCAACTGCTTTTAAGGTCACGCCGGCTTTTTGGGCAAGTAAGCGCAAGGCTTCGGGAAATTCTAAATTTTCAATTTTTTGGACAAAACTAAAAATATCGCCGCCTTCGCCGCAGCCAAAGCAGTGCCAAATTTGCTTGTCGCGCGAGACCATAAACGACGGGGTTTTTTCGTTATGGAATGGACAAAGCGCCCGCCAATTATTGGTGCCGGCGGGCTTAAGCCGAATATATTCGGAAACTAAATCAATAATATCAACTCGCGCTTTAATTTCGTCAATTTCTCCGGGCATAAATTATTTTTTAATTTGTTGAATCAATTTCATGATTGCGTCGGTAAAAAATGGCAGATCCATCGGATAGCGGGCAGTGACTAAGTTGCCGTCAACGACCACGGCCTTATCTTCATAAATTCCGCCGGCGGCCTCGATCTCTTCAGGCACACCATCGTGCCAATATGAAGTTAAATGCCGACCTTTCACCACGTCAGCGGAAACTAAGGTATATGGGCCATGACAAATTGCCACCACCGGCTTATTTTTGGCAAAAAAAGATTTAGTGATCACCAAGGCTTGAGGCTCTTTACGCACCGTAGTTGGTGCGCCATCCGGTGCGCCGCCAGGAATAATCAATAAATCATAATCATCGGGGTTAATCTCAACAAAAGTTTTTTCCACTTTCAAACCATAGCCATGTTCTCCGTGGATAGGACCTTTTTTTGGCACCGCGATATCAACCTTGACTCCTGCCTCCAATAGGCGAAACCAGGGAAAAAAAGTTCCATATCTTCAAATTGATCGGCGGTTAGAATTACCACCTTGATTACTGATTTATCTTTTGCCGTCATAGTTTTATCTCCTTTCAATCTAAAATTAAAATAATATTTGATGATATACTTAAAAGAAAAACTGCTGATTATAGCATTATTATTTTACCCTAATGACAGAAATTAGCAAGAAAATTGACTAAAAAGCCATTTTTTGATTTAATATAGGAGTAATTAAATAAATTTCTTGAACAAAGCGGAGGGGTGCCCCCGACATTTGTCGGGGTAAACTCCGCGGTTAAATGGGGCAGTCCCCGCACCAAAGCCCACGTTAAAGTTAAATTAGAAAAATTTTATTTTTTCGCGCGGAGTCGCCTTCGACTTAAATTGATTCAGATTCAAGATTAACCGATTGGCTTGGTACGGGGCAGGCTTGTCCCGCTTTATGGCGGTGGGGTGACAGAGTGGTTTAATGTAACGGTCTTGTCCCGATTTTTCTCCCGCCGGTGGCGAGACAAAAAATCGAGGATCCCGCATCTATAAATAATGTTAATAATTGAGCGGAGGGGTGCCGGAGTGGTCTAACGGAACAGTCTTGAAAACTGTCGTGGCAGTAATGTCACCGTGAGTTCGAATCTCACCCCCTCCGCTCAATTATTAAAGTAAAAATAAATGGTGCGGGAAAAACCATAGTACCTGCAAAGGTACCGTGAGTTCGAATTTCACCCCCACCGCCCTGCCATCAATAAAAAAATCTTCGTTAAAGCTATTAAAGCCTCTCGCCTCCGTTTTAATTAGGAAAAAATTTTTTAAAATAGGGAAGGGTCGCATAGTGGTCTAGTGCGCCTGCTTGGAGAGTAGGTATACCGCAAGGTATCGCGGGTTCAAATCCCGCCCCTTCCGCCAGTTGGGAAATGTCTTTGTTGGCTCGCCCTCTGCGAGGGCTCGCCAGCCGATTTTAAGCGCAAATTGGAATTTTTTATCTTTCAAAATGAAGTTCGAGCCGATATTTTTTAGGAATGCTCGGATTTCTTGATTGTCGCTCTGCGACAAAAGAATTTTGGCTTGACTACTGGCTAAAATCATTTCTTTCATCGGTTCGAGCCAATTATTTCCTTTTTGTTCAAAATCTCTTATCTTTCCCAAAATGTCCTGCTTCTCATTAAGCAGTTTTGATTTTTTGGCTTGGTATTCTTCGGGCTCAATGCCTTTGCCACCGATAAACAAATCAAGCAGGTTCTCGGCTTTGCTTTCAATTTCCACTTTTTGGGCTTGAAGATTTTGAACAAAAACTTTCGTTTCTTCTTTTGCTTGCTCTTTTTCTTTGTCTATCTCGGCAAACATATTTTCTGCCCAATCATCAGGCAAAGAAACTTTTTGAATAATCCCTTTCATCTGTTCAACAAGATTTTCTTCCCGTAAATATTTTTCATCGCATTTTTGCTTTTTCTTGGTGCAACGATAATAGTGGTGTCCTTTTTGTTTTTCGGCAGTTATGAGGCAGTCGCAATTTCCGCATTTCATAAACCCCGAAAAAGCAAATTCGTGTTTTCGCTTGCGTTTATTTTTTCCTCGATTGCTCATTACT
>Ga0155368_105_pt1 | contig 11243 bp, 15 predicted proteins | sample RifCSPhighO2_02_FD_106336 | JGI IMG/M metagenome (GOLD analysis project Ga0155368, IMG submission 106336) | Candidatus Buchananbacteria bacterium RIFCSPHIGHO2_02_FULL_39_17 | reverse complement strand
AAAAGGTAAAGGACTGCCACTTGGAAATCTCACCTCACAGTTGTTGGTAAATATTTACATAAACGAATTTGACCAATTTGCAAAACATCAATTAAAAGCTCAATACTATATCCGCTATGCTGATGATTTTGTTTTTTTATCTAATGATAGAGTTTGGCTAGAAAATATTCTATTCGAAGCCAGCAACTTTTTACAATCCAGATTAAAACTTCAGCTTCACCCCGACAAGGTCTTCATTAAGACCATTGCTTCCGGAGTTGATTTTCTTGGTTGGGTACACTTTTCTGACCATAGGATACTACGAACAGTTGCCAAAAGGCGGATGTTTCGTAATATACAAATTAAAGAAGGCGATAACAACACTGTTCAGTCGTATCTTGGGTTGTTAAGTCATGGAAATGCTAAAAAATTAGCAAATACAATCTTATATAATCAAAATAAGTAATTTTCAAATAAGCCAGACTTGATTATTTGAATCTATTATGTTATATTCTTGTAGTATAAATTTTAGTGTAATTTTAGCCTCTTAAAGACTAGTGAGAATGTCATCGTCGGAGGAGGTCGGACGGGTTCTAAACGACCGACTTCCGGTCAAAACTTTGAAAATTGAGAAATTGGTATATAATGCAAAAAATGAGCCATATACTCTGAGGTAGCTCAATGGTAGAGCGGCTGACTGTTAATCAGCGGGTTGTGGGTTCGAATCCCACCCTCAGAGTAGATGGCTTATTTTATTAGAAAAATTTAAGTTCGAGTCCAGTCATTATCTTTTTTTGTAACTCATTGCTCAATAATCGCCTTTTTGCTATGATATTACTATGTTACGTAGTATCTCAATCAACAAAAAAATAGTTACCCAAGTCATTTTTGGTTTTTTTGTTATAAGTGCTGTTTTGTTTTGTGGTAATGTAATCCATCACTTTAGTATGGGTAGTTCAGGAAACATGAGTCTGATGGGCGTTGGTACAGATACGACTATAATGGAGTGCTGCACGACGTCGGTTCAGTTGCCACCAGCAACAATCCTACGTTCAGCGTCTGAAATCCAATTTTTGAATATATTAAATAACATCTCGATTTGGTATTTTTTAAGCAGTCTACTAGTTACTGGGCTACTACTTGGTTTACGGAACTTTTATTACTCTCGAAGCCATTGTTTATTGCAATGGCCTCGGCATCATTTGGCCGAAGCATTAGCGCAAGGCATTATCAATCCTAGGCTGTATCAATTAGTTTAATACAAGCGAGTTAAATTTCGTATCCATCGTTTATTTTTGACATGGAGCGAAACCAGCTCGCTTTTTGTGTTGACTCAATAATTAATAATTCACTTTTTATGGATCATGAATCAACTAATCAATTCTTCTCGCGGCTGTCAGGCAAAACAGGGTTCTTGATTGGATTAAGTGCGGCGTTAGTGCTCTTTTTCGTCATTGGTTTTTTTGTGTTGCTTGGTATTGTCGTAAAGCAAAATGATGGTGGTACATCGGTTCGGCAACCGTTGGGTAACACCCAAGCCGCTGCTCCAACCGTTTCTAGCCCAACTGCCGCTGCGCCGACACCGACGCGAGGCAGCGTCGGCACGATGGCACCGATTACCGATCAGGATTGGATTCGCGGTAATCCGGACGCGAAAGTTACCATCGTCGAATACTCCGACCTTGAATGCCCATTCTGTAAGCGTCATCATCCGACGCTACAACAGTTAGTCGCCGATTATGGTGGTCAGGTTAATTGGGTTTATCGTCACTTTCCATTAACTTCGCTGCATCCCAAAGCTCCTAAAGAAGCTGAAGCGACGGAGTGCGCCGGTGAGCTGGGGGGCAATGACGGATTTTGGAAGTTTGTTGATCGGTTGTTTGAAATCACGCCGGCTAACAATGGTTTAGATCCGGCCCAGTTGCCCGAAATCGCTTCCTACATTGGCCTTGATAAAACCAAATTTGAAGAATGTCTCAGTTCCGGTAAGTACGCTCAAAAAGTTCAAGCTCAGTACCAGGACGCCACCAGCGCCGGCGGCACCGGCACGCCATATAATGTCATTATTGCCGGTGATCAAAAAATTCCAGTTAGTGGAGCCGTACCGATCGAACAGTTTAAAGCTATTATTGACCCTCTGCTCTAGAAATCATGGAAAAACCATCAAGAAAATCATTAAGAAAAATACTCAGGGAGGCTTTACTACAACCTGTCTCCCTGAGTATAGCCGTGGCTGTAATGACCCTGATACTGCTTACGGTTATCGTTTTAATGAATCATTCATTGTTGGGGTTTGTGCTTTCTTCGGATCTTTTCAGCTTCAAAGCCAAACTCCGCATCACTGTGAGCACCCTTGGTTCATTTCGCACCAATCTTTCTCTTGCTGAACAGCTTATAATGTTAATCACCAGTTTACTAGCCGGTATTAATACTGCGTTGCTGGTATTTTTGCTGCGAAAGCGTGCCAGCATTCAAAAAGCAGCTGGTGTTGGCATGCTGGGTGTTATTGGTAGTTTTTTAGGCATTGGTTGTGCTTCATGTGGATCGGTACTTTTAGTTTCACTGTTGGGTATCACATCAGCTTCTGGCTTTTTGGCCGCCTTGCCATTTGGTGGTACCGAGTTTGGCTTGGTTAGCATTCTGTTACTTCTTGTATCGATGAGCCTAATAATTAAAAAATTAAAATCACCAATAGTATGCGATTAAATAATAGAACATTTATATTGGGAGGCTTTCTTGGCGTTTTAGGCGTCGCCTATAGTGCATTTTTGTTTGGCGCAAACGGTACCTCCTTTTTTAGTTTTGGATTTAACCAAAATCAGCCATTAGATACTAATACATGGGGTCTTGTTCAAGAAGCCCACGCCGCTGCTGGTTCTGTGGAGCGATACAATTATTTGTCAGTTCAGCGATCCAGCTCTTGCGGCTTACAGCCAGCAACTGTAGATATGTATTCAGATGAGCAAAACATTCAAGGGTCGTGTTGTTCGAAAATGGATTTGCACCGGTACCAAGAGCAAGTTGAGGGTCTGAAGAAGTATTCAGAAATTGATGTTATTCCCAAAGACCCATATGATATTTCAGCTGCCTTGGCCAAACGTTTGTTTGGTTACCAACAAAATATCACATTAACATCAACCCAACAGGCTATTTACGATCAAGCCGTTGAGTTGTCAGATGAAGGGGGCCCTTGCTGTTGCAAATGTTGGCGCTGGTATGCTTTTGAAGGTCAAGCTAAGTATCTTGTAACCGAATATGGCTGGGGCGCAGAGGAAATTGCTGAGCTTTGGGATCTTCAAGATGGCTGCGGTGGTAGTGGGCATTCACATGGCGCAGGGCATTAATGGATGGATAAAAAATTATGACTAAGTCTATTAAGGCAACCAAAAAAGCGCTATTAGTTACTTTATTAAAGCGCTCGGATTTTCTAGCTTCAGCAGTGGCTGGAAGTCTGTTGCTTTCTTTTGGCTATTATCTGCTTTTATTGCAAGTTTCTGATCTAGGGACAGTTTTATATAACTTGTCATATGAGCCTATTTACAGAGCGGCTGTGTTCATGTTAGTGCCACTAGTTTTAATACTATTTGGCCTTAATTTTGCCCTAGCTGTTGTACTATTTAGAGCCAAGGCAAATTTAAAATGGCAGGGCGGGTCTTTATTAGGAGCGTTAACCGGAGGGTTTGCTGCCAGCTGTCCTGTTTGCGGAGCATTTCTGCTATCGCTTATTGGTGTTGCTGGGGGACTTTCCGTTCTGCCATTCGCTGGGCTTGAGGTTTGGTTAGTCGCTGCAGTTATTATTGGATTTACTTTTTGGAGATCAATCGTGGTTCTAGACAGCAAAACTTGCGATCCAAAGAAGGAGGAACACTTATGTTGGCAGCTACCAAAAGTTAAAGGGAGTCACACATTGTTTTTTATCTTGATAAGTTTATTTTTAGCTGTTATTTTTTATGTAATTTAGTAACTCATTAATAATATGGATTCACAAACATCACAATTCTTATCTAAAGCTGAGCGCCGGGGAATTAAAAAAGAAGAAAAGCGACGGGAACAGCAGTTAGAGAAACGGAAGAATAGGCTCAAAAAGCTTTTGTTCACTTCAGTGTGGATTTTAGGAGCTGTTATTTTAGTATTTATTGTTGGCTTTGTTGTGTCAAACCAAAAAGTTTTGCCGCCAACTACTATGGCAGGACACATTGAAGTATCGCCGGAGTCGCACTTCTTGACTGAGCCGATGGATATTCGTGTTCATAAGCACATGCTTGAACATGCCGACGGCTCAGGGCCTCCCGGTGTGATTATCAACTATAACTGTGACGATTTTGAATGTAACGACAACTTGTTGAGTAGTTTAAAAGAAATTGTTGAGCAGTACCCTCAAAATGTTTATGTCGCGCCGTATCCTGGCATGAGTGCTAAGTTAGTATTGACTCGTCTAGGTCAGCAGGAAATTCTTGATGACTTTGATGAGGCAAGGATTAAGGCTTTTATTGGAGAGTAAAGAGAACTGGCATGTACCCCAAATTTAAGACACGGTGTCTTAAATTTGGGGTACCTGCCACTTTTATTTTTTTCATCTTTATGCTATAATACTATCGGTATGAAATTAGCCCTCACGATTTGGTTACTGATCAGCTTTATCGGCATGGCCGGACTAGGATTTTTAATAATGGATCATGGTATTGAACACGTGCCAACTGGCTGTTTAGCTGCGACCTCACAAGTCGCTAATTGTCAAGAAAACAGCAATGGTTTTTTGACTTTTAATTTTCATTTCGGAATTTTTAGAAGTTTTTCTAATGCGACTTTAAGCCAGATCGCGATTCTGGCTTTACTTTTATTAGCGGCCGCTTTAGCGGTTTTTTCTTTAATTTTTGCTCGATCGTTTGGTCTAAAAATTTTTGTTATCAATTCTTTCACTCACGATTTAGCTTCATCTTTTAAAACTAAATTAAGCCATTGGTTAGCTTGGCATCAAAATAGTCCGACCAAAAATTTTGTGGCAACAAGATAATTATTATTTCAGTTTTTGTCTTGTTTGCCATTAATCCCTTTAGTTAAGGGATTTTTAATTATAATTTTAATTAAAAATTTATGGTCGGACAAAATGAAAATTCAACTAATATCTTCAGTCAAAACAAGGAAATTATTATTGGCCTCGTGGTGGCCTTGTTGATTTTGGGAGGAATTATTTGGTTGGCGAAAGCTAGCAGTTCAGCTGATCAGGTGAATCCACCTCTCGCCACAATTAATCAATCCATTGTGGTGCCAATTGATACGTACGACTTTGGCACAATTTCTATGGCTAAAGGCAAAGTTTCTTACAGTTTTACCATTAAAAATTCTGCTAGCCAATCCCTGATGCTAAAAAAAATTTATACTTCCTGTATGTGCACGAGCGCGACTTTAGTTTCCGCGGCGGGGCGGCGCGGACCATTTGGTATGCCCGGCCATGGCGTGGTGCCTTTGGCCAATTATACTTTGAAGCCGAACGAAGAAGCTCAAATTGAAGTGACTTTTGATCCCGCGGCCCATGGCCCGGCGGGCGTAGGGCCGGTTAACCGAATCGTTTATTTGGAAGATCAGTTTGGCGCGGTTAATCAACTAAGGATTTCCGCCACCGTGACGCCTTAACTACTTAAAATCCTATCTATGAGTAAAAAATTTATTATTTTTGCGGTTTTGGCTTTAGCGATCATCGCTTTGGCAATTGGCCTTAAAACCAGTAATTTTAGCACGGGCTTAATCTGGCAAATTAGCAATGAAGGCAAGTGGCTTTTACCTTTAGTCGTGGTTGCCTCTTTGATTGACAGCATTAACCCTTGCGCTTTTTCCGTTTTACTCTTAACCATTGCTTTCCTGTTTAGCTTAGGTAAATTGCGGGAAAAAATTCTGACCATCGGCAGTTTTTACATTTTGGGTCTTTTGGCGGTTTATCTCGCGATTGGTTTAGGCATTTTGCAAGTCTTGCATCTGTTTAATACGCCGCATTTTATGGCAAAATTAGGCGCTAGTCTGCTGATCGTTTTAGGACTGATTAATTTAATTGGTCATTTTTGGCCGAATTTTCCGATTAAATTAAAGATCTCGGCAAAGTTTCATCGGCCGATGGCCCAATTAATGGAAAAAGGTTCGCTCCCGGCGGCCTTTGCGCTTGGCGCATTAGTTGGTTTGTGCGAATTTCCCTGTACCGGCGGACCGTATTTAATGGTTTTGGGGCTGCTCCATGATCAAGCGACTTACTTAAGGGGATTAGCTTATCTGATTTTCTATAATCTGATTTTTATTTTGCCGTTGGTGATCATCTTAATTTTGGCAAGCGAAAAAACTCTATTGGAAAAAGTGGATGATTGGCGTAAAACAAAAACGGGAAAAATGAAACTCTATTCCGGAATGGCGATGATTATTTTGGGCCTTTTAATTTTCTTTTTGTAGTTCAATAATTGGCAGGGATTGCTTCGTCATCACTTTGTTCCTCCTCGCAATGACAACGTAATAGTAGATGTCATTGCGAGCGATCCGCCAACTGGCGGAGAGCGAAGCAATCTCATTTTACTCTGATTAGTTCACAATTAATTTATTAAATTTATGAATGAAATAAAATCTAAATCAAACGACCTTAATAATCAGCCTGATTTTTCTGAAGTGATCAAAAAAATTGAGGCTTTGAAAAAATCAGGCACGGTGGATTTATCCACCGAAGAAGATTTAAGCATCGCGGTGATGAATTTAGTTAGCTTGGAGGAGCACTTTTTCTTTACGGCCGTCAAAACTAATCAGGACCAGTATTTTGATTTGCTTGATGAAGTCAGGCAGACCAGAAAATTACTTTTGGCGAAATTAATTGATTGGCATGAAGGCGAAACTTGGTGTATTAGTAAGCATTTATTGGCGACTACTATGCGTTTAATTGAAGTGGGGACGAAGTTGCACGCTGATAAAAAATTTGATGAAGCAAAAGTAATTTTTAATCAGGCGCAAAAGATGTATACTTTATTTTGGGGACTACGTTTAAAACTGATTGACACGGCTGGTTTAAAAAAGTCAGCCGCGAGCGAACAGCCATGGACGCTCAAAAACATTGTTGATAAGCTGGTTGATTGTTGTGAAGAATGATGTAATAAGTCAAAAGGCAAAAATCAAAATGCAAAATTACAAGTCACTCTTCGACAGGCTCAGAGTGACCCCGAGCTTGCCGAATAGGTCAAAATTTAAAATTGTTATTATCATCGTGATTGTTATTTTGGTCGGATTTTTGGTTTGGCAGTGGGTTTTTAGTCAACCTAAGTCGGATAATGATTCTGATTTGGCAGGTTTTGCTCAATGTCTCACCGAAAAAGGTTTGGTGATGTATGGGGCGGATTGGTGCTCTCATTGCCAGAGGGAAAAATCTCGGTTTGGCGAAGCTTTCCAATTTATTAATTATGTGGAATGCCCGCAAAATCCCCAGAAATGCTTAGCGGCCGGTATTCAAGGTTATCCAACTTGGGCTTTAGATGATGGAGAAAAATTAGTTGGCGAACAGGGTTTAGAAAAATTAGCCCAGCTCAGCGGCTGTGAGTTAACCATTAACAATTAACATTTAACTATTAACTTTTTTTGGGAAGCAAATTGTGAATTTTACTTCCCCTTTTATTTTTATGTACTTATACATTTACTTGACTTTATTTTTTTTATATTACAAAATAGTAATATGAACTGATTAGTTAATAATTAATAATATTTCCTCTTAAGAGAAAGAGGAAATGCTTTTGTTTACCCCGTTAGAAATTTAAGAAAATACTTGTTGCTTAAATAAAATATTTAACGGGGGTATTCACCATTATATTAAAATAAAAAATTATAAATTTCTAACGGGGTTTATAAAATTTTAGACGGGAAAAATTTTCATGGCAAGTCATAATAGCAGTAACGGCAATGTTAATGGCCTTATCAAAACTGCTGATAAAAAGAAATTTTTATTTATCTCAAACGGGGCTTATAGCATTGATTTAGCTTGGCATATTTTGCTGGAAGGTCATTTAGTTAAATATTATATTGAAGAAGTTGATTCTAAGGAAATCGGCGATGGTTTGGTGGAAAAAACTGATGACTGGCAAAAAGAGGTTGATTGGGCGGAAGTTATTATTTTTGATGATGTTTTGGGCCAAGGCAAAAAAGCCGAGCAATTAAGAAAACAAGGAAAATTAGTGGTGGGCGGTACGTCTTACACTGATCGACTGGAAGATGACCGTTATTTTGGCCAAGAAGAGCTGAAAAATGCCGGCGTTTCCATTATTCCCCATTCTGATTTTGAATCGTTTGATGAAGCGATTAAATTTGTTACCGAACATCCTGGCCGTTATGTCATTAAACCAAGTGGCGAAGCTCAAAATATTAAAAGTTTCGTTTTTTTAGGTGAAGAAGAAGACGGCAGGGACGTGGCTCAGGTTTTGAATGAATATAAAAAGGCTTGGTCAAAAAAAATAAAGTCATTTCAGCTGCAAAAAAGAATTGTTGGCGTCGAGGTCGCGGTCGGCGCTTTTTTTAATGGCAAGGAATTTATTTATCCGATTAATGTTAACTTTGAACACAAAAAATTGTTTCCCGGTGATTTGGGGCCTTACACCGGTGAGATGGGGACAAGCATGTTTTGGAGCGCGCCGAATCGGATTTTTAATGCCACGTTGAAAAGGATGGAGCTTAAATTAGTCGAAGAAGGCTATGTCGGCTATATTGATTTGAATTGCATTGTCAATAATTATGGCATTTACCCTTTGGAATTCACCAATCGTTTTGGTTATCCGACAATTAGCATTCAGCAAGAAGGGATATTAAACCCGATTGGCGAATTTTTTTACCAGTTGGCCAAGGGTGAGCCGATAAAATTAAAAGCCCGAAGCGGTTTTCAGGTGGGAGTGGAAGTCGTGGTCCCGCCTTTTCCTTTTCGGGACAAAAAAACTTTTGAAGTTAATTCCAAAGACGCCGTCATTATTTTTAAAAAACCCAATCGGGAAGGAATTCACATTGAAGAGGTCAAACAAATTGATGACGAGTGGCTGGTGACCGGGACCGACGGCACGGTGTTAACGGTGGTTGGCGCGGGCTCAACGATGAAACAAGCCCAAGCCCAGGCTTACTGGCGGGTAAAAAACATTTTAATTCCCAATATGTATTATCGGACGGATATTGGCGACCGCTGGTTTGAGGACAGCGATAAACTCCATAATTGGGGTTATTTGCGTGAGGCCTGAAGGAGAGAAGAGATTTATGAAAAAAATTGGTAAAAAACAAACCGCCCGACAAATAACTTTGATGCTCGTTAAAAACACTGATTGCCGCCTGCGGCCGTCAAAAATCAGCGGCATCGGCGTTTTCGCCGTCCGCACTATTCCGGCTGGCACAAAACTATTTCCCGGCGTCAAGCGCCAAGCTTGGTATCGTTTTTCGGCTGAGGAATTTGCCTCTTGCGATTTGGCCATTAAAACAATGATTGACGATTTTCTCGTGGTTGAAAAAGACGGGACAGTCCTTGTGCCCCGTTTTGGTTTTGATGGTATGGATCTTTCTTTTTTTCTGAATCACTCAAAGAAACCCAATGTCAAAACTATTGACGTCGGTTTTAATTTCGTCACTTTAAGAAAGATCAAAAGAGGTGAAGAACTGACTGTTGACTACGGCACTTACGATTATAAGTATCTAAGCCGAAAATAAAAGAAGTTTTAAATAAAAGTCAAATATTAAGGGGTACACCCTGTGTTTTTGGCAAAAAACGTCAAGAGGGATGATATTGCCGGGCAATTATTTCTAGAGTGGCTTTGACAGTCGGATTGTCAGCAGCCAAAAAGACCACCTGTTGAGAGTAATTTTTTTTTAGCGGGGTGAGAAATTCATCCGCCCAAGACGGACTTAAAACCAAAACACCGGAAAAATCAACTTCAATTTTTTCTTTATTATTTTTAAGAGGTAGAAGATAAGCTTTGGCCGCCAGCCAAGCCTCGCGGCCGGCCGGCCGGGAATTTAGGATTTTACCAAATTTTTTTAATTCCAATTTCATTTTTTAAACATTTAAAATTTAATAATGGCTAAGGTGCCGGGAATTTTTTTTATTTCTTTTTTGATTTTTAACCCTTTGGCGTTAATCAGGATTGATGCTTTGCCGGAAAAAAAGCGCAATTTAAAATTATTTTCTTGAATGATCTTACTGACGAATTTTAAACCATTACCCCGTTGTTCGGGATAGCGGCCGGAAATAATTTCGGTAAAGGCGATTTTTAAAGCGGCCGCGTCATTGGAAACTTTTGGCCGGACTTTTTTAATCGTGGCCAGAACGCCTTGGCCGCGATCGGCTAAGGCAATAAGCCGGCTGGCTAAATCAAAATTAAAATAAATGCCGTTAATATCTCGCCAATTGCCTAAGTTGTGGTCAAAAGAATTATTGCCAATTTCACCAATTACGGCGATCAGTAAAAAAGCCAAATTTTTATTTTTTAATTGACGAGGCAAGATATTGAGAAGATGATCAAGTCTGGCTTGGAAAATATCACGACTTGGGCAAAAAATGGCGGGATTTAAACGTTTGGGGGGTTTTTTAATTGCCCAATCTAAGCCGTCATGAAAAATTTTATATTTTTTGTTCGTCATTTAACTATTTAAATTATATCCTATTAAATTATATCCTAAAATTTATAAAATGTAAATTAATGAATTTTTATTTTTATTTAACTTAAGCCATTTTTCAGTTTAATTGAAAAATTTTGATTTATCCACATTTTTATCCCCAATTTTATCCACTCTTGCCTGTTGACAAGCATTTTTAAATTTCCTAAGCTAAGGCTAGAGTTTATTAAAAACCTTTATTTAGATGAACCAAAAAGAGGTTGGTAAAATTCAACTTTTTATCAGCCCCTTGTTAAAAGGGCTATTATTAAAGCCCTCTAATTATTCCCCCGCCGTTTAAGGGCGGGGTATTTTTTAATCAGTTATTCAATTGGGAAATTTAGTCTTTTTTGCTACCTGTTTGCTACCTGCCTTTTTCCATTTTGTTAGTCTTGAAGCGGGCTTTTGAGCTTTTTCGCCCACCAGAGACGGGCAGGCACTATGCCCGCCAAAATTCATAATTTCTTTCCGGATCTCTTAGAGCTTTTCGCGCGGCGCCTGCCCCGCACGCCTCATCTGAAGATTTTCTGCAGGATCCTATGAGCTTTTTCGCGCTATGTTGAGCCTAGGGTCTTGCAGATAGTCTTCAAGGTGATGCGGGGTTGAGCCTACTAATCCACAAAGAG
>Ga0155368_102_pt1 | contig 11929 bp, 10 predicted proteins | sample RifCSPhighO2_02_FD_106336 | JGI IMG/M metagenome (GOLD analysis project Ga0155368, IMG submission 106336) | Candidatus Buchananbacteria bacterium RIFCSPHIGHO2_02_FULL_39_17 | reverse complement strand
GGTCTTCTTTGGGTTTTTTGGTACAAAAATTGGCCGATTTCGTTTCGGATTCGGTCTTTGTAATAATTTTCATCAATGCCGCCTTTGAGATTGGTTTTAAAAATTTTTTTGGCTTTCATTCTTGTCTCTTCAACTAGCCTTTTATTTTCTTTCATATAAATAAAACCACGGGAGATTAAATCGGGATTTTGGACAAGTTTGCCTTTTTTCTTGTCAATCGTGACAATGACCACAATCATCCCGTCCGCCGCCATCATTTGCCGGTCGCGCAAAACGACGTGAGAAACATCACCCACGCCCAAACCGTCAACAAAAACATAATCAGTTGGCACTTTTTGGCTGGTCAGGCGGCCGCCTTTTTTATCAAATTCAATAATCTGGCCGTTATCAGCGACAAAAATTTTATCTTTAGGCACGCCGACGCTTTCGGCGACTTTGGCGGCTTCGCGCAAAAGATAGTGATTGGCGTAAACCGGAATTAAATAGGTTGGCTGAACTTGTTTGATTAAAAGTTTAATGTCTTCAATTTTGCCGTGGCCGCCGGCATGAACATCCATGATTTCTTTATGAATGACATTAGCCCCTTGGCGATAAAGACTGTCTTTCAAATATTGAATGGTCCGTTCATTGCCGGGAATAACCGATGAGGAAAAGACCACGGTGTCTTGCGGCTCAATTTTAATGAAGCGGTGCTCGCCGCTCGCAATCCGGCTTAACACGGCGCGGCCTTCGCCCTGCGAACCGGTGCAGATCACGATGACTCGATTTTTGGGATAAGTATGAATTTGGGAAATGTCAACTAAAGTTTCTTTTTTAGTTTTGATAAAGCCAAACTGCCGGCCGATTTCCACGTTAGCTTTCATGCTAAAACCGTCCACCGCCACTTTTTTGCCGTACTGTTCGGCAATTTGAATAATTTGACCAATTCGTTCCAGCATACTTGAAAATGTCCCGAAAATTACCCGGCCGGCCGCATCACGGATAATTTTTTCCATATTATTATAAATATCTCGTTCTGAACCTTGATGGCCTTCTTGAGTGGAGCCAAGGCTTTCCATCATTAAAACCGAGGGCTTGGTTTTAGTTTTCCATTTGGCCAAATGTTTTAAATCAGTGGGTTCGCCTTCCACCGGATCAAGATCGTAACGCCAGTCACCTGGATGAATGATATTAGCCTCGGGCGTTTCAATAATAATACCTAAGGCGTCTTTGATGCTATGGGTGACACGAAAGAAATTTATTTTAAATACACCTAATTTAATTGGTCGTTTTAAATCTTTGACTTCCAAAGTTTTTGGCGTAAATTTGGTGTGATGGTTTTCAATCTGTTTTTTTAATAAAGCAATGGTCATCGGCGCGCCGATAACTAAAGGATTGCCTAGTCGCGGTAAGAGGTGTGGCGCGGCGCCAATGTGATCTAGATGGCCATGAGTCAAAATTACGGCCCGAATATTTTTTTCTTTGCCTTTCAAGGAACTGATATTAGGAATAATATAATCAATGCCATGCATGTCTTCTTCCGGAAATTGATGGCCCATATCTAAAACAATAATGTCAGAACCATATTCAAAAACCGTCATGTTCCGACCAACTTCTTCCAAGCCACCTAAGGCGTAGATTTTAAGCTTAGCTGATTTAGCGGCAGATTGTTTCTGGCCAAATTTCCGATAACTTTTTTTAGTTTTTTTAAACATAAGTGTTATTCAAAAATCAAAAGGTAAAAATCAAAAGGTAAAAGTCCAAGCAAAAAGTTAAAAGTTTTAATATAAAATACTTTTTTAAATTGTAATTTTGACTTTTGGATTTTGATTTTTGAGATTTGAGATTTGAATTTTTTTGGTGTCGCGGGAGAGATTTGTCCCGATTTTCTTATTTTTTAAAAGATATAGTGTGTCGGGAAACTCTTATGGGTTTGTCCCATACTATCCTGAACCGCGCGTTTGCCCGCCGCAAAATGCTGGGAGGGAGACTCGAACTCCCATTCTCTTGCGAGAGCTAGCTCCTGAAGCTAGTGCGCCCGCCTGCCTACGCCTATGCCGGAGGAGAGACTCGAACTCTCATGGGTTTCCCCATACGGCCCTGAACCGTACGTGTCTACCAATTCCACCACTCCGGCGCAGGCATTGGCGGGCAGGTCTACCAGCTTGCCCCGCACCAAGTCGCTGGCTCAACACATCTTTTTAAAATACCTAAGCTGCAGGCCCGCCTAAGTTTTCCAATTTTAACTTAGTTATTACTTCAGTCTTAGTTAAATTAAATTTTTTCTTCAAATATTTTCAGAAATTATTTTTTGGAAAATTTAGGCGGGCAGGCGACTCCGCGCGAGACAAAAATTGAAACTTTAAGTGATGATAATCGCGGACTTCGGTGCGGGGTTTCGCCATCCCAGCATTTTAGGGCGGGCAAATCTAACTGTTACTTTTGGAACTCTTAACGATGAGCCATTTGCAAGAGACGATTAGCCCGCCTTGCTGCGAGGCAGGCTATTTGCCGCCTTGCCAGCGCCGTTTGGTTTTAAGATACCACTCGCTGAGATTATTGAAGCGATCGGCGGGAATAATTACGCGGTCAATATTTATTCCCTTGATTTTTTTATCAACAACGTAAGTGTAGGTGGGGTTGTATAAAAAGATCGCTGGCAATTCAGTAGTTAATAAATCTAAGAAGCGTTGGTAACTTTCCTTCTTTTTTTCTTCATCCGTGATTTTTCTGACATCCTCAAGGATTTTATCGGCGTCACGATTGGCGAATGAAGCTAAATTTAAGCCGGGATCATCAGTTTGTGAAGAATGCCAAAAAGGAAAAGGATCGGGATTTGATCCGACGATGATGCCGAAAAGCAAAGCTTGATAATTTCTCGGCTTAATAATCTGTCGGCCAATTTTATTACCCTCAACAATTTCCAGATTGACTTTAATGCCGATATCTTCCCAGAATTTTTTTATCAATTCCGTTGCCTTAATATTTTCTGGTTGATTGATAGTTGTTAAACTCAACTCAAGGATTTTTTCGTCTTTTTGTCGCAGAAAACCTTGGGTTATCTGATTTTCGGTGGTGGTTGCCACTGATGCCGTGGTCGTTGCTCCTTGGTGGTTAGCGTTTTTTTCTTTTTGTTTTTGGATAAATTCCTGATACTGCTCTGGGGTGATTTTTTGCCAACCCGCTTCATCTAAGATTTTATCCGCTTGTCCTTGATTAAAATTGATTTTTTTATCGGTGCTGGGCTGGACAATGACGGGCATAATTGGCCCATCAATTATTTCTCCCTCGAGCTGGAGCGCCTCACTTAGAATTTTTGTTTTATCAATACTTAAAGCTAAGGCTTGACGAATGATTTTATCTTTTAGGAGTTCGTTATTTTTTTGGTTAAAAAATATTGCCGTATACTGGGGCAGGTAGAAAGAATAAAAATTCAGACTCTTTTTGTTGGTCAATTGGCTTTTGAGGTCTTTGGGCAGAAAACTAATGCCCTCGACTGAATGATTCTTTAGAGCATCAACCGCGGTGGAGAAATCAGGGTAAAATTTAAAAGTAATTTTTTGGAGATAAGGTTTTTTATCGTAAAAATCCGGATTGGGGACTAGAGTATAAGATTTAACATTGCCCAGCCGGTCTTTAATTAAAGATTTAAATTCCCAGCCGCCGCTGCCAATTGGCTTTAAATTATATTCCGTTAGATTGGCGTTAAGCGCCGGGATTTCCGCCCAGATATGTTCGGGCAGGATGCCAACGGTCAGGACTTCCAAAAAAGAAGGATAAGGTTCGGCTAAAATGAATTTTATGGTTCGTTCGTCAATTTTTTGGATTTCTACGCCGCGCAAACTAATTAACAGCGGGCTTTTGAAATCTGGATCTTTGATGCTTTGAAAAGTAAAAATGACATCATTAATGGTCAAAGGTTCGCCGTCGTGCCATTTGAGATTTTCCCGTAAAACAAAAGTGTAGGTTTTTTGGTCTTCGGAAACCTGAAAATTTTCCGCTAAATCAGGGACAACTTCAAGTTCATTATTATATTTTAACAAGCCGGAAAAGATTAAACGGGCAAGGTCAGTATCAACGTCATTGGTTTGGGCTAAGAGCGGGTTAATATATTGAGGAGCGCCAACCAGGCCGCCGGTGTAATCGCCGCCTGCAATCGGCACGGGTAAAAAGTTTTGCCGGTAAAAAGTGGCACCGATAAAAATCGCGGCGCCAATAATTAAAACCAGCAGCAGGCCAACTAATTTTTTTTCTTGGGGATTAAGAATCTTAGATAAATGTTTGAGTTGCTTAATGCTTGGAATTTTTTTTGAATTTAAGGTATAGACCAATTTCTTATCAAATTCCTTTTGTTGTTCAAAATCAGTGGGTGGGGCATCACCATTACTCGTTTTATTTAAACCAAATTTTGAATATATTTTTTTTATTGGGTTAGGCATTGGTAAATTTAAGAGTGCTGGCTAAAAGGAAGAGGACTTTCGTTTTTTTGTTTACCCCGCACCTTTTAGCCACTGGCAAAGCTAATAGTCACTTCGTCTCCTACTATTCAATAATATTGAAATACCTTGGCTTCAGTTAAATTATAATAATAAAGAGTATTGACTCCGGAGCAAGCTCTGGACTCGGTCGCCTGCCTGCGCCGGCAGGCCTCAGGCGGCCGCCCCGCCGTCCCGCCAAGGCGGGGACGGGGGATTCTTTGTTTGCGGCGTTCTGCTCGGGAATGTCCGCCTCGGGCGGACATTTCGCTCGCTATGTTTGCAAATAAAAAATCATTGATGACTAAAAGGTGCGGGGTTTAATACAAAAAAGAAAAATATTTTTTTCTTTTGCCTAAAGAAAAAAATTTAAAAAATGGCATTAATGAGGGCCGTGCCCAAAAAGATGACGGCTAAAATGATAGTCGCAATGAAGAGATTTTTTTCTAAGCCGCGTTTGGTGCGATAGATGTTGTCGCTGCCGCCGAAAGCCGTGCCCAGACTGGCGCCGCGATTTTGAAACAAAATGGCGGTAATAAGTAAGATCGCAGAAACAAGTTGGATGATATCAATTATATCAACATTCATAAATACTTTAGCTCAAGAGAAAATACAATAATTATAGTTTAGCAAATAAATCAGCCAGTGTCAATAATTAACCATCCTAACTATTAATCCCGAACTGATTTTTTGGCAATGATTTTTTTTAATTTCAAAACACTTTTGCCGCTAACTTTCATTTTTGGCCTTTTCTTTTTGTCTTTTCTGGCTAAATCTTTTTGGATTTTTTGTTCTAAATCAAAATCGTTGAACATGGTATTCAATTCAAAAGTCAAAAATCAAAAGTCAAAAGTGCAATTCAAAATTCAAAAGTATAAAAATTTTAACTTTTAACTTAAATTTTTGACTTTTGCCTTTTGAATTTTGACTTAATTTAATATCTTTTAAGTTCTTATTTTTTTCTTTCCATATTTATGGTATAATATTATTACTCCTATGTCTATGTATAGTGATGACTTTGATTTTAAGGCCTCGTCGTCCGCATCAACTGGGCTAAAAAAAAGAAAAAAATGGCATCAGCGCTGGTGGGGTCGGTTAATCATAATTTTTTTGACAATTTTTTTAATTATCCTAACGGCGGTGGTTTTTTATTTGGTTAAAACCATTAATCTAATTCAACGGGGAGAAATTACGCCCCAACAGCTTTTTGGCCAAAATCAGTCGGGTTTAGCCAGACAAAATTTGAGCGTCCAAAACACGAGCGATGATCCTCATCTTGGTCCGACTGACGCGAAAGTGGTGATGGTGGAATTCTCTGATTTTCAGTGCCCATTTTGTAAAGAGGCATTGCCGGTGATTAAAGAAGTTTTAAAAGATTATGGCGATAAAATTCTTTTTATCTATCGCGATTTTCCCTTGACGGATACCCATCCGCAGGCGTTGCTGGCGGCGTTGGCGGCTCAATGCGCTCATGAACAAGGCAAATTTTGGCCGATGCATGATTTAATTTTTGACAATCAAAATAATTTGACGGAAGCCAGTTTGAAAACTTTTGCCGTTCAAATTGGCTTAAGTTCCATTCAATTTGGCAGTTGCTTGCAGTCCCAAAAATATCTGGCGGAAGTTGAGCAGGATTTAAAAGACGGTTATGACGCCGGAGTGAGGGCAACGCCGACTGTTTTTATCAACGGCATTTTAATTCGCGGCGCCCAGCCGCTGGCCACTTATGAAAAGATTATTATCGCCGAACTTAGTCGGTAATTATGAAAATTAAATTTTTTTTCTCATTGATAACTTTTTTTCTGGTTTTAATGATTGGTTTATTTTTTGTCTTGCCGGTTTTGGCCGAACCGGTACAATTGGAAACTACGGCGAGAACACCGAACATTCAAATTAATATCGGCGATTTTAGCGCCGCGAATTTTAAACCTTATGTTTGCCCGGAAGGGAGCACCTGTCCTATTGGCTGGATTGGCCAGTATATTGGCGTGGTTTACCAATACGGCGTGGGCTTAGCTGCAGTGTTAGCCACGGTGATGATTATGGCTGGCGGATTTTTATGGCTGACCTCCGGGGGCAGTCCGGACCGCGTCGGTAAAGCCAAAGAATTCATCGCTGGTTCATTAACCGGATTATTATTGGCTTTATTTTCTTTTATGATTTTATATACGGTTAATCCGGAATTAGTAAAATTGACCCCAATTTCACCTAGGCGGCCAATTGATGCCAGTTATATTTTGGCGGTGCAGAGATTTTTAGGCGAGAGGGGCGTTGATGTTAATGAAACTCAACAAGCACTAAGCGGCCTTGATTCTGACCTTGCTGATCAAATTTTAAGTGAAGCCGGATTAATGACGATGACGTATCCTCGGTCCTCGGCGCGCATTTTTAATTTTTTTAATGAACATGGGGAATTTAGAGATGCGGTCCTAAACGGCCAAATTAACTCGGAGATGATTAATAATATTTATCAGCAGATGACCCAAGAAGACCGAGACGATTTCCAGGGAATTTATCGAGCCGTGAGTCCTGATTTACTTGAGGTTTTAAATAATTATAATCCAACCATTAGCCAAACCATTGAGATGTTATTGGGTGGTTGATGACTATTTTTAAATTATTAAAATGAAAAATTTTTTTTTAACAACTTTTATTCTTTTTAACCTGTTTTTACTGCCGACGCTGGCGGTTAGTAAAACAACGTCGGATATTAATAAGTATAAGCCGCAATTAGCGATAAAATTTGGCGACACGACGATTAATTTTGACACGGTTTCCTGTAATCCGGGCGAGACCTGCAGTATTGGCTGGATTGGCCAGTACATTGGCGCGGTTTACCAATATGGCGTGGGTTTAGCCGCGGTGTTAGCTACAATTATGATTATGGTCGGCGGATTTTTGTGGCTGACTTCCGGGGGCAGTCCGGACCGCGTGGGCCGGGCCAAAGAATTTATCACTGGTTCACTAACCGGATTATTATTGGCTTTATTTTCTTTTATGATTTTATATACGGTTAACCCGCGGCTGGTGGCGCTGGAAGGATTGAGTATTAGAAGACCATTGGAAATTGAAATAGAAGCTGATGACGGTGAACAAATTCCATCAGGGATTGCCGCACGACCTTACCGAACAGTTGCGGCAACAACTGATTTTCATATTGAAACTATACCTGGTGCTCCAAGATTAGACGGGCTTGATCCTAATGCCGTTCAGTCAATAGAAAATATATTTGGTGAATTAGCGCGAAGAAGTCAATTACCCGAAGGATTACAAATTACTTCTGGTTATCGCCCGGGTAGCAGGACGGCAAACGGTAATTTATCGCAACATAATTATAATGCGGTTGATTTTGTTTATAATGGTCTTAATCAGGCCAATGCTAATCAGCTAATGACTAATGTTAGGGCAATTAATCCCAATGTTAGCTTTGTTAACAATATTAATCATGGCACAGGTCCTCATATCCACATGGATTTTCGTAATGGTTATTAATTGATTAATAGGTTATTTTTGTTAGACACACATTTGACATAACCGCAAAACAGGCGTAAACTATATATTTAGTTTAAGCCTTTTTTGTTTTGATTTTAAATTCGAATTTTTAATTTTTAATTTTGATTCAATTTTGAATATTTAAATATTTTAATATTGATTCAAAATTCGAATTTCAAAATTCAAAATTATTTTCTTATGTCCATCAAATCCATCAAAATTCGCGGTGCTCGCGTTCACCCCATCACCAAGTCCGAAAGAGTATTGATTAATTTAAGTTTTAAAATCTCGGAAATGCCTTCGGCTTACTTTTAAGAATAATTAAACTTTAATTAAAGACTTGGTGAGGGGCGAGAGTCGGAGAAATCAAACTTTATTTATCTTTAATATGTCTACCAAATATATCAAAATTCGCGGTGCTCGCGTTCACAATCTCAAAAACATCAATGTTGATATTCCTCGCGATCAACTCGTGGTTTTCACCGGCATTTCCGGCTCAGGCAAGTCATCGCTCGCGTTTGACACGATTTACGCGGAAGGCCAGCGCCGGTATGTGGAATCGCTTTCCACTTATGCCCGGCAGTTTTTAGGCTTAATGGACAAGCCAGAAGTTGATGCGATTGAAGGGCTTTCACCGGCCATTTCCATTGATCAACGTTCCGCTGGCGTTAATCCTCGTTCTACGGTGGGCACGATCACGGAAATTTACGATTATTTGCGTTTGCTTTTTTCTCGCATTGGCATTGTCCATTGCCCGAATTGCGGCAAAAAACTTTTTAAACAAAATTCCTCAAACATTATCACGGAAATTTTAAATCAGGTCAATGAAAAACAAAAAATTTTATTTTTAGCGCCGATTACGATTAGCCAGCAAAATAGCAAGCTCAAAAATTTTTTAGCTGCTAAATTATCCGGTTTAAAGCTGTTTCGGATTAACGGCGAGATTCGTGATTTAGAAAAGGAAAATTTAAAAGAAGCAGAATTAAAAGGGATAAAAAAAGCGGAAATTGTCGTGGCCGAGTTAGTTTATAACACCAAGGAAAAAGAGTTGTTTAAAGAAGGGCTTTCCCGGTTTGTCGAATTGGGTTTGGATTTGGGCAATAGTCAGTTATTAGTTGTTTTTGAGTCAAAAGACGGAAAAGATAAATCAAGCGAAATTTTTTTCTGCCAGCATTACATTTGTCCGGATTGTAAAATCACTTTGTCGGATTTAGAGCCAAGAAATTTTTCTTTTAATTCGCCGGCCGGCGCTTGCCCGAAATGCCTTGGTTTAGGCACTCGGCTGGAAGTTGATCCGAATTTAGTCATTCCCAATAAAAAATTAACTTTAGCCCAAGGCGCGATTAAACCCTGGGCCCGGAATTTTTCCAACCAAAACAGCTACTGGCAGCTTTTAGAGGCGGTGGCGAAAAAAAATAATTTTTCCCTTGGTGTGCCGGTGGCGGATTTAAGTCAAAAAGCGATTGATCTTATTTTTAAGGGCAGTTTGAATGTTGAGTATGAAATTAATGGCAAAAAAATGATTTTCCCCGGCGTCTTGGCGATTTTAACAGAAAAATACCAACAAACGGCTTCTGATTATTTAAAAAATGAAATTGAACAATATATGCGGGTTTTTATCTGCCCTGATTGCCGGGGTAAAAGACTTAAGCCTGTTTTTTTGGCCGTGACCGTTGGTGGTTTAAATATTTCGGCGATTACCAGCCAAATGATTACTAACAGTCTTTCTTTTTTTGAAAATTTGTTAAAAGATAAAAATGGCAAGGATGTTTTAAGCAGCCGTGACCATAAAATTGCTGATCAGGCGATTAAAGAAATTATCAATCACCTCAAATATTTAGAAAATGTGGGCTTAAGCTATTTGACTTTGGATCGGTCTTCAACCACGCTTTCCGGCGGCGAGGCCCAACGCATTCGCTTGGCGACCCAGCTTGGGCTTTCTTTGACCGGCGTGGTTTATATTTTAGATGAACCATCGATTGGTCTGCACCAAAAAGATAATCAGAAATTAATTGATACCTTAAAGCATCTGCGTGACTTAGGCAATACGGTGATTGTCGTTGAGCATGACTCAATGACGATGACCGCGGCGGATCAGATTATTGATATTGGACCGGGGGCGGGGCAGGCCGGTGGCGAGGTCGTGGCTGTGGGCACGCCAACGGAAATTAAAAAAAATAAAAATTCTTTGACCGGGAAATATCTGGCTGGTGGTTTAAAAATTCCGATACCAAAAACTTTTCGTCAAGGGAGCGGCAAGTTTATTGAAATTATCGGGGCAAGCGAATTTAATTTAAAGAATATTAACGCCAAAATTCCGCTGGGCAAGTTTATCTGCTTAACCGGCGTTTCTGGTTCCGGCAAATCCACCCTGATGTTAGAAATTTTAGTTAAGGCTTTAACGCATAAATTTTACCGAGCCAAAGATTTGCCGGGCAAGCACCGCGAAATTCGGGGGATTGAAAATATTGATAAAGTCATTGCCATTGACCAGTCGCCCATTGGCCGCACGCCGCGCAGCAACCCGGCGACTTATACCGGCGTTTTCACTTATATCCGTGATTTGTTCACCCAAACCCAGGAAGCAAAATTGCGCGGCTATAAAGCGGGTAAATTTAGCTTTAACGCCAAAGCCGGGCGCTGCGAGACTTGCGCCGGGGAGGGTTTGGTCCGGATTGAAATGCAATTTTTGCCTGATGTCTATGTCCAGTGCGAGGAATGCTACGGCAAGCGCTACAAAGCGGAAGTTTTAGAAGTTCATTATCAAGGCAAAAATATCGCGGACATTTTGGATTTGTCAGTGGAAGCGGCGATTGAATTTTTTCGCAAGCAGCCAATTATTTATGCTAAGCTAAAAACTTTGTATGATGTCGGGCTGGGCTATGTTAAATTGGGTCAGCCGGCGACCACCCTTTCCGGCGGCGAGGCGCAGCGGGTTAAGCTCGCCACGGAACTTTCCCGGCGCTCGACGGGCAAGACCCTTTATATTTTAGATGAACCAACGACCGGACTTCATTTTGAGGATATCAAACAATTACTTGTGGTTCTAAATAAATTAGTGGATAAAGGCAACACGGTTTTAATTATTGAACATAATTTAGACGTAATTAAATGCGCGGATTGGGTGATTGATTTAGGTCCCGAGGGTGGGGAAAAAGGCGGCGAGATTGTCGCCCAAGGCACGCCCAAAGATATTGTTAAAGTAACCAAATCTCACACTGGGCGTTATCTGAAGGAAGTGTTAAAATAGGAAAAATAAAAAGATTTGACAAAAATTTATATTATGGTATTGTATTATATTATTAGTTTTTTTAGCTTATTTTACTTGCAAATAGTGTGTAGCTATAGCCAAAAGTTACTCAACCTGCCTGCCAGTAGCAGGTAATTGGGTGTTTTCTGGCTGTGGCTACATTAGGTAGTCCTCTGGCACAAATCAAAAGAAAAGGAGAAAGACGATGGGACGAATCAGCGTAGATCAATCTCATCAAGTTATGTCCACGTTGGCCACCAACACCGACTGGGATCAGATCGATTTCGAGAAGTCTGGATTGCAGGACCGGATCGTTTGTAATGCCAAAGAGGCGGGCCGTCAATTTACGGCTTTTCTCAAAAACGGTGCCCGGATGATCATGACCGTGCTTTCGGTCTTTAAGACCATCAAAGTCGGTACCGGTCCGAAAGACACCGATGGGTTTCGTTCGGCCCTCAAAGACGCTGGTTGCAAAATCAGCAATTGGTCTAACGATATTTTGGGCAAACCCGGATTCAGAGTGGCTGCCCAGCCAGCCGACATTGATCTGGTGGTTTTGACTACAACTCAACTCACCGGCAAAAGCGATGGCGGCACTACCGCTGAAGTCTTTGCCGGAGCGGTTCGACTGGGACTGGAAGAGTGCGCGCCTGATGACGGGCCGCAACTGCGCCTACAGTATCTTGACCAGCCGCTCGGAGAATGTCTCCGAATGGGAATGGAGCCAATTACC
>Ga0155368_136_pt1 | contig 12610 bp, 17 predicted proteins | sample RifCSPhighO2_02_FD_106336 | JGI IMG/M metagenome (GOLD analysis project Ga0155368, IMG submission 106336) | Candidatus Buchananbacteria bacterium RIFCSPHIGHO2_02_FULL_39_17 | reverse complement strand
GGCTCCGCCAACCGGCAGACTTAACAACTAATTACGTATCCATTAAAGTGTAGACAAGGTGTCCAAAGAAATGGGTCTGGACCAGTAGGACTCTTTCAGTTTTTGGCGGGCCATAGCAATGTAAACACCGTAAATTACACGTCCCTATAAGCTTCCAATCAATTGCTTCAATAATCATTGCATGTTTCTCCTTACTTGATTGTAATGAACAACAATGAATTGAGTACTGCTCGTTTTTTAGCGTTAGTACTTTATCACAAAAAATTTCTAATGTCAACACATTGTGGCCAAACAAAAAAAATAGCTCGGCGCTATTAAATTTAAAATTTTTTATTTTTTAATTTTGATTCTAATCGCAAAAATGCCGCCTTTTTTGATTCTTTTTTCCCAGTCTTCGGCAATGCCGTAATAAATGCCAATACCTTCGGCTAAAGATTTCGTCCAAGGCAAGCATTTTTTTAAACCCTCATTTTTTAAATAATCTTTTACGGTTTTGTAATGTTTAATGCCGCTGACAAAGGCAGTCACTTTTTTCTTGCTGCCCAAGTCGCTGAAGATTATCTCATCACCTTTTTTCATCTGGCGGTAATCACGCTTTTTTGACCAAGCCCGGCCCTCCACGGTTTTTTTGCCGCTGGCAACATAGGGAAAAATGTGATGATATAAATTAAGTTTCCAAATTTTAGACATAGAATTATTTGCTCCTGGCAGGAGTTGAACCTGCAATCTTCTCCTTAGGACGGAGCCGCTCTATCCAGTTGAGCTACAGGAGCATAGGGCGGGGTAAAACGGGTCTGCCTGTCCCGCATTTTGAAAAGTGCAGGATTCTATCCGTTGAACTATGGGAGCACTGGCAATGGCGGGTAGGTCCAGTTAAGCTACGCGGGCAAATTTAGGCTCAAGCGACAGCTTTAGAATACATAAATATTTAAAAAAATTCAATATATTAAAGATTTTTTGTTTCTGACACAACTTATCCGCCTCTTGTCCACCCCTTATCCTCTTGACATATTAGCTTCATTTATTTATCATTGATAGGCAAAATAAAAACCTAAAACCAAAGATTATCACCGCTCTTCATTATGAATTTAAGTTAAGTAATGAGGCGGCGGGAAAAAATAAAAATTATGAATCAGCCAGCTGATTCAGAAAAAAATTTTAATTTTGACCAAAAATCAATTTTTTATCCCCGCGGTATCGAGTCAGGGGTTTTATTATTGCATAGTTTCACCAGCACGCCTTATGAATTTTCTGATTTAGCTCGCTATTTGGCGGAAAAAGACATCACCGTTTATGTGCCGACTCTGGCCGGCCACGGCACTAATCCGGACGAACTCGCCAAAACAACAGCGCTTGATTGGCAAAAGTCAGCAGAACACTCTTATTTATTTTTAAAACAGCACGTTAAGAAAATTTATGTCATCGGCAGTTCCTTTGGTGGCAATTTGGCGCTTTATCTGGCAACGAAATTTACCAATCCTCTGGCTGGTATTGTTTCTATGGGTACGCCGATTAAAGTCCGATGGCAAAAAGCATTCAAGTTTGCTTTGTACAGTTACGGCTGGCTGAAAAAATATCAAAAAAAACGCCGGGCGGATTACAAACTAATGTATCTGGATCAGGAACAAGTCGTCTACCCGGTAATGCCAGTGCCCAGCCTACGCCGATTTTTCAATTTTATCAAAAAAATTACCATTCCGAGCCTGAGTAAAATCAAAGTGCCGATTTTGATAATTCAATCAAGCGCGGATCGGATTGTCAGCCCTGATTCGGCGCAGTATCTGCACGAACATTTAGGTTCAGAAGATAAAAGAATTTTATGGATCAATGGTTCGCATCATGCTTTGGCGGTTGATGACAAGCGCGGGCTGATTTATCGGGCGATTTATCGCTTTATCACTGACAGCAGATAATCCCGCACTAATTTTTTCCATATATACTTTTATACTTTTTGATTCAGTTTACAATTTGGATTTATGCATTATGTCTATATTATCAGAAATGAAAAAGGAGAATTATATTATGGCTATACTAATGATTTAAGAAAGAGATTAGATCAACACAATTCAAGCTTCGTTTTTTCAACTCGGCAGCATCGATGGAAATTAATATATTATGAATCTTATTTGTCAAAAAGAGATGCCTTAACAAGAGAGGGAAAATTGAAGCGATATGGTCAATCTTTAAGTCACTTAAAAAATCGAATTAAATATTCTTTAACCTTAACTCATTAGGAAAAAATTAGTGCAGGACCGCAGTTTAGGCTTACCTATCGCCTACGGACGATAGGTAGGCCTAAACTGCGGATTCTTGCCCCGCACTAAACTAATTTAAGAATCATTCTTTAATTTATTAGCCGCCAGGCGTGTTCGCGCCTGATTTTTTTAACTCTTAGTAATAACTCATCGCGAGTTTTGGTGTGGGGGTTAATTTGACCCGCCTAAGTTTTTGCGAAGCAAAAATTTAGGCGGGTTGACAAAAATCCGTCCAGCCTTTACCTTATAATTAAGCAATGATATTTTTGTTCTTTGTAGGAGGGAGGACCGATGTTTCTCTATGAAATTTATATTGTTTTTCGCCAGCGGCTTTATGCCCCCTCGGGCGGTAACGGCCAATTTAAGCGAGTCAAAAACTTTAACGGCGCAGATTATCAGGGTAAGAATTTCGTGATTCTCAATTATCAGACAGTAGCGAACAATGACAAGGAAATGGCCGAATCAATCCAGGAAAAGTGCCAAGCCATGCTTAAGCGGGGTGAGGCCGTTGAGATTATCTGTTATGCCTTTGACTATGTTGGCAACGTCAGAAAATAATTTTCCCTGTTTCGCTTATAAGTTGAGACAGGGATTTTCTTTTGCTTAAGCGAAAATGATATAATATAATAAATCAAATCCGCCAAGGGCGGATACCAAAATTTTGATTTTTTCCGCTAAAGGCGGATGCGCCTCGGGCGCAGATTTTTACCTTTTGACTTATTTTATGTCCACGATTCCTCAAAGATTTAATGAAACTGCCGATAAATTCGCCAAGCGGCCGGCTTTGAAATTCAAATATCACGGCGCTTATATTACAGTCACTTTTGCTGAATTAAAAAAACGGGTGGCGGAAATGGCTGGTGGTTTATTGGCTTTAGGCGTTAAGCCCGGTGAGCGCTTGGCGATTTTAGCCGAAAACCGCTCGGAGTGGGTGCGGGCCGATTTGGCCGTCTTAACTATTGGGGCGGTGGTCGTGCCGGTCCACACAACCTTATCACCGAAATTAATTAGCCATATTTTGAATGATTCCGGCGCGGCTTATTTATTGGTTTCCCACCAAGAGTTATTTAATAAAATAATTTTAATCGCTAATCAGCTGCCAAATTTAAAAACAATCATTTATATCAAATTAAATCATTTGCCGGAAAATTTTAAAGAAAAAAAATTAATCAGTTTGGACGAAGTAATGAATTTGGGCCAGAATAATCAAGGCGAAATTAAGGTGCTAATTAAGCCAGATGATTTAGCTTCCATTGTTTATACTTCCGGCACCACGGACTTGCCTAAAGGCGTGATGCTTTCCCACCGTAATTTTTTGTTTGACGCCGAAGCATCAGTGACGGTCGTGCCGGTTGACGAGGGTGACACTTTACTTTCTTTTATGCCGCTCTCTCATGTTTTGGAGCGCACGGCCGGCTATTATGCGCCGCTGGTTTTGCGCGGGTGTTGTATTGTTTACGCCGAAAGCGTCAAAACTCTGGTGGTCAACTTAAAAGAAGTTAAACCAACCGTAATTGTTTGCGTGCCGCGGATTTTTGAAAAATTTCATATTGGGATTTGGGAAAAAGTTAAAAAGGGCGGTCGTTTAAAATATAAAATTTTTGTTTGGGCGCTCAAACAAGAGCCAAAAACCATTGGGCATTTGGCGGCCGAGTTTTTGGTTTTTCGAAAAATTCGTCAAAATTTAGGCGGGCATTTGCGTTTAGCGATTTGCGGCGGGGCAACTTTGAATCACAAGCTAGCCCGATTTTTTGATCGGCTTGGCTTGATTATTGTTGAAGGCTATGGCTTGACGGAAACTTCGCCTGTGGCCACGGTCAATCGGCCGGATAATATTAAATTTGGCACAGTCGGCCAAAAATTGCCCGGCGTGGAGATTGCCATTGCCAAAGACAAAGAAATTTTAGTCCGCGGACCAAACGTGATGTTGGGCTATTATCAAAAGCCGGAACTAACACGGCAAGTGATTGACGCTAGCGGTTTTTTTCATACCGGTGATCTGGGTTTTTTATCAAGCCAAGGCTTTTTGGTTATTATCGGCCGGAAAAAAGAAATGATTAGTTTGTCTAATGGTAAAATTGCTTGGCCGGAAAGTTTGGAAGTGATTTTAAATAATGATCGATTGATCAATCAGTCAATGGTCTATGGTAATCACCGGAGTTATTTAGTCGCTTTAATTGTGCCGGATTGGCCAGAGGTGGCCAGGAGTTTAGCCGAGTTAGATTTAGGCAGTAAAGAGCCGGATATTTTGGTTAAGGAGCCAAAACTTATTGCCTTATTTGCCCAGCGATTGGAAAAAATTAACGAACAACTGGCGGATTGGGAAAAAATCAGAAGATTCAAGTTGCTGCCGGCTGAATTTTCCAGCCAGAAAGATGAAGTTAACCCGGCCCTCAAGCTCTGCCGGCCAGTGATTGAAAACCATTATCAAAAAGAAATTGAGCGTTTATATCAATAATATTTCACCAACCTCTCTTGTCAAAAAAAGCCAGAAGTTTTAAACTTAGTTTCATGGCTAAAGTGGGCCTAAAAACGTTGCGGTTAAGGAGGAGATGTTGGCTTGACCAGAAAGCTAATCGGGGTGCACGAGTACTGGGGATAATGCTTCCAAGGTTAATTTGACATTAAGTCAAAGGCGGCGACGTTTTGAAAGGTCTGCTTAAGCTATATTTACTTGTTGGAAAGCAGGGATTGGACCCTGCAAAGTGACAACCAATAGGGAGATTATCATCAAATGCGGAAGACTGGCGGACGTCCGCGCGACGGCCCGAATCAAATTGGGTCAAAAACATAGCCAAATCTATGAACAGCAAGCCATGGGCCCTTCCCCGCTCGTGGCTCTTTTTTTATCCTCTAAATTAATAGGGGGGAGGGCAATGCCAGGGTTTATCTTTTTCTAAATTTAGCCAGAATTTTTATTTATCCCCACTTTCTTCACAGGTTATCCGAAACAATCCATATTGACTGGGTTTTTGAAATCAGATAAGCTGAAAAGTAATCATCCTTGGAGCTTGAAATTATGAGTAATATTCGAAACAACCGGAAGGTTACTGGCCGGCTTGACCGCTTAGGCGCTGCTTCAAACTCCCAAAAAATTTCTAATTATAATGAAAAAAACCGCGATTTTACGCGGATTTTTTGTTTTAACAAATTGATTTTGTGATCTAATGAAACAAGCGGCCAAAAAGGCCACTTGCTTCGCGACGCAATTGGGAAATTTAGTCGCTTTTGTATTATAGGCTTTTAAGAAATGATGTCAATACCCCTTACCTTTTAACTTGATTTACTTAATTTACTTGATTCACTTGATTTACTAAAATTATGCCTGAACAAAATTCCATTACCATCGGCAGTAAAGTTAGGGTTAATCTTAATAACGAGATTAAAGATTTTGAAATTGTCGGCTCCGCCGAAGTTAATGCCAATCAAGGCAAGATTTCTTATTTGTCGCCACTGGGCGAAGCGCTGCTGGGTAAAGCGGCTGATGATTTATTTGAAATTAATTTGACTAACGGCAAAAAATTAAAAGTAAAAATTTTAGAAGTGATTTGATAATTTTTGCCGGGGCCAAAGTTTTGGTGATTTTGGTTTCGGCAGAGAGTTGTTAAATTGTTCTTTACAATCAAAAGACACTTTTAAAAGGAGTGATTTTAGTGTTTAAGAAGAAGCAGTTGTTTTGGTTGAGTCCTAAGTCTTGTCGGCAATATCGTTCTCAAATCAAAATTGTCACCACAGACGTTCACTATGGCTCTTTAGCCGATGGCGAAAAAGTCTTGGGCTTGCTGGGCTCAAGGTGCGAGTTGAAGGGCAAAAAAATCCTTGAAGTTGGCTGCGGCTGGGCGGAGAATTGTATTGCTTTGGCCAAGTGGGGCGCGGAATGCACGGGCATTGATATTGCCCCGTATAACATCAAAGAGGCGAGAAAATTGGCAACGGCGGAAAAAGTTAATGTTCGCTTGCTGGTTTCTAACGCGGTTAATCTGCGGGAGTTGCCTGATAATTATTTTGACACTGTCATTTCTAGCTACACTTTGGGTTTTGTCGGGGATATTCAGGCGGCGTTTCGGGCGATTAATCGAGTCCTGAAAAAAAACGGTAAGTTTATTTTTTGTCTGCGGCATCCGGCCCAGATTCCGGGGAAAGTTAATCGTTTTTTCTTTCCGGAACAGCCGCCGAATGAGCAGTGGGTAGAGAACAACTACACGATTAATCAGATAGTAATCTATCTGACGAAGTTCGGTTTTTATGTTCATGACATAGTCCCACAGAGGACAAAAAATCCGTCTAAGCTAACAATTCCGAGAATGGAAAAATTTCCTTATCGTTTGACAGGCAAACTTGATCCGAAATTTGATTGCTTATCTCGCCTGCCGCACACAATCATTTACTGTTGCCGCAAGATTAAGTCGTTTAAACCGCGTAAAAAGCCGACCAAGTTGCAATCAGTTTCGCCGGCGAAAAAAGCGACTCGCAAGCGCCGGCTTGTCGCGGCTTAATGAAAAGAGATTTTTGGTTGTGTAAGGGAGTTAGCTCTAAACCGGTCGTAAACGTGTTGTAAAGACACACTTGTTATTTAACAGGGGAAAGGAGGGATAATTCAAAATGAGCGGACCTTTTGTGCCACTTAATCAAGATTGGATGGTTGCTCCGGTGGAACAGCTGCCTGGTGGTGGTGATATCCACGAAACCATTAAGTTTGATCCTCAGGGCAAAATTCTTGATGCTCATACCACGGTTCGTTTGCCCGGCGGTTTTGATGTCAATATGCCTTGGGGTCAATAACCTGCTAAGTTAGTTGACGCTGTGATCGTCCCTGACTTTATCGCCAAGGAGAAGCCTTTACTCCCAGCTTCTCCTTTTCTTTTTTATTTCTAATTTATTATTGGATTATAAAATTTTTGTTTAAAATTGGCTAAAATATCGAAATTCACGAGACTATACCTATTGACAGTTTTTTTCGCTTATGCTAACATATCAATACCTTAACAATTACACCCTGCCATTCGACGGGGTAAAAAACCAATGAGGCGTGTCCCCGATTTTACATCGGGGGTTGGGCACGCTTCGTCCCGTTGCTCGCGAGTGACCGGACAAAGGTGGCTTCTGCACAAGTGGAAGCTCGGACGCCCCCGTAACCACGGGCTAACTGATGTCATTTCGTTGGAGTTTAGGAATCGGCAGCTTGCCATTCCGAAGCTTTAGCGAAGGATGGAGTCGGTAAAAGTGGTTTTAATCCGTTTACTGACGGATTTTTTTAGTCCCGCCACGAGGGTGGGATAAATCTGTCATTAGGATTGAAACAACAAAGGTGGCACCACGGGCTATAATCCCGTCCTTTGTCTACGATATATTGTCGTACGCTGAGGACGGGATTTTTTTATTCCGTATAATTGAACTTTGAAAGGAGAAAAAAAATGTCTAGTTGGATGGCTTTCCATGACCCACCAATCCGCCGAATCAAAAAAGGGGAAAGATGCTCCACTGGATGCAATGGCACTCTTTTTATCACTAAGGATATGGGGGCATTTGGTGCTACTATTGCCATCTGTCCCAAATGTGATAGGGTGCGTTGTGCTCGATGCGGCAGAAAAGCAATTAGATACAATAAAGGTGATTTTGTCAGAATTGTTTTTCGACACTTTATGGTACCCATTGAAGATGATGAAGAAAATGCTGGGAAATACTTTTGTAACCCTTGTAATATCAGATACTAAATAACATAAGAGGAGAGGAAAAATGTCTTTTGGAGATAGTGGTTCGAAACAAAATCATGAACTTTGTCATCAATGTCTCAAACCAATGATGGGAACCAAGATAGGCAAAATTCAACCAGCTGGCTTCGGCCAAGCGGAACGACAAGGATTAATCCAAGCCTGCATCAATTTTGAATGTTTTATTGGTCAAAAAAATTTGGCCAAATAAACGAAAATTTTTTGAATCAGGTTTGGGAGGCTAAAGCAAAAAGGGAAGATAAAGATTATCTTCCCTTTTTCATTAAATTTTAATTTACTCACTTTCTTTCCACAAACATGACGTCAGAAGTAAAGACGCCATCATCGCTTCTGAAAACTTGAATAAAATAAAGATATTTTCCGTCATCAGTCAGGGTCGGCTCGCCTACGGCGATTTTGCTTGAAATCATTTTAGTTGGTTTTTCCCACCGCTCGCCGGCTCTTTGGGCTTTGTAGATTGCCGGGTTGCCATCTCGGTCAGAGGTAAAATACATGGTTTGGCAGTCTGGCGTTAAGAATGGCTGGATGTCAGTGCCGGCGGTGTTGATTGGTGAGGGAAGTTTTTTAACTTCGCCATTGGCATAAACATAGATGTTGCTGTCCCCGCCATCCTTTTTCCAAAAATAAAGCTCGTCTTTGGCCGCGCAATAATGAGGGTCGTCTTCATCTTCGGCAGTGTTAAAACTCAATCTTACCCCATTTTTATAAATATCAGTGTCATACTTGCCATCTTGACTGTATTTATTTGACATATAATAAATGTCATTGCCCGAAATCATCACGCCGCCTTCGGCCCAGATTTTTTCTGAAATTGGCGCTTTTGATTTTTCCCTAAACGGCTTTTGGCTCATATAAACATCCAGCTCCCCTTTTAAATTTCCGGTTTGGATGTCTTTAATTAAATCCCCTTGGTAGATGACAAAATATAAAGTGTTGCCGTCGCCGGTGATATAAGCCCCATCTTCCCATAAATCAGAATTGACCTCCAGCCAAGTCGGATTTTTCCATTCACCCGATAATTGGACTGGATCATTGGCTCGGATTTTTGCCCAAAAATCCAAGGTTGCCTGATTAGTTTTTGGCAGTTCATCGGTTGGGGTCTCGCCTTGATCTAAACTGCCGATAATCATAAAAAGAATTAAGCCAATAACGATCACGCCGCCGATTAAATATCTTTTGTCGGTTTTAAATTTATTTAAAAAGTCTTGAAAAGCCATAAATTTCAGTTATGATTTAATATTCCCATTTTAGCTGATTTATCAGTTTAATGCCAAACCAAGTATCATCGCGAGGTCGTCGTTCCTGCTTTGTCATTGCGAGCCGCCAGCCCCGCCCTTCGCGAAGGGTGGGGGTTCGCGAACGGCTGGGTCCTCGCAATGACAGGTAGGGCGCATTTTAAATGTTTTCCTCTTTGCGCTATTTAGATTGTTTTTTTGGTTGAGTCGCGGTATAATGATAGTGACGGCGAAGTAATAGAGCCGTCGCATAGTCAATAAATCAGTTGGTCAAAAAATCAAGAAAACAATATGAATAAATACCAAGAAATATTAAAAAGGAAAATGGATGATTATGTTCGCTTGGTCTATCAATTTACCAAAACCTTTCCTAGGGTGGAAATATATGGAATCACCTCTCAAATTCGTCGTTCAGCATTATCAGTTATTTTAAATTACATCGAAGGCTAAGCAAGAAGGAAACCGTTAGTACGTTTAAATTTTTTAGAAATTTCCTATGGTTTTCTTCAGAAATCGAAATATTTATTAAATCTTTCTTTGAATGAAAAATATTTTAGATGAGAAAGAGTATGACTTAGCGATTAAATTAGCGGAGGAAATTGGGGCAATGGTTTGGAAAGAAATTATTAATATTGAATCAAGGAATTATCAACCCGATTGATTTTATGATTTATTGATTTTTTGTCTTTTGTATTATGCCAGCGAAGTTAGCGAAAAACAAAAAAATTTATTTGATGATTGCCAGCCACTTTACCGGGATGGAAAAAAAGGATTGGCTGGAACAGATGCCTGAGCTCAAGATTATTGCTGATTTGGAGCCGGTTTTAGTTTTTAACAATCAGGCGGCTGATATTTCCCCGACGGTTTGGTTAAAATTGGCCAGCGAAGTTTATCAGCGGCTGGATTCGGCAATTGGCTTTATTGTCTTGCATAGTTTGGATAATTTGCTTTACAGCGCTTCGGCCCTTTCTTTTTTACTGCAAAATTTAAACCGCCCCATTATTTTTACCGGCGGGCTGCTTGGCTATCAGGCCAATAAAAATTTGGAAGTCAGATCCAATTTGATCAATGCTTCACAGACCATTATTTATCAGGTGCCGGAAGTGACATTAATATTTGGCAATCGTTTAATACGGGCTAATCAAGCGCTTCGTTTGCCGGATGAATCATTAAATATTTTTGAAGCGCCAGATAATAGTATTTTAGGCCGGATTGATTTTAGCATTAGGATTTATGACCGTTTAATTTTTAAAAGTTCGGGTAAAGTTAAGTTAACTCAAAATTTAAACAGTAAAATTGAAATCATCCAGCTTTCGCCTTTCTTAAATTTAAAAAATCTTTCGCGGCAAGCCGCCGAATTAAACGGCCTGATTATTAATGCCGGCAGCTATGAGCATCTGCCCCAGGATTTGTTGATTATTTTAGAAAAAATTACCACTGATTTGCCGGTTTTAATTTGGTCAAAAAAAATTACGGCCACGACTTTTATGCCGAAAAATATTATTTTAATCAATCAGTTGATTTGGGAGACGGCCGTGACCAAATTCTTTTGGGTTTTAAGCCAAACCGATAATTTGAAAAAGATTAAAGAATTAATGCACAAAGAATTAGCCGGTGAATTTATGAATTAGGAGATTAGGAATTAGGAAATTAGTTTCTTAGTCTTAATTTAAACCATGCGCATTTATTTTGCCGCGGACAATCAAGCTGAGGAACGACTCCAAAAACGTTTTTCAGATATCATTGAGGTTTTGAGCAACGCCGGCGTTTTAGTTTCCAGCAATTTAGCCGATAAGAATCTAGTTAATTTTTCCAGCCAGGATTTAGAAAAAATCAGCCAGGCCGGCGAGACGATTTTGGAAAAAATGGATGGCTTAGTCATTGAAGAAACTAAATCTTTGGCCGAAAGCGGCTATTTAATCGCTTTGGCTTTGGCTCACAAAAAACCCATTTTATATCTTTTGGAAAAAGGCAAAACGGTTAATAAAAATTTGCTTCATTTAAAAAATGATAAAAGTATCACCAAACTCCTGAACTTAAAAAATTATACGGAAAAGGATTTGGAGCAAATTATTTTAGAATTTTTAGGTGAAGTAGAAAAAGGCGAGGGTAAACAATTGCCTAATATTAAATTTACTTTACGCGTTACTTCGCGGATTGAACGCTATTTGCACTGGAAAACCCATAATACTAAACTTTCCAAAGCGGATTTTTTACGGGAGCTAATTAAAAAGTTAATTGACCAAGATGAGGATTATAAAAAATTTTCCAATCAGCGTCGTGAAGACTAATGGGTCTTGACCCCGCACCTTTTGGTCACTTTTATGTATTATGTTTATATTTTAAAGAGTAAAATTAGAAAATTATTATATATCGGCTTTACTAATAATTTAAATAAAAGATTAGAAGAACATAATCAGGGTAATTTTTTTACTACTAAAAAGTACAGACCATGGGAATTATGTTATTTTGAGGGTTATAAAAATGAACAAGAAGCCAGAGACAGAGAAAAAAAATTAAAACAATTTGGTAAAGTTTATAGTCAATTAAAAAGACGAATTAGGGGCAGTCTAAATTTGTGACCAAAAGGTGCGGGGTTGACAAACGCTGCAGATATGCTAAGATGAGAGTAGTAATAAAGCCGTCGCATATGTTAGCGCCGTCGCTAAAAATAAAAATTCAATAGGAACATTGAAAACTTCCACCAAAAAATCAATTGAGGTGGAATTTTTTTAAAAAATTTCTTTTGCGCCGTCTGCTGCTTCCGCCGTCGGCATAAATTGGGGATAAGTCCCGCGAAGCTGTCATCCTGAGTTTATTGAAGGATCCCATTACACTTTTAAGATTGTTTGTGGGTTCTTAGAGCTTTTATGCGCTATGTGAGCCTGGAGCCCGCAAATAGCCTTCAATTAAAATTAAAAAATTAAGGAGTGCGCTATGTCTATGTTTAATAAATCTAACAAAATTAATATTGGCGATAAAGTTTTGGTTGTGGTCAACGGCGAAGCCCAAGAGCTGGAAATCGTGGATTCGCCGGTGGGTGATCCGAAAAAAAGCAAAATTTCTTTTTTGACGCCTTTAGCCCAAGCGATTTTGGGCAAAGGTTATCCGAGCCGCATCACGGTTAAATTGCCCAATGGCAATAATTTAGAATGCCAGTTGATTAAGCCAATTCTGACATAAGTAATTTTGTATCTTAAAGATTTTTTGCGGGTCCTTTAGGGTTTTTTATCCCGAGCATGGTCGAGGGGTTCGCGCCTGCCCCGCACGCCTCATCTGAAGATTTTCTGCAGGATCCTATGAGCTTTTTTGCGCTATGTTGAGCCTAGGGTCTTGCAGATAGTCTTCAAGGTGATGCGGGGTTGAGCCTACTAATCCACAAAGAGGT
>Ga0155368_137_pt1 | contig 12622 bp, 11 predicted proteins | sample RifCSPhighO2_02_FD_106336 | JGI IMG/M metagenome (GOLD analysis project Ga0155368, IMG submission 106336) | Candidatus Buchananbacteria bacterium RIFCSPHIGHO2_02_FULL_39_17 | reverse complement strand
TCCTTTGGGCATAAATTTCTCCTTTCATACCCATTATATCATGTAGACACCGTGTCTTAAATTTGGGGTACCTGCCAACCGCCGAGGATTCATTTCATTCCGAATTGAGTCCTCGGTCTTTTTTTATTTTTTTAGCCCAAATACAAATTCAGCATTATGGGAAAAGATATTTTGTTTTTCTCCTGAAGTAATGGGCAGAGAATTGATTAAGTCAATATGTTTTTTAAAACTGCAAATTGGCCAATCGGTGCCAAATAAGACGCTACCGGATCGGCGTCTGACCGTTTTAGTTAAAATTTCTCTGATTTTTTTAATCCCACCACTTTCCCTGATTATTTCAGGATCAGCTAAAGCTGAAGTATCAAAATAGATGTTATCAAAGCCGGCCGTTGTTTTAAAACAGTAGTCAAGTTCAGGCCAAAAGTAGTGAGCAATTATTATTTTAAGGTTTTTAAAATCCCTGGCGACTTTTACAATATGTTTTGGATCATTATATTTAGCCACTGACCTATTGCCGCTGTTAATGCCGGTATGGATAATCAATGGCAGATTATAATTTTGGCAAAGTTTATAAACCGGCTGCCACCTTTGGTCGGTTGGGTAGACCGGATCATGGCCAGGAAAGATTTTAAAACCAAGAGCCAGCTTTTTCAAAAATAATTTATCGATTTTTTTTAAATTACCATCATTAATTTCATCAGCTTTTAAAGTGGCAATCATGGCTAATTTTGGCTCGTTTTTTGTTAATTCAATAACAGCGTCAAGGTTTGCGCATTTGGGGTTTGGTTCATTATCAGGGATGACAATTGCTTGCGCTACTTTATTTGTTTTCATTTCTTCTAAAAGTCTTTGTTTTGCTAACTCAAAACTATTATCTCCCTTGGTAATTATTGAAATGTGGATATGGCTATCTATAATCATAGATTTATTCTAACATTTTTTTAAAATTTAGAATATATTGCTTAATTATCCGCGCATTTAAGCCCTTTAGGGGGCAACCTAGATGGTATAGGCTCTAGTGAGCCACTTTTTAAAAAATAAAAATGTCTGGGTTGACCTAAAATAGTCGTTAAAAAGTTCTATTCCTGTTAACCCTACCATCCTTCGCCAAGGCTACGGAATGGTTTGACCATCTCTTCGCCAAGTCGTTCCGAAGCCTCCACGCAGGACGACGGAATGGTAAACCAATTTAAAAAACTATGTATTATGTATACGTTTTACATAGCGCAAAATCAAACAATTTTTATGTGGGATACACCGAGGATTTGAAAAGAAGGATTCTATTGCATAATGCCGGATGAGTTTTTTCAACTAAACCATACACACCATGGAAATTAATTTACTATTTGGCATTCGAAGATATTAATTTAGCTAAAAATTTTGAAAAATATTTAAAGTTAGGTTCTGGTAAAGCATTTATGTATAAACGTTTAGTTAATTCCGTAGCCTTGAAGAAGGATAAGTAAGCGATACGGATCAGGTATTCCGAAACGAAGTGAAGGATACCCCGTGGCCCTACCAAGAGAAAATTTTATTGAGTGACCCCGAGGGGCCATGACCGGAATAGTTCTAGACCCGAAAGGGTCGAATCAAAAAATCGCCGATGAGGTGGTTTTTTGGTAAAATGAAGTGGTAGTAAAAAATATATGCGCGTACCAATTAGAAAACCGGGTAAATACACTCACTTAAAACCTGACCTACATTTAACTGAAGAAAAATTCAGGGAGCTTAAAGATAAATTAGAAAAACTAAAAAAATTTAGTCGGCCGCAGGCCGCGGTAGAAATGCATCGGTTAGCGGAAATGGGTGATTTGTCCGAAAATGCCGCTTATCAAATTGCCAAAGGCCATCTGCGGGGAATTAATGACAAAATTTCTAAATTAGAATTTATTTTAAGCGGCGCTAAAATTATTAAGCCAAACAAAAACGCAGAAATTATTCAGCTCGGCAGCAGGGTGACGATTGAAATCGGCGACAAACAAAAAACTTATTTAATTTTAGGCTCTTCAGAAACTAATCCCCAAAAAGGAATCATTTCTCATAATTCGCCATTAGGTTCGGCTTTAATGGGGCACAAAACCGGCGATAAAATAAAGATTCGGTCAAAAGAAAAAGAAGTTGAATGTATGATAATTAAAATTGAATAGATTGCATAAAACCGCCAAAATTTATTTTAAAATTGACATTTTTGGCATAACGTGCTAGACTACCTACGTTAGATTGAAGGCGGAAAATTATCATTTAAAGTTTTTTCGCTGACAATCTGCGTGTCTAGTTTAGCTAGAAATAAAGTCGAATTTCTTCTAACTACACTTATAATTCACTTTATTTCTACTATTTTATGCAAGGAACTATTAAAAAGTTGGTGACTGACAAAAATTTCGGTTTTATCAGCCAAGCAGGCGAACAAAAAGATCTGTTTTTTCACGCTAATGAACTTGACGGAGTTGCTTTCAGCGATCTCCGTGAAGGCGATATGGTCAGCTTTGAAGTCAGCGAAGGTCAAAAAGGTCCAGCCGCAGTCAAAGTTAAAAAGATCTAAATTGTTGTCACTAAAAACCAAAAAAATCGGCTACTTTAAGAGACCGATTTTTTGGTAATCAATAAGGTTTTATTATTTTTATAATGATTAATCCGAATAGCGGTGCGAAACGCGGCGGCGGACGCTTTATAAAAGCGAAAAATCTGACGGGTGCCATCTCGTCGGGTTTTTTGCTATACTAAAATCACTAATAAAGTTGTGCTCCACATTAAAAAAATACGGTAAAAAAAATTATTTTAATTACCATTATTAGCCTAACGGCGACTGGCTGCCAAATCAGATCAATTAATAAAATTGGGCCAGCCGCCAACCTTAATGATGACCAAAAACCAAATAGCGAGGAAAAAAAGACTGATAAAAATTTAAGTCAGTTAACGACGCCGGTTAAAGAATTTAAACAACGTATCACCAAAAAACCCTTTGGCATTTACATTACCCCCCAAACTTCACCTGTTCAGCCGGAAAAATTCACTGGCTATCATACCGGCGTTGATATAGAATTTGAGGAAATAACTGATGAAGTATTGGTTAAAGCAATTACCGACGGAGTAGTAATTTTTTCCGGCACGGCAAATGGTTATGGCGGCGTAATTGCCATCAGACATATCATTAATGATGGAGTTTATATCGCTGTCTATGGCCATCTTAAACCAAGTTCTTTAGTCAAAAATAACACTTCAGTAAGTCGCGACCAATCAATCGGGATCTTAGGCGCGGGCAATACCTCGGAAACTGACGGCGAAAGAAAGCATCTCCATTTTGCTCTTCATCGCGGCCAAGAGCTTAATCTTAAGGGCTATGTTAATAATCAAAAAGATTTAAAAAATTGGCTAGATCCATTGAGTCTTATTTTTACTGAGTAAAAAAATAATATTGAGATAAATATGAAAATGAAAAAAATATTTTGGCACACGCTCCTTTGGCTTAATTGGGGAATTATTTTTTGGTTTTGGTGGACTAACTCGGGAAAATTGATTTCTCCTAACTTGGCTGACATGGCCATTGTTTTTGGCCGGCTGGCCGGGCTGGTGGCGGCTTATATGATTTTACTCCAGTTTTTTTTCATGGGACGTTTGCCATTTCTAGAAAGAGTTTTTGGTTTAGATAAATTGGCAAAAATTCACAAAAAAAACGGCAAATGGGGTTTTTATTTTTTAATTTTACATCCAATTTTACTGGTTTGGGGCTACAGTCGCTTGGCAAAGATTAGTTTAGTTGATCAATTTCTTGATTTTTTCTTTAATTACCCCCATGTTTATTTAGCGGTGATTGGTTTAATTCTTTTTATTATTGTGGTCATTAGTTCAATTAAAATCAGCCGCAGCCGTTTGCGCTATGAATGGTGGTATTTTGTTCATTTGATTGCTTATCTTGCGGTTTTCACTTCGTTTTGGCATCAAATCAGGGTTGGGACCGATTTATTGTCTTCTCAAATTTTTTACTGGTATTGGATCTGGCTTTATCTTTTTGTTTTTGCTAATCATTTAATTTTTCGTTTTGTCCGGCCGATTTATAATTTTTTCCGCCACCAATTTTATGTCATTGACGTTGTCCGTGAAACTTATCAAGCGGTTTCCATTTATATTGGTGGGAAAAATTTAGACCGATTCCAGATTCATCCCGGCCAATTTATGATTTTTCGTTTTTTGGCGAAAAAATTTTGGTGGCAGGCTCATCCCTTTTCTTTGTCCATTCTGCCGGAGGGCAAACAGCTGCGCATTACGGTTAAGGCTTTGGGCGATTTTACCGCCCAAATTTCTGATCTTAAGATTGGCACCAGAATTTTAATTGACGGGCCTTATGGCGTTTTTACCGATCTTTTCTGTGTTTCACCCAAAGTCCTTTTATTAGCCGGCGGCATTGGCATTACCCCGATTCGTTCGCTTTTTGAACAGATGGTCAAAAAAGGCAGAGACGTCAGCCTGCTTTATTTGAATAAGACTCAAAAAGACATTGTCTTTAAGGATGAATTAGAAATTATCGCCCAACATTATGGCGGCAGAGTTAAACATATTATCAGCGAAGAGCCGGATTTTTCGGGAGAAAAGGGTAGAATTGACCAAGAAAAAATCCAGCGTTTGGCGCCGGATTATTTATCGCGGGAAATTTATCTTTGCGGGCCGATTCCAATGATGGATGCCACCTTAAAAATTTTACAAGAGCTTGGCATCCCGCGCCGCCAAATCCGCTACGAAAAATTTGAATTATGAAACTGCTTTTATCTTCATATGTAAAACATTATAAAGGTTTATTAGCCACCGCGTTGGTTTTAGCCACGATTAATCAATTTTTTTCTCTGCTTGATCCGCAGATTTTTCGGCTGATTATTGATAACTATGCGACGAAAATTAACCAGCTGACCCAAAGCGAATTTGCCTGGGGCGTTTTTGTTTTACTGGTAGCGGCGATTGGCGTTGCCCTAGTTTCGCGCATTGCCAAAAATTTTCAAGACTATTTTGTTAATGTCATTACCCAGCGGGTCGGGACAAAGCTTTACGCTGACGCGATTAGCCATTCTTTTTCCCTGCCTTACACCGTATTTGAAGACCAGCGCTCGGGCGAACTTTTACAAAAAGTCCAGAAAGCCCGGACTGATTCCCAGGCCTTAATCAATAGCGCGATTAACACGGCCTTTCTTTTTATTATCGGTTTGAGCTTTGTCATGGTTTATGCTTTTATCGTCCACTGGCTGATTGGTTTGGTTTATTTTTTAATCGTGCCGACATTAGGCATTATTACTTTTGTCGTCAGCAAAAAAATTGAAATTGCCCAGCGAAAAATTGTGCGGCAGTCGGCAGATTTGGCCGGCGCGACCACGGAAACTTTGCGCAACGTCGAGCTGGTTAAAAGTTTAGGTTTGGAAGATCAGGAAACCCGGCGGCTTAATTCGGTCAATGAAATTATTTTGCAATTAGAGCTGAAAAAAATTACTTTGATTCGGACCTTAAGTTTTATCCAAGGCACCATGGTTAACATCACTCGGTCGGCTTTGATGTTTCTAATGCTTTGGCTGATTTTTCAAAATCAAATTACTTTGGGTGAATTTTTTTCTTTGCTTTTTTATTCCTTTGCCGTTTTTTCACCTTTATATGAACTTGGCAATGTCGCTTCCCAATATCAGGAAGCGAAAGCGAGCCTTAAAGTTTTAGGTGATATTTTAAGCCAGCCGGCCGCGCCCAAGCCAATTAATCCGCAAAAAATTGACGGGCTGAAAAATATTAGTTTTAAAAACGTTAGCTTTAATTATCAGGAGACTTCGGCTCACGCCGTTAAGGAGATTAGTTTAAATATTAAAAGCGGCCAGATCGTGGCGTTTGTCGGGCCGTCTGGTTCAGGCAAATCAACTTTAGTTAAGCTCTTAGTCGGCCTTTATCAGCCCGCTCAAGGTCAATTGTTAATCAATAATATTCCAAGCGAGCAAGTTGATTTTGATGATTGGCGGCGAAAAATCGGTTATGTCTCGCAAGAGACTCAGCTTTTCGCCGGTACGATTAAAGAAAATCTTTTATTTGTCAGGCCTAATGCCACCAACCAAGATTGCCGCCGAGTTTTAACTGCTGCGGCGGTTGATAATATTATTGAGCGCAGCGGCCAAGGCTTACAAACTAGAATTGGCGAAGGCGGCATTAAACTTTCCGGCGGCGAGCGTCAGCGTCTCGCCATTGCTCGGGCATTGTTGCGCCAGCCGCAGCTAATTATTTTTGATGAAGCGACTTCCAGCCTGGATTCCATCACGGAAAAAGAAATCACGGAAACCATCAAACAAATTAGCCAGAGTCAAACCAACTTAACTACGGTTTTAATCTCTCACCGTCTTTCCACGGTGGCGCACGCGGATATGATTTACGTTTTAGAAAAAGGCAAAATTATTGAGCAAGGCAATCATGAAAAACTTTTAAAGACAGGCGGATTGTATGCCGCTTTGTGGCGCGAGCAAAGCGGCCAAAGCAATTATGTAGGAAGTTAGTCAGTCGTGTAAGTTTGGAGGTGATAATTTTTGTCGATTACATTAACTTGACAAATTTTGTCGATTACGGTACTATGTTTATATTAATAACTTATCATCGGTAAGTTATTTTGTTTTGGCGAATTATTGATTTAACTTATGAAAATATTAACCAACGTTCGGTTTTATCGGATCGCTGGCATCGCTCAAACATTGGCGAATTTTCTTGAATACCTGCAAAAAGATTCAAAAACCAAGATTAAAGTAGTCGGTGTTAATATTGTAAAAAAAGGAGAAAAACAAGATCCGCCACCGCAGTATCGGACGGATATTTTTACTTTATATTCGGCAGTTTTTAAATATCCGGAAATCAAAAACGCGATTAAAAATTCAAACAACATCGCCGAAGTGGTGGAAAAATACCATCCCTTAATTGATTATTATGTTAAAATTATTGAGAAAGAAAAACCGGATTTAATTTGGATTCACGGTACTTATTTTTTACCTTGGTGCCTATATTTGGCTGCTTCGCGTTTTGATATTCCGATCGTTTTGCATTACCATGGCGTCTTGAGTTGGGAAGTAAAACATTGGGAGAAAAAATTCAGGATCTTTTTTCAGGAAATGGAAAAGCAATTTGATTCTGATCGAATTTTGTATCTTTTTCCTTCCGCCTTAACCAAGTCAGTGGTGGAAAAAGAAATTTTTGGACATCCAGTCAAGAATGCCCATATTTTACCCAACGGTATCCCGGAATATTTTTTTGAGAAAGCAGCAGGGACAGCCAAAAAAAATGATATTGGTTTTGTCAGTCGCTGGACTTTTATTAAAAATTTAAAATTCATTGAAAAATTTTCGAAGAATAATTTGAAGAAGGGTGTCAATCCTTATAGGATTAAGATAATTACCGATTCCAAGTTGAAAAGAAACATCATCAGAAAATTTGATGGATTGGCTAATTTTATTAAGCCGATAAAAAATGATTTATTGCCGGAATTTTATCAGTCAACAAAAATTATTTTATGTCCTTCTTATTTTGAAACTTACGGCAATGTCGCCCAAGAAGCTTTGGCTTGCGGCACGCCGGCACTAATTAATAAAAATATGGGCGTTGCCGAAACCTACCGATGTCTGGGATTAGATGAATTAATTGTAGATTTTTCTTCGACGAAAAAATTATTAGCTCGGCTTGATTATTATCTAAATTACCCAATTGATCAAAAGGTAATTGATAAATTGAAACGCGATTTTTCAACTACCAAAATTTTTGATCATTTAACCACTATTTTTAAAGATATAGCTGAACAAAAAAATAATACCCCCGTTTTTACCTTAGCTGTTGCCTGTTTTCAACTATTACCCGGGCTGATGTCATTTATATTTTAGAAAAAGGCAAAATTATTAAACAAGGCAATCATGAAAAACTTTTAAAGACAGGCGGATTGTATGTGGCACTTTGGCGGGAATAAAGCGGCGGCCACAACCATTAAATTTAAATACAATAAGATCCCTGCCCTTGTCTTTGTCACCCAGAGATTTTCCCGGCGACAAAACAAAAAGGCAGGGGTCTTAAGTTTGAATTGAGTTTTTCTATTACTCCGGATTAAAGAATTGCATCTTTCGCGGCCTTGGCCACTCGGAATTTGACCACGGTTTTGGCCGGAATTTTGATGGATTCGCCAGTGGCTGGGTTTCGGCCCATGCGGGCGAGTCGGTTCTTTTTGATCAGTTTACCCAAGCCATGGACAGTGAATTCGCCGCTTTTTTTGACCTCATCATAGGCCAAATTAACCAGCGTTTCCACGAAACCGGCGACGTCTTTTTTGCTCATACCGGTTTTGTCCGCTAAGGCGCCGATGACTTGCGATTTGCTCATACCTTTAGCCATAGAGACATTTAGTTATGAATAATTAATGATACAGATATTATAGCAAATCCTCAAAATTTGCCAAGTATTTAAAGGGAAATTAGTGGTTTGGCGGTTTTACTCTTACCAGAAAAAATTAAAATATTTTTAGATAAAAATTAAAAAGCGGTTGAATTTGGCTGTATTAAGAGAAATTATTTAATTAATTATAGTAGTAAAAAAGGGTAATTCCCAGAGTCATAAGCGAGATAAAGGCTATTAGAAGCGACTTTTTCCGGGAATTACCCTTGAATTTTGAGGCAGACCCAACCATAACTGGAACCTGCCAGTTTCTGCTGGGTCGCAGATTATTCAGCGCTCCACGCAGGGGGGTATGAAGCGTCAAGTGCGCTTGGGGGACGCACTTCAGGCTCATTTCAGGCGACGGTCACCGGTGAATGTCTGCGGTCACGCTATGGACGTCACCCTTTTATAGGTTGGGTCTGCCAAGAGGACAAATAACGATATTTTTATTATATAATGAATTAAAAAAAATGGCAATCAATGCTAAAATATGAAACACTTGAGAAATTTTGATACACCCTTGATAAATATGTTATCAAACTATATTTCAATGTTAATACCCCGCCAAGAACTGTCTCTTGGCCTATCAACTTTTGGTAAATCCTTAATTTTCATATTGGCAGGTACCCCAAATTTAAGACACTCTGCGCACATGATATAATAACGATAATCAACCAATTTAACATGCATTTGAATAATAATCGAATATAACGGCTATATCGGATTATATCCAGAGAAGTTAGCCGAAAGATTAGTACGCAAATAAAAACAGCACTCCTAGAAGGAATTCCGTATACGAGAAATAAAGGATTTGGAACCCCGAACCAAAGCAAGCTTGGTATGGGGCAGGCCGCGAAATTGTCAGTAATCTTCGAACTCAATCAGCAATCTCACGGAAAGTTAGGTTTTAATGATTGACTTAGGGCGGGACAGGCGAACTGCCGCCTGCACAATGTCCCGATAGCTGGGGTGGACCCGACCGGATTCGAACCGGTGATCTCCGCAATGCGAATGCGGTGTTCTACCAGCTGAACTACGGGCCCACCCCAGCTATCGAGGATCCTCTGTTACTAATTGAATTGTAAGTAAATTATTAAAATAAATCAAAAAATGAGCTCCAAACGAATTTGTTTTGTTTAGAGCTCAATGATTTTCTCCGTTTGTCAACAGACGTTTCAAATCATAATAGCCTTGAGTCCGTGCGACTCTATAGGCATCCATGATGAAAACGAGCGAAACCAATTGCTGGATGAAGAGCCATTGGTAACTTTGAATCCACATTAGCCAGTTACAGCTGACGTGCATCAGCACATCATACCAAAGGTAACCGCTCGGATAATGCTTAGCCAAAAGATAAATGCCGACTAAGAAGCCCAACACCAGGCCGATTTCCAACCACTGGTTTATAGTATTAAGCCCGCCAAAATCATAAAGGCTGTAGGCGAAGCCAAGCGGGATGCAGATAATCGCTAGCCGATCCAGCCAACGCAAAAGTTTTTAGTGTGACCAGCCAAAGGCAGTGACTAACCCTAAAAGCATAGCGGGTAGGCCGCTGGCTTCAACTGAAGCGGCAATCCAATTGCGTTGGCTGATAAAAATAATTACCCAAGGCGGCAGGCCAATTAGATATACTGCCCACGAAGCGATTCGCCAGTATCGTGCTCCAGAAAAATCTTTTTTAATCAAGACGTGTTCGGAAAAAGATAAAAAAACTTTATTGAGGAGGTAACCGCCTCCTCCAAGCCACTGCAGCAGTTCAGACAAGGGGAGTCCTCCTTTAGTTGAAAGGTGCGTTTTGAATGCCAAACTCACTATGAGTTTGATTTAAAATGCTAGCATAAATTATGATTTTAGTCAAATGAATTACCCAACCGCAGCAGAGCTGCGGGGATATCAAATATTATAAAAAATAGCCTAACGCTATTAAAAGATTTTAATAAAATGTTAAACGAGATTACTTCTCCCTCAACTTCGCTCGTAACGACGATTACTATTGTGTCATTACGAGGGAATGAAGTGAGCGAAGTAATCTCTGCTTTACAAATTTAGATTTAAATCTTGCCAATCAGGATCATTTTTTTCAATTAAAGACCTTGATTTTTCAGTTGCCCTGCCTTTTTTACAAGTTCGTCTCGAAGTTGCTCGGCAATATTTTTTGATAAGCCAGGCAATCTGCCTTCGGCACCAACACCAGCCATTCTGCGCCGAGACATTACGGCGCTGGCACCGGCAGTTTGAATTTGCAAGTCAGAAATTCCAAGTAGGCGGGCGATAATGCCTCGGTAGATGTCAACATTTTGAATCCGGCCATAAGGAATCGTCACATATCTTTTGTAAATCACGCCTGATTCTTTGCGAAAGCCGTTGTCGGTTAATTCGTAGCGATAAAAATGATATGTCAGTTTAGCCCAAATAAAACATAAAATAAGAAACGCGGGGATAATTAACCAAAACCAGTTTAAAAAGCCAAAAGGAAATTCATTATTATCAAGACTTCTATTAAAACTGCCTAAAAATCCGGCAAGCCAAATACTTAAAAATATAATTATTAAAAACCAACGCAAGAAGAAACTAATAAAAAATAGCCAAACTGCTTTTGGATCAAGTTGTTTCATAGTTTTTGATTTAAAGTTTAAAAAAAGTTGGTTTGTCTTACCTTATTATTATAGCACAATATTATTATAGCACAATTATTTTATTAGTGTTCGCGGTAGGAGTTGTCCGTGCCCAAGTCTGCGTCATCCAGAACTTTTACAAAATTAAGCCGCAAAGTGATAGATAAAGTAGACATTGAGTAGCCTAAATAAAATACTATGTCTTCACAGTGCCTACAGCATGAATGAGACTCTGTTTTTATAAAACCATTGAAAACACAGATTAAGCTGAGGGTGAATTTTTTCTGCTTTATCAACTAATCGTTTTGCTGTATCAATGCTAAAAAATTTTCCACTTGCTACTTCTCCATCCTGAAATACAAATCCTTTCTTTGCATACGTTGTGAATAGCGTAATAAACCTTTTATGACCATTTGATATAAAAATAAATGAATGAACTGGATTAAGTTTCGTCTTAAGCCCTAGTTCTTCGTAGAGCTCTCTTTGAGCCGCTTCTGTATATGACTCTCCAGATTTTACGTGGCCGCCCGCAGAACTGCAATAGTAACCCGGAAGAAATGATTTAGTGTCGGCTCGTTTCTGAAAATAAATTTTTTTTTCTTCTGGGTGCAGTACAAAAATGTGGACAATACGATGGTTATATTTTTTTACATACATTTCTTCTAGAGTGGCGACCCCAATTACCTTATTATTGTCATTTACTATGTCAATGTATTCTGAAGTGTCCATAAGCACTGATATATAAAAATAAAAGCTACTAAAATTATTATATCTCAGTAGCTTATTTTTTTCAACGCAATATTAAAACTTTTTGTAATGAGTATCATGATTCAAGCAGTAATGTTCCATGTTAATCGTCTGACTCCATCTCTCGGCTACCAATTGAGCAGGCATGTTGAGCAGGTCTCCTATCACCACCTCAAAAGTCATACCGTTTTGGTCGGTAGGAATAACGACTTGTCCTTTTGGATTTACCATAAAATAGGCTTTATCTCTGGCTTGCGCGCTAGCCAAAAAAATTTTCGGCGCAAGGGAAGTGTTGATTAATAGATTACTCATTTCTTTTTCGAAATCTTCACGTCGATGAATAATCGATTTTCGAAGATCGGGTTGAAATTCGTAATCAATGAGTTCATAGATCTTCCATGTATCTATTAAGTCATCAAATGGCTGGAGTAGTTTTGCAATAGCTACAAAATCTCCATGATTGGCAGCAGAATATACAGTTCCAACCCTCAGCATGCGCGGCTTCTTGTCAGGATTGTTTTTGTAGTATTGAAGCACTTCCCAAAAAGAATGGAAAGATTTTTCGTCTAAGCGTGAGTGAGAATGAATTTCAACCGTTGATCCATCAAGGGGTATGTTGAGAGACGACACACACTCATTAATCGCTTCACCATGCTCAAAAAAATAAGAGGTATTTGTGGAAAGTGCAACAGTAATTCCTTTTGCTTTCAGTAATCTCATTATTTCATCAATGTCTTTTACCAATAAGGGTTCGCCGCCAGTAAGTACAATGAGTTTGCACTCAAGTTCTTTGAATATCTCTATAAGCACCCTAAGATTCTCAGTCGGTAGGGCTCTTTCAG
>Ga0155368_138_pt1 | contig 14652 bp, 17 predicted proteins | sample RifCSPhighO2_02_FD_106336 | JGI IMG/M metagenome (GOLD analysis project Ga0155368, IMG submission 106336) | Candidatus Buchananbacteria bacterium RIFCSPHIGHO2_02_FULL_39_17 | reverse complement strand
GTTCGAACTATTTTCAGAATAGAGCACCAATCTTGAAGACAAACTAAGTTGAGAGTTTCCCGATGCACAAATTATTATAAGATTAAGATAAGGAAGTCGGGATCCACGATTTTTCACCAAATCATAGATTTGGGAAAAATCGGGACGAGTCTCCCTATCCCCATAATTCTAAAAATACTTAAAAGCATACGCTGACCATAAGACTAGGAGTTCGCCTGCCCCGCACCAAACCGTTAGACACATTTTGATTTTAAATAAAGCGAGCCGTAGGCGACTCCGCGCCAATTAATTTTTCATCAAATAAATCTCTCGTCGCGGGTTTTGGTGCGGGGAATCTCCCTGTCCGCATTTTCTAATTATGTTTTGGACAGTTAGCTCAACAGTAAAGCACTTGGTTTATCCACCCGCCTAAATTTGGGCATGGGCAACTAGCTCAGTTGGTTTAGAGCGTCTCGTTTATTCACCCCGCACTTTATATAAAATTTTAGGCATATAATCAAATAAATATTATTAAATCAAGGATGGTTAGCTCAGCTGGTTAGAGCGTCTCGTTTACACCGAGAAGGTCGTAGGTTCGACTCCTACACCATCCATAGATTTGAATAAAATTATAAAAAGTGCGGGGCGAGCCGAGGAGGCCTGCCCCGCCAGGGTGGGGGTCGAACCCACTAAATAAATTTCAATAGCGAAATTCGAATTTTGATTCAATTTTGAATATTCTAATATTAGAATTTGAATCGAAATTAAAAATTCAAAATTAAAAATTTTCAAACTATGTTCGGTCGTATTATCTTTGGTCTCATTATTGCCGCCATTGGCGCGGTCGTTACCATCAAGGCCGAGTGGATTTACCGAAACGTTGGCCCGATCCCCAGTGCAGAAAAATACTTAGGCACCGAAGGCGGCAGTCGGTTAGCTTATAAACTAATCGGGATTTTAGTTACCGTTGTCGGTTTTTTAGTAGTCACTAATTTGGTTAATAATGTTTTAACTGCCATTGTTCGCCTGTTTATCCCAAGCATTAAATAAAGCGAGTAAATTTAGAGTTAATCAAGTTAATTAAGAGATCGAGAACCAGTTAACAGAACTACATTTTTTTCCAGTTATTATAAATGTTAATTGTAAATTGTTAACTGTTAAATGTTATCAATAGGCCTGTAGTTTAGTGGTAGAGCGCCGCATTTGTCCCGACGTCCCGCTTTGCGGGAGTCGGGATCCTCGACAAACTTTTGGGCTCGTAGTTCAGCTGGCTAGAACGCCGCATTTGCAATGCGGAGGCCTGCCCCGCCCTAAATCATTCACAAAACTCAAATATTTCTTAAAGTTAGGCGCAAGCCGTTTCCGAGATAAAAACTTGAAAATTTTAAAAACCTTTTCGGATTTAGGGCGGGGGTCGGAGGTTCGCCCCGCACCTTTTGGGCCCGTAGTTCAGCTGGTTAGAATGCCACATTTGCAATGTGGAGGTCAGCGGTTCGAATCCGCTCGGGTCCAAAAGGTGCGGGGTAAAAATCCGCTCGAGTCCAAAAGTTTGTCGGGACAATGTAGAAATCTTGACAAAAAATTAAGTTGGTATTAGAATAAGGCAACCTGTCTGTTTTTTTATATCTTGTTCTTTAACGCCAACCCCAACTAAAAGGAAAAACAAGATGATCAACTCGGAAATTACCGAACCACAAACGCGTCAAGGGCCGAAATGGATCCGGACCAAAGTCTCAAGACTAAGTGCCAGTAGTAACACCATTCTTGCCATTAAACCAAATTTCATTCCGCCACCCAAAGAAAGCTGCCCGCCATCTCTAGGTTTTTATCTGGAAGACCAACACGGCCGGGTTTACACCGCTTATCTACGGGGTATTAACCAACGCGACATTGATTCAGCCGAAGCAACTGGGTTACAAAAAACCTTTAGAGTCATTGTAACCGGCATTGGTCGGATACTTAATGACGGCACCCAACAAGTATTTTTGCGACCAGCCATTAATATTGGCGACCAATTCTATCTTGAAATTACCGATCGCCACGATTATCAAAGACGTAAATTCGTCGGGCGCTTCAATAAAAGCTTGGTTTTTATTAATCCCGGCGATAAAGGCTTAAAATTGAAACTCGGCGCTTATGTCCGAGCGGAAGTGATTGGTTTTGGCAAAAACCAACGGTTTATCGAAACCATTGCCAAAGGCGTTGTTGACGCTAATGTTTTTGCCAACCGCGTTGGGTTAATTATTAAAAAAGGAGAGGTGGAATAAAAAATCTCACCTCTTTTTTATTTAAAAAATTAAAACAAGCTTTTCTGCGCCGGCTTAATCTTTTCTATTCCATCCAAAGCTTTAATCACCCCATACTCGCCGTCATAGCCGGGAATGGCTTTGACTTTACCCTCACGGATATTTTTGATGGCTAAAACAATTTCCGGCAGCGCGATCTTTGCCAGTTCATCATAAGACAAATCCAATAAAATTTTAAATTCACTGCTACCTTTGCTAATCAAATCTTCATAAATCGCGTTCACTTTTTTGGATGTTTTGCCCAAATCAAGGGCTTCGGCAATGACTTCGGGCAGAGGCACTAAACTTTTATAAGGAATAGTCTCTAATTTAAAACCTTCGGGCCGATTGGCCAAAACTTCCACCCGATTTAAAACCCCAATGGTTAACGGCTTTTGGCAAACCGAACAAATGCCTTTATTTTTTTTACTCTGGCTTGGCGAAAAAGAAATTTTGCACGTCCGATGGCCATCAAAATGATATTTACCTTCTTCAGGAAAAAATTCAATGGTGTATAAAAAACTTTTTTTGTCTTTTTCTTTAATAATCCGATAAATTTCAGCGTAGCTTAATTTATTTTCTAAAATTTCAAAGACATTCGCTTCCCGGCCCAAATTTGCCGAGGAATGAGCGTCAGAATTAGAAATTAAAGTGATTTTATCCAAAGCCGAAAACCGCCAATTCATCGCTGGATCAGACGACAGACCAGTTTCAATGGCGTAAATGTATTTAGTCATTTCACCAAAACATTCCTCTAAGGTATCAAAGCCGGAGTAAGAGCCAAAAACCGAAAACCACGGCGTCCAGGCGTGCGCGGGAATAATCAAAGATTTGGGATTAATCTCTAAAATAATCTTTGTCAGTTCAATGGCCGAAAGGCCCATAATCGGCCGACCATCCGCTTTCAGGTTAACACCTCGTTTGGTTAAGGCATCATTAATCTTAGCCACGGTATCTAAGTCAGACACAAAAACACACAAATGAATCCGCCGAACTTTTCCGCCCTGTGAATAAATGCAGGAAAGTTCAGTGGTTAGCATAAAAAGCACTTTACCATCGGTGCCTTTCAGTTTGTACAATCCGGATTTTTCTTCAACTAATTTTTCTTTTAATTCTTTAAACCAATACGGGTGGGTAAAATCCGCGGTGCCGACCAAATCAATTCCCTTTTTCTTCGCCCAAATAACATTATGCTCCAAATCTAAATCTTTGGAACAAGCCCTGGCGTATTTGGAATGCAAATGTAAATCGGCAATTATTCTCATAGCTATTAGATTTTATCATTTTGAAAAGATTTTGGGAAATAAAAAAGAGGTGAGCTTCTTAGCCAACCTCTTTAAGTGCAACTTGCGCTAAAACCTCCTTAAAGGACGGGATATTGGTCGTTCCAGGCCGGGTCACTTTGATTCCAGCGGCAATAATTGCTAACTGGAAAGCGTCATTTAGACAATAGCCCTTAATCAAAGAACCTAGATAGAAACCTAAAAGGCAATCGCCCGCACCCTTGTCACCGACTTTCTCACCGAAGTGAAACGAGGGCATCTGAACTGACCAACCATTGCAGTCAGCGGCCAAAGCGCCGTCACCGTCGCAAGTGACAATGACCTTTTTGACCCCTAAAGCCAAAAATGACTTCAAGGATTCCAACGTCAACTCATTGGGCTGACAGTCAAGGTAAGCGGCCGCTTCAAAGCGATTGAGAAACAACCAATCAGCCAAGGCCGCCACTCGTTCAAACGTCTTCTTGTCTGCGGTTAAAGCTTCGCGCGGATTAAGCACTTTAATCCCATACCCATTGGCTAACAGTGTTTCAGCTAAGGCAATCTCGTTTCGGTCTGACATCAAACCAGTCACGACCTGAAATTCGGGCTTAGCATTTTTCAAAGCCGATTCAACAATTGCTGGCTCGACCTTGACGACCGGCGGCTTAAAGGATAAGTGCCGTTCAGTTTCTGGCTCAATGCTGGCTAAACAAGTCCTTTTTCTCACCGGCAACAGCAAATGAGCAATGTCTTGTTTTTGTAGACCTACTTCAATAACCATATTGAAAGGATCGTTAAGGCCAACTGCGCCAATTAACAAGGGGCGACTACCGCAAGCCTGTACCCCAAGACAAACGTCCAGAGATGTGCCGGAAATAGCAACCTCGGCTTGAGCGGACAACTTTTGGCCCGCCCGAAACGCCGGCACTTTAGTCCAAGAAATCTCCGGATTAACCGAAAAACCAACTACGACTTCGTAATTCATCTTCTTCCCTCCCTCCTGTCGCGGGTACAAGTCCTAAATTATAAGGAACGAAAAATCTGTTTCAAATTCAGAATTGGTGGCACCAATCCTTTTTTTATTTTCTGATGCTTTCTTTTGATAAATATACTCTTAACTTTTGGTAACTGTTTTTTAACCAATAATAATTCCTCTAAACGATCATTGACACTCACGGCTGATAAATTTTTGACAATTTTTTTAAAAGCTGGGACTTTATCATTTTTGACTATATAAATTTTTCTAAAATATGATCCAATGTTAGTGGCTTTAATTTTCAAATTCTGAAAATCTTTTTCTCCCTTTGTAATTAAATAAATTGGCTTTTTATTTTGCTTTAGTCGATTTAAGGTCGGAATGACATCGGGATAAAGATAGCCGCGACCGCGGCAATGAATCGCCTTGATTAATTCTTTTTTGATTTTTATTTTCTCTTTGGGTTTAAAAAAATTACTTAGGGCCAAAAAATGCTTATCAATGCTATAACAACCCTTAGCTTTCGGCTTAATATCATAAGCCGAATAAAAGGTCTGCCAAAATTTGGGACCGGAAAGCTTGTGTTTTGAAAAAATACGCTCAAAATCTTTTTTCAAAAGCGGCGTATTAAACAGTGTATTGTCTAGATCAAAAATAATCATTGATTTAAAAATTTCTTAAAAAATCTAGAGGGGAAAATCTTTCAATTTAACCTTCCCCTCTAGCCTTAGCCAACTAAAGTCGAGAGTAATCTCAATTGTTCAACGGTATTGGCCCCCAGCGCCTCCGGCGGATTAATTGCCACCGTCGCAATCTTTTGGCCTTGCTTGCAGGCCAAACCGACCAAATCGGTTAAATAGTATTCTTTCTGCGCATTTTCCGCGCCGAGCTGACCAATATTTTGCCAAAGCCAATCCGCGTCAAAGCAATAAAAACTGGGGTTAACTTCGGTAATGGCTAATTGCTCAAGCGTTGCGTCGCGCTTTTCCACGTTTTTCACCAGCCGTCCCTTATCATCGCGGATAATCCGGCCATAGTCGTAGAAAATCGCTCGCCAGTCATTGAAATCCGGCACCTGAACTGTTGTCATGGTCAAAATCGCATTTTCTTTTTGATGAACTTCAGCCAGTCGTTGAATCGTTTCCGCGGTCACCAGCGGCATATCGCCATAAAGAACTAAAATGTTCTTGGCCTTACCCGCCAAAAAATCTCTGGTTTGGGCGAGGGCGTGTCCGGTCCCTAATTGCTCGGCCTGAAAAACATAGTCGTAAGTTGAACCCAAGGCTTCTTTGACTTTTTCGGCTTTTTGACCAACCACAATTACCGGCCGCTCACAAACGCCTGATTGCTTAATCGCTTCTAACAAGTAATGAATTAGAATACGACTCTTTAGTGGTAATAAGACTTTCGGCAAATCACTCCCCATTCGCTTGCCCATTCCAGCGGCTAACACGACAACCGAAACTTTGCTTCCGACCTTTGGCATATTAAGCCCTCCTTGATTGTTTTTATCGTTTAATTTTTTCATTTTATCTTTTATAATTTATCTATAATTTGCTCCAAATAAATTCAAATATCATTTTTTGAGTTTGAAAAATGTTTTTATCTTCAATCAAAATGCCAATGGGATGATTTTCCGAATCAACGGCAATCATCGCGATTTTTCCGGCATAAATAATAGTGTAAGTCGGCGCCCCGGTTTCCTGCGACAACCACTTGCGCTCGTCTAAACCGACGGTTTGGCCCCCCGGACCAATGGAAATAACTTTGACTTTAATGCCAGCGCTAATCCGATCCTTGGAAAAATTTGAATAAACCCGATAAAGATATTTTTTGATCGTCGCTGACGAATAAACATGATACTGCTTTTCACCACTCTTGCCGCAGGCGCTTAAAACATCTTGCAAGATGGTTTTAACCCCCGCTTCGCCGTCATAAAATTTGGCCACTGGCTTTTCGCCAGCCAGATTATAAATTGATTTTAATTGCGGAATAATTTGGTCAATTTCTGTTTTAGTTTTTTCCAGCTGTTCCTGCTTTTGCTCTAAAGCGTCTTTTAATTTAGCGGGGTCTTCGGCGATAAAATACTGATGCTTGTCTTGATGTAAATAGCTGACTAATCCTAATTTGATTAAAGCGCGCAAAATGTCATAAGTCGTGCCGCGGTTGATTTCAGCCACTTGCGCCACTTTCCGCACTGGCGATGGTCCTAATTTTAAACAAGCCAAATAAACCTTAATTTCCTTATCGCTTAAACCAATTTTTTGCAGGATGTTTTCTAACATAAACCCATTATATTAGACTGATTGATTATTGTCAACTTTTTTTCTACAAAAATTGTGGATAAGTATAAATAATGGCTAAATTTAGCTAAAAAATATATATTAATTTGTCAAAAATAAAAATGATAATTTGCTAAATTATGAAAATAGTGATAACTTATAAATATGAGAATTCTACTTTATAATATTGACCATGGCGGCAAAGATGGAAATAATCTTTTTGGCCGTTGGCCAAAATTAATTCAAATCTTCAAAGATTTAAGGCCGGATATGGCTGTAATTTTGGAAGCTTGGAATTGGCGCGCCACTTTTGAGCTTAAATCATTTGCCAAAAAAACCAATTTTAAATATTATTTTTTATCGCCGTCAAACACTAAACATCATCTCGGCCTTTTGACCAATATCCAACCAAAAAAAATTATAAAATATAAAAATAATTTTCATCATTCGGTACTAAGAGCTGATTTTAAAAATTTTACCATTTTTGGCATCCACCTTAACTCAAAAAATGAAACTAAAAGAATAATTGAAGCAAAAAAAATCATCGGTCTCACCAAAAAAACAAAAAGTCCAATAGTCTTAGGGGACTTTAATTCTTTATCGCCACAAGATGATTATAACGACAAAGAGCTTTTTATTGAATTAAAAAGAAAAAAAATTGATAAATTTGGCAAGGAAAAATTGGAAAAAAAAGTAATTAAAAAATTTATTACCGCTGGACTAATTGATGCTTTTAAGGCATTTCACCCCGAAAAAAAAATTTATTATTCAGTCCCGACTAAAAATTGTCGTGACATTAATCATCTAACAAAATTAAGATTAGACTACGCTTTTGTCGATCAAACGATAATTGATCAAGTCAATAAAATTAAAATTATAAAAAATCAAACTACCGACTGGGCATCAGACCATTATCCGCTAATCCTTGAATTATCATAAAAAAAAGACTCCGCAAAAAAATGCGAAGTCAAATCACAAAAGGCTCACGAGCCTTTTTTGTAATTTTTCGAACCTGACCAAGTGGGGCTCTTCAAAACCAGGCGATTGGTCCTTACGGCTGAGATCAAAGACATCAGCCAAAAAATCCGTCCGCGAACGTTCAGTGTAACGGCTAGCCAAGCGAACGCCAAATTCCCTGATCGCATCAATGCCTTGGCCATCTGGCTGAAGCCGCAAGATTGAATCCTTCACTGCGGCATGGTCAAAACTGTTTTTGACGGAAGCGTCAGGCAAAGAATTGAAAAATCCCATTGTCTCGGCCAAAAGCGAATTGCCTAAAACTGCCGACAGTTCGTTAAAAAAAATTTCTTCCAAACCGAGATCTATTGCCATGATGGAAAATCTCATCCGCCGTAGTATACCCAACAGCCGAAATTTACGATTCAGCTCTGATTCAATAATTCCTGAATCAGTGGGATTGGGGTAATGAACCAAATAACGACCCTGAAACCAGCACAATGGAGGAAAAACATCAAGATAAGACACTTTCAATCCAAGCGGCGTTTGCCTAAAACCAAAATTCGAAAGTTGCGGATCTAGGCCAACTAAAGGCGAATTTTGTTGACGCAAGACACCAGTGATCGCTTCAAGAATGAGGCGAATAGCTTGCGCTCGTGCTACTGGTGACAACGACTGGACAAATTCCTCGCCGGATCTGCCTTCCTCCGAAGAGAGATGATAAACATATCCGTCTTGGCAAAAACAACGATAATCTTTGGCAACCGGCACGCCATGCTGCGTTAGTAAGTTCCGAAAGTGCATCGTAGCTTCTATCCAAAGTTTTGCCACTTCACCTCGCTGGACCGTATCAAGTTGATCTAAGTACCAAGGCATAATCGTTTTCACCACCACGCCCGGCTTTGTTGCCTGATCAACTAAACGAAAACAAGCTAAGCTGCTGAAATGAGACCGAGAAAACCACACCAGAACAACTTCTCGACTTAGGTATTGGCTGGCAATTCCACTTAATAAAGTTTCTAATGCCGCCTGATTGTATTTTGGCATCAGTTATCCCTCCTGACCGATTGGACATAACTAGCTGTAAAGGTTCGACAAAAATCAAAGAGCAAAATTAGTTTTTTAATTTTAAAATGAAAAACTAATTTTGTGCTTCGAAACTATCGCCACGCCTTAACTGCTTGCTGATAAATTTCCGGATTACCAACATCAAACCACTGCCCCGCAAACAGATAGCCAAACAATTTTCGTTGCTCAACAAGCTTGGGAAAAACTTCTTTTTCCAGCCGCTTAGTTTCCGGTTTTAAATAATCAAAAATTTTAGGCTGGAAAATATAAATGCCGGCGTTAATCACATGCGACAAGTCTTTGCGCTCATCCGGCTTTTCCAAAAAAGAATAAATCCGGTTGCCTTGCAGGCGCACCACGCCCCAATTGCTAGAACGGTTGACAGAAGTCAAAGCAATGGTGGCTAAATCGCTGTTAGCCAAATGGAAATCAATCAAATCGTCTAAATCAATATTCGCCAAAACATCACCGTAATAAACAATAAAAGGTTTTTGGCCTAATATTTTTTTGGCTTGCAAGACCGGTGCCGCCGTGCCGGTTTGGTTTTTACCCTGCTCTAAATAAAAAATCTTTACCCCGAATTTTGAACCATCGCCAAAGTGCTGCTTGATTTTTACCCCTTGATGGCCAATAGAAATTATTAAATCTCTAACATCATAGCGCCTTAAATTCTCAATAATATGCTCCAAAATCGGCCGGCTGTTAACCGGAATCATCGCTTTGGGCATTTCATAAGTGAACGGCCGCATTTTTAAACCTTGGCCACCGGCTAAAATTAAAGCCGTCTGGATTTTCGGCGCGAAATATTTGGACAAAACATATTCAATCGCATGCGATCGGTTGCGAATCCGCGCGCCGTCGATATATTCATCGAGTTGCTTTAAAATTTCTTTTTTAAGAGTAATGGTTAAGCGAGAACGATCCATAAAATTTATGTCTTGTCATTCTGAAGGAGCGAAGCAGCTGAAGAATCTCTTTAATGAGATCCTTCGGCCTTTCGGCCTCAGGATGACAAGTTTACTTGTCATATTATCATACTATATCATACAAAATTAAATGTCAAATCAGTGCTTGGTGGATATTAATTAAAAACGCCTAGGGCAAAGGCGTTTAATATTTTTTCGCTAAATTTAAAGCAAACTCACTGCTTTTTGATCTAAAATAAAGGTAGTATTTTTGTGCTTTTGCAAAATTGAAGCTGGGACTTTTGCCGTCACTTGACCTTTTACGGCTAAAGCAATAACTTTGGCTTTGTTTTCTCCAGACGCTAAAAGAATAATTTTTTTAGCTTGAGTTATTGTTTTCAAACCCATAGTAACAGCTTGCCTGGGCATGATTTTTTTATTGTTAAAAAATCGGCTGTTAGCCAAAATAGTGGTTTTAGTCAGGTTAACCAAACGAGTCTTTGAATTAAAATTAAAGCCTGGTTCGTTAAAACCTAAATGGCCATTTTGGCCAAGGCCTAAAATCTGTAAATCAATACCGCCATGTTTTTTAATTTCTCTTTCATAATTTTGGCAATAAATTTTTAATTGATTTTTTTTAATTAAACCATCAGGGATAAAAATATTTTTGGGATTAATGTTAATTTTGGAAAACAAATTATGCCACATAAAATAGTGATAACTTTGTTTATCAGTCGGCGCCAAGCCGTAATATTCATCTAAATTAAAAGTAGTAATTTTTTTAAAATCAATGCTCCCCTGTTTATATACTTTAACTAAATTTTGATATAAGCCTAACGGCGTGCTGCCAGTTGCTAATCCCAAAACCGAATTTGGCTTTTGCTTAATTTGTTTAATTACCAAATCAGCCGCTTTTTGAGACAACTCCTGATAATTTTTAGTGATAATAAATCGCATAGATAACAGTATACCGCGGAAAAATAAAAAAGAGAACGGTTGGCTAAGCCGTCCTGATCAAAACTATCATTAACTACTCCTGATTTTTTTGGTCAATAGATTGGAGTAGTTGTTCAATTTCTTTTCGGCGTCCTTTGGGAACCGCTTGCAGAATCGCCCGCCGAATCTCCGGCGTCGGAGCGAGGCGGTAAGCCGCCAACACTAATTTAGGTATCGGATCAAAACGATCCCCCACTTTTTTAACAATGCGTTTTATTGCCTCCGGTTCTAAGGCTTTTGAGGGCCGAGCTGATCGTGACCGACGTACCCGACGCAAATTCACCAGCAGATTTAAATCTGGTTCAATCCGAGTCCGCTGTTTAACCAACAAGGAAAGAAAAAATTTCTCGGCCGCACCCTTTCCTTCTTGATTCAAGATCCGCATGTATTGATGTATCGCTGTTGCATTAGACATCTTACGCATACATACCTCCTTTTAATTTCATTCACTGTCTCTCCTTAATATAGACCCTATTATTTTTCCTAAAAAGTGTCAAGTAGGGCGGGACAAGTCGTTGCTGAAATAACAAAAATAAGCCACATAGTCCTGGCGCTGACCTATCCGCCAGAGGCGGATTTCGGTCGCCATAGGCGACCTCAACTTTCCCTAATAAAAAATAAGTTACATAGTCCTGGCGATGACCTACTTTCCCTATAAAAGTATCATCGGTGCTGACAGGCTTAACTTCCGAGTTCGGGATGGGATCGGGTGTGACCCTGTCGCTAGAATCACCAGGACAATGTAACTTATCAAAAAAGTTAAGGGATGCCCCGCCCGCCGAAGCTCCGAATGAAGTGAGGAGCGTAGGCGGGGGAACAGGTGTTGCTCTCTCGCTAAAACCACCAGAAAGACTTTACTCTACAAAATGTGGAGTAAAGCGGTTTCTAATGACTTTTAGTTTAAATCAGAATTTTGAATTTTTAATTACGATTCAAATTCTAATATTAAAATATTCAAAATTGAATCAAAATTCGAATTTCGAAATTCAAAATTATTATGTAATCCCAATTCTTGTGGTTAAATAGAAATTGGCTATTAGTACGGCTCGGCTCAAGCCATTGCTGGCCTTACACCTACCGCCTATCAACCCGGTCGTCTCCCGGGAGCCTATAACGAAATCTAATCTTGGGGACAGCTTCGCGCTTATATGCTTTCAGCGCTTATCTAAACTAAACGTAGCTACCCAGCTGTGCCCTTGGTAGGACAGCTGGTACACTAGAGGTTTATTCATTTTGGTCCTCTCGTACTAAAAATGAGCCCCCTCAAATTTCAACGCCCACAGTGGATAGGAGACCGACAATCTGTTACTTTGCAAAACCATATCTTAAAACATCAATTGCTCTATGGCGTTCCGACAATTTCTGCCGGAATCTGCATGTCGCCATGCAGTTCGGACTATATCTTATTTCCGATTTTTATCGGAATTTCGGCGTATAGTCTCTGAGGATTCATAATAATTCGAGTCTGCGGCAATAATTTATGTAGATTGGTTATTATAAACCACTACTGTATTTACAATCACTACTATTTTAACGCTTCTAATAATATAATTTTTTTATTAGAAGCCGCTCTCGACAATTTTGTTAGCAATAACATAAATAATATTATTAATAACAAACTATTATTAAGTTTCCTGCTGATTGTCCGCACTTATGAATTTTCACTACCCAATTTTTATGGATGAGTATCATAAGATTCTCGGATTTTCCAGCATATAGCCGAATTTATAGACAGCACGAATCTACTGTCTCACGACGTTCTGAACCCAGCTCGCGTACCGCTTTAATTGGCGAACAGCCAAACCCTTGGGAGCTTCTTCACCCCCAGGATGCGATGGGCCGACATCGAGGTGCCGAACCTGGTCGTCGATGTGGACTCTTGGACCAGACTAGCCTGTTATCCCCGGAGTAGCTTTTATCCGTTGAGCTTCCGCCGTCCTATCTCGTACGGTCGGATCACTAAGTTATACTTTCGTAACTGCGCGACTGGTAAGTCTTGCAGTAAAGCTGGCATGTGCCTTTACACTATCGGTTCGATTTCCATCCGAACCTAGCCAACCTTTGTAAACGCCTCCGTTACCTTTTAGGAGGCAACCGCCCCAGTTAAACTACCCACCAGATACTGTTTCCTCCCCCGGTTCAGGGGGCTAGATTAGAATTATCAAAACACCAGGGTGGTATCTCACTGACGGCCGCGTCCTGCGGACGCGTCCTAAACTCAAAACTTAAACCCGCCTGCCATCGCCTTTCTTAAATATTTAATAATAAATTTTAGTCCGAATAAACCTAAATTGTTTCACTAAAATTTTTTGGCAGGCATTGACGGGTAGGTCTCAAATCTCAAAAGTTTAAGTAATTATTCCATCCCGCCGTAGGCGGGACTCTATAATTTTGACTTTTGATTTTTGAATTTTGAATTTAGTGTTCTGCGTCAGCAGAACACGACCTCCCACCTATTCTGAACAGGTGAAATAATAATCCAATATCAAGTTGTAGTAAAGCTTCACGGGGTCTTTTCGTCCAGCTGTGGGTACCCAGCATCTTCACTGGACTTGCAATTTCACTGAGTTCCTCGTTGAGAGAGTTCTCAAGTCGTTATGCCATTCGTGCAGGTCGGAACTTACCCGACAAGGAATTTCGCTCTAGCTTCCTTGAGGCTTTGGACTATATCTTCATCCCGATTTAAAATCGGGAGCTTAGCGTTTAGTCTCTGAGGATTCTAAAAATCTAGCTGGAATTTTTCTATTCATTTCCTGAATAATTTTAGCGATTTTTTTTATTCCTTCTTGGGTCAAATGTTTTTTTCGTTTCATTAATTTAAGGATCAAACAAAATTTCTTAAAATCATTAAATTTTGCTGTTCTTAATCTATTCTTCTTAAAGAAAGGAATAATTTTTTCGTCTAAATCCTTAATTGATCTTACGCAATAGCGACAAAGATTTTCTTTATGATTATCTTTTCTGCGATTAATATAAATCTGACCGCAGTTGAAATAATCTTTAATATTTTGTATCACCTTTAAGCTTTTTTCACCTTGCGTAATCACAAATTCAGGAAAAATTTGCCAACCGGTTTTGGTTGTCAAATTTTTGATTATACTAACCGAGAAGCAACCTTCTCCATCAGTAAACCCAACAATCCAGCTTTTAATTTTTAGACTTTCCTGCTGATTGGTTGACATAGGATAATTTTAATCTATGGTAAAATATTACCATATTTAATTATCTCTGTCAACTTTCCAGCATACAGCTAAGTATTTTATGGACCAATTTCACTTTGCAGTGAAATGAGGCAGCGAATCTTCGATATAATCGTCCCAGTCCTTTTGCTCTCGAAAATTAAGAGCAAAACCTTAGGACGATTATAGTTATCGCCGGCGTTCATCAGCGCTTCGGTTTGAAGCTGCGCCGCTGCTCCGCAGCGGAAATTCGAATTTTTAATTTTGATTCAATATTCTAATATTTGAATATTAAAAATTGATTCAAAATTCGAGTTTTAAAATTCAAAATTCCCGTTGCGAAGCAACGGATCACTTCTCCCCTTAACGTTCTGACACTGGCCAGGCATCAGCCCCTATACATCAGCTTGCGCTTTCGCAGGGACCTAAGTTTTTGGTAAACAGTCGCTTGAGATCTTTAGCTGCGCCCCGATGTAAAATCGGGGAGTCCTTATTGCTAACTTACGGACGTTATTTTGCCGAGTTCCTAAACGAGGATTCTCTCATTCACCTTGGCACACTTATGCCCGCCCACCTGTGTCGGTTTACGGTACGGTTACCAATAATACAGACCGCTGACTTTTTCTAGGCACTTTTTCAATTTAAGTTGACTCAGCCGAGGCTTTGTCTTCTCGCTCGCGCCTCGCTTACGCTCGGCACTCGCTCAATCTCAAAACTTAAACCCGCCTGTCATCGCCTTTCTTAAATATTTAATAATAAATTT
>Ga0155368_125_pt1 | contig 26395 bp, 25 predicted proteins | sample RifCSPhighO2_02_FD_106336 | JGI IMG/M metagenome (GOLD analysis project Ga0155368, IMG submission 106336) | Candidatus Buchananbacteria bacterium RIFCSPHIGHO2_02_FULL_39_17 | reverse complement strand
GGCGGGTTGATACAACTTAGAATATGCTATTGTAAAATATTCTCGCAAAAGGTGAGAAAACCGTAATTCTGACGGTGAAATCAGGAAGTTAGTGTTCTTTTTAAGGAAAGGAAATGCCCATGAGTAAGCAAGGGAATGTCCTGCTAAGCGCCGAGCAGAAACTTGAATTAGGTCTGGCAATAACTTAAGGTAATCCCTTGGGATATGCCGCTAGAGCTGGCTCAAAAATATATCGGCAGTCGTTTGCTCAAATAAGGAGTACGGCAGTTGCTGATGCCGGCAGAGCCCCAAAAGTTCAGAGCGGTACTTGATGCCGACAGTGCTATTGGCAAATTTGCCGAGGAGTGGGAAAAGCACTACTATGATAAGTATCAACTCAAAGTGGATTTTTCCGTGGTTCGCGTGCCGATTCAGCGGCAGGGGTTTGGCTGGCTGATGTTTATCGCACAGGGTCTGACCTGCAATCAAGTCTATGCCAAATGTGAATCGCTGTTTCCCTGCTGGCGCTGGGTCCAGGATTTGGACGCGGCAGTCCAGGGTCGGAATGACCGCGAGCCGACCGACCACTACGCTATTTGGCTACGTGATCGGGAGGAGCCAGATGAGGAATTGAAAAACCTCTCAGCGATTCAACTGGCGGCCTATGGCGTTCCCGGTAATACTCTATTAGAGGGGTTGGTTTTGGAGCCGTGGTATTTCAAATGAACCAATGGCCAACGCCTCAATAATGTTAATTGGAATTTGTGTTCTGGTTCGCGCAGCTCCGATGGCAGTGTTCCGAGTGTGGGCTGGAAAGTCGGCAGGTTCGGGGTCGATTACGCCGATCCCTACGGTGCCAGTGGCGGTTTGCGCTCCCGTTCCGTAGTTTCCTGGTTTCCCTTTTTACTTTCAACTTCGTACCTTTTTTTGTCACATCGCGCCACACTGACTTTACGGTGTGGCGCCTTTCTTTTTTTGTTTTGCCCTTGAAAAAAAGGCAAAAATTTATTATCCTAAAGTTATGGCTAAAACTAAAAAATCCGATGATAATCTAATGGAAAAGCTCGTCTCGTTGTGCAAAAGGCGAGGTTTTATTTTTCAGTCCTCCGAAATTTATGGCGGGCTCAATTCATTTTATGATTACGGCCCATTGGGCGTGGAGTTGAAAAATAATATCAAGCGGCTTTGGTGGCAGGAGATGGTTCAGAGACGAGACGACGTGGTTGGTTTGGATGCGGCAATTTTAATGCACTCTAAGACTTGGGAGGCATCCGGGCATTTAAAAAGTTTTACGGATCCTTTGGTTGACTGCAAAAAATGCAAGCGCCGGTTTCGGGCTGACCATATTTTAGTGCCAACTTCGGCTAAGCCTGATTTAGGCACCATGAAGGAAAAGCCGAAAAAAATGCCGACCTGCCCTGAGTGCGGTGGCGAATTAACCGCCGCGCGGCAGTTTAATTTAATGTTTAAAACCTTTATGGGGCCAGTGGAAGACGAAGGGGCAACCGTGTATTTGCGTCCCGAGACTGCCCAAGGGATTTTTGTCAATTTTAAAAATGTGAAAGATTCCATGCGGCTAAAATTGCCCTTTGGCATTGCCCAAATCGGCAAATCATTTAGAAATGAAATTACACCGGGCAATTTTATTTTCCGCACTCGCGAATTTGAACAAATGGAGCTTGAATATTTTTGCGAACCGAAAGAGGCAAAAAAATACTATGAGTATTGGCTTAAAAATCGCTTTGACTGGTATGTTAAAGCTTTAGGCATTAAAAAAGAAAATCTGCGGCGGCGGTCTCATACTAAAGATGAATTGGCTCATTATGCTGCGGCTTGTTCGGACGTGGAATATAATTTTCCATTTTCCGATTGGTCAGAATTAGAAGGTATTGCCAATCGCCAGGATTTTGACTTAAAACAACATTCAAAGTTTTCCGGCCAAGAGTTAGATTATACTGATGAAGCCGGCAAAAAATTTATCCCTTATGTCATTGAGCCGTCGGCTGGGGTTGATCGGACCTTGTTGACCGTTTTAGTTGATGCTTATACGGAAATTGAAGGTGGTCGGACAACCACAACGGAATCAACTAAAGATTTAGAAGTGGTAATGAGGTTTGATAAAAAAGTGGCGCCAATTAAAATCGCGGTTTTGCCGTTAGCGAAAAAAGAGAATTTAACTAAGGCGGCTAAAGAAATTTATGATCAGTTGCGGCAGAATTGGTCTTGTGATTATGATGCCGTTTCTTCTATTGGCCGCCGTTACCGCCGCCAAGATGAAATTGGCACGCCTTATTGCGTGACAATTGATTTTGACAGCTTAGAAGATAAAGCCGTGACCGTGCGCGATCGGGATACGATGAAACAGGAGAGGATTAAAATTGGGGAGATGGGGGATTATTTTGCAGAAAAATTAAAATAAGTTAAAAGTCAAAATTCAAAAAGCAAAGTTACAATTCAAAAATCAAAAGTGATTAAAATTTTTACTTTTGACTTGAACTTTTGACTTTTGCCTTTTAAATTTTGACTTTTTATGATGTATCAAAAACAAAAATTAACCAATGGTTTAACTCTGATCACCGCGCCGCTGAAAGAAACTAAGGCGGCGACGGTTTTAGTTTTGTTGCCAGTTGGTTCCCGTTATGAAACGAAAAATTTGAATGGCGCTTCTCATTTTGTTGAACATTTGCTTTTTAAAGGCACAAAAAAACGGCCAACCAGTCTAGATTTAACTAAAGAATTAGATGCCGTTGGCGCTGAATATAACGCTTTTACCAGTAAAGACCACACTGGTTATTATATTAAGTTAGCCGCCGAAAAAATTGAACTGGCTTTTGATATTTTGGCGGATATGATTTTTAATTCAACTTTTCCGCCTTCAGAGATTGAAAAAGAGCGCGGCGTTATTATTGAAGAAATTAATATGTATCAGGATAATCCGTTGATGTATTTACCAATTTTATTTGGACAAACCATTTTTGGCCGCCATCCTTTAGGCTGGTCAATCGCTGGTCCCAAAAAAGTGATTAAAAAAATTTCGCGCCATGATCTTTTAAGCTATAAAGAGAAACATTATCAACCAGGACAAATGGTTTTGACTGTTGCCGGTAATTTTAAAGATTCACCAGTGAAAAATTTAGCGAAAAAGTATTTTGGTTTTAGTCAAGGCCGAAAAAATAAAATTAATTTTTCTCAAATCAAAATTAATCAACATCAGCCTCAACTCGGACTGCTTTTTAAAAAAAGCGAGCAAGTCCAGCTCGGTTTAGGTTTTCCGGCCTATGCTTTAGGTGACCGTCGAATTTTTCCGCTTTATTTATTAGCCGTGATTTTGGGCGGCAATATGAGTTCGCGGCTTTTTACCGTGGTCCGCGAACAGCACGGCTTGGCTTATTACATTAAAACTGAACTTGACGCTTTTCAAGATTCGGGCATATTTTTAGTTGCCGCCGGTTTAGACAAAAAGCGGATTAATCAGGCGATTACCTTAATTTTGCAAGAACTGAAAAAAATTAGAACCAATGGCGTGGCCGTCAAAGAATTGGCTGACGCTAAAAATTTTTTGAAAGGAAAATTAGTTTTAGAGCTTGAAGACTCGGAAAGCGTGGCGGATTGGTACGGCAAGCAACAACTATTATTAAATAAAATTTACACGCCCGAAGAGCGCCTCAAAAAGATTTTTGCCGTTAGTCAAATGCAAATAAAAAAAGTGGCACGGCAACTTTTTCAACAAAAGCAATTAAATCTTGCCTTGATTGGCCCGTTTAAGAAAAAAGGAAAATTTGAGAAATTATTGAAGATTTAATTTGTTCTGCCACCTTTTTAGAAAAGGTGGCGCCAAAAGCGCAAGCAAATTGAAAAACTGGGCGAATTTCTTAACGAAAATTGGCGCCCATTGCCAACTTGGTCGCCTAAAGGCGACCTGCAAACACTGGCAATGTAAGGTAATTGGCGCCAATTTTCTGAAATTCGCGACGTTTTTCAAGGCTTGCGGCTTTGTTTAGAAGCTAAGTTATAGCGTTTAAGTCACTATTGCTGTTCTGCAAGACAAAGGGGTTTGGGGGCAACATTGAGACCCAAGGCGAGAGCGATTAAAACCAGATTGGAAAGGATGGGCGCCAGCCAGAGGCTGATCCGCCTTTGGCGGAAATTGTTGCCCCCAATGGTTTTGGCCATTTTTGCCACTAAAAGTGGCTTACCGAAGGTAAAAGACAAAAAGAAATTTATAACCTGATGGACAGAGGTGACGACTAGAGAGAAATAGTTTTTTAGAACTTAAAATTTTTAATAACAAATTTAAAAACTGCTTCTTCATAACATTGATAGCTAAAATAACCAAACATTTCAGAAGAGAAGATCGTTTAAAAGATGATGAGTAGCAAAAATCCGATTAAAAAAATTAATTGAATGATCAAACCGGTTTTTAAAGAGACGGTAAAATTATTAAAAACGTAATGAAGCCAGATTTTAAAATCGACATACGACTTCAGCCACCTAAATTTTTTTAAAATATAAACCCCGGTGATAAAATCCGGCAAAATGCTGCCAAAAACCGCCATGAAAATTACTAATGATAAAGGCAGAAAACCAAACCGGTAAAGTAAGCTTAAGACAATAAACATGGCAATAACATCTGTGGCCGCTAATTTTTTTATTTTTAAAACTTCGCTTTTATTGGGAAAAGATTTATTTTCAATTAAAACTTGATCGCCGTGCGGGAGCAAATCAAGCACAAGATGGCTAATCATGCCAACCAAAAAAGCCAGTAGCGGATTAGTCGTAAATTGGCTGACAACAATGGCACCGGCAGCGTGGACGGTTAAAAACATAGTGATCAGTCAAGGTAAGTGAGTGAGTCAAGATAAGAAATAAGTTAAGATTTTAAAACCCGCTAAAACTTAAAAGCGGGGTAAATAATTAATTAAACGAAAAGTCAATTATGTTAAATCTTAAAATCAATTAAGGGATTAATGAGAATAATTAAAGTGACCAGTTGAGTCAGATTGCCTAAAATAAAAGAAATTTGTTTTTCCGGGGTGTAATGTAAAAAATTATGGAATTCATTAAATTTTTTCAAGAAACGATTTTTCTTCCAAAAAAAACTTAAGGCTTGAAAAATATCCGGCAGGATGGCGCCAATCATCCCCCAAATAATTGATTGATCCAAAAAATAATAATTATTGGTAAAAAGCATGGCCGCCACGATAATGGCTAAACAAATATCAAAATAAATCAAGCTAACGATTTTGTTAAAATATAAGCGGCTTAAACTTTTAGCCGTGTGGCCACGTCGAGGGAAATTGCCGTCGCGATGGGGGAGCATATCCAAAAAAAAGTGCGAGATAAACCCGACGAGAAAAGAAATGGGCGAACTGTTGATATAGCTGCCAATTAAAACCCCGGCCGCCGCATGAACGGTTAAATACATTTAGTAATAAACCTTTATTATTGTTCGAGTTTAATCGAGAACTATACTTGATTTTCAGGTTAAGAAAAATTCTTGATTTTGCTCGAAGGGATTTATGTTTAAGAGTGTATTATTATTTTATCAAAAATTTTGTCCACAAGCAACAAAAAATTCCGATTATACGGAATTTTTCGTTAAAATAAACGATTTTTGTAATTTCTATACAGTATTCTTGAATTAGTCCGAACGCATTTCGCCGCCTGCGGCGGCGAGCCTGCCTGCCGGCAAGGCAGGGAAGTTCCCCCGCGAAAAAATTCGGAAAGGCGGCGGAGCCGCACCGCTGACAATTTCAAGTTTTTCTTTGGCGGCATACGAATTTAAAAATTTGTGAAGCAAAACAATACCAGAGTTACGGTTCAAGCGAGTAGTCGTTTAACTACTTGAATTTTCCAATCTTTTCTTTTTGCGAATTATAAAAACACTCAAAACATAAGAAATTATAAGCCAAGTAATAACATCGCCAGCAAGCCCAGTCCAGTAAAACTCATTAATTCCACCCGGACCGCTAGGAGTCATCCAGCCCCCATTTATTAGATAGGTAAAGGGAAACCCATAATTCTGTGGCGCATCAAATGTTCTGAAAATACTACCCCATAAAAACTCTACGATGAAAAACAAAACAAGAAAAAGAATAATAGTAAAAATAACTCTGCCTTTTGTTGGTTTCCAATTCATATTCATAAATTTATTAGTTAATAATTTTCGACTTTATGATTAAAAAATTTTCTTCCCCCAAAATGCGAAACCGTGAATTCGTTTTTACCCCCAAAATTGAATACGAATTGGTCGCCGAGCGAAGCGAGGCGACTACCAAATCGTTGACTTTTTCTCGGTGGTGCCGAGGGTGGGGATCGAACCCACGACCTAAGGGTTATGATTCCTTCGCTCTACCAACTGAGCTACCTCGGCCCCTCACTTGGAAACGACTTAATATCTTTAAACAATTATACTAACAATAATTATACTTAGTCACGACCAAGTGAGGGGCTACCTCGGCTTAAATAATTCAAAAATCAAAAGTCATCACCGCCTCTGGCGGGATCCCGCCTTTCCCGACGTAAAGTCGGGATGCCGATTTTACATCGGCACCTTCTAAAATAGATTATTGTGGCGGAAAAAATCAAAATTTTGGTAATGATTCCAGTCGCCGGAGGCGACCCCCATAATTTTTATTTTTGAGATTTAAATTTTTATTATGCAAATCCGCCGAATACCCTGCGGTCTCTGCCGCAGGGATGAGGCGGAGTCAATAATTAAATCTGTGAGCGAGCGGTAGCGAGCGAACACTGATCATAAGAGGATTCCAAAGGAGGATACTCCCTTGGTCGGTGGGCAGGGTCTGATGCCCTGCCCACCGAAACTTTATTCACTTTGAAGTCGCTGCAAGCGACCGAATGGTTGCGGGGGTGGGAGTTGCACCCACGACCTCCAGGTTATGGGCCTGGCGAGCTGCTACTGCTCTACCCCGCGTCGGATAAATAACAATTAACCATTAACATTTAATGAGTAACTTGGTTATACTACTCTGCTATAGTTTATTTGTCAACATAATAATTATTAAAGTTAAGGGTTAATTGTTAAATGTTAACTGTTATAATTTGCCCGAGGAGAGAATCGAATTCTTACGGACTTACGTCCACACGATTTTGAGTTCCGCCAGAGGCGGACAGCCGTTCGCGCCCGCCTGCCTATACCTATGCCGAAGGAGAGAATCGAACTCTCACGGACTTACGTCCACACGATTTTGAGTCGTGCGCGTCTACCAGTTCCGCCACTTCGGCGCAGGCATAGGCGGGCAGGTTTACCAATTTCGCCACCCGGGCATTATCGGTGCGGGATAAATATACCAGTCTGCCCCGCCCTAAGTCCATTATCAAAACTTTGACCACTTTTTCTAAAGTAAGGCGAAGCCGTTTACGGGAATAATAACTAGATTATTTAGAATAACTCATTTGGACTTAGGGTGGGGTTCCGCCACACGCTCAAATGCTTATTAAAAGTAATTTACTAGTTCAAATAGTAATATAAATGAAAATTTATGAATTGTCAATTAAGGTTTTTTTTATTATAATTAATTCATGCCCTGTAGTAGAACTTTGACTGGTCGACTTCTGCGACAAAGAAGTCCCGGGGCGTAGAAATTTCAGCTGGAAAATTTGATATTCACATTATTCGCTGATAATTATCTTTTTACTAATTGTTAAAGTTTCACTACACGGGGTATGGCACGAACTATCGCATTGGTTAATCAAAAGGGGGGAGTGGGTAAGACCACGACGGCAATTAATCTTGGCGCTTATTTAGCTTGGCTGGGAAAATTTGTTTTGTTAGTTGATATTGATCCGCAGGCGAACGCCACTTCTGGCGTGGGTGTTGATTTCAACCAATTAACTAAAGGCGTTTATCACAGTTTAATTGAGCCAATTTCTTTTCGGGAAATTATTTTAGGCACCAATCATCAGGGTTATAGGGTGGCGCCGGCCACTCCAGACCTAGCCGGTGCGCGAGTTGAATTAGTCACTTTAGATAATCGTGAGTTTCGTTTGGCTAATTCGCTTTTGGAAGTGAAAAATGATTATGACTATATTATTATTGATTGTCCGCCGTCGCTAGATTTACTGACGATTAATGGTTTAGTCGCCGCGGAAGAATTAATTATTCCGGTTCAGGCGGAATATTTTGCCCTAGAAGGCTTGGGACAATTGTTAAACACGGTTAATTTGGTAAAAGAAAATTTGCGGCCGGAACTTCAGGTTTTAGGCGCAGTAGTGACGATGTTTGACAAGCGTAATAAGCTTTCCGGTCAAGTTTTAAATGAATTAAAAACCCATTTTCCGCATCGAGTTTTTGAAACGATTATTCCCAGAAACGTGAGATTAACCGAAGCGCCAAGTTTTGGCCAGTCAATTTTGTCTTATGACAGCAAATCAGTGGGAGCGCGGGCCTACGAAGAGCTGGCGCGGGAAATTTTAATGGCGGAAAATATTATTTAGAAATTCAAAAGTCAAAATCCAAAAGTCAAAAGTTGGGTAATCGCCTACGGCGATTTTTCACTTTTGAATTTTAACTTGAAATTTTGACTTTTGCCTTTTAACTTTTGATTTTTAATACTATGGTAAAAACCACCGGCTTAGGCAAAGGTTTAAGTTCATTGATTCCGCCAAAAATTGACAAAAAAATTTTAGCAGCCGATTCAGCCGTTTCTGAAAGCGAAGAAAGAATTTATCAGTTGGCCGTGCAAAAAATAAAACCTAACCCGCATCAGCCGCGGACTGATTTTGATTACCAGAGTTTAGAGGATCTGACTAATTCAATTAAGGAACATGGCATCTTACAGCCCTTGATTGTCACCAGCACTGATAATTTTTATCAGGTAATTGCCGGTGAACGGCGGCTGCGCGCGGCGCAGATTTTGGGGCTAAAAACCGTGCCCGCGATTATCCGCGAAGTTAAAGAGCAAGAAAAACTGGAGCTAGCGCTGGTGGAGAATTTACAGCGGAAAAATTTAAATTCCATTGAAGAGGCCGTGGCTTTTCAGCGCTTAATTGATGAATTTAATTTGACCCAAGAAGAAGTCGCTAAGCGCGTTGGTAAAAGCCGCGCGGTTATCACTAATACTTTGCGGCTTTTAAGCTTGCCAACCGAAATCCAAAAAGCCTTAATTGAAGGCAAAATTAATTATAGTACGGCCCGAGTGATTACCGGTTTGCCGCCGCAACAGCGCTTAAAATTTTTCCAACAAGTTTTAAAAGGTGATTTAACCGTCCGGGCGGCTGAAGGTCAAGCCAAAAAAGTTTCGGTTAAACGCCATTTTCGCCGGACCAAAGATCCAAATCTTTCCGCCCTAGAAGAAAAGCTTCAGGCGACCTTGGGCACGAAAGTGGTTATTAAAAAAACCGGTCAAACCGGGACAATTGTGATTGAATTTTATTCACCAGAGGAGTTAGAAAATTTAATCGGGAAGTTAACGGAAAAATAATTTAGACATTCATTTGATACTCGCTGTTTTAATTCGGGCTTTAGCGGCGCTGGTTTTGACGAAGTTGAGCCAGTCGCGGCTTGGGCCTTTGCGGTTTTTATCGGTGATGATTTCCACGACATCACCGTTTTTTAAGGTTCCATCCAGACGACTCATCTGGCCATTAATTTTAGCGCCGGCGCAGTGGTCGCCAATCCAGCTGTGGACGTGGTAGGCGAAATCAACCGGTGTGGCGTCTTCCGGCAGGTCAATGACGTCGCCTTTGGGCGTGAAGACAAAAATCCGATTGCGGAAAAAATCAATGGTTAAAGATTTTAAGTACTGTTGATGGTCATGAATTTTTTTTTGCCAATTAACTAACTCCTGAATCCAAGCGAATTTTTTAGGCAAGGTATAGCCCTTGTCGCTAATTTTTTTGGGGCGGCCAGCCATTTCTTTATAGTGCCAATGGGCGGCAATGCCGTATTCAGCCTGCTGATGCATCTGGGCGGTTCTGATTTGAAATTCAACAATTTTTCCTTCGTCGCAAAAAACCGTGGTATGAAGCGATTGATAGCCATTTGGTTTTGGCTGGGCAATATAATCTTTAATTCGGCCGGGCAGTGGTTTCCAATGCCGATGGATCACTCCTAAAGCATGATAACAATCAGCCACCGTCGGAACAATAATTCTTAAAGCGACTAAATCGTGAATTTTAGTCAGGTCACCGTCATACGCCGGTTTTTTTAATTTTTGGTATAAACTATAAAGCCGTTTTTGCCGGCCATGAAGGGAAATAATTTTTATTTTTTCTTCGGTTAATTCTTTTCTGATGATTTTGATGACCCGTTCGATATGTTCTTTTTCTTTAGCAATTTTTGGCATAATTTCTTTTTTTATCCAGTCATAATCTTTGGGATAAACATAGGGAAAAGCCAAATCTTCTAACTCGCCTTTAATCTGCCCCATCCCCAGACGATTGGCAATCGGCGCATAAATTTCCAAACTTTCCTGGGCAATTCGTTTTTGTTTTTCGGCCGGCAGAGCAGAGAGTGTCTTTAAGTTATAAAGACGATCAGCCATTTTGATTAAAATAATTCTGATGTCTTGAGCCATGGAGATAAACATGTTGCGCAGATTTTCGGCGTATCTTTCCATACCGCGGTATTTAATGACGCCGAGCTTGGTGATGCCGGTAACTAAATTTGCCACTTCTGAACCAAAATTTTTTTCTACGTCCACCAGACTATAATTAGTGTCTTCAGGGATGTCATGAAGCAAACCGGCAATGATCGTTTCTTGATCCATTCCCATTTTGGCTAAAGTGATGGCCGTGCCTAAAGGATGGTTAATATATGGTTCGCCGGAACGGCGCAACTGACCTTCATGGGCTTGCTGGGCATAATCATAGGCTAAATGAATCAGATCCAAATCATAGGCTATTTTATGACGGCGAAAATTAGGCAAAAGTGAAATCCGGCCGTTGCCCGAACGATTTTGCTGCTCTAAAATTTTTAACAAATCTTCAAGAGTAGACACAACATTATTGTTTTAAGGGTAAATTTGTGGTATAATAATTATAAAGGAATAAGTGGACTTAAATCAAGAGATAAGATTAATTTTGAATTTTGAAATTCGAATTTTTAATCAATTTCTCCGCCCAAGGCGGACCCGCCTTCGGCGGGGAATATTCAATAATTTAGAATATTGAATCAAAATTAAAAATTCAAAATTCTAATTTTTTAAGAAATGCTACTGCCAACTTTAAATCTTTCACCTTTTTTTACTTATTTATTAGTTGGTTCAATTTTATTTTTAATCGCCTTGTTTTTTATTTGGCGAAAAAATCCCATTAGTTTATTAGCCGGCGGCGGGGGAGCAACGCCGACCTTGGCTCAATTTGCCCGCGACTTAACCCAATTGGCGGCTGATGGTAAACTTGACCCGGTGATTGGCCGGGAAGAAGAAATTGAGCGGGCGATTCAGGTGCTTTGCCGCCGGACGAAAAATAATCCGGTTTTGGTTGGCAAGTCCGGGGTCGGCAAAACTGCCATTGCTGAAGGCTTGGCTCAAGCGATTATTAATAAAAAAGTACCAAAGATTTTGCAGCAGAAAAAAGTGTTGGCTTTGGATTTACCGGCGCTTTTAGCCGGCACTAAATACCGCGGCGAATTTGAACAGCGCTTAAAAAAAATTACCGAAGAAATTACCGCGGCGCGGCGGAGCATCATTTTATTTATTGATGAGATTCACACCTTAGCCGAAGCCGGCGGCGCCGAAGGCGCGATTGACGCGGATGATATTTTAAAACCGGCGCTGGCCCGCGGCGATTTACAGGTCATTGGCGCGACCACGGTGGCTGAATATAAACAATTTATCAAAAAGGATGTCACTTTGGATCGGCGGCTGCACCCGATTTTAATTGACGAACCGACCAAAAAAGAAACAGTTGCTATTTTAGAAGGCATCAAAAGAAAGTATGAACAATTTCATCAAGTTAAAATTACCGATGAAGCGATTTTAGCCGCGGTTCATCTCGCTTCTCAGCAGATTAAAGACAAATCTTTTCCGGATAAAGCGATTGATTTGATGGATGAGGCGGCTTCTAAAACCAGCATTGAAAATTCTGACAGTAAAGCTCCAGGCCAATGGCCGCAAGTGGGCGTCGCGGAAGTTCAGGCGGTGATGGAGGAGTGGCAAGAGAATAAGGGGATTTAGAAATTACAAATATCAAATTTCAAATGTCAAATAAAACCCAAAATCCAAAATTCAAATATCCCATTTTGATATTTGACATTGATTTGACATTTAGATTTTGGTATTTAGAATTTTAAACTTAAATGAAGATCAACAATTCATTTGTGGATATTCTCGGTTTATTTTTTTTTGCCTATGGCGCGTTTGCCATGTCCTTTGCCGTTTTTCGGGGCAAGCCGGATTGGGTGCTTTGGTTTTGTTATGTGGGGATGATTTTAATCGGTTTAGGTCTATTGTTTCGTCAGCCGGTTTTAATTGCCAGCCAGTTGAATTTAGTCGTCATTCCTTTAATTTTTTGGTTAGTTGATTTTGGTTATCTGGCGACAACCGGTAAAACTTTATACGGCATTACCAATTATTTTTTTTCCGAATTGCTGTGGCCGGCGCGCTTAATCAGTTTAGAGCATTTCTTTTTAGTGCCTTTGGGTTTTTTGACGCTTTATCTGGTTAAATTGAAAAGAGGTCAAGGGAAAGTTAGTTTAATCATTAGTCTGGCGGAAGCCGCTGGGCTTTATTTTTTAAGCCGTTTTTTTACCAGCGTCAATTATAATGTTAACTGCGTTCACACCTCTTGTTTTCCGTCAGTGCCAACGGACACTTGGTATCCATGGCGTTGGTTTATGATTGTTTATTTAATGATTTTAATCACCCACCTTATTTATTTCAAAATGCCATTTTTCGAAAAAAATAAGGTGAGGAGTAAAAAGTGGTAAAATAAATAAAAATAGAAGAAGTCAAAAATCAAAAATCCAATTTAAAATTATAAAACTATATAAAATTAATCCGCTGCATGGATTTTTTTATGGTATGTATAATCATTATTGTTGAAAAATGCTTTTTGGGAGTATAATGAAGATAGGTTTTTATGCCAAAAAAATTAAAACTTTTAACGAAAACGCCAGTGAGCGGCAAAGTGGTCGCCGTGGCGGTTGGTTTGGCCGTGATTATTGGCGTTGGTTATGCCGCCAGCCAGTTTTTGCCTGGTACAGGCGAGGATGATTCTAAAGGGTTTCTACCGTCCACTCCTCCACTTGGGTGCTGTGAAGCGAGAAATAATTTTATTACCGATCAGAGTACCTGCGAAAAAGAAAGAAGATATGATATGTGGTGTCCATTACAGCAGACAACAGTTTATGATAATAATGGCAAAGTGGTGACTGGCGATCAAGTAGCGGAAGGATATACCTGTAGTGGCTGTGGCTGTCCGGTGGGGACAACGGAATGTGGCGATTATTGCTGTACGCAAGGGCAAGAGTGCACTAGCACCTGCGGCAAACAATACTGCACTGCTAAAAGTTGCCCATCTCAATATCCAAAACTTTGTGATGCTAAAGATCGCGATACCTGCTGTAAAGCTGATGAAACATGTGGCAAAAAAACCGTTGGCGTTTTGATGTGTACCGGTGAAATAGCTGTCTGTATCCCGCCTAATAGTAATAACCCCTGTCCTTCGGGCACTAAGGATTGTGGGACTACCAGTGATAAAAAGACAGTTTGTTGTCCGTTTGATAATGCCTGTGGGAATATTTCGGGTATACCCTTTTGTATCCCTAGTAGTTGTTCGGCCGGTGAAGATTTGTGCCGGGGTGGCGGAGTTCAGCGGTGTTGTCCGGCTGGCACTTGTCGCTATTCTCCAGGAACTGGCCGACCATTTTGTGATATTAGATGGTAATTTTCAGAGGCCAGTTAAACATCATCTAATCATAAGAGAAAGCCGCCAGACAAATTAGTCTTGCGGCTTTGTATTGATTGAGTGAGATGGTTATTGAGTTAAATCGGCGGCCATGGCGGCGGCCGCCAGGTAGTCACCGGCCCAGTCATAGAAGACAAGACCAGTGACTATCAGCAGTCCTAAAATCAGAAATACAATTACAATTTTTTTCATCACTCATCTCCCTTGAGTTAATCAACCCAGTTGGGTTGGTTGTTGATCAAAGAACGTCCTAGTTTCAAGATAACATAATAATGATGATAGCACAAGAAATAATAAAAGTCAAGCCGCTTGACAAATTTAGAAAGTCATGTTAAGATGCCTCTGATGCTAGGAATAGATCCTATGAACCGGGAAATACCTCGTGGCAAACGCGAGGTATTTTCTTTTGCCGATTTTTCCTAAATCTCTGATTTGGTGAAAAATCGAGCACCCCGCACCAAGCTGATAATTTTATATTCATAGTTTTTTTAATCAGCCGTAGGCGATATCCGCGCCAGTGATAATCTCTATTTCAAATACAAATATTCGCGAGCTTTAGTGCGGGGTAAACCTTGTTTAATTTTGATTTTTTGATTGACCTAAAGGGCTTTGTGATGATAAAGTGTTTTTTAAATTCTAAATTCCAAATCCTGAATTCCAAATAAATTTCAATAACCAAAATTCAAAAAATCATTTTTTATATTTGGATTTTGATATTGTCCCGGTTTTACCGAGGATCCTCGGCTTTGCCGGGATTTAGGATTTAGAATTTTGGACTTAGGATTTTTAATGCTTGGATAGTTAATTCCCCATATTATTTTAAAGATCTTGTTTTTATTTTTTGCCATTGATATGATGTAATTGCGGTCTGAAAGGAGGACCCTAGCATCAACAAGGTTTCAGGGTCTGCCTCTCTTTCAGCCGCATTTTAAAAATTTCAAAAATTAAATCTCAAATCTCAAAACTACATCTTAAAATTAAAAAATTAACAATAAAAATCGCCGAAGGCGATTACAAAAATTTTGATTTTTGAGATTTGACTTTTTTTATAAGGTGTGCTATACTGTTATTAGTGAGATAGGAATTGGCCTATCTTTTTAAATTTGATAAAATTGCCCGCTTCGCCGAAGCGAAGCGAGGCGAGCCCTAAGACATTTAACGGGCAAGGAAAAATCCTGACGTCAAGTCGGGACAAAAACAAAAATGAAAACCGGCAAGCGCACAATTTTTTATCACATTTTTTAAAAGAGCGGTTTTTGCCGTGTTTTTTTGTCCTTTAAAAATCAAAATTAAAAATTAAAACCCCGCACTTAGGAAGTCTATATTTACCCCTATTTATTAAAAGAGTATTAAAGGCTATAAAAGCTATATTGGCTGTATCAATAATTTAAAGAAAAGAATGATAAAAATACCATAATCAAAAGAGCCAAACTTACCTCTATTGTCAACTTTAAAGTCAGAGATAATAATTTATCAATTCTTTGAAGACTTCCTAAGTGCGGGGAAAACAAAAGAATATGTCTAAGATAATGGCCGCAAAATCCGTTCAAGAGTTAGATGAGCTAAGCGATACCGATTTTGATATTACACGCACCTTTACGGTTCTTTTAGCTGTGTTAATCTTGCCGATTTATCTGGCTTTATCAGTCGTTTCCTTTTCTTTCGGTGCGCTAGTTTGAGATTTTGCATTGGATACAAAAAATCCCCGATCGGGGATTTTTTGTTAGAATCATCCGCCGAAGCCTTGGCGGAGGCGGGCTTATCTTGCTTATAACCTAATCTCGCTTATATTTACATTCCTTATTACTACATTTAATATTGTCTTTTGGTCCATAAACCAAAATTGAGCCGCAGTCTGGGCATTTTTCCGGCTCGGTTTTGCCCTCGGCCATAACCGGTTTGCCCCAAACCGCAAAATTACATTCCGGATAGCGATTGCAGCCATAAAAAAATCCTCGGCGAGAACGTTTACCCACAATTTTTCCCTGAGTGCACTTCGGGCAGGGGCCAAGTTCTGGCTGTTCCTTTTTGATATATTTACACTTCGGGTAACTGGAACAGCCGACAAATTCGCCATAGCGCCCTTTTCTGTTAACCAACGGACTGCCGCACTCCGGACATTTCTCGCCGGTTTCTCGGGGCGGCTCTGAATTTTGGCCGTTGCCGTTTAGGGGTTTAGTATTTTTGCAATCAGGAAAACCCGTGCAAGCCAAAAATTTTCCGAACCGACCCATTTTAATCACCATCGGCTTGCCGCAGAGCTCGCAAACTTGATCGGTTTTTTCTTCAGTGATATCTTTTTTATTTAACTCTTTATCTTTTTTGTCCAAATTTTCTTTAAAAGGCTGCCAAAAATTTTTAATCACCGGTTGCCATTTAATTTTACCAGCGGCAATTTCATCTAAATCATCTTCGAGTCGCGCCGTAAACTGGTAATCAACGACTTTCGGGAAATGATTGACCAATAAATCATTAACCAATAAAGCTAAATCCGTTGGTTTGAGCCGCCGATCTTCTTTTTGGATATAGCCGCGTTCTTGGATGGTGGAAATTGTGGGGGCATAAGTGGAAGGCCGACCAATGCCGTAATCCTCAAGGACCTTAACTAATGCGGCTTCGGAATAGCGCGCTGGCGGCTGGGTGAAGTGCTGGTTGGGCGCGAGGTTCACTAAGTCTATTTTCTCGTCTTTTTTTAAAGCGGGTAAAATATTTTCTTTGGCGCTGGTGGGATAGACTTTTAAAAATCCGTCAAATTTAATGACTGAACCTGTGGCGCGAAAAATATAAGGTGTGCCTTTGGCGGAAATATCAATGCGAGTCGTGCCGATTAAAGCATCCGCCATTTGGCTGGCGAGCGCGCGTTGCCAGATTAATTGGTAGAGTTTAAATTGCCTTTGGTCTAAAAATCCTTTGATTGATTGCGGGTTGTAGGCAATGTTAGTCGGCCGGATCGCTTCATGAGCTTCTTGGGCTAATTTTGATTTGGCCTGATAAGTTTTTAATCCGGCGAAATATTTGTCCCCGAAATTTTTTATAATGTAATCTTTGGCTTCCGTTAAAAATTTTTGCGACAAATTTACTGAATCAGTGCGCATATAGGTGATTAAGCCGACGCTGCCTTGTGCGCCTAAATCCAGACCTTCATAAAGTTGCTGGGCAAACATCATGGTTTGTTTGGCGGAAAAACCTAAACGGCGATTTGCTTCCTGCTGGAGGGTAGAAGTGGTAAAAGGCGGAGGTGTTGATTTTTTGTTTTGTTTAGTTTGGACGTCTACGGTTTGGTAATTGGCATCTTTTAGCTTAGCTAAAATTTGTTTTGCTTCTTTTTCATTTTTGATCGCTAATTTATCTAAAACTTTGCTCTCAACTAAAGCCAATTTGGCGTTAAATTGCAGGTTAGTATTATTAAGTGGAGAAAAAACAGCGTCCAGGGTCCAGTATTCCTCTGGTTTAAAAGCTAAAATTTCTTTTTCCCGTTCAACGATTAATCGCACCGTTACGGATTGAACGCGGCCAGCCGAAAGTCCGCGAGCCACTTTTTTCCACAAAAAAGGCGAGAGCTGATAGCCAACTAATCGGTCTAAAACCCGGCGCGCTTGCTGGGCGTCAACTAAATTTAAATCAATACCCCGTGGGGCTTTTAAGGCGTCTAAAATGGCATCTTTGGTAATTTCGTGGAAAACAATTCTTTTTGTCTTGTCTTTCGGAGTTTTAAAAATTTGGAGGAGATGCCAAGAAATGGCTTCGCCTTCGCGGTCTTCGTCCGTGGCAAAATAGATCTGATTGGCTTTTTCCGCCAGCTTTTTTAATTGAGTCACTCGTTTTTTAACTTTAGTCGGGATAACGTATTGCGGCTCAAAATTATTTTCTAAATCAACTCCGAGTTTGCTTTTGGGCAAATCGCGGATATGACCAAAAGAGGATTCGATTTTATAATCGGATCCCAGAAATTTTGAGATTGTGCGCGCCTTAGTTGGACTTTCGACTATGACCAAGTTTTTCATAATTATAATGCGAATTACAAATTAATGCGAATGCTACAAATCGTAATTAATTATCCTTTTAGGGGTTAGATATTTAGTTCCAAAATTTACAATAATACCCAATTTTATTTTTATCGCCCGGCGGTACCTCTGGACTTGATGATAATCTTCCCTAATAATAAATTTTTTAGCCTTACACTCCAAAATTATTTTATCTTCTACTAAGAAGTCAGCAATATTACTTTCAATTTTATTTGAATTGAACTGAAATGGTATCTTTATTTCTCTTTTATAATTAATTTTATTCAATCTGAGTAACTGTTCTAATCTGTCGGCATATTGCTTTTCTTTACAAAAATGTTCAAGTTCATTATGAGTTTGAAAACATAGGCCAATAATTTTGTATGATAGCGCCGGATAAATTATTTTGGTTAACATAGTCCTTTTTTAGCGCTATGTTGAAATCAAACTAATTAGTAAATTTTAAATTATTCAAATAATCCTTAAGTTAGTAGTTAGTTTTTTGTATTTTATTCGCAGTATTCGCATACATTTGTAAATTTGCATTATATTCTTCTTTCTCTTAAAATTTTTTCTTCGCTTCTCCAACGTTTTCTCAATTCACCGGCCAGATAAAATGAGCCAGTGATTAAAATTAAATCTTTTCGTCTCGCTTTTTTTAAAGCATCACTTAGGGCCATTTTCGCGTCCAAATAAATCTTTCCTTTATCTTTCAAATTAAGCTCTTTTTTTAGTTTCAGGGGCGGATAGCATTTTTTCGCCGTGGTTTCAAAACGCGTCAGATAAATTATTTTTGCCAGTGGAATCAAAGGAGCAAATATTTTTTTTGGTTGACGTTTATTAGTTAAGGCAATAATAAGATATAATTTTTGATATGTCAAATTTTTTAAATTTTCTAAGACTGATTTTATTTTAGAAATATTGTGGGCTCCGTCCAAAATGACTAAAGGATTTTTTTGAATCATTTCAAAACGGCAGGGGAGTTTGGCCTTTTTTAAACCCGTCGTAATGTATTTTTGGCTAAGGCCTAATTTTTTAGCTACCGCTTCCGCCAAAGCCGCATTATATTTTTGTACCTCACCCACCATAGCCAGCTGATATTTTTTTCGTGGCAAATTAATGACATTAAATTCCGCCTGGTTTTTTTGGCAGACATTTTTAAGCTGCTTGATGACCCCGGAGTGGTTTTGACTCGTGGTAAAAAAAATAGTTTTTGGTTTAATAATGCCGTTTTTTTCGGCGGTAATTTGGTTCAAGGTTTTGCCTAAAATTTCCTGGTGGTCAAAACTAACTAAATTAATAATTGTAGCCACTGGTTTCGGAATGATATTAGTCGGGTCGTTTCGGCCGCCAATACCGACTTCCAAAACCACATAATCGCATTTTTGTTTTTTAAAATAAAGAAAAGCCACGGCCAAAAATAGCTCAAAATAAGTGGGGCGGCCGAAACGATCAGTCTGGTAATAAGCGTCTAGGGTGGGTTTAATTTTTTCCACAAGTAAAGCAAAATCTTTGGGGTCAATCAGCTGGTCATTAATTCTAATTTTTTCTATTGACGTGGTCTGGAATGGGGAAGTAAACAAACCAGTCTGATAACCGGCTTGGGTTAAAATTTCAGCAATCATGACCGCGACCGAACCTTTGCCGGCCGTGCCGCCGACGTGGATATAATTTAAGTCTAAGTGAGGATTGCCTAAAAGCTTTAATAAATAGCGGAAACGTTTTAAAACCAAGTCCCGCTGGTTTTTTTCCTTCGCCTTTTCAATCTGGGGAATATTAACGATTGATTCTAAAAAGGAGACGGCTTGGTAATATCGGTTAAATTTATTTGACATATTAGGGATAAAATTCTAAATCCTAAACTCTAAATTCTAAACAAATCACAAATCCAAAATCCCAAATCACAAATAAATCACAATATTTAAATTCAAAATTAATAAGCTGTTTTGGATTTGGGATTTAGTAAATTTAAATTTATTTATAATTTAGGATTTGGTGCTTAGGATTTAGCAAACACTTGATTGCCTAAGTTTTTGACTAAGCCCTTCATTTCCATAACCGTTAAAGTCGCACTGACAACACTGATATCCAGTCTAACCAATTGAGCTATTTTGTCAATGTGCTGGGGTTCATTGATCAACGCTTCCAAAATATTTTTTTCTTCTTGAGTTTGCGGCAATATTTTATTGGCCGTTTTAATATTATTGACTCGCTTGATATTTAAAAATTCTAAAATATCACCGGCCGCACTCACCATCTTCGCCCCGTTTTTAATCAGTTGATTCGGCCCTTGGCTGCCCAAGCGGTTGATGTCACCAGGCACGGCAAAAACTTCGCGATTTTGCTCTAAGGCAAATTGCGCGGTAATTAAAGCACCAGAGTTTAAATTGGCTTGGGTGACCAAAGTGCCAAAACTTAAGCCAGAAATAATCCGGTTGCGCTGGGGAAAGTTTGATTTATAGGGCGGTGTGCCAAGCGGAAATTCAGAAATAATCGTGCCGCCAGCGGCAATAATTTTTTTCGCCAATTGTTGATTGGAAACTGGGTAAATTTGATTTAAGCCGCAGCCTAAAACGGCAATGGTTTTGCCGTTGGCATTTAGCGCCGCTTGGTGGGCGCAGGCATCAATGCCCAAAGCTAAACCAGAAACGATATTTAGGCCGTTAGCGGCCAAGTTGTAAACAATTTGTTCGGTCACCTGCCGACCATAGGGGCTGATTTTTCTGGTGCCGACGACCGAAAATAAAATTTCATTATTGGTATCAAAATTACCTTGGTAATATAAAATCGGCGGGGGAGCGTAAATTTCTTTAAGCAATTTCGGATAAGTTTCATCTAAAATCGTCACCGCTTGAATTTTCAAAGCTTGAATTTTTTCCAGTTCTTGGTCAGGTGAAATTTCATGGCGTTTTATTTTAATTTGTTCAATTATTTTTGGTTCTAAACCAGCTTCGCGCAAATCCTTGATTGATGCTTGCCAAGCGGTTTTTAAATCTGGGAAATAAGCTAAAATTTTTTGGAAACGCACCGGTCCAATTTCATTTATTTGATTAAAACTAAGCCAGTATTTTAATTCATTTTTTGAAATTTGGTTTGACATAATTTAATATTTATGCTATTTTAAGAAATAGTTATTTTTTGATCTTTGGCAATAACAGATATAAGAAGGGAGGTGTTGACATTGGCAGAAGTGATGGTGACCAGGAGTAACGGCGAACAGGTTAAGTTAGTTCGTTGGTTTGTTGATCGACGAAAGCGACGGGCTGGGATTAGTATTCCAGAATATAATGCGCGATTTATTTTCACCGACATTGGTGGATCAGTAGTGCTTATACCAGACGGCCGCCAGATTATTGAGGAGGGGAAAGAGGCTTGTGTCAATGTTTCTCGGCCAGTTTATCGGGGGATGGTTAGGTGGGCTGGATCAATTTTGCATGCCGAAAGAGGAGGATTAGACGATGAGTGAAGAACAGTGGTGGATTGTTTTGTGGCGGGCGACAGACGCTAACATCCCAGTTGATTTTTACTGGGCAAGCAGTGGTCAACGGGCAGTGGCAATCTGCCGTGAACGCACTGAGTATGGGGCCTTAACTTGCGTCAGCGATTTGCTGTATGCAGTGCCGGCCGGGACAGACAGAGAAACAGCGCTGAATCGTTATTTGGAATTAGTTAATAAAGCTGATCAAGATCAGCAAGTAGCGCCAGTGGCGGTACTGGCGACATAATAAATGTTTCCCTTCATCTGGAGGCAACTTTTTTTCACAGGGACGTGATTTGGCTATTCAAGCGTCCCTTTTTTATATATCACTACTGTTGACTTTTAATCTAAGGGATGCTAATATAAAATATTCTTTAAAACGGCTTTCGAAATCCTGTTTGCCAGCGGCGAATGCCTGGTCAACCCTCCTGACTTGGCGAGTAGCCAGAAAGCTAAGCGATTTACTGTTTATTCAGTGAATTTCTTACGCTGGTAGGCAGGTTTTCGGCAGCGGTTTTTTAAAATTAAAAATTAAAAAATCAAAATTTAAAATGACATATAAAAAATGTCAAAATTATTTTTTGCCTTTTAGGGTTAAAATACTTGAAGCCAAGATATTCGCTATTTCAATAAGCTCATTTAAAAGATAATTAATCTCATGGGTATTTCCTTTATTGGAATCGCGTAATAAAGTCAGCCAAACCTTAGATTCATTGGCGGATTTTAAGGCATAAGTAAAAAAATTAATAAAGTCTTTTTTTGAACTTGCTGAATTAGCCTCAATGTAATTAGTTAAGATACTAGTCGAACTTCTTAAAAGTTGCTTTCCCAAAACCGAACAAACTGAATCAGCCGGTAGCTGATCAATAAATTTTATTACTCTTAAAACAAATAGATAAAGCCTTTTTTTAAATTCATTTTTAAATTTTACATTGTCATTTTGCATTTTGATTTTTATATTTTGCATTAATAATAAAAGCGCATTACTGCGCTATGTTGTTTGCTTATCTTGCTTAATTAAATTCATTCATCGCTTCGGCAATGCCCTGAATTAAAGCCACTTCCATTGCCGAGAGGATTTTTTCCATCACTTCCTCGATTACTACTTTAGCGTCTTTATCAATTTTTTGCAAGACATAGTCTTCGGTCGGAATTTCCAGGGGAGTATTTTTTTGAATGCCAAGGCGAAAGCGAATAAAATTTTGATAACCAAGTTCATCAATAACTGATTGCACGCCCTTATGCCCGGCGGCCGAAGCATCTTTAGAAATTCGGATTTTGCCTAAAGGTAAATCAATATCATCGTGAAAAAGCCAGAGATTCGCGGGTTCAATTTTATAAAATTTGACTAATGCCTTAACCGCCAAGCCCGATTTATTCATAAAAGTTTGCGGCTTGGCTAAAATAATTTTTTCTTGAGGGTTAAGCCCTTCATTAATTTCTGCTTGAAATTTTGGGCTTTTTTTAAATTTTAAAAATTCATCACTTTTGCCTTTGGCGATTTGGTCAAGAACCAAAAAACCGATGTTATGCCAGCTTTGTTCGTATTTTCTGCCGGGGTTGCCCAAGCCGACGATTAATTTCATAAATTAGCGGTTAGCTTGTTTTTTTACTCTGATTCTAATTGGCGTGCCGATAAAGCCAAAGTGTTTACGTAGCTGATTTTCTAAAAATCTAAGATAAGAAAAATGAAGGGTGTATTCGTGATGAATACTGGCGATAAACTCCGGCGGTTTGATCCGTGTCTGGACAAGGGAATAGATTTTTGGCCGGCCCAGCCCTTTGGCCGGCACGGGCTTATGTTTGCCGGTGATTTCTTTTAAAAATTCATTTAAATCTTTTTGGTCAAGCCTTTTGTTTTGTTCTTGGTGAACGGCTAAAACCTGTTCTAAAATATTTTTGACGTTTCGGCCGGTATAAGCGGAAATAAAAATAATCGGCGCAAAATTTAAAAAAGGAAAATGGTTTTGGTAGTAAGCAACAATATGATCGGTCATTTTTTCATCATTCGCGCCTAATAAGTCCCATTTATTGGCCACAATAATTATACCGCGGCCGCTCTCTTTTAGTAAGCCGGCTAAGTAATTGTCTTGCCGAGTCAGTTGTTGGTGGGCTTCGGTGACCAACAAAACAACATCGGCCGACCTAATCACGTTTAAAGTTTTTTTTGTCGCCATTTTTTCCAAACCCGGCTCAATTTTCCCTTTTTTTCTCAAGCCCGCCGTATCAATTAAAATAATTTTTTGATTTTTAAAAAAAATTTCAGTGTCTTGGGGCTCACGCGTAGTTTGAGGCAACGGTGAAACAATAACCCGGTTTTCACCTAAAATTTTATTAACCAATGATGATTTGCCGACATTGGGTTTGCCGATAACCGCGACTTTAATTTTTTCCGTTTCAATGGAAATTTTCTTTTTGCCTTTTGGCATTTTAATTTTTTTTACGACTTCATCCAATAAATCACCAGTGCCGCTGCCGTTAGCGGCTGACACGGCCCAAGGTTTGCCTAAACCCAGTTTAAAAAATTCATTAGGCCGATACTGCCATTTCAAATTGTCAATTTTATTGCAAACTAAAATTACCGGTTTATTTAATTTTTTTACTACAAGCGCCAATTGGCGTTCAATCGGCAGTAGGCCGGCCTGGCCGTCAACCACCAGTAAAATTAAATCCGCTTTTTTTAAAGCCGTTTTAGTTTGTTTAATGATTTCTTTTTCAATTAAAAGCGGCTGGATTTTCCCCTCTTTAATTTGGCTTTGTTTTTTGGCTTGGCCTTGGTCAAACAGCAGTTCTTCGATGCTTTTTTTTAATGAAGAAACATCAACGCCGCCGGTATCAATCAAATTAAAAGATTTTTTTTGCCATTCGACCAAATCAACATTATAATCCCTGGTCGTGCCCGCTATGGCCGAAATTAAAGCCTTGCCGCTTTCGGTTAATCGGTTAAAAATGGCTGATTTGCCGACATTGGTTCGGCCGATGATAACAACGGTAGGAAGATTCATAATTAAAATCAAAATTCAAAATTCAAATATCAAATCTCAAAATTACACCCGCCTGCCGCGCCCGACTTCGCTTTGACGAAGTCAAGGCGGGCGGGCCTACGCCTGCTGCAATTTATTAATTTAAAATTTTAGACTGATTAATAATAGTTTACTGTAAAAAAATATAAGGATGGCAAAAGCGGGCAGGTCTTAAAATTCAAAATTTTTAAATTATTTAATTTTTTTTGTCTTCGCCCAAAATTATTAAAACGTCGGCTAAACTGCTGATTTGGGGAGTGGTGGTTGACTTGGCCCAGTCCGGAACGACCGGCGAAAATTCGGCGGTCAAAGCCTTGGCGATATTTAAGGCCGTTTGGTCGGAAGCATCCTTGAGGTTATAAATCACGGTTTTTTGGTAATCTTGAGTTGGCGCATTTTTGATTCGGACAATTTTATAACCAATACTTTCCAAGTATTCAGCCGTACGGGAAGCTAAGCCAGTGATTTTAGTGCCATTTTGAATTTCAACTCTTTTTGGTTTAATTGTTGCGTTTTCCTGACTGGCAAAAATATTATTGACGACATATTGCAAGTCGGAGAAATCACCCGCCTTAGGCAATAAAACGAAGGCGCCATCTTCAGTGAAAGTGGAGTAAAGCAGTCCGTCTGGATTGTCGTCAAAGACACGATGGAAGATATTATCTTCAGCGACATCTTTGCCAAGATTGAAGAATCGAATAATCTCCCAAACTTTGAGGTTAGTCGCCAAATGTTGGCTTAAGGTGTCCATAATATTACTGATGCGATAAGGATTAACTAAGGTGCTAAAAGAAAACCCTTTTTCTTTGACTGCTAAAAGGACCGCTTGTTGGCGTTTACTTCGGGCAAAGTCCGAGCCTTCAATGCCTCGGGCCAGGCGGGAACGAACATATTTTAGAGCCAATTCACCATTCATGTGTTTTTTCCCCTCTTTAATATATAAGTGTTCATAGCGTTCGGTCGTGGTGGCAGTTTCTTTACCTTTAACGGGATAAAAAGGATCGTCTAAAGTGTTTTCTACTTCAACGGTAATGCCGCCTAAGTCATCAATAATTTTTTCAAAGCCGGTAAAATCAATGCGGACGTAATAATGAATCGGCAAGTTAAGTATTTGACTTACAACTTTAACTGCCAATTCGCCGCCTTGGCCGGGGTTATTAACTTCGCCTAAGGCATTAGCATGATTAATTTTACGCCAGTCAAAGCCGGGAATCGGCACTGATAAATCGCGCGGAATAGAAATTAAGGCCACCTGTTTGGTGGAAGGTTTAAAACTAGCAACCATCATCGTATCGGTCAGATATGGCCCTTCATGGTTTTCTCCGCCCATGCCTAAGAGTAAAACATTAATCCGATCCTGGTCTTCGCCGGCTATTTTTTTGTCCGAGCTGCCAATCAAATATTTCAATTGACCCCAGAGGCCAACGTTGCCTAAAGTTTTGGATAAATTTTCGCCGGAAGAAATGACATCAATACTTAAGCTAACCAAAAGAATAACAAAAATTATCAGTAAATAAATGATTAATTTACTGATAAATTTAGTTTTTCGCCGTGGTTTTTTGATTAATTTGTCTGTTTCGTTGAGAAAATCAATTTCGGTTCTCATGGTAATTAAGTTTATGTTTCAATTTTGCCACAAAATTTAACTCATGGCAAATTAAGAGTTAATCATATTTAATCATTTGTCTTTTAAAAAAAAGCGGGGTAATCCTAACAAGTTGGAACAGGTCTAAGCGTTTTTTCCAAGTAATCATTGGGTGAAACAAAGATTTCCGGTGAGGAAAATCTGAGGCAAGATTCACTCACGTATTCGGGCAGGTATTCCGGGGTAGTATTATGATGGTACATTCTTCTAATGAAAGTCCTAAGATTACCAAACATTCCCTCGATTTCTGAAGTCAATTCAAATTCCCATTTTCGGTGAATATCTTTTTTGGGCCTAACCTGCCACCATTGGCTGATGCCTTAGTAAATAGTAGAACCGTCAGTCTGTAAAACACTTTTAGGTTGGATGTATTGAAAAAGGAATTGAGCGGCTT
>Ga0155368_123_pt2 | contig 33954 bp, 39 predicted proteins | sample RifCSPhighO2_02_FD_106336 | JGI IMG/M metagenome (GOLD analysis project Ga0155368, IMG submission 106336) | Candidatus Buchananbacteria bacterium RIFCSPHIGHO2_02_FULL_39_17 | reverse complement strand
GCCGTTAGAAGACGGTCTGGTTTGTGTTTCAAGAGCCGCCGGCAGTCTACGTTTCCCGGCGAAATTTATTTTGGTGGCCGCCATGAATCCTTGCCCTTGTGGCTACCTAACCGACCCGGAACGCAACTGTAGCTGTTTTCCTTCAGCGATTATTAAATACCAGAAAAAAATTTCCGGGCCGCTCATTGATCGGATTGATTTGCATGTTGAAGTGCCAAAAGTCAAATTTGAAAAATTGACCAGCGATCAACCGGCGGAGAGTTCAATTGAAATTAGAAAACGGGTTTTAGCGGCTCGGGCGATTCAGCTCAAACGTTTTTCAGGGATAAATTTAATTACTAATTCCGAAATGTCGTCGCGCCAGACCAAAGAATTCTGTGCGGTGGATCAAAAAACTTTAGATCTGCTGCGGCAAGCCGTCACCCAACTTAATTTATCCGCCCGGTCCTACTTTCGTTTATTAAAAATCGCCCGGACCATTGCCGATTTAACCGGTCAAGAACAAATTAAGCTTGAACACGTGGCAGAAGCTCTTCAGTACCGCCCTAAGGTTGAATAAATTAAAGCGCCACCAAAAACTAAACTGAAAAAATCTTTTTAAGCGATGAAGCTCCCGGCGCCAAAGGCGCAGGGTATCACGAGCGGAATTCTTCCGTAGCCAAATACCCTCCTTCGCTCGCCGAAGACGAGTTTCGGAAGGGTTATTCTCCTCGCCTTGCCTATTCCGCCGAAGCAACCGCTTCGACTGCCAAGGCCGGGCATCACCACGGCAAAACCATCGGGTATTCGGCGAAGGAGAATAAAAAAAGGCGCGGTTGTCGCGCCCTAAATACATTGTTGATGTATGACGCCCGCGCCTTAAAGCTTTCAGCGGACGCCTATACGCCCAGTAGGCAGAAAACCTTTTAAGATTTTCCCTCTACTGAACGCACAGACATTAGCCACTAAAAGCGGCAAAATTGCTTCTACTGACTGAAGCTCTCCTCTACCCCTCTTTGGTTAGAACTCTTTTATAGGTCCTTCAACCAGATTTTGTTTTTGTTTTTGTGGGAAATAGTCAGTTTTATATCCCAGAAAAAAAGATTAGTAGAGAAGAAAAAAATTTCTCCAAAACTATATTTTGGGGAAACTTTTCTAAATTCAGTTTTCAATATAGACATTTTCTACTACTACTATATCACAGATAAATAATTATGTCAATATTTAAGCTGAAAAAATAAAAAAATGCTTTATTTTAGCAATTTTTTTCTCTTTGCAAATAATCATTTTTTTGTCTTAATTTTTTAACACTATTAACATCTTATCCACAGCTATTCTAAAACAAAATTGCAACCAGAAGTTTTTCCCTTAAACAAGCCAAGGAAGGTTAAGTCCGGAAAAAAATATGGCTTAAGAGCTTCGGGCAAGCCCAAACCATTAATGATGATCAAATTTTTTGGCTGATTAAAACCGCCTAAAGAACAATTTTTCTTTAAGTCAACAACCGCCAAACTAAAATCAGTTAAAAAATTATTTAGATAAGAACGGCTGGAACTGATAAAAAGATAATGATCTTTAATTAAATAATTGATTTCAAGATTCCAGGGCGGGATATTTAAATAATTAATCTCTAGACCTTGCGGATTAATTTCTTTTTGCCATGGCCAAGCTTGCGCTTGAGCCAAAAGCTCCGTCACAAAAGTCCCATCGGCTAAACGTTTGGGCTTTTCCGTGGGTAAAATTTGAGCTAAAACAATGCTAATTGCTTGGCGAAAATCATCAGCTAGCTTACTTTCGGCCAGCGGCTGAATCAAAATATAGTGATACCGGTTTTCGTTCTGGCTTTCCCCATTAAAAATAATCAAATTAGCCGGCCTTTGGAAAAGGTTTTGGCTTAAAGTTTCTAAATCAAACTGATAAACCTCCTGACTAAAACTGACTAGTCCCTGCCAAAAATCAAAAACTGCCGGTTCACTGTCTTTTAGTTGATTAAAAATTGCCCAAAGATTAATCCCGGAGGCATAAAAGATAAAGTTCTGGGGTAAAAATTCAACCGACGGCGTGCTTTCACCAACCGGCCAATTACGCCCCGAAAATTCAAACTGCCAGCCCTGGTCCCTGGCTCGGGCCGAAAGATATAAATCATCAGCCATCAGGTGAGTAAAAATTGTATTCAAGCCATTATTATTTTGATTTAAAAATTTTATTAGGTTATTTTTGGAAATAAAAAAATGAACTGGCCAATTTTTAAAATTTTTATCATCAATTTGATTGGCTAAAGAAAAAATCTCGTGGTTATAAACTTGTTTCACTTTAACTAAAGCCGCATCGCTGTCGGCTAAGACTAAAAAATTGTTTGGCAAAATAAGATACTTTTTTGAAGATACCAAAGAGTTTGACGCGGGTAATGTTTTTAATTCAAATAAATAAACCAGATTAAATTCTTGGGTTGTCGACGCACTGGCCGTTGGAAAAGAAATCAGAGCAAAACTTTTTGCCTTTTGCCATAATTCATCGTTAATATTTAAATTTTTGAAAAACGGCTGGGGTGGCAGCATGAGCGCTAAATTTTTTTGGCCAAAAGGACCAGCATCTTTTAAAGAAAAATAAAAAACTGAATCAACTGGCACCAGCTTAATCAAATTATCAGTAGTGTCAAACTGATACCACCAATAAAATAAACTGCTAAAAAGTAAAATAAAAAAAACCCCACCACCAATCAGCAACCAACCTAATTTTTTAAACCGTGATGATTTAATCGTTACTTGGTTTTGTTGCTTAATCATCTGGAAGGGATCTTCCATAATAATAGTAAATGAAGCTAATGAGTAAATTTAACCAAGAGGCTTAATTTAATTTACTGATTTTACTGACTAACTCATTTAAAATCTTTTCTTTTTTGGACGAAAAAATGGTCTTTTCTCGCGCGGCTGGTCAGCTAAACCACTTGGACCTTGGCCCTCTTTCATTGCTTTTAAAGACAAATTCACTCGGCCCTTTTCGTCAATTTTAATCACCTTAACCGTCACCACATCACCCACATTGACAACATCACTCACCCGATTGACCCGCTGGTGGTCTAATTCAGAAATATGAATCATACCTTCTTGATTAGGCAAAATTTCAACCATAGCGCCAAAATCAAATAAACGGCTGACTTTACCGGTAAAAACCTCACCAACCACTACTTCCCGAACGATATTTTTAATGATTTCCGCCGCTTTTTGACCACCATCTTCAGCCATTGCCGTAATCATCACCATACCGTCTGGCTCAATGTCAATTTGCACCCCGGTTTCTTCAATGATTTTATTAATCACTTTTCCGCCCGGACCAATGACTTCACGAATTTTTTCCGGATTAATCTTAAAAGAAATTATTCTCGGCGCATAAGGCGATAAATTTGTCCGCGATTCGGTGATAACTTTTTCCATAGCGCCTAAAATTTCCAAACGGGCGGCTAAACCCTGCTCTAAAGTTTGTTTGACAACCGTTAAGGGTAAGCCGTGAGTTTTTGTGTCTAACTGAATGGCGGTAATGCCATCTTTAGTGCCGGCAATTTTAAAGTCCATGCCGCCATCACCATCCTCCAAATCTTGCAGATCAGTGATAACTTGATATTTATTTTTAGCCTCATCAGAAGCTAAGCCCATGGCAATGCCGGCGACTGCTTTACTAATCGGCACACCCGCGTCCATCAAGGCTAAGCTTGAACCGCAAACTGAAGCCATAGACGATGAACCATTAGAACTCAAAACTTCGGAAACCACTCGAATCGTATAAGGAAAATTTTCTTTAGCCGGCATTAAGGGCCGAATCGCTTTTTCGGCAAGCGCTCCGTGGCCAATTTCGCGGCGGCCCGGTGAACCCAGCCGACCGGCTTCACCAACCGAATAGGGCGGAAAATTGTAATGATGCATAAAGCGCTTACGACCGCTTTCCTCTAACCCTTCCAAAAATTGCTCATCACCCGGCGCCCCCAAAGTGACAATGGAAAGCACTTGGGTTTCGCCTCGGCTAAAAAGCCCTGAACCGTGAGTCCGCGGCAAAACGCCAATCTGAACATCAAGCGGCCGCACTTGATTAATTTTTCGGCCATCAACCCGTAATTTTTCTTCTACAATCGCCCGGGAAACTTCTCTTTCAATAAACTCTTCCACTAAACTCATGGCTTTTTTCCGTCGTTCTTTACCCACGCCCTGTTTTTCTAAATCAACCATTAAATCTTGCTGGGCTTTGGCCAAAACGGCTTTCCGCTCGGCTTTTGATTTTAGCGTTTGATCAAATAAAATCTGAGGCACATTTTTTTTAATCCAATTACTCGCCTTCTGTTCTAATTCAAGCCTTGCCTGCGGCGTTTCCTCTTCACTTTCAGTGGTTTGCGTTTTAGGTATAACTTTTTTATCACCCACCGCCGCCACGACTTCATTAATAAAACTAATTATTTTTTTAATATGCTTCAAAGAAAATTCAATGGCCTCGTAGACAATAACCTCGCCCACCTGATTGCCTTCAGCTTCAAGCATTAAAACTTTATCAGCTAAACCGGCCACGACTAAATCAAATTCGCTTTTTTCCCGAGCGGTAAAGGTCGGATTAATGATCCATTCGCCCTCCACTCGGCCCAATCTTAATCCGCCCAATGGTCCCTGCCAAGGAATATTAGAAATAGCCAAGGCGGTTGAAGCCGCAATTAAGCCAACGACATCAGAATCATTTTCCGCGTCAAAAGACAGCACGGTTAAAATAATCTGAACTTCATTTTTCAAATCTTTGGGGAAAAGCGGACGGATGCAACGGTCAACTAAACGTGAAGTCAGCACCGCCTCATCTGACGGCCGGCCTTCCCGCTTAATCCAACGACTGCCTTTAATTTTTCCGGCGGCATAAAGCCGTTCCTCATAATCAACCGCTAACGGAAAAAAGTCCACTCCTTCACGGACTGAACCCATGACCGCGGTGGCTAAAACCACCGTGTCGCCATAACGAACCGTGCAGGAACCATTGGCTTGCTGCGCCAGTTCATTAGTTTCAATAATTAATTTTTTTCCGGCAAAATCAGTCTCAAAAGTCTTTTTTGCCATACTTTTTCTCCTCAATTGCTGATCTACCGGTTGACGTTACTAGTACTTATTAAAATATAATGCTAAGGATGCGAATTTATACGAATGATACGAATAGATTTGAAGTATTCGCATATCATTTGTAGATTTGCAATGAATTACCCAACCGCAGCAGAGCTGCGGGGATATCAAATATTATATCTTAATAGCTACTAACAACGCTGTTAGATAAATCAGTAAAAATTATTTATCTTTTTGTTAAACGACTAATGTCTGGAATCAATTTAAATTTTCGCTCATCAGTAATTAAGTATTTTTTTGGATCCTGGCCTAAATCGGTAAAGTCATCAATTAAATCAACTAATTTTGAAGAAGTGGTTTTACCAAACGCCAAAATTTCAACTTGGCATCCTTTATTCTCTTTTAAATAGGTCACGAGCGGCGCATAGTCACCGTCGCCAGAAACCAAAATAATACAGTCTAACTTATCCGCCATTTTAATCGCATCAATAGCAATGCCCACATCCCAATCTGCTTTTTTGGCACCACCGGCGAAAACCTGCAAATCTTTGGCCTTAACTTCAAAGCCTTGGCCGCCCAAAGCGCCAAAAAAACCTTTTTCTTCTTCTGACTCCGAACGAATGGCATAAGCAATGGCGCGAATTAATTTTCGTCCCGCAACCGCCTGTCTTAAAACTTCCTTAAAATTAACTTTGGCATGATAAAGATTTTTAGCCGAGTGGTACATATTAGCCACATCGACAAAAATCCCGACTCGCTGCTCTTTATGCTTGATCATAGATAAATACTTTTTAAATTAGCTGACTGCTTTAAAAAATCTGACCTTTAAAAATTTGAGTCTTGCCCGCCTAAATTTTTGCGAAACAAAAACTTTGGCGGGGTGCTTAATGATAAGTATAACTTGAAAAACAATTTTAAACTTAAGCCACTGGCTCTTCTGTGGCTTTTTCCGCTTCTGGAGTAGCGATAAAATCCGGTTCAACTGTTTCCTGCTCTTCAGCTTCCGGCGCCACGACTTTGATTTTTAAATCTTTGATTAATTTCTCATAGCCTTTTTCATCTTCCCTTTTTAAATAACTTAAAAGTCGCCGTCGTTCGGCCACTTTTTTCAAAAGTCCCCGCCGGGAAGAAAAGTCCTTTTTGTGGGACTTCAAATGTTTGGTTAAATCTTTGATTTCCTCGGTTAAAATTGCGACTTGGACCTGGCTTGAACCCGTGTCGCTCGTATGGGTTTTAAATTTGGCGATGATTTTTTCTTTCTTCTTTTTGTCTAACATATTTCGCTTGGCCCTAACTCTAACGGCTTTCCAAGACTTGTCTGAATTAGGCAAATCCGAGAAACCGTCCATCTTAATTATTTAAACTGCTTAGATAATATCACATCCTAATTCTATTGTCAATCTTGGTTAAAAAAAGAGTTCTGTTCCCAGAACTCAAGAATCAAAAGGACAACTTGTCACTTCAACTGTCACTTCTCTGTGACAGCAACTATCTCGCTACCTAATATCGCCCGTCGAGGATCAGTCTCAAAAGTAATATGAAGGCCATCTGCTAAAACGATTAGCGCAAATTCTTTTGAATCACTTGTCAGGCGCGCTCCTTTTACAACCACCTCTACTGTCCTTTCACCTCCCTGCCCATCATCAACGGTAAGAACAAATTTTTTTCCAAGTATGCTATATCCTTTTAAAACTGCACTCTGAAAAAAATCAACAACTTTTTTAACTTCCCTGTCTTGATCAGCCATAACGGCCACCTCCTTTCGTTTAGTCAATGCGAATCAATGATTGTCAGATAAGCTTGGCCGGCAGGCGTCCCTTGCCGGATAAAAATTCTGCCCGACTTAGGGTCAAAAATCATTACATAGGTAAATACCCCTTTGACATCATAATAAAATCTTGAGCGGCCGCTTGTTTCTTATTTCCCTCTTTTTTTTTCCGCAACTAAAGAAGTCACCAAATTTTCAATCAAGCCCTTAATCTGACCGTTGGTAATCTGAAGTTCATTTTCCAAGATACGAATTCTTCCACTGTGCCCATAAAAAGCGACCATAAAAACTGCAATGAGTAAAATAAGTAAGAAGGCTGCTCTAAGTTTTAGCCATTCCGGGTTAGGTTTACTAACTAAACTCTGCCACATCCGCTGAATTATAGCTTTCATTATTAAGGGTTGGCAAAGTTGATTAAGTGTCGTAAAATGACAGAAGGGGCAGCCCTTCTGTCATCCTGAATCCCGCCAACGGCGGGATGAAGGATCTCGCAGATTGCTTCACCCTCCCTCGACCTGCCTCGCCGAGCGCTCGCCTCGATTCGGCGAAGCGGGCGAGTCAAAGCGGGCAAGCTCGGGATCGCTCGCAATGACAAAAATCTATGGATAAATTCCTTCGTCAATTTTTAGAATACTTGGAAGTGGAAAAAGGCCGCAGTTTAAACACCATCAATAATTACGGGTTTTATTTAACTCGGTTTTTAAAATGGGCAAAAGTTGACAAGCCCGAAAAAATTACCGCGGAATTAGTCAGAAACTACCGGCTTTGGTTAAACCGCCAGACTGACCAATCCGGCCGACCACTTAAAAAATCCACCCAGAATTATTATTTAATCGCTTTACGTTCCTTTTTAAAATATTTAGCAAAGCGCGACGTCAATTCATTAGCCCCGGAAAAAATTGAACTGGCCAAAATGCCAGCCCGACAAGTTGATTTTTTGGAGGGCAGTGACTTGGAAAGGTTACTCGGAGCGCCCCTCAAAGATACGGAAGCAAAAATTATTCAATGGCGCGACAAAGCAATCTTGGAACTGCTTTTTTCAACTGGCCTACGCGTTTCCGAATTAAGCACGCTCAAAAAAGATCAGGTTAATTTAGAAAAAGATGAATTTACGGTTCGAGGCAAGGGCGATAAGCTACGAGTGGTTTTTTTGTCTAATCAAACTAAGCACTGGCTTAAACAATATTTGGCCGCGAGGAAAGATTTAGCAGTTTATCTTTTTATCCGCCACGATAAAGCTCGCAGCCGAGCTGAATCAAAAAATTTAACGCCCCGAAGCATCCAACGTTTAATTAAAAAATATGCCAAAGCCAGCGGCATTACAAAAACCGTGACCCCGCACACCATGCGCCATAGTTTTGCCACAGATCTACTGATTAACGGCGCCGATATCCGTTCGGTTCAGGCCATGTTGGGCCATTCTTCCATCACCACGACTCAAATTTACACCCATATCACTAATCAACAATTAAAAGAAGTCTACCAAGCGTTCCATCAAAGAAGAAAGAGTAAAAAAAAGAATTGACTTTTAGCAAAATTAGTGATATAATCATTTGGTATTATGTTTACTAAAGTTAAAAGTCAAAAGTTAAAAGTCAAAAATACAAGTAAAAATTAAAAGTTTTTAGTTGCCAAAGGCAACTTCCACAATTTTGACTTTTGATTTTTGAATTTTGAATTTTTATTACGCCCCCGTAGTTTCCCGACGTTAAGTCGGGATCCTCGGTCGCCTACGGCGACCGGGACAAATGGATACCACCGCACTAAAGCCCGCGAAAAACTTAAAACTAAATTATTGTTTAGTGGGCACAAAAACGCCTCCGGCTTACAAATATAGAATTAGAAATTAAGTTATTGGCTTGGTGCGGGGCTAATCCACCCGCCATTGCCAGCGCCCCCGTAGTTCAATGGATAGAATAAGGGACTTCTAAGCCTTTGATGGTGGTTCGATTCCACCCGGGGGTATTGGCAATGGCAGGCGGGGAATAAGGAACTTCTACCGCGCCCGCCAATGCTTCGCGTTAGCGATGCGGGCGGGGGAGCCTTTAATGGTGGTTCTTCGCCATATTATTAAATTATAAAAAGCGGACCCGCCTTTGGCGGGGATTCCATCCGGGGGTACTAAATCAACTTTTAACAATTAACCATTAACTATTAACAAATTTATATATTTCGTAAAAATTGGGCGCCCGTAGCTTAATTGGATAAAGCGTCGGCCTCCGGAGCCGAAGACTGTGCGTTCAATTCGCACCGGGCGCACGTAAAAGATGGCAGAACGGAGCCTAAGATGCAGGTTTCCCGACGCACTATATTTTTTAAAAAATAAGAAAGTCGGAATCCCGACTTTATGTCGGGACAAATCCTGCTAGGCGCGATTCGCTTCGCTCAAAATAAAAAATTAAATCTAAAAAATAAAAATTATAGAAGCCGCCAGGGGCGGATACAAAAATTTTGAGATTTGATTTTTAAATTTTTATTTTAGGTCGCCGAAGGCGACCTCATGGTGGCTATAGTTTAGTGGTAGAACAGCGGGTTGTGGTCCCGTTGGTGAGGGTTCGATTCCCTCTAGCCACCCCTTTGCGCATAAGCCGGCATGAAAGTGCCGGTTTGTGCGTTAATAGAGCTATTACTGGCAGGTTCTAACCAACGGCTATACTTGAGAATCGCAACTAAGCCGTCCTCAACGATAGAGAAATGTTTTTTGAGTTGAATAGTGAGTTTTTTGTCTTTTAGGGTGAGGTCCGAACCTATTGTCGCCAAGATGGCCTTTTTGGTCTCTAAATCGCCGTGTTCAAACTTATAGGTGGCATTACAGGCAAAATCAAAAGTCTTTTTGGCCAGCTCGCGCCAGTTGTCTGCCCGGTGTTCTGTCCCCCGGATTGCTTCCCTAATTTTATTCAGCTGGCCGGTTAATTCAATTTTCTTCTGTTTGTATTGTTCATCATTGATCTGATCTTTTATCTTCATATTTAACAAATTATCCAACTGCTTTTCAAGACTGTCACAAGTTCTTTGTTGGTTTTCGTAAATCTTCTGGCGGTCTTCGGTTTCTGTGTCATTTATTTTATCAAGATATTCAAGCGCTATATCCTTAAAGTTTTCCGGCATTTTAATCTTTATTAGCTGGTTGATTATCTGTAATTCTAAATCTTTAACCTCAATCGGTTTCTGACTGCACTTTTGGGCAGTTTTAACTCTTTTAGTGCAGCGATAATAAGTGTAATGACGAACATGGCCATTGCCTTTGTTGGTTTTAAATTTTTCTTCTGCAGTAATCATTGATCCGCACTCCCCGCACCTAATCATTCCGGTAAAAGCAAACACATGCTTCTGGGGCCGTGCTTTTCCCTTACGGCCTAATAGTTCCTGAATTTGCCAGTATTCTGATTCTGTTATCATTTTTTCGTGTTTGCCGTCATGCCAATCACCACTACCAACTGGATACTCAAACCGGCCATAATTAAAAGGGTCAGCTAATATTCTATAAAATGAACTTTGACTCATTAGTTTGCCACCTCTCCTCTTTTTAACCGGCGTGCGATAACCCCATTCGTTATTAAGTTTATCTAATACCTGTGGAGGAGAATATAAACCAGTCAGTAGTAGCTCAAATGTTTTTTTTAATAAATCAAACCTCTCTGGGTCTTTTAGAATCTTTTTCTCTCCTTTCAAACTAAATTTGTCGCCCATATAACCCGGCTTAGCAACACAAGGATTCCAACCTTGATTAACCTTTGCCATCAGACCCCTTTTGGTATTTGTTTTGAGATCTATAATAAACTGATTAGCCATGCCAAACTCAACATTCATGAGTATAACGTTGTCTTCGGGATAATAATCGTGCTCTGGCGTCTTTATATGCTTAATAATGCCATTCTGTAAAAGCCATGATATCTGACCGCCATCTACGGGGTTTCTGGCCAGACGATCTAACTTCCAACAGATTATGCCTTGAACCTCGCCGCTTTTTATTCTTTCTATAATCTCATTAAATACTTCCCGGCCCGGCTGTTTGGCAGACTTTGATTCAGAAAATACTTTGGCAACTTTAAGATTAAATTTATCGGCAACTTTTTTAGAATCGTCAATTTGTGAGCTGATAGACAAAACCTGCCGGTCTTCTGACTCGGTTGACTTCCGGGCGTAGATAAAATATTTAATTTTATCCGAGCTATTTTTCATATTTCCTGTTTACCCTAATTACGGCAAACATTAAAATAATTAAAGTTAGATAGACCAAATACGGCGCAAGCATTGTTAGAAAATTTATTACTCCAAACTCTCTTAAAACAGTTAGATTAAATGATTCTAATGTTGTTAGGTAAAAATCCAATCCGGCAATGACTAAAAATACTAAAATAGAAAACCAAACGAAACCTCTAAAAATTTTCCCTACGACAATCTTGTCAGATTTACTGGCATAATAAAGAAAAATTAGGGGCGCAAAAACTACCAGCATGAGAAAAGAATAATACCAGAGTAAAAAATAAAAATGACCGAAGTTGTAATCGTCTTTGGTAAAACCAAAAATCCAACTTAAAAGAATAACCAACGATATATAAATAGTTTGTAATTGAATAAATTTTATAGTCATAAAAATTTTATTTTTATTATTATTCCTCTGTCTTTTTGATCTTTGCAATTAAAATAAGGCCCAAAATTGGCAACCCGGTAAAAAAGAAAATGCCATTAGCTCTTAAAAATTTTGCCCAGTTAGGAATATCTACTACGCTTAAATCCTCTTTGTATATTTCTCCGCATGGACCTTCTCCATCAAACATACAATCGTAATCCCCTGTCGGATAACTCGGCCCATGCGGCATATACCAATTAACATAATAAAATAATCCAAGAAACACTAAAAAAGCTGCCCAAACGGTTACTGTCCAAGAAAACCAAAATTTTTTACTCATAAAAATTTTCAAATCGGTGAGCACTATAAAGCCCTCACCAGTTTTAACGGGTTTCCCCGTTCCGAGCGCTAACAAGGCCTGATGAGGGCATCATAATTGTTAGCGCTCGTATTTAATTATGTTTCAATTTTAGCTTTATTAAGGGATTTTGTAAAGATCAAAAGCTAATTTTTATATCCAGAATAGGGGTAGTGCTGGCTTGAAAAATCCGATTTTGAAAAACTATGGGGTCTCCCTTATATAAAAAGTAAAAAATTACGCATTCGTGAGCCCGTTAAAGTTTTTTAAAAGGTTATAAAATTGTTTTCTTTATCAAGCAATCCCCCGTTGTAAAATATAATGATAAACGTATTTATCAACCCGATTAAAACTTTAGTAAAAACATAGATAAAAGTCCAAAAATTGTCCAAAATTCGATTAATTATGAACATACCAAATCAGCTAAATTTGCTCTAAAATTACTTAAAAAAGAAAAAAATTAATATAAGATAAGTGAGATAAGAGTAAATTTTTACGATAGTGTAGGGTGTCTACGGACATTACTTCAACTTTTTTTCAATTAAAGAATTCAATAGTGCCGGCCTATTATCAATTTTTTCGCCCTTTTTATTTTCAATTGTTTCTATCTCTTTAAATTCGCCAAAAGCAGCTTCTATAATAGACAAACCACATTTACGTTCAGCGGCTAATAAATAATCCATGTGTGTTTCCCCGACATATAGAGCTATTTGCAAACAACGATCCTGCGCAGAGTTTTCAGGCATGAATCCTGCTACCAGTATTCGTGGTTTATAAGGCATGGTCTTTTATAAATAATTTTTTAAACCCCGAAATGCTTGGTTCGGTTAGTTTAGCTTGGCTTGAGTTCGGTTTGGTTATATTCTGTTGAGGAGCCATTTTGTCATCATCTGGTTGGTAGTTGGTTGGCGATTGGTTCTCAGGATTGCCAAAGGGGGGTGGAATTTTACTTATTTTACGCCTATCATTTCTAAGACTCTGATATTTATCCCAATTAGGGTGATAGCCATACTCCTCATCGTCTACCCTATAAAATGGTATGAGCTGTTCTCTTTGAATACTCTTTTTCATACCATCAATCATCTTTGGACTAACATTTTTTCGCCGAGGAAAAATTTTTGCTTTAAGTATCTGACTATCTGCATTAAATCTACCTTCATCATCCGAAATTGATATCGTGCCAATATAAAGTATTACTTCCAAAGGCTTTAGGCGAGCAACCTGTTTTGATTCCCATATCGTTGACCAGATCATTCTTCTTATTGAACCTTTAATTGTTTTAACATTTATTTCTTCATTATTCTTATCCATATTTTTTATCCTCTCTTAGTTGATTATTCAAAACCGGTTTATAAACGATTTTAAATATCTCTATTAAATTTTTTATTATAATTAAAGTTTCTTGATCTGATAACCTTTTATCATATTCTTCATAATAAACCCGTTTAAATTCTTCAATTGCCTCCTCTGGTAATTGCATAATTTGATAAAAATGTTAGAATATAAAAGCAGCTTAGTTTAACTACGTTGCAAAACCTTAAGACTCTTGCTTCATCGCGGGGTCTTTTGGTTTTAACTAAAATCTATCTAATTTTTGCTTTTTTACGTAATTCGTTTAGTTCATTAAGACTCTTAATAACCAATTCTCTGTAGTCGACATTTAGCAGCCACTCTTCGCGTGAAATCCTCTGAACAAGAGGGTCTTTCTTCTTAATCTTAGAGAAACCGGCTAAACTACCACCGATTCCCTTGCCTTCACCCGTTTTAGCACCTAAAGCAGTGGCAATGTCCTGAAAAGTCAGTAAATTAGTCTTTTTATCAATAAATACCTGCAATACTCTCTGGAGATTCAAGGGTAACTTACGAATGTCCTCTTTTTCCCATTTTGTTGGTTTTTTATCTTTTGCCATATATTTTTATAAAATTATGGATAACTCTAATTACATTGTATACCAAGTAGAATTATTTGTCAAGTATCTATAGGTTGTTAAGGTAGTAGTTGAAGTGGAGCTTGAAATCTTTATTATTTAATTAGCATTGTTTTTTAAATGAACTTAAAACCCCTCTTACTTGGAGGAGTTTTAAGTTTAGTGCTTTATCGTGCTATGTTAAGCTAATGTAAATTGGGGTGTTTAACCCAAACCGTGATCAATGAAAAATATTCATTTATAAAAAAACCAAAAAATCTTGATTCATCGGCGAACTTAACCTCTTTCAGTGTAACATCTCGTCCAAGATTATTATAGAGAGCTTGGTAGTCACCACTCTCATCTACATCATCTCTAATTAAACCACTGCTCGGTAATTCCTTTATAGTAATAGAAGTTAAATGTTTCAATTTAGATGTTAGTGATCTTGCCAGTGTTGCATCTAATTTATAAAGTTCACACTCTGCCTGATTATAGTTTTTAAATACTACTACGATTTTTCTTTTTCCTTGCTCGTCTATCTCTGGTATATCTTCGTTAATGGCTTGAGTGGGGCTAATTAACCCTGTAAACTTATCATCTGGTATATTTACAATCCTTTCTATCTCTTTTACTTTCTTTTGATTCCCCTGCCCGCTAAGAAGATTCCATAACTGAGCTTTAAGCTTCTTGATTGGATCGTTTTGATTTTTGCTCATAAAAACTTCTCATTTCGTCAGTTGAAATTTCTGCAGAAGAAGCTTCATAAGGCATCAATCCAGCTCGGGCTTTTAGCCAAGGTTCTTCATTATGCGTTAAGGCTTCTAAATAATTTGCATCATATTTACCATAAACATTCCATACGGCATCTAATACTGCCTTCTCTTGAGTCGTAATATCTGAAAAGTCGGATTCTTTAATATCTTGTTTAATTTCACTAAAACCAAACTTTTTAAATTCTAAATAAATACTTGGCACACTTGGGCCGTGTATCCATGCCTCTATTTTATCGTCAAATAATTTTTTATTATTGATAACTAAACTCCACGCCTGAGAGTAATAAAGTAATTTCTGTAATTTTTTATTAGTAAAATTAGGTTTTGGATCGTTGTTATTTTTATAAATAAAATAGTTAGCGATTTGTAAAGTTTTGTTTTTTTTAGACATATCTATATAAATAAAAATCCCCTAAATTATTAAATATTTACGGGTTTTATAGTAAGTTATCAACATATTGCCTGACTGATAGTCATTATACCACAAGTATTGTTAATATTATATTAACCAAGGTTATAAAAATATTAAAGCATTAATTCAATAACAGAAGTATCATCTTGCACATTACCAAAATATTTAGACATAAAAATATATTCATCCTCATTACTTTTACTGTCCACATATCCAAATACAATGGTAAAATAAAAATTTGGATTGATTGAAAACTTTCCACGTAGCACTTCCTTAAACTCATAAGATCCAATCTCATATTTTGGTTGTCTGGGAATGCTTATATTATTTATTAAATCTTTTAAATTTTCATCTCTTCTGCTGTGAACAAAAAAATCAATGTATAATGAGGCATCATCATCAAAATTATTAGGTAGAGATATTATCTCTGCTTGATGCCTCTCTACCTTACCTTGAAATCTCTCAAATGCCCGTAACGGTTTTGTTATAAAAGTAAACAAGTGAAAGTGTTCATCTGTTAATAAACCTGAAGAATTATCAACTAACGTCAAATTAGAAAACAAATGTTTTTTATCATTAGTATTACTGGTCAAGTGAATTCGTAAGTCTGGGGGTATAGAAATGTGGTCATAACCTTTTAAGACATGGGCACCGTTAATGTTGATTTGAGCTTTATTATCAAGTACCAACATAGGAAATAGCTTAGTGGTAACTAATATCTCCAATATTTTTCTTTCAAAGCAATTATCAATATGGTTGTTCTTGGGAGGTGATTGAAGAAAAAAAATTATCGTTCCATGTTGTTCTCTGGTCATATATAATGATTATACAGCCCAATTTCTTCTGTTACAAAAAATTACCTGTTCGGTGATTTTTTATTTGACACTTTTTAACAAAAGTAGGAATATAAAATTACATGAAAAAATTAATCAACATAGCGCTTTTTATTATATTATTTTGGCCTCTAGCCAGTTTAGCTCACCCCGGCCGAACTGATTCTTATGGTTGTCATACATGCCGAACGAATTGTGCATCATGGGGCTTAAGCACAGGTGAATACCATTGCCATAATGCCAAGGCTTTGCCGCAACCAGAAGAACCGATTAAAAGCACCTATGGTGCTGGTGGCACCGGTCATACAGATCCTGCGCCAGAATACAAAAAGCCAATACCAGTTAACGATAACATTAACTATAATAATGCAGATATCAACTCCGGGGTTAATAGCAATATAAATAATAATCCAAATCCTCAAATATTAGGCACGGAATACAATGAACCATCAACCGAAGAAGATAATAGCTGGCTTGGCTGGCTCATTGGCCTTGGTGCCGCCGGTGCTGGAGGATATTGGCTGGCCAGAAGGAAAAAATAAATAATATGAAAAAAGAATTTCAATTAGGAGCTTTAAGACATAAAAAACCACTTAGCTTAATTGATGATAATCCAAGCAATGACAGAGATGTTGATCGCTTCTTTTTGATAATGGCTTTGATGTTTAATGATATTAAAGGTTTGGTTTTTTTTGATAATTGGTTACATGAATATCGAGAACCACAAAAAGAAGAAATCTCTGGTCATGCGGGTGAGTGGCATGGAATAAAATTACAAAGAATTAAACTACTTGCTGCAATATTGTCTGAATTTTTAAACGTTCTCGAAGAGTATAAAAATATAATTAACACAGACCCTATTAATCGATATGAACAACAACTGTCACGACAAGATAAGAGTATTTGGGATTTATTTTTGGAAGTTACCAAAATACATCCAACCAAACTTTCTGATGAGAGAATCGAAGTGTTTAAAAAAATGCTAATACAAATTAGGGCAAATGTAACCTTTCATTACTATGGCGCTGGCAAACCATTAGCGAATGGCTTCAGAGATCATTTTTATAAAAAATTCGTAAATCAGCCAGCATATTATTCTGCTCAAGGAACAAATTTTTATAAAACTCGATACTACTATGCCGATGCGGCCATACAATCATATTTAGAAAGCTGCATGACCATGGCGGGCGAAGCTGATAAAGTCCTTGAGACTATCACCGATTTGACCGTGAAAGCCTCAAAAGTAATTAACGGCTTAATGGAGCAATACCTAAAGGAAAAACTTCAAGTTTAGTAAAATGATCCGTGATAAAAAAATCTCTCAATTCCCCAATAATCGTAAATAGTTTAGTTCTAACGTCGTCCCTTTCCCGACCCCACCAAAAAACTACTCGGTATGAGTAGTTTTTTGATTTTCTCCGAACAAATTTTATTTTAGTATTTTAAGTAAACCTTCAAAAGTATAAAGCTTAGATCTATTTAATAAGGCACCAGTATCTTCTATAATTTTTGCCTGTTGGAAGGTCTTAATTAACCTCTTAAATTATAAAATTAGATGATGCTTTAATTTCTTTAGTCGCTTGAGCTGCGATAAACATAGGATTAGCAAATATAAAATCAAGAAAGGACACCAAGTATGGTGATTTATTTTGCTTAAATGATAATTTAATTTCATCATATAGGTTATATATGAATTCAACCATTTTTTGAGTTCCTTTCAGCTGTTCCAATACACAATAGATTCCCTTGGTTTTTCGCCTTTTCTAAGATGCCCTCGTTTACAGTACTTTTTTCATTTTGAGCTTAGTTGGTATTTTTCATTTAAAATACGATAGATTGTTGAAACGGAAACTACTTGGTTATGTTCTGCTTTAAGGAAATATTTAATCTTTTCACCACAACAATTATGTTTTTCTTTTCTGATTTGGTAAATTCTGGCCTTGATTACTGGATTAGTTTTTCTGGGTTGTCTTCTGCCTTTCTTGGCTTGTTTGTAATCCCTGATAAATTGATTGATCCCTTTCAATTTAATACCGTTAAGCCAACGATAGATGGTCGCCCTGTGAATTCCCAGTTGTTTTGGAATTTCTTCAGGAGACACCCCCATTTAGATACAAACTCCAACAAATCTTGATCTTTGTGATAGAATCATAGTGCGGCATAGTTTTGACGATAATTACTAGTTAGATACCTTGTAATTATATCATCCTATGTCGCATTTCTATTTAGAATAAAACGTGCGGGTATATCAAAGAGAATTTTAAAAATAATCTTTTTTTGCCCCTCACAAATTAAAAAAGTGTAAATTAAATCAAAATTATATAATCAAAAAAATGCCCGCATGGTGCGGGGTCAAAAAAAAGAAAAGCCCCAATTCAGGGGCTTTTCTTAAAAGACTTCTAATAAAATTTTTACAAGAAAAATTTAGAATCTTTTACGCGGCCGATCTTGCCGTTGCTGTCGGTGACAATCCCGACAAAAAATTGGCCGGCTACCATCCGGTTCAAACGGCAGTTCCGTAATTTCTGTTCCACAATTGGAACAAGTCCAATTACCTTTGAACATCTGCCGCGGACCGAAGCTTCCTTGATTATCCATCTAATTGACCTTGATGTACTTTGCTTGATTTAAAAATTCAAAAAGCTAATTGGTTTAGACTTGTTTGAAAAATTAAATGACAAAATACTTAATTAATTATTAAACCCAGTCTAGCACAAGTTGCGATTTTTGTCAACCCCGGCCCTCTTGCGGACGGGGTTAACCTCAAGCTCTTAATTATTAAAAGGATCGAGCGCAAAACTCGATCCAATAGATAAAGGCGAAAATTTCCTTGCCTATAAAATCTCTAATGCCAGGCTTAATTCCCCACTGGCCGTCCCCTTGATAATTCCTCCGCGGACGCCTAAGTTAAGAAAAATACCTTTGAGCTTTTGGGCAATGGTCACCAAATCTTTTTCTTGAACTTCAGCTTCCGCGATTGGATCATGAATTCTATAAGCGCCGCAATCATCATGCAAAACCACAACCACCTCATTAATCTGATGCAATTTTTTTGCCAATCTAATTTGCTCAAGCAAGGCCTGCTCTTCGGTCATCGTGCCTTTAATTAAAGCCATGCCTGAACCAGCCAAAAAAACCTTATCATAAGTGCCTTCGGGCAAGCTGTTTTGAGCAAACAATTCCGCTAAAGCCGAAAGCTTCATCCGGCCATCAATACAACAAATGACTAATGAATTCATGGTGACATGATTCGCCATTTTTTTCTCCCTTTTTTAATTAATCGCCCTTCCTCTCTCCCAATTAATTATTGATTAGTAGTTTGACCGCGTTCATGATGCCGCCGGCGCCGGACAACTTTCAAACGAGCTAACTCTTTTCCAATTTTTACCGCTAACGCCGTGTACTCCACACTTTCCCGATTTTTGACTTCAGCTAACAATTTCTCCGCTCTCTGCCGCGCCGCCTCGGACCGGGATTCATCAATTTCTTCTAAGCGCTCGGCCGTGTCCGCCAAAATCGTCACTTGATTTTGAGCCACCTGTAAAAACCCGCCGGAAACCGCCATGGTAATTTCTTCTTTTTTCCCCGGTGTCTCAATAATCATAATCTCGCCTGGCGCTAAAACTGAAACCAGCGGCAAGTGATTAGGCAAAATCGTGATTTGGCCTTCAGTCGTAGGAACAGTTAATTGGTAAATCTCCTTTTCATAAGTTTGGCGTTCCGGCGTCACTAATTTTAAATGAAATTTCTGGCTCATTGTTTTGCGGCTTTTTCTTTTTTAATTTGATCAATGCTGCCTTTCATAAAAAATTCCTGCTCGGGCACATTATCGTATTCACCAGCCAAAATTGCCTCAAAACCCTTAATCGTTTCGGCAATTGACACATAAGCGCCGGGCATGCCGGTAAAGGTTTCACCGACGAAAAATGGCTGGGACAAAAATCTTTGAATTTTCCGGGCGCGGCTGACGATTAATTTATCTTCCGTGGAAAGTTCCTCTAAACCCAAAATCGCGATAATGTCCTGTAAGTCTTTATAGCGCTGCAAAGTTTTTTGAACGTTTCTGGCCACCAGATAGTGGCGCTCGCCAACAATGCGCGGATCTAAAATCGTTGATGAAGAATCTAAGGGGTCAACCGCCGGATAGATGCCCAATTCCGCTAAGCTACGGGACAACACGACGGTTGAATCAAGATGGGCAAAAGTGGTGGCCGGCGCCGGATCAGTCAAATCATCAGCTGGCACATAAACCGCCTGAACCGAAGTGATTGATCCTTTCTTGGTGGAAGTGATTCGCTCTTGGAGTTCGCCCATTTCTGTCGCCAAGGTCGGCTGATAACCCACGGCCGAAGGAATTCGACCCAAAAGAGCGGAAACCTCTGAACCGGCTTGAGTAAAACGGAAAATATTATCAATAAAAAGCAAGATGTCTTTGCCCTGCTCATCACGGAAATATTCAGCCATGGTTAAAGCGGCTAAACCCACGCGCAGACGCGAGCCCGGCGGCTCATTCATCTGGCCGAAAACCAAAGTCGTATTATTAATCACGCCGGATTGATTCATCTCCCGGTATAAATCATTGCCTTCGCGAGTTCGTTCACCCACGCCGGCAAAAACCGAATAGCCGCCGTGTTCGGTGGCGATATTTCTGATTAACTCTTGAATGATAACCGTTTTGCCCACGCCAGCGCCACCAAACAAACCGACTTTGCCGCCTTTGACAAAGGGGCAAATTAAATCAATGGCTTTAATGCCGGTTTCAAAAATTTCAACTTTTGGCGACTGATCGGTAAATGCCGGCGCTGACCGATGAATCGGCAAATATTTTTTAGTTTTGGCCGGCCCCCTTTCATCAATTGGTTCGCCCAAAACATTAAACATCCGGCCCAAAGTTTCATTGCCAACCGGGACCATGACCGGCACGCCTAAATCAACCACGGCTAAACCGCGCTTCACCCCTTCGGTTGGGCCCAAAGCAATGGCGCGAATTAAATTATTCCCTAAATGCTGTTGGGTTTCCAAAACTAAACGTTCTTGGTCTAATTTTACTTCTAAAGCATGATAAATTCCCGGCAAATTATTTTCAAAATAAACATCAACCACCGGACCAATAATCCTTTTAATAATGCCTTGATTTTCTGGTATCGGTTTATCCATAAATTTTAATCATTATTACGCAAATCCGCTGAATATCCTGCACCCTTAGCGCAGGGATGAGGTGGAATCAATAATAAAATATGTGAGTGAGCCGTTTGTAAAGTGTGAAACGGAACAAACAGCGAGCGAACACCTCTCGCAAAAGGATTCTCCGCCCAAAGCGGACCCGCCTCTGGCGGGCAGGATACGCCTTTGGTCGTCCCGCCTTCTGAAATAATGGCGGGACGAAACTTTATTCACTTTCTAAAGCGGCTTTGCCCACGGAAATTTCAGCAATCTCCCGGGTAATATTTGACTGCCGGGCTTGATTATAAAGTAAAGTTAAATCCTCAATCAGATCGACTGCGGCTTCGCTCGCATTTTTCATGGCCAGCATTCTTGCCGAATGCTCGCTCGCGCTTGATTCCAATAAGGCTTGATATAATTGAATTTCAATTAAACGCGGCAGTAATTGATTTAAAACTTGAATTGGACTTGGTTCAAATAAAAATTCAAAATTCGCTTCGCCTGTTTTTTGACTTAAATTAATCCCAGACTCATTCTGCTCTCCGACTGCTCCCAGCGCCAAATCAGGTTGAAATAGAAAAGGCAATAATTGTCTAATTCTTGGCTTTTGGACCAGCGGACTAATAAAATCGGTGTAAGCCAGCACCACGTGACCATAATCGCCCGCCAAGTAGGCTTGAGTAATCATTTGGGTAAGAGCCAAAATTTCGGTTATCTCCTCGGCAATTTCTGGTTTTTCAAATTCGGCAATCACCTTTTGCCGCTGACGGATTAAAAATTCCGTCCCCTTCCGGCCCACGGTGACCCAATCAATTTCGCTCGCGCCTTGGTTTTTTCTTTCTAAAACCTCAAGGATCGCTTGACTAACAATCCGGCTATTAAAGCCGCCGCAAAGACCGCGATTGCCGGAAAAAAGAACCAGTAAAACTTTTTTACTTTTATTTTCTTGGATTAATAAAGGGTGCTGATCCAGCGCTACTTTTCTCACTAAACGTAAAGCCATTTCCCAACCCGCCAAAGCATAAGGCCGGGCGGCCAGTGCGGCCATCGTCGCTTTTCTCATTTTAACCGCCGCCACCATCTCCATCGCTTTAGTAATTTTTTTGGTATTATTAATTGAGCGCAAACGCCGCCGAATAATTTTTGTTGTTTGAGCCATAACGAATCTTAACTTTCTAAATAATCAAGGGTTTGTTTAAATTCGGCAATTAATTTTTTTAATTCTTCTTCCTGACCCTCCGTCAATTCTTTAGTTTGGATCATATCAGCGAAAAGTTTTTGGCCATGAATTTGGCAGTAACTCAAAAAATCTTTTTCAAAATCACTGACTTTTTCCACCGGCACATTATCCAAAAAACCATGAGTCACGGCATAGAGGATGATGACTTGTTCCACGACAGGCATGGGTTGATACTGGCCTTGCTTTAAAACTTCAGTTAAACGCCGGCCACGATTAATCTGCCGCTTCGTAATTTCATCTAAATCAGAACCAAACTGGGCAAAGGTGGCCAATTCGCGAAATTGCGCCATTTCCAGCTTAAGCCGACCCGCGACTTTTTTCATCGCTTTAATCTGGGCGGCTGAACCAACGCGGGAAACGGAAAGGCCGGTATTCATCGCTGGTCGAATGCCTTGATAGAATAAATCAGTTTCTAAAAATATTTGGCCGTCCGTAATGGAAATTACGTTAGTCGGAATATAAGCAGAGATATCGCCCGCTTGAGTTTCAATAATCGGCAAAGCGGTTAATGAACCGCCGCCATGGTCATCGTTTAATCTGGCGGCCCGCTCTAATAAGCGCGAGTGAAGATAAAAAATATCGCCTGGATAGGCTTCACGCCCCGGCGGCCGGCGCAATAAAAGCGAAACTTGCCGATAAGCAACCGCGTGCTTGGATAAATCGTCATAAACCACTAAAACATCTTGGCCTTGGTCCATAAAATATTCGCCCATGGCACAGCCGGCAAATGGCGCTAAATAAAGTAACGATGCCGGATCAGAGGCATTAGCCGCCACGACCGTGGTATATTCCATGGCTCCACGTTCAGCCAGCTCACTGACAATTCTGGCCAACTTAGCTTCCTTTTGACCGATACTGACATAAAGGCAAATCACATTCTGACCTTTTTGATTGATAATGGTGTCAATGGCAATGGCCGTTTTTCCGGTTTGCCGGTCGCCAATAATCAATTCGCGCTGGCCCCGGCCAATGGGAATCATCGCATCAATTATTTTAATTCCGGTTTGCAGGGGCGTGTTGACCGGCTGGCGGGTGATGACGCGAGGCGCGATTTTTTCAATCGGGTAAAATTTATCACCGACAATTGGTTCCCGACCATCTAAGGCCTGCCCCAAAGGATCAACGACCCGACCAATTAACGCCGGACCAACCGGCACAGACAAAATCCGTTCCGTACTTTTAACCAATGACCCTTCCCTAATTAATTTATAATCACCGAGCAAAATAGCGCCCACGAAGTCCTCTTCTAAATTTAAAACTACCCCGCTAACATCATGGCCAAAGTCAAGCATTTCACCAGCCATCGCTTGAGTCAAACCAGAAATTTTAGCAATTCCGTCGCCGACTTCAAAAACCGTGCCGGTTTTCTCAAGCTTAACCTGGCTTTCGTGTTCTTTAATTTTTTTCGTTAAAGCTTCTAAAATCTGATTTTTATCCATACCTTTTTAAGTTTCAGACAAATAATTAATATCTAAACTAATCTCTTTTTTCAAATCTTGAAGATTATTTTTTAAGCTGCCGTCAATTGACAAATCCGCTGTTTGTAAAACCAGACCGCCGATCAAGGCGCGGTCTAAACTCTCAATTAGCTCAATTTTTTGGCCGGTAATTTCTTTTAGGCGCTGCGTGAGGCTCTGGCGCTGTTCACTATTCAATGGCACTGGTGTTTTAACTTGGAACTCGATAATGCCTTTTTGGTCATTATAATATTTTTTAAATTCTATAAAAATTTTTGGCGCTTGGCTCAATAAATGATTTTTCGCCAGTAATACCACAAAGTTATTAAAAATATTTTCCCAGTGATTTTGGGGCGTTTGTTCTAGCGCCTGATATAAACTTTGGGCATATTGTTTGCTGGAAACTTTCATAATTTTTTGTTTTGCCAATCCTGCTTTTCCACTTCGGCTAAAACTTTATCGGCTAAGGCGTGATCAATTTTTTTATCCATCACTGACGGCAAAATTTTTTCGCAAGCGCCAACCACCAAATCCGCTAAATATTGATGAATTTCCGCCAAGACCTGTTTTTTTTGAAAAGCCAAATTGGTTTTAGAATCCTCAACGATTTTTTCTACTTTTAGCCTTGCCGATTCAATAATTTTTTCCCGTTCACTGTCAGCTAAAATTTTTGCTTGAGCAATAATTTTTTGGGCTTGACGCCGGCTCTCTTTTAAAATTTCCGCCCTTTCCTTTTCGGCTTCTTTAAACTTTTCTTCAATTTCTTTGGTTTGGATTAAACTTTTCTCAATTTCCTGACTTCTCTCGCCCATCACCTTAGTTAAAGGCTTTAAAACAAAAAACCACAGCACAAAAACGACTAACGCAAAATTAACCAGTTGCGCCAAAACCAATTTCCAATCCAAGTGAAAAGTCGCAATAATTGACTCCATAAAACTTAGCCTTGATCTACCTCAAAATTTAAGAAATTGAAAAAGCAATGACCAGGGCGTAAATGGCAACGGCTTCAGCAAAAGCCGATACCAAAAGCATCGGCACTAAAATTTTTCCGGCCGCTTCGGGATTACGGCCAATCGCTTCCATCGCTTTAGCGCCGATCAAGCCAATCGCCAAAGCCGGCATTTGGGCACCTAAACCGATTGCTAAAGCTTTGGCTAAAATAGTTAAATCCATAAAATTCTCTCCTTTACAGTGGCAAAAAAAATATTTTTTACCGCCATAGTTAATAATTATCTTTAATTAATGACTTGAACCATGGTCAGCTGTCGCCACGGTTAGAAAAACCAAGGTCAGCATGGCAAAAATTAAGGCCTGAATGATACCAACCAAAATTTCTAAAAAAATAAATGGGATTGGCAAAAGGTAGGCAAAAATCAACGCTATTGCCCCCAATAAAACTTCGCCGGCAAAAACATTACCAAAAAGTCGGAAGGAGAGGGAAGCCACTTTGGCTAATTCACCGATCAGCTCAATTAAGCCGACCAAAAAATTAATCGGCTGAATTAAAATCGCCGTGTATTCTCTATCCCTAAAAATTTTTTTCGGCAACTCCAAAAAATATTTCAAGCCAAAAAAGCGATTAAAATGGTGCCAAAAATTAACCGTCATCACCCCAAAAATATGAGTCATAATCACCGCCAAAATGGCAAGCGCCAAAGTCGTGTTCAAATCCGCTGTCCCGCCGCGAAAAAAAGGAATAAATATTTGATGCCCACCTTCGTTCGCGAAATATCCGATCGAACCAATACCCGGTAATAAACCCAGCCAATTATTTAACAAAATAAAAATAAAAAGTGGAAAAACAATCGGCAAAAATTTTAAAGAACTCTGACGATTGCCCGTCACGCTGTCGGCGAGTTTCAAAGCGCCATCAACCATCACTTCTAAATAATTTTGAAAGCCTTGAGGGATCCGGCTGATTCTAAAACGGATAATGACAGAAAAAATCACAATTAAACCAACTACAACCCAAGAAGTAAGCAATGAATTAGTGACGGTAAAATCTTTAAACTTCAGCACCGGTTCGGCATATAGGGTCGGCTGATGCTTAACTTCAGTATAAACTTTTCCCGCATTTCCCTCAATTGCGGTAGGCGAAGAGGCCTGAACTTGAACGTCACTTAAATTTTCCAGATTATTTTGACTCATGGTTATCTTTTTTCATTAAATCTTTTTTTAGGGCGTCTTCTTGCTCTAAACGTTTCATTAATTTTAGGCCTTGCCGAATAATGCCGGCGTTAGAAACCAAAAAAGCAAAACTAATGGCAAACACTAACCCCCACGGCTTAATATTAAATTGTTGATCAAAAAAATTACCAATAATTATGGCCGTCACGATTGGCACCGCCAACCACCAGGCTAAAGCCACGCCGAAAACAATAATTGACTGATTGTAACCTTTCATAAATTAAAATATTCTAGGCAAAATTTAGCGCTAGGATAGAAAATTAAACAATTTTGCTATTTTAAATATCCCTATTATAAGAAAAATTTTGAATTTGTCAAGGATTGAGCTTTTCTAAAAAAAATTTTTCATAATTTTTGGCTTATTTAAGCTAAACCGTCTCCTCTCTATTCAACTCAACTGACTTAGTTTAAGATGCTATAATACTTTTATAATATGCCTGAGAATAAATTTTTTGAAAAAACCAAATCAAATTTTGCTGGTAAAATTGCGCTCATTACCGACACCTATTTTGCCGTTAACGGCGTTTCCCGGACTTATCAAGAGTTAGCTATATATTGCCGGCGTAAAAATATCCAACTGGATATTTTTACGCTCGGCAGAAAAGAAAATCATCAAAAAAAAGGTACGGTGAATATTTATCAATTGGCTTCGGTCTGGCCAGTAAAATATTATTATGACTTGCCGCCCTTTGACGCCCGAATTATTTCCCCGGGCTTAAAAGAAAAATTAACCAAAGGTAATTATGATTTAATCCATTTAGCTACTCCCGGTTCACTTGGCATCGCCGCCAGAATTATTTTTGCCCATCAACCAATCCCAAAAATCGGCGTTTTCCACACGCTGCTGGCTGATTATGCTCAAAATTGGCTGACCATAAATTTAAAAAAATTATCGCTGACTTTTCTCTCGCCGCTTGGTGAAATGTCGCAGGGACTGGTCTGGCGGTTTTTAAAATGGTTTTATGCGAAGACTGATTTAGTTTTAGCCCCGAGCCGAGAGGTTCAAAAAAAATTAAAATTTTTAGATCGGCCACTTGATTTATTCCCGCGTGGAGTGGACACAAAAATTTTTAATCCTGTCTGGCAAAACCAGAGATTAAAATCAAAAAAACCAGTCGCCCTATATGTTGGCCGCCTTTCGCTGGAAAAAAATTTAGACCTTTTGGTTGAAGTCTGGAAAAATAGAAAAAATGTTGACCTCTGGTTAGTTGGCGATGGACCTTACAAAACTGGTTTGATGAAACAATTACCCCAAGCAAAATTTTGGGGCTACCTGACCGGAAAAAAATTAAGCCAAGTTTATGCCAGCGCTGATTTTTTTGTTTTTCCGTCAGTGACTGACACTTTTGGCAACGCCGTGTTAGAAGCCCAGGCTAGCGGCTTACCAGTGATTGTCACTGATGTCGGCGGACCCAAAGAATTAGTAAAAAATAAAATTAACGGCTTAATCGTCAAGCCCAACATTACCGCTTTTACTGAAGCGATTAGCCAGTTTATTCAACATTCTGACCAAAGAAAAATTATGGGTCAAAATGCCAGAAACACGGCTTTAAGTCGCGACTGGGACAAGGCGTTCGGACAGCTCATCAAAATTTATCAAAAAATGTGCGAAGCTTCCCTTGACTAAATAGCAAAATTTATGTTTTATTATACGAAAATAAAACCCCGCACCTCCCGCTACTCGCGAGCGGCGGGGATGGTGCATGGTAACAAATAATAGCAAAATTTATGTTTTATTATACGAAAATAAAACCCCGTATCTCCCGCTACTCGCGAGCGGCGGGGATGGTGCATGGTAACAAATAAACGTCTTATACGTCTAAATTAATGCAGGGGGTAAATATTCTGTTCTGGTCTAAAAACCACAAAATTGAGTTTCCGAGACCAAAAATACCAGAGTATTTCGCTCACCGGCAAGCAGTTTTTCTTAATTTCTTAATTAGGTTGCCAAAGGTCAGAATCGGCAACACTCAGAAAAGGCAGGTTAGCCCTACTTCAATCGACAAAATCGATTAAGGCGGGGTTGCCCCCTGCCTTTTTGTTATTAGTAAATCAAGTAAATCCAGTTAATCAAGCTAACTCCTATCCGTTATCCATCATATCTCTCTCCCCCTTTAAATTGATTTAACTTCTTTCGGGGAGAAGGTAGGGTGAGGGATGTTCGCATATCGCCATTAGTATACAAAAAAATGGACCGAAAACTGATTCGGTCCGTCGAAAAAAATACTCAATAGAACAAAGGACGATTACTACTGGTTAACGGCTTTCCCCCGGCTCCTTGGGCCCAGGTAATGACATTGGCCACTGGAAAATTCCGGTGCATTATCTTCTCCAACACTTACGGCTTTCCCTCGACCGCACTCGAAATCCACTGGCGTCACGGTTGGCATCAAATTTGGCATCACCGGCATTTCATTATCGGAATTCATCTCTAATAACTCCCGCTGCCAATCAGCCACCTTGTCGTTCAGCCCGGCCAGTAACACTTCTGGCCAGGAAAACTGGTCAGCCTCAACCGCTGCCTTAATAATGGCCACTTCCTTGAGCCGCTCCTCTTGACCCTCCGGCGGATGAGCCATCAACATACTGACAGCTGTATAGACCTCCCGCGCCCGAATATATCTCTCCTCCATCCCTTCAGCCTCTTCAGCCGACATTGACTTAACTTCTTTCCGCGTTCCCATTCTTTCTCTCCTCTTCGCTGTTTTGACCACCAATTCTTGTTTTAATCACCAACCAAAACTACAAACTATTATTATTTTATATATACCATAAAACAATATTTTTGTCAAAACTATACACGCAACCATTATACCAAGCATCGGGTTTTCTCAATTGTTCTCTTGGCCAAAACAATGCTTCATTTCGCCTGACTAAGTTTTTGTGAAACAAAAATTTTAACAGGTCAATGATAATTTGACGGCGAAGAAAAACAATGCTAACTTAATCACGGCTCTTTAATTAAGGAGAAGATCAATGACTGAAGCTGAATTCATAAATCTGGTTTTACGAAAAACAAAAAAAGGAATGTCATTTATCGCTAGCGTCTATAAAGCTCTAAGCGAGGTTGTTGAAGCGCAAAGCCAAAGTCAGCCACAATGTTTTGCCTGCCACAAGGGCTGTAGTGCCTGCTGCCACCAATTAGTCACCTCAACCGAAGCCGAGTTTGACGAAATCATTACTTATATTCTAAGTTTGCCCAGAAGGCAACGCGATACGATTTTGAATCGTGCCAGAAAACGAGCGGCCGAGTATCAACAATGGCTGGAACAACATCAGTTGACAGGTACCGTTATCACCTCCGCCGAAAAAATTATCTGGGCTAATGAATATTGGGACGGCAAACCTTGCGCTTTTTTAGACGAGAGCGGCAATTGCCGTGTTTATCCGGCCCGACCGATTGACTGCCGAACTTATCACAGCACGTCGGTTTGCCAAAACCCAACCTGGTCTGATGTCAAACGCTTTGTTTGGCCAGCGGAAACTTGGGCCAACAATTTGATTTTGGAACAAGGAAGCAAAGCCCAGAAATTTTTTGGCGTCGTTCCCTTGCTTCATTGGTTACTCATCAAATCATTCAAAAAATCCAGTCCAAAATAAATCGGGCTGGTCTTTTTTATATTGACTTGATTCGCCCCGCACCTTTAGACTATCGCTTTGATTGAAAATCAAAGCTAGAGATTATTTCCTGAAAAAATTTAATTGATAAATAAATATTTTATGGGAAAAAACAAAGAGGAAATTAACTAAATAGTCTAAAGGTGCGGGGTTCACTTGATTAACTAAATATTCTCTTCAATTTTTTTAACAATATCACCAATACTCCAATCAGCTTTAATCAAATAAGCCGTGCCGCCCGCCGCCATAATCTTACTAACCGTAATACTATCACTTAAATTGGTTAAAACAATAACCGAAACATCATCAGTTTGTTTATTGGTTTTCAGCTCTCGTAGAATAGTAAAGCCGTCAGTGTCAGGCAACAAAATATCTAATAAAATTAAATTGGGTTTTTCTTTTTTGGCTTTAGCTAAACCTGCTTGGCCAGTAGTCGCAGTTAAAACCTCATAATCATCTTTCAAGGCAAACTCTAAATTTCTAATCAAAGCCACCTCATCTTCAATAATTAAAATTTTCTTTTTGCCCATATTTCAATAAATTAAGCAAGTTCAGTAAATTCAGCGGGTCAGCTGAATTTGCTTGATTTACTGAATCTACTTAATTAACGATCTTAATGAAATGCCGCTTGCCTTTTTGAATGACCACACCATCGGCATCAATTTTATCAATCTGATAATCTTCGTCGGTAACTTTTTTTGTGTCAACTCTGATTCCGCCCTGATTAATTAAACGTCGGGCTTCAGTGCGAGAAGTCGCAAGTTTTGTCTCCAATAAAATATCAACTAATTTTTTGCTTTTAGTTTTAAATTTTGGCATTTTATCCGGATTTAGCCCTTCTTCAAAAACCTGACGAAAATTTTCCTCAGCGGCAATCGCCGCTTTTGCCCCATAATAAAATTCCACGATTTTATAAGCTAAAAGCATTTTTAAAATTTTTGGGTTTTTTCCGGCTTTCAAATCATTTTTAACCTGTGAAACTTCGGCGGTTGGCGCTGGGGTAATTAATTCAAAAGCCAAGGCGATAAAATCATCAGGCCAACTCATAATTTTGCCGTACATCGCCGGCGCCGGATCCGCCAAACTCACCATATTGCCTTGGGTTTTGCCCATTTTAACGCCCGTCGGATCTTCAAGGAGCTTAACCGCCAAAACAAACTTTTCCTTATTTTTCATTTTTTTCATTAGCGTCCGCCCCGCGAGCATATTAAAAGTCTGGTCATTACCGCCGATTTCCATATCCACATCCATGGCCACGGAATCATAAGCCTGCATTAAAGGATAAAAAAATTCGTGTAAATATAAATCTTTACCGGCGGTCAGCCTTTCTTTAAACATGCCGCGGGCCAAAGTCTGCTGGGCGGTAAAATAAGCGGAGAGTTGTAAAAAATCCGTGAAAGTCAATTTTTCCAGCCAAGCTGAATTATATTTGAAAATGGTTTTTTTTAAATCTAAAATCTGACCAACCTGTTTTTTATAGTCCTTAGCGTTAGTTAAGACCTGTTTTTTGGTTAACGGTTTTCGGACCGCCATTTTATCGGTCGGGTCGCCAATTTGAGCGGTGAAATCGCCAATTAAAATTATAACTTCATGGCCTAGATCCTGAAGCTGCTTTAATTTTAAAAGCACGGCGACATGGCCTAAATGCAGGCTTGGGCCAGTCGGATCAATGCCGGTGAAAATTCTTAACTTTTTACCGGCTGATAAAACTTTTTCCAAAGCTTCTTTGTTGGGATAAATATTTTCCACCCCGCGGCTTAAGACTTCTTCAATTTTTTGATTTCGCAAGCTACTCATACTTTTAATTTCGAATTTCTAATTTTAAATTTTGATTCAAATTCTAATTATTGAATTATTAAAACATTCAAAATTGATTCAAAATTCGAATTTCAAAATTCATAATTATCTTAATGTTTTTAGCTGCTGTTCAATTTTTTCTAAACGATTTTGATTAATTGCCAATTTGTCTTTTTCCGCGTTAATAATTTCTTTGGGCGCGCGTTCTAAAAATCTTTTATTTTCTAATTTTTGCTGTAAATGGCTAATAAAATTTTTAGCCTGTTGCGCTTCTGCTTCTAACCTTTTAACTTCTTTAACTATATCCATCATACCAGAAACGGGCAAATAAATCTCGGCGCCGGCAATAATCGCGGAGAATGATTTGGCTAACTTTTGGCTTTTGGTTAAAATCTTTAGATCGTCTAGCCGCGCTAAACTTTTAATAATTTCTACCTGGCCTAATATTAATTTAGCCTTAGAAGAAATAACAATTGCTTTCGTTTTTTGCCCCGGCGCCAATTTAACTTCCACCCTCAAATTCCTAATCGCCGTAATAATGTTTTGAATTAAATCAAAATCTTTAATCACTTTTTGATTAATTTTGTTTAATGGTTTTGGCCAAGGTTGAACAATCAATAATTCTTTAGAATGTAACTGCCCCCAAATTTGTTCCGTGACAAAAGGACAAAACGGGTGCCAAAGTTTAAGCAAAACTTGCAAAATATACAAAAGAATCTCTTCCGTCAGTTTTGAATTTTGACTTTTGACTTTTGAGATTTCGACGTACCAATCAGCTAATTTTAACCAAGTAAATTCATAAATTTTTTCACCAACAATGGAAAAATTATATTCACTTAAATTTTTCGCGGCAAAATCAATTAAATTATCAAGTTCAAATAAAATCCAATTGTCCGCCAGGGTTTTGGGCTGGAGCGGTTTTTCAATCAGCTGGACAGACGAGGCTCTCATTAAAATATAACGCGAAATGTTCCAAAGTTTATTGACGAAATTGCGATAACCGGCGATTTTGGCTTCGGAAATATTCATGTCATTGCCCGGCGTATTGCCGATGATTAAACTCAAACGCGTGGCGTCGGCGCCGTATTTTTTAATCATGTCCAAAGGATCAATGGTGTTTTCTAAAGACTTACTCATCTTCCTCCCCTGCTCGTCACGGACTAAACCGTGGAGATAAACCGTACGGAATGGAACATCGTTTAACAAATATGTTGACATGATAATCATCCGGGCAATCCAAAAAAATAAAATGTCATAACCAGTTTCCATTAAATCAGTCGGGTGATAAGTCGTTAAATCTTTTGTCTTTTCGGGCCAGCCAAGAGTGGAAAAAGTCCAAAGCCCGGAGGAAAACCAAGTGTCTAAAGTGTCAGGATCTTGAACCCACCTCTCACCTTTCGGCGGCTCAATACCAACATAAATTTCTTCCTGCTGTTTCGGATTTAGGGTTTCGGATTTAGAGTTTGCCTGTTTACGATAGTAAACAGGTATGCGATGGCCAAACCAAAGCTGCCGGGAAATGCACCAGTCGCGCAAGTTTTCCAGCCAATGATAATAGACTTTTTCAAACCGGTCAGGAATAATCTTGATCTCACCGTCTTTAACAACCGCTAAGGCCTGATCTTTCAAAGTTTTACCGCCGAATTTATCGATTGGCTTGGTGACGTTAATAAACCATTGTTTTGAAGGAATCGGTTCAATCGGCGTTTCACAACGATAGCAAACGGAAAGATTGTGGTCATAGTCTTCAATTTTTTCAATCAAACCCATTTTTTGCATATCCGCCACAATCGCCTGGCGGCATTGCCACGTGGTTTTTCCGGCATACTTGCCGCAATTCGCCATCATTTTTCCATCTTCATCAATAACTTGCTTGAAAGCAATATTGTGCCTTTGCGCAATTTCAAAATCAGTAAAATCGTGAGCCGGCGTTACTTTAATCACCCCGCTGCCGAACTGGGGATCAACCGCCCCATCCGCCACGACCGTAATTTCAAAATCGCCTAAAACACCGGGAATCATTATTTTTTGACCAACATATTTCGTGTAGCGCTTGTCGCTTGGATGAACAGCAACCGCCGTATCGCCCAGTTTTGTTTCCGGACGCGCCGTGGCTAAAATAAAAGGTCCATATTTAATCCAATAAAGTTTTTCTTTAACCGACCGATATTCGACTTCGTCGTCAGACAATGTTGAATGACAGCGCGGACACCAATTAACCACGCGCACCCTGCGATAAATTAATCCGTCCTGATACATTTCAACAAAGGCCGTATGAACCGCCAAAGTTAAACCTTGATCTAAAGTATATCGTTCACGCGACCAGTCACAACTTGAACCCATTTTTCTAATCTGATTTTTAATCGTGTTTTGCGATTTTTTGACATAATCATTAACGCGCTTTAAAAAGTCCTCCCGGCCTAAATCAAATCGGGTTTTGCCTTCCTTGTCTTTTATTAATTTTTCCACTTTTGTTTGGGTGGCAATGGCCGCATGATCAGTCCCGGGCAGCCATAAAGTTTTTTTGCCTTGCAGGCGCTGAAAGCGAATCACTAAATCCTGAATCGCCAGCATCACCGCGTGACCGATGTGCAAAACACCGGTCGCGTTCGGCGGCGGCAAAGAAATCGTAAAAGATTTTTGTCGGCGCCCCGGGAGATTATCCGGATTAAAAAAACCAGACTCTTCCCATTTTTGGTAGAGAGAGTCTTCATATTTTTGCGGCTCGTAGGCTTTCGGGATTTCAAAGTTAGCCATTTTAGTTGCTTATTTAACCTAAGCTAAATTTAATTAAAGCTTTTC
>Ga0155368_104_pt2 | contig 38097 bp, 30 predicted proteins | sample RifCSPhighO2_02_FD_106336 | JGI IMG/M metagenome (GOLD analysis project Ga0155368, IMG submission 106336) | Candidatus Buchananbacteria bacterium RIFCSPHIGHO2_02_FULL_39_17 | reverse complement strand
ATAATTTTGCTAAAATAGAAAGTGATATGTCACTTTTTTTAGTTAATGGATTAATTATTATTGTTTCATTGTTATTCTCTGTTTTTTTGACGTTTAATCAAGAATCAACTGATCCAATATTAACTAAACCAAAATTAATTGAGAATAAAGGAATTTATCTAACCGCTTATACGGCCGGTGATAAAAAGCGACGAGGAGAATTGATTGATTTAATTGATCAAACTGAATTAAATTCGGTCGTCATTGATCTTAAAGACTACAGCGGCCGAATTTTTTTTGATACTAATATTGCTTTAGCTGACCAAATTAAATCAGAGGACGTAAGAATTCCCGATTTAGCCGATTGGTTAAAAGAATTAAAGAAAAAGGGGATTTACACCATTGCTCGAATTGTCGTGTTTCAAGATCCTTATTTAGCCCAAAAAATGCCCCAGATTGCCTTGCGAGCAAAAAATGGGGAAATTTGGCGCGACTATAAAGGGTTGAGTTGGGTTGATCCAACTCAAAAATTTATCTGGGATTATAACTTGGATTTAGCCAAAGAAGCCGTAAAAATCGGTTTTGACGAGATTAATTTTGACTATATTAGATTTCCGTCAGATGGTGACATTAAGCAAATTGTCTATGCTAACTTGGACAATAGTGAAGATAAAAGCCGGGCAATGAGGGAATTTTACCGCTATACCGCCCTAACTTTATCGTTTTATCCAGTTATTACTTCAGCTGATTTATTTGGCATGACTCTTTGGCGCTTTGACGGTTTAAATATCGGCCAGCGCTATGAAGACGCGGCACCGTATTTTGATTATATTTCGCCCATGGTTTATCCCTCGCATTATCCGGCTGGTTTTGAAGGATTTAATAACCCGGCCCAATATCCTTATGAAATAATTTATCGCAGCTTAATGAGAGTCAAGGATAAAATTCCTCATAACCAAGCCAAAATCAGGCCGTGGTTGCAGGACTTTGATCTTGGCGCTGATTATACACCGGAAATGATTAAATTAGAAAAAAAGGCAACCAATGACGCTAATGGTTTTGGCTGGCTTTTATGGAATGCGTCAAATCGCTATACAATTGCTGGGTTGGAGCAATCTAATTGACAGACGATAAAATTTATTTTGTAGTTTAAAAATTTAAAGTTGTGGATAACTTAATTTTGACTATTATTGCGAAAGAAAAAAATATTTGATAAGGTGGAGCTACAACACCTTACAAAAAAATAAAAAAAGCCAATACATTTAACCTATTTTGTTTTTTAATTTTTAGGGAGCTAATTTAAACGGGAGGGTTAAAAAGATATGGCAATAAAGTTAAAATTTGAATCTAAGAGAGTCACTCTTCTGGCTATCTTTTTTTTATTGATTATTTCTATTCAGCCGACTTTAGCCGTTGAAGCAAGCACGATTAGTGGCGTTGTTTTTGAGGATTTAAACATTAATTATTTTTTAGATTACGGCGAAGATAGATTGACAGGTTGGGAGGTTGAACTTTTTTATAATCATACATTGGTTAAAAAATCGATAACAGATAGCAACGGCCAATATTCATTTGAAAATTTGATTTCTAATAGTTATCAAGTAAAGGTTAATTTGCCCGCTGGCTGGGCAGAAGTCAAAGATGGTAATTCTAGAAAAGATAGAAATTTTAATTTTGGTGTTTATCAAATTATTCCTGAACAAAACGGTTTTGGCCCAATGCTAACTATCACTAACCAACAAATTGAATTTGAGAATGAAACTTCAGTGAAAATTAGTTGGTTTACTAATTATTTAGCCATCAGCCAAATCGTTTATGACAAACAGGCTAAAAGCGATGGTAATTTATTATTAAATGAGAGTAACTTAGGTTATTCAAACTCAAGCCTAATAAATTTTGAATTAGCGACATTTCATACTTTAAAGTTTGAAAATTTAGAACCGGAAACCACCTATTATTTTCGTCTTGTTTCTTTGCCTAATCCAAAACAGTGGCGGGGCGCGCGGCTGGTTTTTAGCCCAGAATTTAGTTTTACCACTAAAGCGATACCAAAATTAATAGTATCACCAATCAAACAAGAAAAAATTACAGAAAAAAAAGATCAAAAACCAGTAGAAAAAATTTTGGCAGCTGAATTAACACCTCAGGCAATAAATAAAATTATCCCCAAATTAGTCGCCAGTACTGTTGCCACAACTGTAGAACCCTTAGCTCAATTATCAAATATTCAAACCCTGCCGACCAATTGCCTTAATTACATTTGGTTATTTTTAATTCTAAATTTAATTGCCATATTTTTTGTTTGGCGGAAGGGGAGAAAACGGAAAAAAGTCATTAGTCAGCGTCTTTGGTGGCTCATTGGCATTTTAATCATTGTGCCTATAATTTTGGGCTATCCTCAATGTTGGCTTTCCGCTTGGTTATTTATTATTTTTGTTTTAACTTTAGCTTACCTAATTTTTGATAAGTCAAAACAGTCTTTACCGCTAATCATCCAGCCATCGGCCTTTGATTTTTCAAAGAAAAACGAAAATTCAGAATCAATAGTTGATAAAAATTTGCCAAGATCCGATAATTTAGCTAACAATCAACCTCATTCATCTTCAGTTGAAAAGGGTCATTCAGGAAAAGATGATCATAACCATTTAATCTAAATTAACCAACTTAGATTAAATTTGAACTGCGAAGAATTGAATTTTTCGGAGTTTTTTAATAACTAATTTGACAAAATGTTTGATTTATGATATTATAATATATAATTAAATTTAGACTAAAAATGTTTGATTGGCTGAAAAAAATTTTGAATAATAGAAAAACGAAATTAATGGCAGTTCTGTCTTTGATTTTTAAGGCATTGGGCTTGCCTTTTTTATTATTTATTAAATCGAAAAAATGGCAGAAATTATTTAGGCAAGAAAAAAAAGAAATCCGACAACTAACTTCAGGCCGGCAGAATTTTAGTCGCTTTTGCCAAGATTCAAAAAGATTACTTTTAGATTTTTTTATTCCTTACCGGGGCAATAATTTCAAACCGAAAAGCTTAAGGCCGAAAAGTTTAGCCAGCTACACCGCTATCGCGATTTTAACTAAAATTATAGTTATTATTTTTCTATTTTCTTATTATCCATCACCGGCACAGCTTTCTGCAATTATTTCATCAAACATAATTAATCTCATTAATAATTCAAGAAAAGAAGTGGGCCTTGATCCTTTAGTTGATAATTCAATACTTGATAAATACGCTTATGCCAAAGGTCAGGATATGTTGAACCGTGATTATTTTGCTCACGACACGCCGGAAGGCAGACGGCCGTGGCAATGGATTAACCGAGCGGAATATGACTATATTTATGCGGGTGAGAACTTAGCCATGGATTTTATTACCGCCGAAGCCGTTCATGACGCCTTTATGAAAAGTCCGACTCATCAACGAAATATTTTAAACTCGAAATATAAAGAGATTGGTATGGCGGTTTTAAATGGCGAGTTTAATGGCAAAAAAACAATTTTACTCGTTCAATTCTTTGGGACTCAAAGAAAAGATTTATCCGGCTTAGTCGCCGTGCCACCTTTAGTTGAAAAAGTTGACTTGAAAAAAATTGATGAGAAAGCCTCTGAATCAAAATCTAATGCCGCATCGATCGCTGGCGAACAACTCGTTTTAGAACTGGTAGCGCCAACCCCTCCCTTAAATGACACGGAAACTAGCCAGATTGTGATTGCCGTCAAGAGCCAAGATGGCGGAACCAAAACTTTAGTCGATCAGATTATTTATTATTCAAACATTTTTTTTCTGGCTTTTTTAATTTTTCTTTTAATTTCCCTAGGACTAAATATTCTCATTAAAATTAAAATCCAGCACCCTTCTGTAATTTTTCAAAGTTTAGCCGTAATTGCTCTTATTTTAGCGATGAGCTTAGTTAAACTCCATTTTATTGAGCAAATTAATTCCACTCTTTTAATTCTTTAATTTTTCAAAAAATTTGTTTCCCCCAAGATATGGGGGTTTTAAATTCCCACTATATTCAGAGTTGAATAATTATGTTATAATTTTGGTATGATTAGAACGAATCAGTCAACAATTTTTGAGCCAGCTCAAACGCTGGAGGATATTAAGAGTGATTTTATTACCGTGGCGTCTCATCAGTTGCGAACGCCAATTTCTGCCGTGCGCTGGTCACTAGATACTTTACTTTCTGGTCGAGCCGGCAAACTTTCAACCAGGCAAAAAGAAATCGTTATTGCTGCTTATCAAAATAATAAATTTATGGTTAAAGTCGTGAATGATTTGTTGCGGGCTTCACGTCTTGACGAAAAAGGCACCAGTCTGATGCCCAATTTTGAAAATATCATTAGCCTGACTAAAAAATTAATAAAAAAACATTTGGCTTGGGCAAAAGCTTCTAATTGTACAATAATTTTAAAATCAGAAAAAAATTTACCTAAAGTTTTTATTGATTTTTCACAAGCTAAATTAATTTTAGATGATTTAATTGATAATGCAATTCGCTACAGCCGGAGTAAAGGTCTTATTAGAATTTATCTAAAAAAGACTAAAAATTTTTTAATTTTTCGTATTGTTGATGATGGCATTGGTATCCCCAGTGATCAAAAACACTTGGTCTTTACCAAATTTTTTCGAGCGCGCAATGCGATGAAAGCGCAAACGGAAGGCTTGGGGCTCGATCTTTATATCGCCAAAAAAATTATTGAAGCGAGTGGCGGAAAAATAGTTTTTAAAAGTCGGGAAAATCGAGGGTCAATTTTTACTCTTTATTTACCTTTAACCAAAAGTCAATTTGAAAATCAGGTGGAAGGTGAACGAGAATCAGTGGAAGATATCTTAAAAAAGGAAAGAGAATTTGTTACCATTACTGTCCATGAGTTAAAAGCTCCTTTAGGAGTGAGTAAATGGAGCCTGGAAATGTTAAAAAGCCAAAAGCCAGGGCGACTTAATAAAAATCAACTTGAATTAATTGATCAGATCTATCACGGTAATGAACGATTATTGGTTTTGGTTAGAGACTTACTAAATTTAGCCAAATTGCAAGAAGGTCAATTTGAAGTTAATATTAAGCCACTTAATCTTGATCCAGTTTTAGCCGAAGTGGTTTCGTCTTTTAACTCTTCAATTAAGGTCAAAAAAATCAATTTAAAAATTTTCAAGCAAATTAAACCATTGCCTCTGGTTTTGGCTGATGAGAGTCGGATTGCTCAAGTTTTGACTAATTTACTTTCTAATGCGATTAAATACACGCCAGCAGGGGGAAAGATTGATATTCAAGTTAGTCAAAAAAGTGGCAATGAATTAAAGCCCATTTTCCAAAAATTAAATTATGGCAAAATTTATCACACAAAAAATAATAAAGGGTATCTAGTTTTTTGTGTTGCTGATACCGGAGTTGGCATTTCCGTCCAAGATCAGCAAAAATTATTTACTCGATTTTTTAGGAGCAAAAAAATCCTTGCATCCCAAGTCGAAGGGACTGGACTTGGTCTTTATATTTCTAAATCAATTATCAATTTACACCAAGGTGATATTTGGTTCACAAGCGAATTTGGTCAAGGTTCAAATTTTTATTTTAGCTTGCCACTTGTCTAATTCTTAATTCATAATTATATGGTAAGTGGAAAAAATAAAATATTAATTATTGAAGACGATCAAACCCTCGTTAAACTTATTAGTTCCATTTTAGATAAAAGTCAATACGAGGTTTTGATGGCCACGGAATCAGATGAAGGATTGGATAAAGCAAAATCAGAAAAACCAGATTTGGTCGTTTTGGATATTCTGTTGCCGGGTAAGAGTGGTTTTGAATGTTTAAAAAAACTTAAAGAGATGAAAGAGACAAAAGCAATACCGGTGATTATCCTTTCTAATCTTGGGCAAACCGAAGAAATTCGTCGCGGCTTAGCCTTAGGTGCGGTTGATTATTTGGTTAAGGCTGATTTCCAGATTGACGAAATTTTAGAAAAAATCAACAACGTTTTAAAAATTCATTAAACGACAGGTTTTATGCCAATCAAGACGGTAAAAGCGGAAAATTTTACGTGGTATTTTATTAATGAGTTTAATGGACAAGATTTAATTTTTTTAAAAAATAATTTTAAATTCCATCCCCTTGACCTTAGGGATTGTTCTGGCGAAATTCAACGCTCAAAATTAGATGTCTACAAAAATTACTTTTTTTTGGTTTTTCAGCTGCCACTTTGGGATAAGGGCCGAAAAAAAATACCAATTACCCAAGCGTATTTTTTTATTGGTAAGGATTATTTAGTTACAATCACTCGGGAAAAAATAAAATTTTTAAATACTATTTTTTATAAAGTAATTAATAATCACCACTTGCGGGAAGAGGCCTTTGCCAAAGATAGTGGCTATTTACTTTATTTAATTTTAGATGATTGGTTGAGAAACGTCTGGAATATCCACAACGATTTAGAACAAGAAATTGCTAAGATTGAAAATGATATTGAGGAAGGAAAAAGTAAAAAAACTGTTTATGATCTAGCTTCACTACGCCGCTTAGTTCTAAAATTTAAAACCGTCATTGATTCCCAAAAATTAGTGACTAATCGCTTGAGTCGGATTGATGTTAGCTTTTTAAAAAAAGAAATTCATGTCTACTTTGATGATTTAGATGATTTTGTGGAAAAAAATTGGTTTTTATTGGAAAGCTACAAAGATCGAATCTTAAGTATGCAAGAAATAAACGAATCTTTAATCTCCTTTCGTACTAATCAAATTATGAAAGTTTTGACTAGCTTTTCCGTTGCGATTTTACCATTAACTTTACTTTCCGGTATTTATGGCATGAATGTTGATTTACCATTCGTCAACCACCCCAATTTTATTTGGCTCCTCTTTGGTTTATTTTCCGCCATTATTATTGGCATTTTTATCTATTTAAAAAATAAAGACTGGATTTAATTTATGGCTAAATTTGATGTTATTAGTATCGGTGGATCGGTTAAGGATGTGACTTTTTACACCGATGCGGGAAAAATTATTTCCACACCAGAGAATTTGACAGCGCAACAGTTGCTTGCCTTTGAATATGGAGCGAAAATTTCAGTTAAGGAAGCCTATTTTAACCTTGGTGGAGGAGCAAGCAATATCGCTGTCAGCTTATCAAGGTTAGGTTTTAAAGTTGCGGCTATGACTAAGGTTGGCAATGACGAAATTGGAAAAGAATTTTTAAAAAAATTTAGGCAGGAGAAAGTTAGCCAAAATTTGGTACAAATTGATAAAAAAGAATTAAGCGGTTTTTCCTTTATTTTAGCGACTAATAAAAGAGATCGGGAGCATATTGTTTTTGTCACGCCTGGCGCCAATAAAAATTTTGTTTTTAAACCGCCGTTAAATTTAAAGACGGATTGGTTTTATTTAACCTCATTAGTTAACAAGGATTGGTTTAAACAAGCTAAGGAAATTTTCAATTTTGCTGCTAAAGAAAACATTAAAATTATTTGGAATCCGGGCCGATTGCAACTTCAGGCCGGAAAAAAAGCGTTGACTCCATTTTTAAGCCAAGCAAAAATTTTAATTTTAAATAAAGATGAAGCGATTGAATTAGCTTTATCTGGAATAAAACTCGGACGAAAAAATCCTAACTACTTAAATCGTCCGCTTTATCTTTTAAATATTTTAAGCGAATGGGGACCAAAAATTCTTATTATCACAAACGGTAAAAAAGGCGCTTGGGCTTATGATGGAAAAAATATTTATCAGCAAAAAATTTATCCGGCAAAGACAGTTGATACAACCGGTGTGGGCGATGCCTTTGGTTCAAGTTTTTTGGCTGGTTATATAATTGAAAAAAATAACATCATCTTAGCTTTAAAATGGGGGATGATTAATTCAGCTTCCGTTGTTAATAAAGTCGGCGCGCAAAATGGTTTACTAAAAAGAGAAATAGTAGAAAAAAAATTATTAAAATTAAAATAAATTGATTTATGACCGATTTTCAAATGTGGTTTGTTTTAATTGGTGTCCTAACTGGCGTGGTTGCGGCTATGATTATTATAGCGAAAATGGAGTAAAGCAATGGGGGTAAGTTTATGTTAAAAAAAATTTTTTTAAATCAATCAAAAACTATTACCTCAGCGGCAATTATCATTGGTGCGACTTCATTACTTTCAAGAATTTTGGGAATTTTTAGGGATCGGGTTTTAGCTTCAGAATTTGGCGCCAGCCGAGAACTTGATATTTATTACGCTGCCTTTAGAATCCCTGATTTAGTTTTTAATTTACTTATCTTAGGGGCGCTTTCTGCCGGGTTTATTCCGGTTTTTTCGCAATATCTAAATCAACCCAAAAAAGCTTGGCGATTAGTCAATATAATTCTTAATTTAATTTTTATATTTTTGGTTTTACTTTCCGGGCTATTGTTTTTTTTGGCTCCTTGGTTGACAAAAATTATCACCCCAGGCTTTGACCAATCATCGTTAGACGTCACCACTAATTTATCTCGAATCATGTTTTTTTCGCCAATCCTTCTTGGTTTGGCTGGAGTTTTTGCAGGTGTTCTCCAATCTTTTAAAAGATTTTTTTTATTTTCCATCGCGCCGATCCTTTATAACCTTGGTATTATTATTGGTGCTATTTTTCTGACTGATTTTTTTGGTATTTACGGTTTAGCTTGGGGTGTGGTCTTTGGCTCCTTACTCCATTTAGCCGTTCAGGTTTTTGCCAGCTGGCTGCTTGGCTATCACTATCAGTGGATTTTAGATTTTACTGACAAGGGAGTTTTGCAGATTATTAAAATGATGGTACCGCGAACTTTAGCCCTAATGGTTGGTCAGATTAATTTATTAGTGATTACCATGATTGGCTCAACCTTAGCGGTTGGCAGTATTGCCGTTTTTAATTTGGCCAATAATATTCAAAGTTTTCCTTTGGGTCTTTTCGGCGTTTCTTTTGCTATTGCTGTTTTTCCGAGCTTGTCCCAGCAGGTAAAAAAGAAAAAAGATTTTGTTGAAATATTATCATTAGCGATTAGACAAATACTCTTTTTTATTTTACCCGCTTCAGCTTTATTAATTGTTCTTCGAGCTCAAGTCGTTAGGGTAATTTTAGGCGCAGGAAAATTTGACTGGGAAGACACCGTGATTACCCTGGAAACTTTATCATTTTTTGCTATCAGTCTATTTGCTCAATCACTAATCCTGGTTTTAGTTCGCGCTTTCTATGCCAAATTAGACAGTAAAACCCCATTTTATTTAGGCTTGATCTCTGCCTTCGCTAATTTAATTTTTGCCTTTACCCTGACTCCCAATTTTGGTGTTAGTGGATTAGCAATTGCTTTCTCATTGGCAAGTATTTTGAATTTAGTTTTATTAATTTTAGCCCTTCATTTTCAATTGGGACGATTAGACGGTGGCCGAATTGCCATCTCGACGATAAAAATTTTGATTTCCACTTTTATGTTGGCGATTGTCGCCCAAGCGATTAAATATCCAATGGAAAAATATTTCGGCTTAAATACTTTTATTGGTATTAGTCTTCAGACTGGTGCCGCAGCTTTAGGCGGTTTATTAATTTATTTTATGGTTGCATTTTTTCTTCAAAGTGAAGAGCTAAAAATGTTTATTGATGCTCTAAAAAATAAGCTCTCGGCAAAACCAGTGGTGACTAAAGAAATTATTGAGGAGGAAAAATTAAGTTAGAAATTCAGGCGTTGTTCTATGGAAAAAATTCGTAATTTTTGCATTATCGCGCATATTGATCACCCCGCACTAAAGCTCGCGGATTTTTAATAATAAATCAAATAGTTTAGTTGGCACGGAGTCGCCTCGCGGCTTGCTTTAATTAATAACTGAGGTATAATCTATAAGCTTAACGCGGGGCGAGATTATAGTAAAAGAGGTTTTTTTGATTTATGAATAACATTCGTAATTTTTGCATTATCGCGCATATTGATCACGGTAAGTCCACGTTAGCGGACCGTTTTTTAGAATTGACTAATACGGTTTCCCAACGCGAAATGAAAGAACAAATTTTAGACCAAATGGATATTGAACGGGAACGTGGGATTACGATTAAACTTCAACCCGTACGGATGAATTGGCAAGGCTATGAATTAAACTTAATTGATACACCGGGCCATGTTGATTTTAGCTATGAAGTTTCCCGAAGTTTAGCCGCAGTCGAAGGCGCAATTCTTTTGGTTGACGCTAGTCAGGGTATCCAAGCGCAGACCGTGGCTAATCTTTATTTAGCCCTAGAACAGAATCTGACGATTATTCCCGTGATTAATAAAATTGATTTGCCTAATGCTGAAATTGAAAAAACACGAAGCGAAATTTGCCATTTACTTTCTTGTGAGCCAAATGATATTTATTCAGTCTCAGCTAAGACTGGTCAAGGCATTCAGGAAGTCTTAGAAGCTTTAATTAAAAAAATTCCACCGCCGCCGGCAAAAAACGATGAGTTGCTTCAAGCTTTAATTTTTGATTCTAAATTTGACGAATTTCGAGGCGTGGTGGCAGAAGTCAGAATTTTTAACGGCAAAATTAAAGCTGGCGATAAAATTAGATTTATTTCAACCGCCAAGGCCATGGAAGCTTTAGAAGTCGGCTATTTTAAGCCAAAATTAGAAAAAACCACAGAGCTTAAAAGCGGCGAAATTGGCTATATTGTTACCGGTCTAAAAGAGATAAAATACTGTCGCGTTGGTGATACTATTACTTTTGAAAAAGCTAATGTTACGCCTTTGGCTGGTTATAGAGAAGTTAAGTCAATGGTTTTTGCCGGATTATTTTGTCAGGAAGGCAATGAATACCCGCGTCTGCGTGACGCTATTGAAAAACTAAAATTAAACGATGCTGCCTTAATGTATGAGCCGGAAAATTCTCCCGCCTTAGGCTTTGGCTTTCGTTGCGGTTTTTTAGGTTTGCTTCATCTTGAAATTGTCACCGAAAGATTAAAACGCGAATATGATTTAAATCTAATCGTCACCGTGCCGTCAGTGGCTTATCAATTAAAATTAAAAAATGGTATCAACCTGACGATTAGAAGTCCGCAGGAAATGCCAAAACCCGAAGAAATTAGTCAAATTTTTGAACCAATTATGCTAGTTGATATTTTTTCACCCGTTGCTTATTTGGGGGGAATTATGCAATTAGTTTCCCAGAAAAGAGGCGTTTATTTAAACACGGAATATTTAGACGAAAATATCGCGGTTTTGCATTATCATTTGCCCCTAACCACTCTTTTACTTGATTTCTACGACAAGTTAAAAAGCGTTTCTTCCGGCTACGCTTCCTTAAATTATGATTTATTAAATTATCAGCCGACAGAAATTATTCGACTTGATATTTTAGTGGCGGAAGAAAAAATTGAGGCTTTAAGTTCATTGGTTTATCAAGATGAGGCTTATCAGGTCGGGAGAAAAATTATTGCCACTTTAAAAGAAATTTTACCGCGTCAGCTTTTTATGGTAAAAATCCAAGCGGCCATTGGCGGTAAAATTATTGCCGCTGAACGGTTGTCTGCTTTGCGTAAAGACGTCACCGCTAAGCTTTATGGTGGCGATTACACGAGAAAACGAAAACTTTTGGAAAAACAAAAAAAAGGCAAGAAAAAAATGATGCAAACCGGTAAGGTTGGAATTCCCGCCCAAGCTTTTTTAGCGGTGCTCAAAAGATAATTTAAAATACTAAAGCATTAGGGCCAACAACCCAGAGGACCATGCTTAAAATAACAATAACCGCTACTAAAAACCAAAAAACTTTAATAATTTTTCTGCGATTTTTGTTCATAGATACATTTTAACATTTTTATGAGAGAAAAACAGTGGCTAACTAAACCAAAAATTACAACGGAGTTTTTAGCCAAATTCCCCGAAATTAATCCAGTAGTTTTGCAATTATTATATAATCGAGGCTTAACTAATCAAGAAAAAATTGATCAATTTCTAAACCCGGATTATGGCCAAGATTTACTTGACCCTTTTTTATTTAATCAGATGGAAAAAGCGGTTAAGCGAATTTTAGAAGCTATCGTGAAAAAGGAAAAAATCGTTGTTTACGGCGACTATGACGCTGATGGAGTTTGCTCCAGCGCGGTTATGGTTGAAGCGTTAAAAAATCTCAGGGCGCAAGTTGATGTTTATATTCCTTTTCGTGAAACTGAAGGTTATGGCTTGAATGCTTCTGCCGCCAATGATTTAGCGGAAAAAGGAACTAATTTGGTGATCACGGTTGACTGTGGTATTTCTAATAAAAAAGAAGTTGATGTTTTAAACCAAAAAGGCGTTGATGTTATTATCACCGATCATCATCATCAGCCGTTGGAAATTCCTAGCGCCTATGCGATTATTAATCCTAATTTAAATGAGGAAAAATACCCATTTCGCAGTTTAGCTGGCTGCGGCGTTGCTTTTAAAGTGGTTCAGGGCTTAGTTAAGCATCATAAAAATTTTTCCGTTAAGCAATTACCCGAAGGTTTTGAAAAGTGGTTGCTTGATTTAGTGGCGATTGGCACCATTGCCGACATTCAGCCGCTTTTAGAAGAAAATCGGGTTTTAGTCAAATGGGGGCTGGTAGTTTTAAATCAAACCAAACGTTTAGGTATTCTAAAACTCATTGAAAAAATGAATAATAATTTGACGACTTTAGACGAAAAATCGGTTTCTTGGCAAATCACACCGCGTTTGAACGCCGCTGGCCGACTTAACCACGCCAGCTTCGCCTATCAGCTTTTAATCACCGAGGAAGTTTCCCAGGCTGAGAAAATGGCTGAGGAAATTAATAAAACCAACCAGCAGCGCCAGCAATTAACTGATAAAATTAATTTTGAAGCTAAACAAATAATCGGCGAGGTTAAAAACCAGAAAATTTTAGTTGTCGTTGGTGATGGTTGGCCGATTGGCGTTGTCGGTTTAGTCGCTGGCCGCTTAACGGATGAATTTAATTTACCCAGCTTGGTTATTAGCCGCAACAACGGGGAAATTACCGGCTCAGCCAGAAGTATTGCCGAATTTAATGTTATTGAAGCAATCCAAAAAGCCGATCAGCTTTTAAGCCGCTATGGCGGCCACAGTCAGGCGGCGGGCTTTACTTTAAAAAATGAAAAAGCACTTAAAGAATTTACTAAAATAATGATTAAGTTGGCAAACGATAGTCTGGGTGATTTGAAATTAGCCCCAAGTTTAGAAATCGAAACTCAAGTCAAATTAGCCGAAGTCGACTGGCATTTTTTTGAAGAACTGAAAAAATTTATGCCTTACGGCGAAAAAAATCCAAAGCCGATTTTTCTCGCCACCGATTTGGCCGTGGTTGAGGCAAAAACAGTCGGTCAGGACAATAAACATTTACGTTTAATGGTTAAAGAAGAATCAGGTGCCATTAAAAAAACCATTGGTTTTGGTTTTGGTCATTGGTGTGATAAATTAAGGATAGGGGATAAGTTAGACTTAATTTTTGAAGTGGATGTTAATGAATGGAATGGTAATCGGGAATTGCAGTTAAAAATTATTGATTTAAAGTTAAAGAATTAAGAAGTATGAATCAAGAATTAAGACGTGTCCAAGTTGGCGTTGGTAGTTTAATAGAATATAAAGGAAAATATTTTTTGATTTTACGAAAAAGGAAGCATGGCCGATTAACTTGGTCACCGCCGGGCGGCCATATTAATTTTGGCGAATCGCCGGCTAAAACCGCTATTCGCGAAACTAAAGAAGAAGTTGGTATTACAGCCAGCAATCCAAAATTTATTGGAATGACAAATGATTTCTTTAAATCAACGAAAAAACACTACATTACCCTTTGGTTTAAATTAAAAGTCAAAAGACCAGGAAAAATAAAAGTTCAATCTAAAGAGGTAGTTTCCGCTGATTGGTTTTTCGTTAATAAGCTACCTAAGCCGTTATTTTTACCATTTAAGAATTTTATTCAAAGGAACGGGTGGTTAATTTATGGCAGGTAAAATAACAATTTATACTGACGGCGGTGCTAGAGGTAATCCCGGGCCAGCCGGCATTGGCGTAGTTTTAAAATTTGGCGGTCAAGAACGAACCTTTAAAAAATATATCGGCGAAACCACCAATAACCAAGCAGAGTATCAGGCAGTGATTCTTGGCTTAGAAAAAGCTAAAGAACTTGGCGCTGATGAAATTGATTTATTTTTAGACAGTGAATTGGTCCAACAGCAATTGATTGGCCAGTATCGGGTTAAAGATAAAGATTTAGCGCCACTTTTTGTCAAGGTTTGGAATTTGTCTTTAGGCTTTAAAAAAATTAAATATGTTCATATCCGTCGGACTGACAATAAACTTGCCGATAAATTAGTTAATCGGGCAATTGATGAAGCAGAAAAAATTTAAAATAATTTTAGATTAAAAAAAGCCGCCAAGAGCTCTTTTTGCTTACCCAAAGGTAGAGTGCGGAAGAGGTGCAAAATGTTTTTGGCTTTGGTCAGCGCCTAATCTATTGGAGAGCTTGACTGGCTCAATCCTAGCCAAATAACATCCACTCCCTGGCGGCTTGTGTGAACCAGCAAATTGATGCCGGTTGAAAATATTATAGCAAATAAAAAACACCTTAACAATAATTAAGGTGATTTTTATTATCCAAGTAAGCTAATAAGCCGAATTCTGTCACCCACTTTTAAGGGGGGTGGTCATCTATCTGGTCCCGACGTTGCCGTCGGGATCAAGCTGCCTACCTAATTTGGCATTGCACCAGGCAGGAGTTTACCAACCCGACTGTTACCAGTCTGTCGGCCGTGGGCTCTTACTTTATCTCGCCGAAGCGAGGGTATCCCACCCAAAGGTGGGCCCACGATTTCAACCTTACCGTTCCACCGCAACTGCGGAGGACTTAGGCGGTATATTTTCTGTTGCACTTGCCCTAAGCTTGGCAAAAGTGCAGAAGTCTTAAGCGCTTCTACTCTTTTGTTACTCTCGGCTCCCGTTAGGAGTTGCCATTTTACCCCGACATTAAATCGGGAATGGTGTTCGGACTTTCCTCCCCCTCACTTGGCTTAATGATTAAATATATAAGGTATTTATGTTTCCTAAATACTAATCATCGGACCAAGTGAGGGGGCGACCACCTTGCTTACTTGGACTAAATTAGTCTATCATATTTTTTGTATTTAGTCAAGATAAATTGATTTTTCGTTGATTTTTTGCTATTCTGATTACAGTTATTTAATTATTTTTTCTTAATATTTAAATGAAGAAATCAGAGTTGATTTTTACCGCGGCCAAACCACCCCTTGATTACCTCGCCGTCGTAATGGCAGCGCTGGGTGCTTATTTTTTGCGTTATTTGCCGCAGGTCCAGGAAGTTAGACCAGTCATTTTCAATCTGCCCTTTACTGATTATTTCAGTCTGGTTTTAATTATTGCCATTGGCTGGATTTTAATTTTTGCTTTGGCTGGTCTTTATTCAATTGGCGGTCTAAAAAAATTTCATCAGGAATTAGCCAGAATTTTTATCAGTTGTTCAGCCGGATTAGCCCTAGTCTTGGCGGTGATGGTCTTTTCTCGCTACTTATTTGATTCGCGTTTTATTATTCTGGCTTCATTTATTTTAGCTTTTATTTTTGTCAGCGCCGAGAGGTTAATTTTACAAATTATCCAAAAAATTTCCTATCGCGTTGGTTTTGGTGTTCATCGTTTGGCCATAATCGGTAATGGTCAAATTGCGAAAATTTTAACTGAAGAATTTTCCCAACATCAATCACTCGGCTATCGGGCGGTTTACCAATATCAGGTCTTAAACCAGAGCGCTTTAGCCGATTTGGCTAAAAAAGTTAAGGAAGATAAAATTGATGAAATCATCCAAATCAGCCCTAGCTTAAACACCGAGCAAACTATTGAATTAATTAATTTTGCCAATGAAAATCATTTGGATTTTAAATACACCGCTGATTTACTCGGCACTCAATTGACAAATTTGGCCGTGACCACCTATGCCGGCATTCCCATCGTTGAAGTCAAAAAAACAAGTTTAGATGGCTGGGGCCGAATTACTAAAAGAATTTTTGATATTTTTGGCTCAATTATTTTACTAATTTGCCTGGCACCAGTAATGATTCTAGTCGCGATTTGGATTAAATTTGATTCAGTCGGCCCAATTTTATTTAAATATAAAAGAATTGGCCAATATGGCAAATCGTTTACTTATTTTAAATTTCGTTCAATGATCAAAGACGCGCATCACTATCGCTTTGATTCAGCTTTTTTGGCACAGCAAAAAAATTTAAGAACCGGTTCGCCGATGATAAAATTTCAAAATGATCCGAGAATTACGCGTGTTGGCAGATTAATCCGCCGTTTTAGTGCTGACGAACTACCGGAATTATTTTTGGTTTTAGTCGGCAAAATGAGTTTAGTCGGTCCGCGGCCGCATGAAATTGAAGAAGTCCAAAGATATCAGCGACATCATAAAAAAGTTTTAACCATTAAACCCGGCATAACTGGCTTGGCTCAAATCTCGGGACGATCAGATTTAGATTTTGAAGCCGAAGTCAAGCTTGATATTTTTTATATTGAAAATTGGTCATTGGGACTGGATTTACAAATTTTATCTAAAACACCATTGGCTGTGATTAAAAGGAGAAACGCTTCATGAAAATCGCTTTAATTCATGATCATTTAATCCAGGAAGGTGGGGCAGAAAGAGTTTTAGAAATTTTTCAGGAAATTTGGCCTCAGGCTCCGATCTATACTCTTTTTTATGATCAAAAAAAATTGGGCGGAATTTTTAAGGGCAAAGATATTAAAACCTCATTTTTACAGCATTGGCCAGGTGCTTTAAATCATTACCAATGGTTTTTGCCATTGATGCCAATGGCGACGGAAAGTTATGATTTAATGGATTATGATGTGGTGCTTTCCAGCTGCTCCGCAATGGCTAAGGGCGTGATTACCCGATCAAATACGCTTCATTTTTGTTATTGCCACACACCGACTCGCTACCTTTGGTCTGATACTCACCGCTATATTGATGAATTAAAATATAATCGATTGATTAAAAAAATAATTCCTTTATTTTTAACTAAGATTAGAACTTGGGATCAGTTGGCGGCTCAACGAGTTGATTATTTTATTGCTAATTCCAAAAACGTTTCCGATCGAATTAAAAAATATTATCGCCGTGAAAGCCAAATTATTCATCCGCCAGTAGCGACTAGTCAGTTTTATATTAGCGATAAGGTTGACCGTTATTTTTTAACCGGCGGACGTTTAGTCGGCTATAAACGTTTTGATTTAGCGGTTTTAGCTTTTAACCGGTTAGGTATTCCTTTAAAAATTTTTGGCCAGGGTCCGGAAGAGCATGCCCTGCGGGCGATTGCCAAACCAAATATTGAATTTTTAGGCAAACTCAGCCAAAAAGATTTAGCTCAATATTATGGTCAGGCCATTGCCTTTATTCATCCGCAAATAGAAGATTTCGGAATTACCGCCATTGAATCAATGGCGGCCGGTCGGCCAGTGATTGCTTATGCCGCCGGCGGCGCTTGTGAAACTGTAGTTTCAGACAAAACCGGAAAATTTTTTGACGAGCAAAGCTGGGAGGCTTTGGCCGACACCATTGTCCGATTTAAACCAGAGAATTTTAAACCAGAAGAAATTAAAGCTTATGCTGAACAATTCGGCACGGAGCGCTTTAAAAATGCCATTAAAAATTTAGTTGAAATTGAATGGCAAAAATTAAAAAGCACACAGATTAAATGTTTTTAAAAAAATATGAATTAATGAACTATGCGCATTGGCATTGATATTCGCTGCTTAACGGAAAAATATTATTCAGGAATCAGTGAATATACTTATAATTTATTAAATGAGCTATTAAAAATTGATCAGCAAAATCAATATTTTTTGTTTTATAATGCGTCAAGGTCTGTGACTCTGCCAAAGTTTGATTATCCCAATGTAGAGTATAAAAAATACAATTATCCAAATAAAATTTTTAATTTATCAATGACTTTTCTAAAATATCCGGCTATTGATAGATTGATCGGCGGGGTTGATGTTTTTTTAACCCCTGGTTTTCTGTTTTCCCATCTTTCAAAAAAATGTAGAAAAATTTTGATCATTCATGATTTAAGTTTTGAGATTTACCCTGATTTTTTTACCTTTAAAAAACGCCTTTGGCATAAATTAATTAGACCAAAATTACTGTGCCAAAAGGCTGATTGGCTCATTGCCGTTTCTCAAAATACAAAAAATGATTTAGTAAATTTATACCAAATTAACCCCAAAAAAATTAAAGTTATTAGCCAAGGCTTGAATAGCTTGTTTAATCAACCTGACGATGAAAATCAACTTTTAACCGTTAAAAATAAATACCAATTGAGTAATAACTATATTTTTTATTTAGGCAATCTTGAACCAAGAAAAAATTTAAGTAGTTTAATTAAAGCCTATGAATTAATCAAGAGTGATGTTGATCTAGTTATTGCCGGTAGTCCAGCCTGGAAATATAAAAATATTTATCGACTTTATGAGAGGTCAAACAAAAAAGAAAAAATTAAATTTCTTGGTTATATTCCACTCCAGGATAAAAAATCGCTTTATCTAATGGCAAAAATTTTTGTCTACCCTTCTATCTATGAAGGTTTTGGCTTGCCAGTATTGGAAGCTATGGCTTGCGGCAAACCAGTAATCACTAGTTTTAATTCATCGTTAGTTGAAGTTATTGGTGATGCCGGATTATTAATTGACCCTTATAACATTAATGAGTTGGCGAAAAGTATTGATGAATTGCTGGCTGATGAAAAGCTGCAACAAATTTTAAGCGAGAGGGGATTAGAACAGGCGAAAAAATTCAGTTGGCCAGCTACCGCCGCTGAAATCCTAAAAATAATAGAACTCGGAATTAAGAATTAAGCATAAGGAAGAAATTCCTAATTCCTAATTCTTGAAAAATGCGCATTGGCATTGACCCCGCCCTAAGCCCGAATTATTTTTATAATTTTTAACTCCCGTTCTCGGAAACGCCTTCGGCTTACTTTAGTTTAATAATCAGACTTTAGCTAAAGGTTTAGAGCGGGGCGAGAACCCTTTAGATCTAAATAAATCTAATTTATCATGATTTGCCCTCCTATTAAACTTTATGCGTATTGGTATTGATACAAGAATGTACGGTGCCGAATCAACTACCGGTATCGGTGTCTATATCAAAAATTTAACCGACCATCTTTTTTTAATTGACCAAAAAAATGATTATTTTTTGTTTATGAATGATCCGGCCTATTCAAATTTCCGACCTCTTAATAATCGAGTTAATAAAATTAAAGTTAATTTACCTTGGTATAGTTGGTCAGAACAGATTAAGTTGCCAAAAATTTTACTTAATTATCGTTTAGATTTAGTTCACTTTCCCCATTTCAATGCCCCTGTTTTATATCCAAAAAAATTTTTATTAACCATCCATGATATTACGCCAAAATTTTTTCCTGGTCCAAAAGTAAAAAAATCGGCGATTAGAAAATTTGGTTACTCTCTGACAATCAATAGCGCCTTAAGGCGAGCGAAAAAAATTATTACTGTTTCCAACCACACCAAAGAAAACCTGGTTAAAAATTTTTTAATCACTTCGAAAAAAATTGAAACAATTTATCTTGGTTTCGACCAATCTTTTTTACAAGTTACTCCCAAAAACAAACTGATAGAATTTAAGAAAAAATATCAACTGATTAAACCATTTATCTTTTATCTTGGCGTTTGGCGCGATCATAAAAATCTTACTGGTTTAATTAAAGCTTTTGAAATTTTAAAAAAAGATTTTAATCTTAATCTTCAGTTGGTTTTGGGCGGCAAACCAGATCCAGCTTATCCAGAAATTTTAGAAGCAGTCAAGAAATCTGAATTTAAAAATGATATTGTTACGCCGGGCTTTATTGCTAGCGATGAATTGCCATTGTTTTACCAAGGAGCAGAGGCTTTTATTTTACCCTCATTTTGCGAAGGTTTTGGCCTAGTCGCTTTGGAATCATTAGCCTGCGGCACGCCAGTAGCCGCTTCTAAAACAACCAGTTTACCAGAAATGCTGGGGGAGTTGGCTCTTTACTTTGATCCATATGATCCCAACGATATTGCTAAAAAAATTTATCAAATAGTGACTGATTATAATTTTAGAGCTGAAGTTAAAAAAAATGGGCCGGTTCAACTTAAAAAATTCAACTGGCAAACCTGTGCCCAAAAAACTTTAGTGATCTATGAAGATATAAGTTAATTCGTCCAGTTGCCTTATAAAGTCTTTTTATGGTATAATTAAACCATTATTTTTTTAATTTTTTAAAAATGGCAAAAAAAATAAATAAAAAAATAAAAAAGACAGCCGTTTTGGCTAACCAGGACAATTTCCAGACAGAAGCTTCCATCCCCATAAAAAGTAAAACTCAAACCCCGAATAAAAAAAGATCTGGTTTATTACTGGCGACAAAAGATAAAAAAGATAAAAATAATAAAAAGTTAGAAAAAATATCAGTCCATGTTGGTCGGGAAATAAAGTCAAATTTTTTGTTGAATTTAAAAAATCCAGGTAATTTTTTATCTCATCAATCAGAAATTATTGAAATAAACTCATTGCCGCTAGTTAAGAGTAATTTATTAGTTAAGCCACTCCGATTTTTCCCAAAAACAGGTAAAAAAATCGGGGTTAATTTTATTATAAATCCAACCTCGAGCCATTTAGCCTTAGAGCTTTCAATAGTTAAATTATTTAGTTTAATACTAATACCATTGAAAAAAATAAATTTATGGCTTAGACGCAAAAAAGTTGAGTCAACAAAATTTGATAATGATCAAGCGTCGGATTCGGACATAGAAGATATTTTTGCCCCGCCGATGAGTTTTACTTTTTTCGGCCTTAATGTGCCTTATAATTGGCAGAAAAAAATTGCCATTTTTATTTTATTTGTTGTTATTTTAATTTCACCTTTACAAGCCTTAACTTATTTTCAAGGCATGTCTGAGACTAAAGATCGAGTTTTATTAATGACTAGTAATGCCATTGATGATTTGATGGCCGGTCAAAATGCAGTTTTGCAGTTTGATTTGCCCAAGGCCAGTCAAAATTTTAACCAAGCCAAAAATAATTTTTCTCTTGCCCGCAATGAAATTAATCAGCTCAGTATTTTAACTGGTGAAATTTTAAAACTTCTACCGGGACAAAATCAGTCAGTCAATCTTGGGGTAAGCTTATTAAAATCTGGAGAGATTATCTCTGAAACCGGTCAAATTTTAGTTGATGGGGCAAATAAGTTTCTCGAGGCTGACAGCGTCGCTGATTATTACCAAAAATTAGTTTTATTTCAAAACGATATTCGGCAAGCCATCACCAAATTTAATGAGGCAAAAATTGACATTGAAAAAATTAAAATTAGTGATTTGCCGGCGGGGCACGAAGAAGATTTTAAAAAAGTCTTAAATTATCTTCCCCAAATTGATGATGGTTTAACCACCCTCTATGAAATTAACCTGACGCTGTTAAAAATTTTAGGCCATCAACAATGGCAAAGATATTTGTTGATTTTTTTAAATAATAATGAATTGCGGGGTGGAGGTGGTTTTATGGGTAGTTTTGCTCTACTTGATATTGATCAAGGAGAAATTAAAAAGTTAGACATTCCGGCGGGCGGCACTTATGATGTTCAGGGCGCTTTAGTGCCAAAAGTTATTTCACCTCAGCCGCTCCATTTGATTAATCCACGCTGGGAATTTCAGGATGCGAACTGGTGGCCAGATTTTCCGACCTCCGCTAAAAAAATTGAGTGGTTTTATCAAAAGGCTAATGGCCCGAGTGTTAATGGGGTAATTACTTTAACTTCAACTTTAATGGAGGGTTTACTGGAAATTTTTGGACCAATTCCAATGCCGGAATATGGCCGAGAAATCAGTGCTCAAAATTTTGTTATGGAAACGCAAAAAATTGTTGAATTAGAATATGACCGAAAAGAAAATCGACCAAAACAATTTATCGCTGATTTAGCGCCAAAACTGCTTGAAAAAATATTCAAAGCTGATAAAAATCAACTGAAAAAATTATTTACCCTGCTAGTTGAAGGATTAAATCAACGGCAATTAATGGTTTATTTTAATGAAAGCAGAGTCCAAAAAGTAATTAAAGATTTTGGCTGGAGCGGTGAATTAAGAAAATCTGATGGTGACTATTTGGCAGTGATTCACAGTAATATCGCCGGCGGCAAAACTGACGGCGTTATCAAGGAAACGATTCAACATCTAGCTGAAGTTCAATCTGATGGATCAATTATTAATACCGTTAAATTAATTCGCCAGCATACCGGTATTAGGGGAGAAAATATATTCACTGGCGTTCAAAATAATAGTTATGTCCGCTTTTATGTTCCGGCAGGAAGTATTCTATTGGCGGCTCGTGGTTTTAAGAGTCCGCCCGCAAAATTATTTGAAGATCCGGGAGAGGACCTAACTCCAGATTTAGATTTAATTAGCATTGAATCGAAACATGAGATTTCGCCTTTTGCCAATACGGAAATTTATCAAGAGAATAACAAAACGGTTTTTGCTAACTGGCTTTTATTAAAACCGGGCGAAACTCAAGAAGCCGAAATCAAATATCAATTACCTTTTAAATTAGCCCTCGATGGTCAGAATACTTTTTATTATAGTCTGCTTGCCCAAAAACAATTAGGTAGTGTCGGTAGTGAGTTTACCAGTCAACTTAAACTTAATAACCAACTTAAACCTTTAGCATTATTTCCCGCAACCTTATCGGCCAATCAAACAAACTTAAATTTCATTGGTCAATTATCAACTGATCAGTTTTATGGTGTTATTTTAACAAATAGTGAATAAGGTTCCGAAGTGTTCGCTCTCCGCCAGTTGGCAGGCTAGAGTATTTGACCAGCAATATTATAAATGAAAAAAGACAGATTAAAACAACTAAAAAAACAAGCTGAAGATAACGACCAGATAATCCAGAAAGGATTGATGAAGATTTACCGTAATCAAGATGGCAGTCTGCCTGATATTTCCCATTTAGAAATTAAATCGCGAAAAAGAGGCAGCCTTATTTTTATTGGATTTTTAATTGTGGTTTTAATGTTGGCCGGAGCGGCTTGGTTAGGATTTTTAATTTTTAATTCTGACGGAAACTTTGGCGCCAAAAGCATTAAATTGACATTTTCCGGACAGCAAAGCATTGCTTCTGGCGATGAGGTCACTTATGTTTTAGAATATAAAAGTGTGGAAAAAGTGCCGCTTCAAAATGTGGAAATAATTTTTCGCTACCCTGATGGCTTTGAATTTATCAGTGCAGAACCATTACCGACCAATAACTTTAATAGCTCTTGGCAAATCGGGGAATTAGCTATAGGCCAAAGCGATAAAATCCAAATCAAAGGAAAAATTATTGGCGAGGTTGGTTCCGTTAAAACAATTTACGCCACCGCTTCCTATCAACCGCAAAATTTTAGTTCAGCTTTTAAGGAAACGCAATCGTTTAGTAGTCAAATTACTTCCTCGATTTTAGCTATTGATCTTACGGGTCCAAGTCAAATTTTGCCACAAAAAAAGGGGAGTTATAAAATTACCTATAAAAATAACTCGGAACAAGAATTAAAAAATGTTAAAATTTTAGCGGTTTATCCTTCAAATTTTATTTTTCAGGAGTCTTCACTTAAACCCTACGCTAAACCAGAAGAAGCAAGAAATTTGAATAATCAATGGCTAATTCAAAATTTAGCGAAAGAAGAAGAGGGTGAAATCGAAATTTTAGGCGGCTACCTTGCTGATCAAAATCAGAATACAGCTGAATTCAAAATCCAAATTGGATTTTGGGATGAAAAGAACGAAATTTTTTCTCTCCAGCAAGAAAAAACATTGACGACGGAAATCATCAGGGCTAATTTAAGTTTAAATCTGATTATTAATGGCTCAAGCCAAAGTCAACCAATCAGTTTTGATCAGGAGCTAACCTATTCCATTGTTTATAAAAATTTAGGCCAGCAAGATTTGGATGATTTAATTTTATTTGTCACCTTGGATTCGCCAGCGCTTGATTGGACCAGCTTGGAAGATAAACATGGTGGCATAGTGGAAAGCAACAAAATTACTTGGACTAAAGATCAAATATCCGAATTTGATCTTATTTCTCCTTTAGCGGAAAAAACCATTGATTTTTCCATTAAAACTAAAGGTGCCGCCCAATTAAATTTAGAAAAAGACAATCTCTCAATTAAAAGTAAAGCCACGGCAAAAATCGCAAAAATTGGTGAATTGGCAAGTGATGAATTAGAAGTTAGTAGTAATGAAATAATAAATAACATCAATACTGATATTGAGCTAAGGGTAGAGGGCCGCTATTTTGATGATGATAATATTGCAGTGGGCACTGGTCCTTTACCGCCGGTGGTGGGCGAAAAAACCACATTTCGCATTTATTGGTCAATTGCTAATAGTCTTTTTGAGGTGAGTGACGTTAAAGTGACTACCCGCCTGCCCGAGGGCGTTGATTGGGCGGATAAATTTTTAGTTAAAGTTGGAGAAATTAATTACAGCTCAAAAAATCGGGAAATTAGTTGGACTATTAATCGTCTCCCGCCTAATAAAAATTTTGACGACATTAATGTTTGGTTTGATGTTTTTGTCATCCCAACGAAAAATCAAGTCAGAAAACTTTTAATTTTAACCGATCAAACCGATTTAACCGCCACGGACAAATCAACTAACGCTCAAATTACTAAAACCGGAAAAGCCATTACTTCAAATTTAGAAGATGATCCGATCGGCGGCGGTAAAGGTTTGGTGATAGATATTACAGAATAGAATTAAGAATTAGGAATCAAGAATCAAGAATTTTTTCCTAAATTCTTAATTCTTACTTCTTAATTCTTTTTATGTTTAAAGTATTAAAAAAATCAAAAATTAGCCAAGCTCGATTAACTGAACTAAAAACTCCCCACGGAAAAATCTTGGGTCCTTTTTTTATGCCTGTCGCCACTAAAGCGGCAGTTAAAAATTTAACCTCAGAAGAACTTAAAAATTTAAATTCACAAATTCTTCTCGCCAACACTTACCATTTAATGATTAATCCGGGCCAAGCGTTAATTAAAAAAAATGGCAGCCTGCATCAATTTATGAATTGGTCGGGACCGATTTTAACTGATTCCGGCGGTTTTCAAGTTTTTTCGCTGGCTAAAATCAGAAAAATTTCAGAAAAAGGCGTAGAATTTTCTGAACCCAAAAGTGGTAAAAAATTTTTACTGACTCCTGAGTTATCAATCAAAATTCAGCGGAATTTAGGCGTTGATCTTGCCATGGCTTTTGATGATGTTGTTGGCTATCCGGCTAATAAAACAAAAGTTAAGGAAGCGATGGAAAGAACCACCAGATGGGCCAAGAGATGCCAATCGCAAGTCGCGAGCCATGAGTCGCTGTTTCTATTTGGAATTATTCAAGGCGGAATTTATAAAGATTTGCGTTTAAAATCTGCCAAAGAAATCACGGCAATTGATTTTGACGGTTATGCCATTGGCGGAGTCGCCGTTGGTGAACCAAGAGAAAAAATGAAACAAGTTCTAAAATGGGTGATGTCATTGCTGCCAAAAAATAAGCCGCGTTATCTAATGGGTTTAGGCCGGCCCGAAGAAATTACCTATGCGGTTAGGCAGGGGGTAGATATGTTTGACTGCGTCATTCCCACCCGCGAAGCCAGGCACGGTAGGCTATATCTATGGAAATCTCAAATCTCAAATCTCAAATCTCAAAATTTTTATATGACAATTAATATTAATAATGCCAAATTCGCCAAAGATTTCTCACCAATCAATCAAACTAATCTTAAACAATATTCCAAAGCCTATTTACATCATCTGTTTCAAACCAATGAGCCATTAGGTATGAGACTGGCCACTTTAAATAATCTTAAATTCTATCTTGACTTAATGAAAAAAATAAGAGAAAATATAAAAAACCAAGCACTTTGATTAAGGAAGATAAAATGCTGGACAAAAACCAATTGAGACTCGGCCTAAAAGTGAGAAACATTATTAACATGGTGTTAATCGAAGAATGAAATCAATGAATTTTTTTGCCCAAGATTGATTGGGCATTTTTTCTGACTTATGAAAATTACTTTATCACATCAAACAACGCAAAAAGATGCCACCAAAAAAATTGATGATTATTTAAATTATTTGTTGAAACAAAAATATCCCGGCATTGAAGTGATTGACCCAACTAAAGAGTGGACGGATAATTTTATGCGTTTTTATTTTGCCATTGAAAAAATGTTATGGGATATGGAATATGAAATATGAAATTTTCCGGAACCTTAATTATTGCTGATCCCGAGGCGATTTTAGAAGGCGATCTACCTAATATCTTAACAACTTTTGTCTCCGAGGAAACAATTAAAGAAATAATTAAAAAAAATAACGATATTTTTAATTTTTAAAATGCTAAAAATAAAATTTACCGCCATTGTTGTTGCGACTCTGGACGGCAAGATTGCTCAAGATGAAAGACATTATTCTGACTGGTCAAGCCGTGAAGATAAAATTTTTTTAAAATATTTTTTAGACCAATCAGATTTGATTGTTGTCGGCAACAACACTTATAAATTAATTAAACCACTGCAACGTCGGCGTTGCTTAGTTTTCACTAGCCAAGTTAAGACAATTTCTAAAAAAAGTGAGTTATGCTTTTATTGTAACCCGCAAAACGTCAGTTTAAAAAATTTATTTAAAAAATTTAATTTTTCAAAAATCGCAATTTTAGGCGGTACCAAAACTTATAGTTTGATGCTAAAAGAAAAACTAATTGATGAAATTTATCTGACGATTGAGCCAATCATTTTTGGCCAAGGCTTAAATATTTTTGATCTTAAATTGCCGCCAAATTTTTTCAAACTTATCTCAATCAAAAAGTTAAACGACAAAGGATCAGTCTTGCTTTATTATTCTAAAATTAAAACTTGACTTTTAGCGACAAAAAATATAAATTGGCTATTAGCAGGAGGGGGTGACCAACCCGGTGAAGGGAGGAGAAGGAGGAGAGAGAAATGAGCTTGTTTACCGATTATCCATACTTAACCATTACTTTGATTATTCTGGTTTTGCTGCCAATAATCGCTCTCTGGTTCATTAACTTATACGTTAAATTCGAGGCGAGAAGGAAGCACAAATTTTATCGCCGAGTTAAGCGGGACAACTGGTTTAGAAGATGGCTTAAGAGAATATATTATCAGATAAACTGGGAGGAATTTCAAGATCTTATTTATAGCAGAAAAACGAGGTCTATGGCTAGAAGAAAAACCCCTAAGCCAAACCGCCGAAACTAACGATTTACCTTAGTTTCGGTTTTTATTTATCCCGCACCTTTTAGGCATTTGTTTAAATGACTAATTTTTTCTTATCAATTATCTCTTTCACTAAGATTTTTTTTAACTAGTAAGATCGTCATTTTTATTAAAAATATATTTAATATTTTTTTAAAGATAATAATATTTATAACAAAAAAATAATAGCTTAATTTAAATAAATTGATCATTATGCCTAAAAGGTGCGGGATTTATCATTTTATTGTATAATTAATAAGGTAACTTCAATAATTTTAAAAAATATGAATTATTTTTTAATTTCGCCGATTTTGAAAGCAACGATTGTTGACCTTATTTTAGATTTATTATATTTTCCAGTTTGGTGGTACACTAAAGGCTTTATTAAAATCAGCCTTTATTTTTTAAATAACATTCAAAAACGACAGGAAAGCTTGAGTTTTTTTATTTGGCTTAAAAATATTTTTGTCCCAATGTATGGTCAGTCTGATTTTGAAGGCCGCCTGATTAGTTTTTTTGTCCGTTTGGCTCAAGTATTCTTTCGTTTAATTGGACTTTTATTTTGGCTCATTGTTGATTTAATGATTTTTTTGCTTTATTTATTATTACCCCTCATCATGGCTTATCAAATTTATTTTCAAGTTTTTTATGCCTGAAAAACAAACACTGTCAAATTCTTCTCTAAATTTTATTAACTGCCCAACTTGTCTAGGCCGAGGAGTTCTTAATAACAAATTTTGTCCTGAATGTTTGGGAATTTCCGTTTTGGGCCTCACCGGCCGCCAAGTTCTTTATTGGGGGAAAAAAATCAATCAACAACAAATTACTCAAGATAAATTTTTACAATTCGTCCGAATTTTAATCAATTTAAGTTTACTCCTCTTCGGGGCCTTAGGTTTAATTTTATTAGGCTGGCAAATTTTGATTTTACTGGAAAAAGAAATTTTTTTATTAAATATTTTACAAGAAAAAAATATTTTTTTGCTAATTTTTTGGTTGACGCTGGGCACTGATTGCTATTTATTTTATCGGTTTAATCGCGATTTGGAAAAAAATAAAAATCTACCCAAAAAAATATATTATGAAGATAAACTTCCTACCCAGCCATTAATTAGTTGGTCAGAAATAAAAAAAATACCTAAAGAAAAACAAATTGATGTCAGTCAATATTTCATCACGGAAGCGACCGAGTCAGTGGTTAAGGCTTGGCAATTAACTCATAAATATCAAGATGCGACGACTACACCCATTCATCTTTTCATTTCCCTTTTAGGTTACCCCCCGATTCAGATGATTTTTAGCCGTCTTGGTGTTCCTTTTGCTAATTTAAAAAACCATATTAGTCATAGCTTAGCCCGACAAATTCCAAACGAAGGCTCACCCGTAGTGTTAAACCGGCAAATTTTAGAGATTACTTATCAGGCTTATTTCTTAGCCTATCAATTAAAACAGAAAAAAGTTGACCTGACCGAACTTTTAGAGGTCCTGGCGATGCAGGAAAATGAAGTTAAAGAGCTGTTGTCTGATTTAAACATTGACACCAATAAAATTATTAATGTTACGGCTTGGTTGAGAGTTAGACGTCAGTTGGTTGAAAACTGGCGACGTTTTCGTCAAAAAGCGATTTTGCGTCCTAAAAACACAATGAACCGGGCGATGACAGCGGTGGCGACCCCAATTTTAAACGTTTTTAGCCAAGATTTGACCTTGTATGCCAAGGCAGGCTACTTTGCCCCATGCATCGGCCGCCAGCAGGAAATAAATGAAATTTTTAATATCATGGCAAGCGGGACAAGGCGATTGGCGCTTTTGATCGGCCAGCCGGGGGTCGGGAAAAATACCATTATTGAAGGCATTGCCCAAAAAATGGTTGAGGAAGATGTTCCGAAGTTTTTACAAGACAGACGTTTGGTCACTCTAGAGGTGGCAAAGTTAGTCAGCGGTGTTAACCCGAGTCAGGCTCAAGAGCGACTCTTAATGATTTTATCGGAAATTAAACGTTCAGGAAATATTATTTTATTTATTGACAATATTCATAACTTAACTGGTATGGCCGCAGGCCGCCAAGGCAGTATTGATCTCGCTGATGTTTTGGCCCAAACTTTGAGTCATAATACAATTTTAACTTTAGCGACCTCAACGCCGACCGACTATCATCATTATCTTGAAAACAAGAGTTCGCTTGATAATGTTTTTGAAAAAATTGAAATTCGTGAAGTTTCCGGCAATGAGGCAATTCAGATTTTAGAAGCCAAAGCCGGAACTTTTGAGGGACAAAACCAAATATTTTTTTCTTATGATGCCATTGCCAAAACTGTTGAACTTTCTAATCGATATTTCCACGAACGGTATTTGCCGGAAAAAGCTTTGGAAATTTTACAGCAAGCTGCCGTTAAAATTAGGCAAGAAAAAGGAAAAAATAGTTTAATTACGGGTAATGACGTGGCTTTAATTATTTCAGAAAAAACACATATCCCTTTAGCCGATATTACTCAGGAAGAATCGGAAAAGCTTTTGAATTTGGAAGCAAAAATTCATCAACGACTGATTAATCAAAAAGAAGCAGTAGAAATGGTTGCTTCAAGTTTAAGGCGCGCTCGAGCGGAAATGCGCGATCAAACCCGGCCGATTGTTAATTTGCTATTTTTAGGGCCAACCGGAGTCGGTAAAACCGAATTAGCCAAAACCGTCGCCGAGGTTTATTTTGGCCATGAAAAAAATATGATTCGTTTGGATATGTCAGAATACCAAGATAAGCCAAGTTTAAACCGTTTAATTGGTGCTCCGCTTGGCTATGCCAACACTGATGACGGATTTCTAACGGAAAGCGTTAGAAAAAATCCTTTTTCGTTGGTTTTACTGGATGAAATTGAAAAGGCGCACCCGGATATTTTAAACATTTTTTTGCAAATCATGGATGACGGCCGGCTGACTGATAATTCCGGCCGAACCATTGATTTTACTAACACCATTATCATCGCGACTTCTAATGCCGGCACCGGTTTTATTCAGGAAAAAGTCAAACAAAATATTGAAATTTCAGAAATTAAAAAACAGCTCATTGAAAACCAGTTACCTCAATATTTTAGACCTGAATTTTTAAATCGGTTTGACGGAATTATTGTTTTTAAGCCCTTGGGCCTTGAAGAGGTTAAACAAATTACTAAATTAATGCTAGATAAAGTCGGCAAAAATCTCGAAGAAAAGGGGATTAGTTTGCAGGTTGAACCAAACGCGATTAATGAATTAGCCCAAGCCGGCTTTGACCCCCAGTTTGGCGCTAGGCCCTTGCGCCGGGTGATTCAGCAAAAAGTTCAGGATAAATTAGCTAATCTGATTTTAAGCGGCGAAGCGACTCGCCGCGATCAAGTGGTTTTAGCTGGGGCGGATAAAATTAATATTATGAAAGCTAAAAAAATTTAGATCATGCCATACTTAATCGCTTTATCGCTTGCTTTTATTTTTTCTTTTATTTTTACCATTCAAGCTAAAAAAATCGCCTTAAAGTATAAAATTGTTGATTCACCAGCACCCAGAAAAATCCATCAAAAACCAATACCGCTTTTGGGCGGGACAGCGATTTTTTTAGCTTTCAGCTTAACCGCTTTAATTTTTTGGCAGCAAGGTTTGCTGACTGATCAAAAAATTTCTAATCTAAATATTTTAGCCATACTTTTAGGCGGCTTAATTCTAATTATCGGCGGTTATTTTGACGATCGGTATAATTTAAAGCCGGCCGGACAGTTTATTTTTCCAGTTTTGGCCACGATAATAATTTTAGTTTCCGGAATAAAAATTGAGTTTATCACTAATCCCCTGGGTGGAATTTTGCAAATTTCTGCCACCCTGGGCGTCAGCGCCGCCTTTTTTTGGATTTTAGGCATGATTTACACGACCAAACTTTTAGACGGCTTGGACGGATTAGTGAGTGGCATTACCGCCATTAGCGCTTTAATTATTTATCTGGTCAGTTTATCTTGGGATGTGGCCGCTTCCGGAACGTCTTTTTTGGCGCTGATTTTAGCCGGCAGTTGTCTGGGTTTTTTAATTTTTAATTGGCATCCGGCTAAAATTTTTCTGGGTGAGGGAGGCAGTGTTTTTTGCGGCTTTCTTCTTGGCGTGCTAGCGATTATTTCGGGCTCAAAAATCGCCACCGCCCTATTAATTATGGGTGTACCAGTTTTAGATGTGGCTTGGGTAATTATTCGCCGAATTAGACAAGGACTTTCGCCAATCAAAGCCGACAGCCGTCATCTGCATTTTCGACTTTTAGATATTGGCTTAACTCACCGAGGCGCGGTAATGTTTTTATATTTAATTTCTGCCGCCTTTGGCCTCGCTTCACTTTTTTTACCCTCAGTTGGTAAAATTATTGCTTTAGGTGTCTTAATCAGCTTAATGATTATTTTTGCTGGCAGTTTAGTCATTGTTTATAAATTTAAAAAAAATGATTAAATTTTGGCAAAAAATCAGCCGACTGGAAATTATTGTTTTTATTGCCGGTGCTTTGGTAATGATTTTGGAATTAATCGGCTCAAGGCTTTTGGCGCCATATCTTGGCACTTCGATTTTTGTTTGGACGGCTTTAATCGGCATTGTCTTGGGGGCCTTAAGTTTAGGTTATTATTTGGGCGGCAGATTTTCCGCTAAAAATCCCAGCTTAGCTTTCTTATGTCTAATTTTATTTTTGGCCGGATTGGCCATATTTTTAGTCGCAATTTTTAAAGATTTTATTTTATTCTATTCAACTTATTTTGGCGTTAAATCTGGTGCAGTCTTCGCCACCATCATCCTTTTTGCTTTACCCGGCGTTTTGTTGGGAATGATTTCACCTTATGCCGTACGACTAAAAATTAAGGATCTTGAAAGTTCAGGAGGTATCGCCGGCAATCTTTACGCTTTATCAACTATTGGTAGTATTGTTGGCACTTTTTTAGCCGGATTTTACCTGATCCCGACTTTTGGCAGTAACCAAATTATTTTTGGTCTGGCTATTGCCTTAATTTTAATTTCACTTTTAGGCGGCAGAAAAATTTTTAAAATTCTCATTTTATTTTTTACAATAATTATTTGGTCTTTCTTCCAATTTTTACCAACACCAAATATCTTTGAACGAGACAGCGCTTACAATCATCTTCGGGTCGTTGATACAATTGATCTTACTAGCCAGCAGCCGGTTCGAATTTTATATTTAGCGACGGAAGCTCACTCAATAATTTTTAAAGAAAATGAGGAACTTTATTCAAAATATCACCAACTTTATTTATTGGACAGTTTGTTTAAGCCAAAAATTCAAAAGGCCTTGACTTTAGGCGGCGGCGCCTACATTGCGCCGCTTAATTTTTTAAAGCGCTATTCGTCAGCCGAAATGACGGTTGTGGAAATTGATCCGGCAGTGACCGCCGTCGCCAAAAATTATTTTAATTTAAAACCTAACCCACGACTTAAAATTCTTCATCAGGACGCCAGAATTTATTTAAACCAAAATAAAGAAACTTATGACGTGATTTACGGCGATGCCTTTGCTTCATATTATTCAATTCCTTTTCAACTAACTACTACCGAAGCAATGAAAAAAATTTATGATGCCTTAACACCTGACGGTATTTTAATTTTAAATGTCATCTCTTCGATTCAGGGAAAAAATTCTTTATTTTTTCAGGCGGAATATTTAACTTTGAAAAAAATTTTCTCGCAATTATATCTTTTTCCCGCCCGATATAATACCAACAAAGATTTGACTCAGCATCAAAATATCATTATCGTTGCTACCAAAGGAAATAATCGTCTGGCTAAAAAGCAATTATTAAAAACCGCTGATTTGGAACAAAAAGCGCTTTTGGATAATTTTTGGGATCATGAACCAAAAATTGAACCGGGAATCAAAATTTTAACCGATGACTTTGCGCCGGTTGATTATTATATTTCTAAAATCCTAAATAATTGACAAGTTGAATAAAAATCACTTAAGATACAATCGGGGGTTTTGCACCTTGACTTTTTTATCATCATAAAAAGGAGAGATATAATGTGTGGTATCTACGGAGTCAGTGGGGCCAATAATGCCGTTGATCAGATTATTCGTGGCCTATTTTGTCTGCAACACCGAGGCCATGAGTCAGCTGGTTTTGCTGTCTGGAATAATCAAATGAACCACATTAAAACTCAAAAACGAGTTGGTTTTGTCAGTCATTTGAGGGAAAAAATTGATTCAGCCCAGTTTCCTGGCGAAACTGGCATTGGTCATGTTCGTTATGGCACCATTGGCGGAACTGGCTTACGCAATGCTCAGCCTCTGGTTAAAGAAATTTTTGGTAGCCAAATGGCAATTGCTCATAACGGTGATTTAGTCAGAGGTTACTTGAATGGTGATTGGTTATCTATTGGCGAACTCCGAGAAGAACTTCAGCGGCAGGGGGTGGTATTTGACACCACGGCCGATACAGAGTTAATTTTTTCCTTAATTGCCCGATCAGATAAAATCGATGTCATTGACAAAATTCTTGATACTTTAAATCGGATCGCTGGCGCCTTTTCACTCTTAATTTTGTGGAATGGATTTTTGATTGCCGCTAAAGACCCGTGGGGCTTTCGGCCATTGTGTTTTGGTAAGGCAAATTCCAGTTATACCTTTGCTTCAGAAAACTGTGCTTTTTCTCACACCGGCGTTGAATTTGTCAAAAATTTGGCGCCTGGGGAAGTGATTATTGTTACTCCCGACGGCGAAATCAATACTTATCAGCTAAATCAAAAAGGTGTTATTTCGCCCTGTAGCTTCGAATTTGTTTACTTGAGCCGGCCAGACAGTAATATATTTGATGTTAGCGTTAGTTCGGCAAGAAAAGCATTGGGCCGAGCCACCGCCTTGGAAATGAACCATTATAATCTACTACCATTAGACGCTTTAGTTATTCCAGTTCTTGACTCTGGTCGAACCACCGCCCTGTCTTTTGCTCAAATCCTAAATCACCTGCGACTACTCGATAATCTAAATAAGCAAACTATCGAGAACGCCATTGATGGTGAGTTTCCTTTTGACTTTGGTTTAAATCGCAACCAATACAGCGCCAGAAATTTTATCACCCCCGGGCAAAAGGCTAGGGAGGCAGATGTTGACTTAAAGCACAATCCTGATTCGGCCATCGTGGCTGGCCGTAAAATCATTAAAGTTGATGACTCCATTGTTCGAGCGACAACTGCCACCAGACACGTGGCACTTCTGCGTAAAGCCGGGGCAACTGAAGTTCATGTTGCGATTGCTTCACCTCGGATAGTTGACGTTTGTCATTACGGGGTGGATATTAAGCATCCAGAAGAGCTGATTGCGGCTAACCACAGCCTAGAGGAAACCAAACAAATCATCGGCGCTGATTCACTATACCATCTCTCTTTGCTCGGCTATCAACAGGCTCTACGCGAAGTTGGCTTAAAAAGCTTTTGCGATGCCTGTTTTAGCCGTAATTATCCTTTAGCACCTTTCTAAGCAGCATTTCTGCTGCTTTTTTTTATCCTTGACTTTTTTTAAAATTAAAGCTAAACTGTAAAAGTTATTAAATTAATATATCTCTTTTATGCCCTTAGCGGTTATTAAAACCGGCGGTAAACAATACGTGGTCACGGCTGGCCAAACCGTAAAAATTGAAAAAAACCCGGCGCGTGCCGGGCAAAATGTAAATTTTGACGCTTTGTTAATTGTTGACGAAGCTAGCGGAAACTTTGAATTAGGCAAGCCAATTTTAGCAAAAAAAATCCAAGGTCAAATTATTAAACAGGGGAAAAACGATAAAATTATGGTGACTAAATTTAAATCAAAAATTCGCTACCGCAAACGAGTGGGTCACCGTCAACCCTATAGTTTAGTTAAAATTGAAAAAGTATAATGCTAATTTACGAATTTATTCGAATCTACGAATGAAAGAATAAAAAAAGAAGCGCTCGATTTAAATCGGGCGCTTTTGCTTAGCCCTCTGCGCGGCCGTGATGGCGGCTTGACTCACTTGCAAAACCGCTGCCTCAATTGCCTCATTAATGGCAAAAGGATTGCCGTTTTCGTCAGTCAACCGATGTTGTTTTTTTCCATCTTGATTTGGTTTAACTGACTGGGTGGCAGCAAGGAACTGGACGGGTTGAACGACTTTAAGCATTTCATTCAAAATTCGAGCGATTAGACGTTGGACGATCAAGGCAGCGCGCTGCCGGATAAAATCCGGCTGGCGTAAAACCGGGTCGGCGTTCTCGACGGCTAAAATCATCGGCAACTGAACTGCTGAACTAGAATATAAACGAAGAAGCTGAATATCAAGCGGCATTTTTCCCTCCTTAAATTTCTCGTCTGCCCTTAAGCGCATTGGTCAAAGTAATTTCATCGGCATATTCCAAGTCGCTGCCCGTGGGCAAACCTTGAGCCAAACGAGTCAGCTTAATATTTTTAAAGGATTTTAACAATTTTGTCAAGTAAAGAATGGTAGTTTCGCCGGGCAAATCCGAATTTAGCGCCAAAATAATTTCAACCGCACCATCAATTTTAATCCGATTGATTAATTCCTGAATTTTTAATTGTTCCAGAGTAAGCCCTTGCAGTGGATCAATGACCCCGCCTAAAACATGATAAACACCCTGATACTCGTTAGTTTTTTCAATGGCTAATAAGTCTTGAGGCAAGGCAACCAAACAAATCACTTTTGGGTTTCTTTGACGAGATTGGCAAATGGCACAAGGGCTAATTTCGCTGTAGTTTTGACATTTTTGACAAACCGTGATTTTATTTTTTAACTGGCTAATGGCTGAGGCAAATTTATTTAAATCAGTCGTTGGTCGTTTCAATAAATAAAAAACCAGCCGTTCAGCGGTTTTCGGGCCAAGGCCGGGTAAAGCGGCAAACTCATCAATTAAATTTTTAATCGGCGTCGGATAATTTGCCATTTTTTATCAATTATTTTCTTGGTCAGTAATTTTTCTTTCCAAATTACGGAAAGTGACATTTTGCTCATCAAAGAAAAGCTTAACCTTGCCCGTTGGCCCGTTGCGATGTTTGGCAATAAAAATATCAGCTAAATGCATCCGGTCCGGCGGTAAATCTTTTTGATAAACTGATTCGCGATAAATAAATAAGACAACGTCAGCGTCTTGCTCAATCGAGCCGGATTCACGCAAATCAGCCAAGCGGGGAATATGGGTATCGCGCGATTCAACCGAACGAGAAAGTTGAGACAAGGCTAAAACCGGAACATTAAGTTCGCGGGCAATCGCTTTTAAGTTGCGGGAAATTTCAGAAACTTCTTGGACCCGATTTTCGGTATTGCCTAAACCTTCCATTAATTGAAGATAATCAAGGACAATTAAACCTAAACCATGCTCAGACTGTAAACGCCGGGCTTTAGTGCGAATTTCCATAATGTTCGCACTGGCCGAGTCATCAATAAAAATTTTGGCTTCTGATAAAGTTCCCATCGCTCGGTTAATCCGGCTAAAGTCATCATTTTCGCCTTGATCAGACAGCCGCCCCGTGCGCATTTTCCATAAATCAACGCCCGCTTCCGCACAAAGCAAACGATCAACTAATTGCTCTTTGGACATCTCTAAGCTAAAAATGCCCACCGGCAGTTTGCCTCTCGCGGAAACATTGCGGGCGATATCAAGGGCCAAAGTGGTTTTACCCACCGATGGCCGCGCCGCCAAGATGATCAAGTCAGATTTCTGGAGTCCGGCTAAAATATTATCCAAATCATTAAAAAAGGTCGGCACGCCGCGTAATTTTCCCGATTCACGGTGCAATTCATCAATTCGGTCAAAAGCTTCAGTTAAAACATCAGCAATGGGAACGAAAGTACGTTTAAGATACTTCTGGGAAACAGTGAAGAGGCGCTGCTCGGCTTGATCTAATAAAATACTGATGTTATCCGCTTCTTGATAGCCCAGACTGTTAATTTCTGATGAAGCGTTAATCAAGCGGCGCAAAGTCGCTTTATTTTGAACCACCGTGGCATAGTGGACAACGTGGCTGGCCGTGGGAACGCTATTAGCTAAACTCGCCAAATAAGACCGGCCGCCAACCTGTTCAATTAAACCTTTTTCTTCCAAACGGCTGCTTAAGCTTAATAAATCAATAGGCTCTCTTTTTTCATAGAGTTCCTTGATCGTTTCAAAAATTAAACGGTGATTATCTTTATAAAAATCATCAGCTGAAATAATATCAGCAATTTTAATGATCGCATCCTTGTCAATTAAAAGGCAGCCCAAAAGCGACTGCTCCATTTCAATATTTTGAGGGGGAATTTTGTCGAAATTTTCCGCAACTTTAGCCATACCCGGTAGTGATCCCTCACCTATTTTAATTAATTATTTTATAAAGACTTATTCAAATTAATTGCCTACGTTTACCCTTGGAATAATCCCTCAGAGTTTTAGGTGAGGGACTACTACCGGGCATAATAATGCTAAATTTATATTATTATTTAGCCTTGCCTAGCCCCTTTATCTTACCTGTTTTTATTAATCATGACAAATCAAAATTAACCACAAATTATCCACTAGATAAAATCAATGGGCGGCGCAATGCGCCGCCCATTAAATGGTTTCCAAAAAATCGGAAAGTCTGGTTTTAGTGTGGTTTTACAACCACGTCAGAACCTATTTTAGTAAAAATTCCTGAAAAAATCTAATTCGCTCCGCCCCGCCGCCGTGCCGCGAAACGGCACTGCCTCGCAGGAAAATTTTCTTTACATTTTTTGATTTTGCGCGCCACCAATTTTTTCTTCTAAAAGGAAAAGAAAATTTTCCTGCTCGTCCCCGCGCTAACTCGCGGGCGGAGGGGCTACACTTCGGCTCGCGGGCAAGGCG
>Ga0155368_121_pt4 | contig 39073 bp, 40 predicted proteins | sample RifCSPhighO2_02_FD_106336 | JGI IMG/M metagenome (GOLD analysis project Ga0155368, IMG submission 106336) | Candidatus Buchananbacteria bacterium RIFCSPHIGHO2_02_FULL_39_17 | reverse complement strand
CGACCATCTGCTTAAAAGGCAGTTGCTCTACCAGACTGAGCTATACCCCCATGTCTATTAATCTTCTAATAAATTTTCTACCCTGATAACTTTTTAATTGTTTTTCTCGAAGTATCGCTGTTTTACGATTAGGGTATTTCTCTAAATAAATTAATTGCCAAACACCCTTGTTTTTATTAGTAGTCTGCCCAATATATATTTTACCATTCTCAGGGTTATTTATTACGTAAACATTGTAGATCATAATGGATCAAACCCATCTGCTTAAAAGTCCGCCAGCTGACGGATCTACCAGACTGAGTCCCGATGTCCGCCTTTAGCGGAATCGGGATCTCGACTTCACCTTTAGGCGAACGTCGGGACTATACCCCCAAAAATTGTAAATTCATTTTGACAAAATATACAATATCACAAAAATTTTTTTTTGGCAATAGTTTATGTTAATTTATCCCATTCTCTTATTATTAAAATTTCGTTATAATTAATTCATATGATTATCGGTTTTGCCACGGGCTGTCTTTATAAGACAGAAATCTATCCCATTTCCAACGAAGCGGTTAATTTAATGAAAGAATCAAAGATTAACGCGATTGAATTTACGGCCCATGATTTAGACCGATTAAAAAAACTTAAAGAACTTGATCGCAAACAACTGTCTAGTTTCCAATATATTTCGCTTCACGTGCCAACTTTTAATATTCAATACGGTTTAAATGCAAAAAGCAAGTTAGTGATAAAAACAATTAATGATATTCAAAAAAAGATTAGGTTTAATTTGGTTGTTTTCCATCCTGATACCATAATAGATCTAAGAATTTTTAGTTTTTGCCGGTTTCCTTTGGGTATTGAAAATATGGATAACCGAAAAAAAACAGGCCGACTGCCCGAAGACCTGAAAAAATTTATTACCAAAAATAATTTTAAATTTGTTTTAGATTTGCAGCATATTTATGATAATGACCCGACCATGGGCCTAGCTGATGATTTTTTAAAACTTTACGCAAAAAAATTAGTCCAAATTCATCTAAGCGGTTCTACTCCGGTCTGTCTTCATCACCCGCTTTATTTGACTAAACAAAAAATAATCATTAAAAAAGCGAAAAGTTATAATCTACCAATTATTATCGAAAGCGTTTTTAATCCAAAAGATAATCTTTTTAATCAAATTCGCAAAGAATTTCGCTACATTAAGAGTTTTTTAAATGCCGACTAGTTTTTGTTTACGCTAAAATGTGCTAAGATAAAAAGGAAAGGGGGTGACAGCTATGAAGCAACTACATAAACTAAGTTTTATTTTATTAATCATTGGCGGTTTAAATTGGCTTTTGCAGGGACTTTTCCAGTGGGAAGTCGGTCAACTATTTGGCGGCCAAGAAATGATGATTTCAAGGGTAATTTACGTTTTGGTCGGTCTCTCCGCGATTTACGAATTAGCCATCCACACCAAGAGCTGCAATTTCTGCTCTAAAAAAATGTAATTAACCAATCCAGTTTTTCTAAAAAACTGGATGTCAATACCCATATTCTGGTTTTAAAAAAATCTCTTTTTATAATTCCTGAAGTCGCCCGTTTTGGGGCGATTTCTTAATTAAACGCCGATGAAAATAATACAGATCATCGCCCAAAAAGTCTGGCTGCTTTTTATTGCCATTAATTTAATGGTCTTTATTTATTTAATGGCCGGACTTAACTTAGGCTTAAATTTAAACTGGAACCAAAGTCAGTTTAAAAATAATCCAGACCAAGTTGAAAATTTATTTAATTATTTAAAAAATAAAAATCAGCTTAAGGTCAATTATTATACGACTCGGGAAATTCTCCATTTGCAAGACATAAAAAAATTACTGTTTAAATTTAAAATGATTATTTTTGCTTTATTAGCTCTCCTTATTACCCAGCTGATTTTTTTAGTTAAATTTTGGCGGCGGCAAATAATTAATCTAATAAAACAGATATTATTCATCTGCTTGGGGTTTGAGTTATTGTTATTTATCATTTTAAGGTTTTACTTTGAAAAAATCTTTTACCAATTTCATCTTTTCACTTTTTCTAATGACTATTGGCAGCTAGATCCAAATTTTGAATCGCTCATTAATGTCTTCCCGCCGGCTTATTTCCAAAATTTAATTATTTCTACAATGATCATAACCACGGCCATTTTTATAATGTTGCTGGCTTTAATTTACTTTTTAAAAGATCAAACTGAAAGATGATGGCGAGATTCGCCATTTTTTGTTATAATATCAATAACTTATGACAAAAATTTTTTGGCATCATCTCCCCATAAACAAAATTTATGAAATTTTAGCAACCAACGCCAATGGTTTATCTGTTCTTGAAGCGGAAAACCGGCTGAAAAAAAATGGGGAAAATAAATTGCCCGAAGAGAAAAAACTCTCGGTTTTTTTGACGTTTATTAATCAATTTAAAAGCCCTTTAGTTTATGTTTTGCTCGCCGCCGCCTTAATCACGTTGATTTTGAAAGATTTGGTTGATTTTTCCATTATCATGCTGGCGGTTTTAATTAATACTTGGCTTGGTTTTTATCAGGAAAATAAAGCCAACCAAGCAATTACTTTTTTGAAAAAATTAGTTGATTTTAAAGCCAGAGTTTTCCGAGACGGTCATGAAGTTGAAATCAAGGCAAAAAATTTGGTGCCGGGTGATATCATCTCTTTAACCGCTGGCGATAAAATTCCCGCTGATGCTAGAATTACTACGGCCAATAATTTTCAAGTAGTCGAAGCGGCTTTAACCGGAGAATCAATCCCTTCTGAGAAGAATTTAAAAAATTTAGATCAGGGAACAGCCTTAGCGGACCGAGAAAATATGGTCTATAGTGGCACCGTAGTAGTTTCCGGAAAAGCCAAAGCCGTTGTTTGCGCCACTGGCATTAAGAGTGAATTAGGGCAAATTACAAAATTAGTCAGTGAAACTAAAGAAGAAAAAACACCTTTACAAATTCAACTAACTCAGTTTAGTCATGGCTTAACTTACTTTGTTATTTTCGTCGGTTTTTTCATCGTAATGATTGGTAGATGGCAAGGACGATCAATTTTTGGTTTTGGCTTAGCCGGTCAGGAAAGTATGCTTAATACGGCGGTAGCCGTGGCCGTGGCCGCTATTCCAGAAGGATTATTAATTTCGGTGACTGCGATTTTAGCTATTGGGATGAAGTCAATTTTACGGCGCAAAGCTTTAATCCGTCGCTTAATTGCCGCCGAGACGCTTGGCAGCGTTTCAATTATTTGCACTGATAAAACTGGAACTTTAACTGAAGGAAAAATGCAGGTAGCGCAAATAATCACTTATGACAATTTTTTAACCACGGAAAAAAATATTGAATACAGCAACTCCGGGACCTTGAAGGATCATGAATTAATTTTAAAAATCGGGCTACTTTGCAATGACGCCGTGATTACTAATCCCAGTGAAGATTTGCAAAATTGGCAAATGATTGGTTCGCCGACTGATGCGGCCTTAATGATGGCGGCAGTTCAAGCCGGCCTACCCTACGAAAAGACTTTAAAACAATACTCGCGCCTCGCCGAAATTCCTTTTAATTCGGAAATGAAATATATGTCAAGCCTCCATCGCCTAGATGATAAACGTCAGGTAATTTATGTTAAAGGCGCGCCAGAAAAAATTTTAGCCAGATCAAACCAAATTAGAATTAATGCCAAAAAACAGATTTTAACATCGGAATTAAGAAAAAGTCTGGATCAAAAAATTGACAAAATTACCAATCACGGCTTAAGGCTTTTGGCTTTCGCCTATAAACAAATTCCCAACAATAATGATCTTAATTTAAATCAGGAAATTCTTAATGATTTAATTTTTGTTGGTTTTGTCGCCATTAAAGATCCTCTGCGTCCGGAAGCGAAAGAAACTTTTAAGTTAGCCAAACAGGCCGGCATTCGGCCCATTATTGTCACCGGTGACCATCGCTTAACCGCTAAGGCTGTAGTTTCGGAGCTTGGTTTAAAAGTCTCAGAAAAAAATATTTTAGAGGGCAGCGAGATTGATCAGTTAAGCGATGAAAAATTTTTACAAAAAATCAAAGAAATTGACATTTATGCCCGGGTAGAGCCGCATCATAAATTACGCATTATTCATGCCTGGCAAAAACAAGGAGAAGTGGTGGCAATGACTGGTGATGGCGTCAATGACGCCCCAGCTCTTAAAGCCGCTGATATCGGCATTGCTTTAGGCTCAGGCACTGACGTGGCCAAAGAGACTGCTGACCTGATTTTACTTGATAATAATTTTAAAACTATTATTTCCGCGGTTGAACGCGGCCGGGTAATCTTTGAAAATATTAAAAAAATTGTTTTATACCTACTTTCTGACAGTTTCGCTGAAGTCATTTTAGTCACTGGATCAATTATGCTTAATTTGCCGCTGCCGCTTTTACCCGCTCAAATTATTTGGATTAATTTAATTGACGACGGTTTTCCCAATTTGGCCTTAACTTTTGAGCCAGGCGAAAGGGAAGTAATGAAAGATAAACCAAGGAAGAAAAGCCAAAAAATCCTTAATCGCCAAATGAAATTTTTGATTTTTGTTATCGGTGTTTTTACTAACCTGATTTTACTTGGCTTATTTTACCTGATGGTTAAGGCAGAAATTTTTGAATTAAATTATATCAGAACTTTAATTTTTGCCACTCTTGGCGTTGATTCTTTATTGTATGTTTTTTCTTGCCGCAGCTTAAGGCAATCAATTTTTACAAAAAATCCTTTTTCCAACCCCTATTTAATCTTAGCCGTATTTTTTGGCTTTACCCTCCAATTAATTGCCATTTACCACCCGTTGCTGAAAAATATATTTCACACTGTTTCCTTACAGCCAAATGATTGGTTGTTCGTTTTTGCCCTTGCCTTAATTCAAATCGTTGGTATTGAGCTAACTAAGCATTTCTTTATTGTTAGAAAAAAATTGATTTAATTATTTATGCTTGGTCTGATTTTAAGTGACAATGAAAGGCTAATAAAAATTATTCGCCGTTCACCGATAGTTTTAGGTTTAAATTTATTTTTTCCCCTATTAATAATTCTGGGAACATTTTTTTTAATGTATCCGCTTTTTATTTGGGGAAATTTGGGAATTACTATTTTTTCATCTTTGATTTTAATCAGTTTAATTTGGATTTTTAGAGCGGCTATTGTTTGGTATTGGCAACGATTTATTATTACCAATCAGCGGATCATTGACTTTGACCAACAAGGAATTTTAAAAAAAGTTGTCTCGGAAATTCCCTATGCTGAAATTAAGAATGCCTATTATGAAAATCATGGCCTGATTCAATTAATTGCCCGCTTAGGTAATTTCTACCTGATTTTAAGGGATAATAAAACAAAAATTGAATTTCGCGATATTAAAACTCCGGAAAGAATTCTTGAATTAGTTGGGTCATTTCGCTATCCCGCTCGTCAGCCAGGCGGGGAATTCACCGATTGGTCAAGTCAGGAATTAGTCAATTTAGTAAAAAAATTAAAAATTGAACTGGGAGAAAGGCAATTTAATGAAATAATTAAGGAGATAGCTGATCATTATTGAACTAAGTTTATCTTTATGGTATAATTTAATTACTAACGAATTTAAATCTTTACCCAGTAAAGAAAAATTTTTAGCGTTATTCAAAATATTTTTATTTAAATGTTAAATCGAATAAAGTCAGGGGGAAAAAAATCTAGTCTACGTTTTAAGCTAATTTTATTTGGTGGGATCATCGTTTTGATTTTACTAGGAGTTAATTTCATTAATAGCTGGATAAAAAATAATAAAATTAATCAAGAAATATCTAGCCTGAAAACAGAAATTGGCAATGTGGAAACTAACAATACTCGGCTAAAAAATCTTATTGAATATTTTAATTCAAACGCTTATATCGAAGAAAAAGCCAGGCGTGATCTCGGACTAAAATTAAAAGGGGAAAGAGTTATTGTCGTTAATGATAACAAAACGGCATCAAATCCAATGAAATCAGAAGGTTCTCAGATCGCCAGAAGCGAAACTAATTTAAATAATCCGCAAAAATGGTGGCTATATTTCTTTAAAAATTAATTATGAATGATTTAAAAAATTCAACCAATAATAATCTAAGTGATGAAGAAATAAATAAATTACGCGACGCAGTTTTAAAGTGGATTGAGCTTAAAAAAGATGATAAAAATATTACCCCTCGCCAAAAATTTAAGCTGGAAACGAAAAAAATTACAGAAAAAAAATCAGAGCCGGAGATGGAGCCAAAACTGCCTCAGCTAACGGGCAAATATATAAAAAAATTTTGGCCGGGATTTCTTAGGTTGCCAAAATTACCACAAAACAAAAAAACATTAATCCTGAGTATTTTAATTTTTTTGATTACTGCCACCATAATCTTTTTCCTTTCTGGTCTTTATTATTTTGCGTGGGACAATCAAATAACGAAATTAATCACTAAAATTATTCCCTTGCCGGCAGCAGTGGTTAATTTTCAAATTGCGACCTATACTGACTGGCAAAAACAAGTTAATACCCTGTCAAATTTTTACCAACAAGAAAAAGAAAAAAATTCTGATTTGATTATTCCATCACTTAAGGAGGCTAAAAACCATGTCTTAGAACGACTAATTGATTATCAGATTTTAAAGCAAGCTGCCATGAAATATCAAATTAGTGTCAGCCAACAGGAGATTGACCAGCAAATTAATAAATTAATTGCTGAATTGGGCAGTCGTGAAACTTTGGAAAAACAACTTAATGATTTATACAAATGGACCATTAATGATTTTACCAATGAAATTATTAAACCACTAATCGTAAAAAACAAATTAGGTATCGCGATTACCCTTGATGATAAAATTAATCAGGCCACCAGGGAAAAAGCCCAAGAAATTCTAGATGAAGTAAAGGCAAAACCTGAAGAATTTTCCGAATTGGCAAAAAAATACAGCGAAGACGTAACTTCGGATTTAGGTGGAGATTTAGGATATTTTGGTTTAGGCCAAATGGTACCAGAATTTGAACAAGCCGCCTTTGCTTTAGGAGTCGGCCAAATCAGCGATTTAGTAAAAACTAAATTTGGTTTTCACATCATTAAAGTTGAAGAAAAAATTACTGAACCGGAACAGCAAACAACATTAATTAGGGCGAGACACATTTTGATTCGGGGCAAAGACTTAGACAGTTATCTTGATGAATTAAAAAAACAAGCCGTGATTTGGCGGCTGATTTCAACTAAAAATTGAATAGCCGGGGGAGAGAATTGTCCTGGTTCCGGTTTCACCGAGAACCGAGGATCCCGACTTCTTAATTATTTTAACAAATCAGTGCGTCGGGAAACCGACGACCAATAGTTTATATGCCCCGCCTGCCGCGCCCGACTTCGCTTTGACGAAGTCAAAGCGGGCGGGCCATCATCGCCAAAGCCCACGGTCGGACTTGAACCGGTGACCTATTTACCCTGCACCTTCTGGAGCCAAGAGTGGGGCTTGAACCCACAACCTACGGTTTACGATACCGTTGCTCTACCAATTGAGCTATCTTGGCGCTAGAAGGTGCGGGGCGAGCGAATACGTTGCTCTACCAACTGAGAGCTACATCGGGCCCCTCACTTGGACACAACTAAACGTCTTATAAAATAAATTCTAATATTAAATTACTAAATTGCGACCAAGTGAGGAACTACCCCGGCGTAAATTAATCAAACTATTTTTTTCAAATTTTTTCAAAGCGGGATACGGGAGTTGAACCCGTTTCTCCACCTTGGGAAGGTGACGTTAAACCGCTTAACTAATCCCGCACCACTAAAACTAAAAAATAGAAATCATTAACCATTATAACAAATTGGGGGAAAAAATAAAGACTAAACAAAAATAATGATAATTTTCAAAAATATTTCAAAAATTTACCCACCTGATATCGTTGCCTTGAAAAATATAAATTTACATATTAAACCTAAAGAATTTGTTTCTATCGTTGGCCGAAGCGGTACAGGTAAGACAACTTTAGTGAAAATTTTAGTGGCCGAGGAACCACCTTCAAAAGGACAAATTATTGTTGGTGGTTGGGAAATTACGAACATTCGAGAAAGTGAAGTTCCGTCTTTGCGTCGGCAGATTGGTGTTGTTTTTCAAGATTTTAAACTGCTGCCGAAAAAAACCGTTTTTGAAAATATCGCTTTTGCCCTAGAAGTTTGCGGCACTGATCGGATAAAAATCAAAGAAGTGGTGCCTCAAGTTTTAAAAATTGTTGGCTTGACCGGCAAGGAGGACCGTTATCCCATCCAATTATCCGGCGGCGAACAACAACGAGTGGCCATTGCCCGCGCCTTAGTCCATCGGCCAAAAATTTTAGTCGCGGACGAACCAACCGGTAATCTTGATTCAATTAATACCAGAGAAATTGTTGATTTACTCTTAAAAATTAACGAATTTGGCACCACCGTGGTTTTAGTCAGCCATAATCGGGAAGTGATTAATTCAATCAACAAAAGGGTGGTCACTTTAGATAACGGTACTGTTATTTCCGATCAAAAATTTGGTAAATATTTTCTTTAACTATGTTCATGGCTTCTCCATATCGAATTTTAACCTTTGCCTGGCAAAGTTTTTGGCGAAATATTTGGCTTTCGTTAGTGACGATTACCATTATTGTTTTAACTTTTATTTCTATCAATTTTTTAGTGGTGATAAATTTTATTACCGACGCGGCCATTAAGGTATTACAGGAAAAAGTTGATATTAGCATTAACTTTAAGCCAGATGTGTTGGAGCCACAGGTCCAGGAAATTCAAACCTATCTTTCCGCCCTGACTCAAGTCAAAGAAATAAATTATATTTCCCAAAAAGAAGCTTTGGAAAATTTTCGCCAAACCCATAGTGCCAATCAGTTGGTGATTGATTCATTAGCTGAGCTAGAAAATAACCCTTTAGGCGCCTCCCTTCAAATTAAAGCGAAAAATTTAGATGATTATTCAGAAATTATTACCGTCATTAATAATTCTAAATATAATAATTTAATTGCCGTCAAAAATTTTGATGATAACCAGCTCTACATCAGCAAAACTAAAAATGTTTCTGAGTATGTGAAAAAAATCGCCGTTTTTGCTTCTGGTTTTTTTATTCTCGTGGCATTTTTAATTGTTTTTAATACGATTCGGGTGGCGATTTATACTCATCGCCAAGAAATCGGCGTGATGAAATTAGTCGGGGCGACTAATTGGTTTATTCGCGGCCCATTCATCGTCGAAGCGATTTTCTATGGTGTTATTGCCTGTATCTTGGCTATTTTAATTATTTATCCGTTTCTAAATTTTTTGCAGCCTTATTTGGTTAAATTTTATTTAACCGAAGATTTCAATATTATTAATTATTTTAACGAAAATTTTTGGCAGATTTTTGGCTTAGAATTGCTCGTGATAATTGCGCTTACTATTGTCGGCAGTATTATTGCCATTAGACGATATCTGAAAGTTTAAATAGCCCTTCAATTAACCCCGTAGTAAAATTTTGACATTTATTTTTAATTATCCACTTAAAAATCTAAAAATCTAATAAAAATACAAAAAAAACAAAGAATATTTTTAAATCATAAATTAAGTCAAAGTTCTACTACGCACGGGGTTGACAAATCTTAATTTTTAGGTTAAATTATCTTAATTCTTGCTTTTGGGTTCTAAAATTTGGAGGTTGAATAACTTGCCCGCCTCACTTCTTAAATCCAACTACCAGAATATCTTGTATTAAATTCGGAGATCCTGTCTGTGCCGGCAGGTCTAGCTTGTCCCGCCAAAACTCGCACTCAAAATTCGGGGGTCGTCTAACGGTAGGACAGTGGCCTTTGGAGCCATCAATCCTGGTTCGAATCCAGGCCTCCGAGTTTTGAGCGGGAGAGAACACTTTTATGATCAAGGATATCGAGGGTTCGTCCCGTTATTCGACGGGACGCCCGGTCGCATAACCGGGCGAGTCCCTGTCCCCGAGTTTGGCACAAGATAAAATAATTTTAGAAAGTTAACCGTATCTGACCTCCAAACCTTAAACATAAAAACGTTTAATCTATATCTTTATGGAAATATTTAATTATATTTGGCAATATTATCTCTATATTCCTCTCTTTAATTTTTTAATTTGGCTTTATCTGAGCTACTCCATATTTAACTTAGGGATTGCGGTGATTGTCTTGACGATTATTTTAAGAATTCTTCTTTTGCCTTTTACTATTCTCACCGAACGGGCAAAAATTATTAGTCAGAGATTACATCACGAAATGTCGGAAATCAATCGTGACTTTTCTACTGATCCGGTGAAGCGGAAATTAATGATTCGCCAATTATTAAAGAAAAAAAAGATTAGACCTTGGGCTAAAACCGTCGTTTTAGGCGTCCAGCTACTTGTTTTAATTCTCTTATACCAAGTATTTTTAGGCGGTATTAATACGGAAAGTAAACTTCATCTTTTATATCCAGCCATCCCTAAACCTGATTTTATTAATACCAAATTTTTATTTTTTGACATTGGTCAAAGAAATATGATGATGGCCGCGGCGGTGGCCGCTTTTATCTTTGCCCAAATTTTAATCCATTATTGGGGGCAAAGCAAAAAAATGTCAAAAAAAGAACAGATTTATAGCCTCCTTTTTCCGGCTTTAAGCTTTTTAGTTTTGGTTTTACTGCCTTCAGTCAAATCGGTTTTTATTTTGACATCTCTGATATTTTCGGCTATAATATCAATCATCACCACTGTTTTAAAATTAATTTTAAAAAAGGCTAAGGTAAGCCCAAAATAAATAATGTTTCGGCGGGCGGGGTTTTAGACCTCGCCCGCCGACCAAAGGAGTATCCTCCTTTGGAATCCTCTTGTGATAAGTGTTCGTTCGCCGTTTGTTCCGCTTTCGCTCTACAAACGGCTCACTCACCATCTAATCTTTAACTCCGCCTCATCCCCCCGATGTCACGTCGGGGCGGGGTATTCGGCGGACCGCACAATAAACTAAATGTATGTCAGATGAAGGTTTGGATAAACTAATGTATTCATTTGTCGTTGAAGATGTTTTAAAGGGATTTTTCATTCAAGTGCCGCCGGGTTATGTCGCCTGCGTTTATGATCTTGGTCGCGGTGTCTTAAAAAAAATCTATAAACCTGGCCTGCACTTAAAAATTCCTTTTTGGCAAAAAGCCATGCTTTTTAACACGCAAACCTTGGAATACGGTATTAGTAAAAAATTTAATCCGGATAAACCAGAACTTTTAGGTGACCAGCCAATCACGGCCACTACTCGAGACGCTAAAAAAATCTCAATTGAAGGGACAATTTTATTGCGCTTGGATCCGGAACAAATCCCGGAAATTTGGCAAAGTATCGGCCAAAATTTTGTGGAAAAAATCGTTCGTCCCACGATTCAAAGCCGGATTCGGATGATTGCCGCCAAATACAGTTTTGATGAAGTCGCCACCATCAAGCGCGCCGAATTTGAAATTGCCACCCGGCAGGAACTGGAAAGAATTTTGTATCCCCGCGGCATTTTTGTGGAAAACGCTTTATTGAAAGAAGTCTACTAAAATTTTAATACCAAATAAATTAAAGGCTTCGGAAACTCCGAAGTTTTTTGCTATAATTAAACCTAACGATTCAAAATTAAATGAATTACCCAACCGCAGCAGAACTGCGGGGATATTAAATTATGATAAAAAGTTATCCACTATTTTTTAGGTTAAAATTTTTTGAGACAATTTACCCAAAGCCTGTCAAGGCTATTTTGTTTAAAAATTGTGTATGACTAGTTTAATTCGCGAAAATAAAATAATTATTGGGTTAATTATTGGCTATTTTTTAATTTTTAGCAGCTTAAGCGTTTGGCGGCATTATACTTTTCAGACTCAAACTTGGGATTTAGCCACTTTTGAGCAATCGTTTTGGAATACCTTGCAGGGCAAAATAATGTTTAACAATTTTGAAGGTAAAAATCACTTAGCCATTCATTTTAGCCCAATTCTTTTTTTACTCTTGCCAATTTATGCCTTATGGCAAACTCCGGAAAATTTATTAATCTTGCAGACGGCGGCTTTAGCCATTGCCGCTTTACCACTTTATTTATTAGCAAAAAAAATTCTAAATAAAAATTGGGCTATCTTTATTAGCGCCTTATATTTGATTTATCCGTCAGTGCATTGGATTAATCTTTTTGATTTTCATGAAGTGCCGTTGGCGATTCCTTTAATTTTTAGCTCTTTTTATTTTGTCACTAAAAAAAAGTATTATCTTGCCAGTTTATTTTTAATTCTGACGGCCATGGTTTCGGAAAATATGATTGTTGCCGTAATTTTTATGGGCTTATATTTTTTACTCTTTGACCATAAGCACTTTGGCTTAACGGTTAGTTTATTCAGTTTAATTTATTTTCTAGCCGTAGTTCAATTAATTATGCCTGCCTTGGGCGGGGGACTGATCCGCCTTGATCGTTATGCCCAGTTTGGCACAACGGCGCCGGAGATAATATCTAATGTTATATTTAATCCTAGTTTAACTTGGCAAACCGTGGCCACAAGCCAAAAATTTTTTTATTTAACAAAAATTTTTCTACCCTTACTGTTTTTACCTTTAATCAATATTAAAACTTTAATTTTGCTGGTGCCGGGATTACTCCAAAACCTTTTGACGAATTTTGAATTTCAGTTCACTAATTTTTATCAGTATGACAGCATTTTAATCCCTTTTTTATTTATCGGCCTTATTTTTGCCGTTAAAAAAATTTTAGATTGGCAAATCAACAAACTAATAGTGATGATTTTAATTGCCGCTTCGGCCATGGTCAGTTTTCTTTGGCAGTCGCCCCTTAGCCCGTTTAATTTCCCAACGGCGAAATTTTTTAATTCCCGGACTAAAACTTTTCAGGAAATTCTAAAATTAATTCCAGCCAATGCTTCAGTTTCGGCTCATACCAATTTAGTGCCCCACTTGACTCATCGGGAATTTATTTATATGAATGGCGATGAAAAATTCCTAGTTGATTATTTAATTATTGACAGCCAAGACCTTTTCGGTTTTCCCGATCAACAAAGTTTTGACCAATATTTGAATATCTATTTACGAAGCGATAGCTACCAGGCTTACTTAATTGACGAACAGTACTATATCTTTAAAAAAATATTTTAATTTAGGTAAAAAATAGTGACTTGATTATTTTTTTTATTTTTGGTAAAGTAATTATTGTTTTATGAATCAAATGACAAAAATCAGACTCCTGACCGCCCTTATTTTTTTATTGGCAATATTTAGTGTCGTAATTGATTTTGGCGAATGGGGTAAAAAAATTGGTTTGCCCGCGCCCAACTTTTTAAAAATCCCTTATCGGCTCGGCTTGGATTTGCAAGGCGGCAGCCATTTGGTTTATCAAGCCGATGTTTCACAAATTCCCGCCGCTGACCAATCAAGCGCCGTTGCCGGCGTCAGAGATGTCATTGAACGGCGGGTTAACGCTTTTGGCGTAGCTGAACCAGTGGTCCAGACAACTAAAGCTGGGGACCAGTGGCGGATTATTACGGAACTGGCTGGTATTTCCGATATTAATCAAGCGATTAAGATGATTGGTGAAACACCGCTTTTGGAGTTTAAAGAGCCAAATCCTAACCCCAAAATTGATTTAACCGATGAACAAAAAAATGAATTAACGGCTTATAACCAAACGGCTGAAAAAAAAGCCAAGGAAACGCTTAATCGAGCCTTGTTGCCATCAACTGATTTTTCCCAGCTGGCAAAAGAGGTTAGTGAAGATCCAGGCAGCAAAGAAAATGGCGGCGATATTGGTTTTTTTAAAAAAGGTTCATTAGTGCCGGAGTTTGAAAAAGCTTGCTTTAACGACTTACAGTTGGGTCAGATTACCCCCCAACTCATCAAAACTATTTTTGGCTACCACATTATTAAAAAAGAAGAAGAACGGGGCGAAAGCGAAAATTTAGAAGCCCGTTGCCGCCATATTTTGATTCGAACAAAAAGCGAATTGGATTTTGGCCCACGACCGGACGAATGGATTTATACTGGTTTAACCGGCAAACAGCTAACACGCGCCCAGGTGATCTTTGACCCCAATACTCAAATTCCTCAGGTTAGTCTCCAGTTTAACGATGAGGGCAAAAAATTATTTTCGGAAATTACCGGTCGCAATGTTGGTAAACCGGTCGCGATTTTTCTCGATGGTGCCGCAATTAGTACGCCAACAGTCCAAGAACCAATTAACGATGGCCAGGCCGTCATTTCCGGACAATTTACAATTAGTGAAGCAAAGCTTCTCGCTCAAAGATTAAACGCTGGCGCTTTGCCCGTACCGATTAATTTAATTTCCCAGCAGACGGTCGGCGCGCAATTAGGCAATGAATCAATGACCAAAAGCCTATTGGCCGGCATGGTAAGTTTTATCATTATCTGTCTTTTTATAATTTTATATTATCGACTGCCGGGTTTGACGGCATCGCTGGCCTTAATTTTTTACGGCTTAATTGTAATTGCTTTCTTTAAAATCATGAACGTGACTCTGACTTTAGCTGGGATCGCGGGATTTATTTTGTCATTAGGCATGGCCGTTGATGCCAACATTTTAATTTTTGAACGGCTTAAAGAAGAATTAAAGTGGGGCAAACCATTAAGTATTGCCATTAACGAAGGCTTTAAACGCGCCTGGTCATCAATTTTTGACGGTCATGTCTCAACTCTCATTACCTGTTTTATTTTAATTGGTTTTACCACCAGTTCGGTCAAAGGTTTTGCGATTACTTTAAGTATTGGGATTATTGCCAGTCTTTTTTCAGCGATGACGGTAACTAAATTAATTTTAAAAAAATCAGTTAAGATAAAAGGGTTAACCCACCCCTGGTTTTTTGGCGTTAAAAAAATCAACTAATTCGTCAATATGATTTCGATTATTAACACAAGGAAAATTTGGTTTACCCTCTCCGGCAGCTTAGTTTTAATTAGCATCATTTCATTTTTTATTTGGGGATTAAATTTGGGGATTGATTTCACTGGCGGCAGTCTTTTAGAAGTTGAATTTATGGTGATGCGGCCAAATCAAAGTGACGTCAATCAAGCCTTAGCTGAATTAAATTTAGGCAACATTGTTTCCCAGCCAGTCGGCGAAAAAGGAATGATTATTAGATTTAAGGACGTTAACGAAGAAATCCATCAAAAAATTCTCCAGACTTTGAAGGAAAAATTTAAACCCAGCGATGCCCTAAATCTTCCAGAAGGGCAGGGGATTAATTTTGAAATCAAAATCATTGAAGAAAAAAGATTTGATTCCATTGGGCCAGTGATTGGCCAAGAACTAAAAAATAAAACGATCTGGGCAATTATTATAGTTTTAATTGCGATTGTGATTTATATTGCTTGGGCTTTTCGTAAAGTATCCAAGCCAGTGGCTTCCTGGAAATACGGTTTAATCGCCGTTTTAGCTTTGTTCCATGATATCACGATTACCGTTGGCGTTTTTGTTATTTTGGGAAAATTTTATAATCTGGAAGCTAATGCCCCGTTTGTCGCTGCCTTATTAACGGTTTTGGGTTATTCGGTTAACGATACGATTGTTGTTTTTGACCGAATTCGCGAAAATCTAATTAAGCATTTGGGTGAAGATTTTGACAAAATTGTTGATCAAAGTATTAATGAAGTTATTGTCCGCTCAATTAACACTTCTTTTACCGTTTTGTTAGCTCTCTTGGCTTTGCTTTTATTCGGTGGAGCGACAATTCGTGACTTTATTTTAGCGCTGATTGTTGGTATTAGCGTTGGAACTTATTCTTCAATTTTTCTTGCCAGTCCCTTACTTGTGATTTGGGAAAAATTTAAAACTAAATAAACAAGGAATGGTTAAAAAATTAACGGCATTTGCTAGTTATTTTTTATTTTTAATAAAGATCAAGGTAAGACACAATTTAATTTTAAAATCAAGACTTGACGCTATTGAATTTTTATGATATACTTAAAATGTTAAAAAATAGAAAAATTGATTAATTAAATTAATCGGTTAAATTTAGCTAAATTTTAAGCAAATTATGAATAAGCAAAACTCAATTTTGGATAAAATCATTGAAAGTCAGGAAAAACAGCAAGCTGCTTCCTTTAATCCAGGCGAGCTGGTTTCAATTTTACTGCGAAGTCTTTCCAATAAAGAAGGGGATATTTTAGCTCGACGTTTTGGCTTACTGGGTAAAGAAAAGGAAACTTTGGAGCAAATTGGCAAACATTACGAAATCACCCGGGAACGTATCCGCCAAATTGAAAATGCAACCATTAAAAAAATCCACGAATTAAAAGAATTTAAACAGCAAGTTGAAAACGTTGAGCAATACATTACCCGTCTTTTAGAAAATTACGGCGGAATTATGGAAGAAAATTTTCTTTTAAACGAAATTAATTTAACGGAACCAAATGAAAGTAATCTCCAGTCCTCCCGATTTATTCTAAACCATCTTTTAAATAAAAAGATTGACCCAATTAAATCTGATTCTGATTTTTTGAGCGGTTGGCGTTTGCCGATAATCTCCATTGATTCCGCTAGAGAGGCGGTTAAAGTCTTAGCTCAAATTATTGCCGAACAACAAAAACTTCTAAAAATTGAAGATTTACTCAGTCATTTTTTAAATTCCGACTATTATCAAAAAAATAAAGATCAAATTGTTGCTGCAAAATTAGGCATTAAGGAAGAAAATTTAGAACAAGAAATTAGAAAACTGATTCATTCTTACCTTAAAATCAGCAAAAATATTGAACAAAATATTTTAGGCGAATGGGGTTTGGCCTCTTGGCAAACAGTCGTACCAAAAAGAATGAGTGATAAAATCTATTTAGTTTTACGCAAAATAAACAAACCGCTTCATTTTAAAGAAATCACTGATTTAATCAACCAATCTAAATTTGATAAAAAAATTGCTTATCCACCGACGATTCATAATGAACTGATTTTAGATAACCGTTTCGTTTTAGTCGGCCGGGGAATTTATGCCTTAAAAGAATGGGGCTATCAACCGGGCACGGTTTTAGATGTTATTATTGAAATTTTAGCTAAAGCCGGAAAACCACTGACTAAAGAAGAAGTTGTCCAGGCGGTTTTAAACCAGCGCTTAGTCCGCAAAAGTACCATTTATCTGGCTTTAACTAATAAAGAAAAAATCAAAAAATTGCCTGACGGCAATTATATCCTCAATCAATCATAAACGCTTTGATTAGGTTTACTTTTTACGCTAAAATAAAAACAAGGGGTTAAGTAAGAAAACAAAAAGAAAATTACTATGGAAATTTTTTTTGACTTATCGGCCATTCCGACAAATAGCCCACTCTTACTTGGTTGGTGGTTTTTTAAAACTATCGGCTGGATTTATCCAGTTTTTTTGTTTGTCTACGGCCTGTTGCTTTATTGGCAATTTTGGATCAGAAATAAATATCGCCATGACCGAAAATACATCCTTTTAGCCATTGATGTCCCGAAAGATAATGAGCAAGGGCCAAAAGGCGTAGAAAATATTTTTAATCAGTTAGCCGGAGCCCATCAACCGCTTGGTTTTTTGGATGATTGGTGGACGGGTGAAATTAAAAACAGTTTTTCTTTTGAAATCGTCAGCCTCGGCGGCTACATTCAATTTATCATTCATTTAGTTGACCGTTATCGCGATTTGATTGAAGCGATGATTTATGCCCAATACCCTGACGCCGAGATCACCGAAATTGAAGATTACACCAAAGATTGGAATTTAAAATTTCCCAATAATCAATACCAGCTTTGGGGTTCAGAATTAAAACTGGCTAAGTCTGAATTTTATCCGATCAGGACTTACCCGGAATTTGAACATGTTGAAGAAGGCTTTAAAGACTCAATGGCGTCATTGCTGGAAGGGATGACCCGAATCGGCCCAGGTGAACAGATTTGGGTGCAAATCGTGGCGACACCGGCCGATAATAGCTGGGGCGATGCCGCCGAACATCTGATCAAAAAACTGGCTGGCGGTAAACCTAAAATTAAAAAAAATGCCTTTGACTATATCTATGGCGCGCCCAATCTGGTTTTAGCTGGTTTAAACCCGGTCGAAACTGCGGCTTCAGTGGTAAAAAAGGATGAACCGCCGACCCAAATGTTATACCTAACCCAAGGCGAAAAAGATCGAATTAACGCCATTGAGCGAAAAATCGGCAAATTAGGTTTTCATTGTAAAATTCGTTTAATCTATTTTGCGGAAAAAGCTAAATTCAAAAAAGCGGTTCCGAGCGCGGTTTATGGCGCCTTTAAACAATTTAACACCTTAGATTTAAATTCATTGAAACCGGATAAAAGAATTTTAACCGCGAGCATTTTTTGGCTGAAAGAATTTCGATTAAATATTCGACGGCGAAAAATTCTTTACCGCTATAAATGGCGGGGCTACTGGCTTGACCCTGGCTATGAAGGTTATATTTTAAATAGCGAGGAATTGGCCTCAATTTATCATTTTCCGGTAATTACGGTGAAAGCGCCATTGGTCAGAAAAACTGAAGCCAAAAAAGCCGAACCGCCCATGGGTCTGCCGATTGAACAAATGGCCCCACCGGTAAAAATTCCCTCAGCACCAAAAGCCCAACCACCGGAAAATTTGCCAGTTGGCTAATATTATCTTATGGAAAAAAATGAAGACCAAAACCAAATAGTTTATTTTGCCCAAACTAATTTCCGTAATCAAAAAGTAAAGTTTGGCATTAAAAAAGACGACCGCCGCCGCCATATGTATTTGATTGGCAAAACCGGTATGGGTAAATCAACCGTGATGGAAAATATGATTATCCAAGATATCGCCAATGGCGAAGGCGTGGCCTTAGTTGATCCGCACGGCGATTTTGCGGAAAAAATTATTGATTATATTCCCAGTCACCGAATTAATGACGTAGTTTATTTTAATCCATCAGACTTTGAATTTCCGATTGCCTTTAACGTGATGGAAGCCGTCTCTCAAGAACATAAACATTTGATTGCCTCCGGCTTAGTCGGCGTCTTTAAAAAACTTTGGGCCGATTCCTGGGGCCCGCGCTTGGAATATGTTTTGCGTAATGCCATTTTAGCCTTGCTTGATTATCCGGGCAGTACGTTGCTGGGCGTAATGAGAATTTTAGTTGATAAAAACTACCGCCAAAAAGTCATTGCTAAAATCAAAGACCCAGTGGTTAAATCTTTTTGGGTTGAAGAATACTCTAGATATCCCCAACAGTTTCAGACCGAAGCCATTGCCCCAATTCAAAATAAAGTCGGCCAATTTTTATCAACCGCATTGATTAGAAATGTCGTTGGCCAAGTGAAATCAACGATTGACCTGCGTAAAATAATGGACGAACAAAAAATTCTGATTATGAATTTATCCAAGGGCCGGATTGGCGAGGATTCTTCGGCGCTGCTCGGCGCGATGATGATTACTAAAATTCAACTGGCGGCGATGAGCCGAATTGACATCCCGGAACGCAAACGTAAAGATTTTTATTTATATGTTGATGAATTCCAAAATTTTGCTACCGAGTCGTTTGCTAACATTTTATCGGAAGCGCGGAAATACCGTCTGGATTTAATTATTGCCCATCAGTATATTGAACAGCTCGATGAATTGGTGCAGGCGGCGGTTTTTGGCAATATCGGCACCTTGATGTGTTTTCGCATTGGCGCCGCTGACGCGGAATTTTTAGCCACTGAATTTGCCCCTTATTTTGTCGAAGAAGATTTAGTTAACCTGACTAAATATGATATTTATATGAAACTGATGATTAACGGCGTTTCCTCTAATCCTTTTTCCGCGACCACCCTGCAACCGCTTGGTGATGAATTTCTAACCGGAAATAAGGAAAAAGTCATTAAGGTTTCGCGCGAACGATTTGCTAAAACCAGAATTGAGGTTGAAGATAAAATCAGCCGCTGGAGCGGCGTAATGGATGACGAGGAACAAGATGAATTCAAAAATAACAATAAATCGGAAGATAAGCCAAAAAGGCCAAAAAGGGAACCGGAACGTTTTTCCCAAACTGAAAAGCAAACCCAAAAAGATAAGGCTTTATATACTGTGAATTGCTATGAATGCGGCAAACCAACAAAAGTCACCTTCAAACCAGATGGCGTTCGACCAATATATTGCCAAACTTGTTTTCAAAAAATCAGAGAAAAATTGGTTCGCGGTGAAATTAAAGAAATCAACGTTCCGGAACAAAACCAAAATGAAATTAGTCTAGAAGAAGCTTTAACCAAAAAACCACAACCCTTCGAAGCTAAGAGGGAATCACCGATAAATTTTAACGTAAAATCAAAGCAAAACAATTCAGATACCGAAAATTTGACTTCGCCGCCAGTGACTTCTTTGCCAAAAACCGTCAAGCCGGGTCAAGTTATTAGATTTTAATCTTTTAACCCGCCTAAATTTTTATGAAGCAAAAATTTAGCCGGGTCAAGGCAAGGCTATTGAAGGCTAAAAAAAATAATTTCACTACGGTGACGATATTAAGGTATAGAGATAATCTTTGACATAACTGAATTTTTAAATTAAAATTGAATAAGTCTTAAAACTTATTTTTTTATTTAGTTAATACTTATGAAAGTCGCAATTATTGGCAGCGGTTATGTTGGTTTAACCACCGGCACCTGTTTGGCTGATTTTGGTCATCAAGTTATCGGCATTGATAATAATCCAGAAAAATTAGCCAAATTAAAAAGCGGAGTTTCACCAATTTATGAACCCGGCTTGCAAGAATTAATCACAAAAAATATTGCTGCTGGAAGACTTAGTTTTAGCGATGACATTAATTTAGCGATTAAAGAATCAGAAATTATTTTTATTTGCGTCAACACACCACCTAAAACTGACGGGGCGGCTGACTTAAGTTTTGTTGAACAAGTCAGTCATCAAATTGCCAAAGCTTTAAACCATGACCATAAAATCATTGTTGATAAAAGCACCGTACCGGTAAAAACCGCGGAAAAGGTTAAGGAAACATTACTCCAACACAGCGTTAGTCAAGCGAAATTTGACGTTGTTTCTAATCCAGAATTTTTAAAAGAGGGGACAGCGGTTAAAGACACATTAGAGCCAGATCGCATTGTCATTGGCGTTGATACGGAATTAGCCAAACAAAAAATGCTTGAATTATACCAGCCATTAATTATTAAAACCAAAGCGCCCGTAAAAATCGTTTCCGTCAGAAGCGCGGAATTAATCAAGCATGGGGCGAATACTTTTTTAGCCAATAAAATTTCATTTGCTAATTTAATGGCTCAAATCTGTGAAGAGGCCGGAGCTGATGTGGTGGAAGTTTTAGACGCGATTGGCCTAGATGACCGAATTGGCAGTCAATTTTTAAATCCGGGTATCGGTTTTGGCGGCAGCTGCTTTCCCAAAGATATCGCTGCTTTCAAAAAAACTTTGGAAACTTTGGCGGTTGATAACAGTCTAATTGAAGCCATTGAAAAAATTAACCAGCAAGCCGTCAACCGCTTTATTCAAAAAATTAAAAAAGAACTCTGGGCGCTTGATGGTAAAAAAGTGACAATTTTAGGTTTAGCTTTTAAACCCAGCACCGATGATATTAGAAATGCCCCAGCGCTAAAGGTGATTGACGCTTTACTTAAAGAAAAAGCGCAGATTATCGCTTATGATCCTCAAGCCATGGAAAATACAAAGAAAACATTTCCGCAAATTCAATATGCTCCCAGCGCCGAGGCGGCAATTCAGGGCAGTGAAGCCTTGATAATTTGTACCGAGTGGGATGAATTTAAAAAATTTGATTTAGTCAAAGTTAAACAATTGATGACTGAACCAATAATTTTTGACGGCCGAAATATTTTTAAACCAACCGAGGTTGAAAAATTAGGGTTTAAATATTTCAGCGTAGGCAGATAGAAAGAATGAAAATTTTAGACTAAATTTAAATTGGGTCATCCCTTTTTTATGGTCTAAACAAGTTATGCTATAGTAAAATCATGAAACAGTATTTCTATGCTTTAGCAACTTTTAGCGGAACGATCATCGGCGTTGGTTTATTTGGTCTACCTTTTGTCACGGTTAAAGCCGGAATTATTCCGGTTTTATTTTATTTTTTCTTGCTCGGCGGTTTAATTTTAATCAGCCACTTAGTTTACGGCGAAATCAGCTTGCGGACCAAAAAACCGCACCGCTTACCCGGTTATGCTAAAATTTATCTAGGCAAGAAAGCCGGCTATCTTTCTGTTATTTCTAACGCCATTGGCTTATTTGGCGCTAATCTCGCTTATATTATCATTGGCGGCAGTTTTTTAGCCAATTTAGCCCTACCCCTGTTTGGCGGCAATGTCTTCGCCTATATTTTAATTTACGCTCTATCGGGCGCTTTTTTAATCTATCTTGGCTCAAAAACCATTGCCCGCTCTGAATTTTTTAGCCTCATTATATTTTTTGGCATCTTGCTTTTTATCGTTATTAAATCCCGGCCTAGCATTAATTTAAACAGTTATTACCTCTTTAATGCTAAAAATTTATTTTTGCCTTATGGCGTGATTCTATTCTCCCTTGGCGGCATATCAGTGATTCCGGAAATTCGCGAAGTTCTGGGTGAACGGATAAAACTTTTAAAAAACGTGATTATCGTTGGCACTCTAATTCCAATTTTAACCTATTTAATTTTCATTTATGCCGTTGTCGGCGTTTCCGGCGCTCAAACCACGACCGATGCTCTGACTGGCCTAAAAGAAATTTTAGGCCCAAATATAATTTTAGCCGGTTATTTTTTTGGACTTTTGACGACTTTTACTTCATATTTAACCATTGGTTTAACTTTAAAAAAAATTTTTTGGTATGATCTTAATTTCAGTCATTTTAATGCCTGGGTCATTGCCTGTTTTATTCCCATCATTTTATATTTCCTGGGTTTGAATGATTTTATTAAAATTATTGGCTTTGCCGGCGCTGTCGCTTTAGGCGTTGATGCGATAATAACCTTTCTAATTTACTTGGCGGCTAAAAAAATCGGGGAAAGATATCCTGAATACCAAATTAATTTACCAAAACCTTTTATTCTAATAATTATTTTTCTTTTTATCTTGGGCGTTGTTTTTGAACTATTATCCTTAATTCTTTAATGAATTAATTCCGTTCATTTTCTTGACGCTATTATTTAAGGGCTATCTCCTTGACACGCCTTTTTTTTATTGCTATGCTTTAATTAGCACTCTGATAGCGAGAGTGCTAATATCAAAAAATAATGCCGCCGGAGGCGGTGATGAATTTTGATTTTTGATTTATTCTATTTATGTTTAATCCGCAAAAATTAACCTTTAAGGCCCAGCAGGCTTTACAACAAGCCATGGCAATCGCTTCAGAAAAAAATCAGCAGCAAATCACGCTGGCTCATTTTTTGCTGGCTTTAATTAATCAAGAAGAAGGTTTAGTCTCTTCAATCTTAAAAAAACTTGAAGTTAATGTTTCTGATTTGAAAAAACGCCTTGAAATTAAAATAAGCGGTTTAGCCGAAATTAGCGGCGGCGGTTTAATGCAGCAATTTTTAGAACCATTATTCCAAAAAGTCTTTGGTCAAGCCGAAAAGGAAGCGAAAAAAATTGGTGATGAGTTTATCAGCACTGAACATTTTTTACTGTCTTTAATTGAGGTTAAATCGGAAATCAGTGAAATTTTAAATTCACTTAATGTCACTTACGATCAGGTCTTGAAAGTTTTAAAAGAAATTCGCGGCAGCCAAAAAATCACTGATCCTGAGCCAGAAAGCAAATATCAGTCTTTGGCGAAATATGGGGTAAATTTAACCGCTATGGCCCGGGAAGGCAAATTAGACCCAATTATTGGCCGTAACACTGAAATTAGGCGGGTGATGCAAGTTTTGTCCCGTCGGACAAAAAATAATCCGGTTTTAATCGGTGAACCGGGAACCGGTAAAACGGCGATTGCCGAGGGTTTAGCTCAACGGATTGTCGCCGGTGATGTTCCAGAAAGCATTGCCGGCAAGGAAATTATCGGGCTTGATCTTGGCAGTTTAGTCGCCGGGACAAAATTTCGGGGCGAGTTTGAAGATCGCTTAAAAGCGGTTTTGCGTGAAGTTGAAGCCGCCGCCGGAAAAATTATTTTATTCATTGATGAATTGCATCTGGTGGTTGGTATTGGTGGCGCGGAAGGTGCGGTTGATGCCGCCAATTTATTAAAACCCGCTTTAGCTCGGGGCACGCTTCATGCCATTGGCGCCACCACCCTTAAAGAATACCAAAAATATGTGGAAAAAGACGCTGCTCTAGAACGCCGATTTCAACCCGTCTATGTTGGCCAGCCAAGCATTGAAGACACAATCGCGATTTTGCGTGGCATCAAGGAAAAATATGAAATCCATCATGGCGTGAAAATTACCGACGGAGCGATTGTGGCCGCGGCTAATCTATCTTCACGCTATATTACGGATCGATTTTTACCGGACAAAGCCATTGATTTAGTAGATGAAGCGACTTCCGCTCTGAGGATGGAAATTGATTCCATGCCAGATGAGTTAGATATTTTAAAAAGAAAAATCACCCAGTTAGAAATTGAACGTCAGGCTTTAGTTAAAGAACCAAATGCTTTCGCCAAAAACCGCCAAAAAGAATTGGAAAAAATCATGGCCGATTTAAAAGAAAAAAGCAATCAAATTGAAATCCACTGGCGAAATGAAAAAACCCTGATTAAAAAAATTCAGGATTTAAAAAATAAAATTGACCAATTAAAAAATGAGGCGGAGATTGCCGAGCGAAAAGGGGATTTAGCCAAAGTCGCAGAAATAAAATATGGCCAAATTCCTCAATTAGAAAAAGAAATTAGCCAGACGACAAAAAAAATGATTGAATTGCAAAAAGACAAAAAAATTCTCAAAGAAGAGGTGACCGAAGAAGACATCGCCGCTGTGGTTTCCCGCTGGACCGGAATTCCGGTGACAAAAATGCTTCAAGGTGAAAGCCAAAAATTAGCCGAATTAGAGCTGGTGCTGAAAAAAAGGGTGGTGGGTCAGGACAAAGCCATGATGGCGATTGCTAATGCGATTCGCCGTTCCCGAGCGGGTTTGGCCGAAGAGAGCCGGCCGATTGGCTCTTTTATTTTTCTTGGTCCAACCGGCATAGGGAAAACCGAAACGGCTAAAGCCTTGGCCGAATTTATGTTTAATGATGAAAAAGCGTTAGTCCGCATTGATATGTCCGAATACATGGAAAAACACAGCGTGGCAAAAATGATTGGCTCCCCGCCCGGCTATATCGGCTATGAGGAAGGCGGCCAGCTCACAGAAATTATTCGCCGCCGGCCCTATGCGGTTATTCTTTTTGACGAGATTGAAAAAGCGCACCCCGATATTTTTAATATTTTACTTCAAATTCTAGACGACGGCCGCCTCACTGATGCTAAAGGCAGAACGGTTAGTTTTAAAAATTCCATTATTATTATGACTTCTAACCTTGGCGGTGAGGTGATTAAAGAATACGGTTTAGGCTTTAGCGAAAAGCGCCGGACGGAAACCGTCAGTCAAAATGAAATGGAAGAACGAATTTTGGAAATTTTAAACCGATTTTTCAAGCCGGAATTTTTAAACCGCATTGATGACATTATTATTTATCAGTCTTTAAGCAAACAAGATATTAGACAAATTGTGGAAATTCAATTAGCTAATGTTGCCAAACGTTTAGAAGATAAAAAGATCAAAGTGGAATTTAGCGTCAGCGTCAAAGATTTTTTGGCGGATAAAGGATTTGATCCTATTTTTGGCGCTCGGCCTTTAAAACGGCTGATTCAAAATCAAGTCTTAGACCCATTAGCTTTAAAAATTATTAGAAATGAAATCAAGTCTGGGAAAAAAATCATCATTGAGGCCGCGAAAGAAAAAATAATCATTCACTAAGAAAACGAAATATTGAATGAATACAAAACCCAGCCGCTCGCGAGCGGCTGGGTTGTTTTTTATAGTTTACATTGAATCGTCATCGCCTTCGGCAGCATCGTCATCGCCGCCCGTGGCATCATCATCACTACCCATATCATCGCCTTCATCCATATCTTCATCCTTTTCTTCATCTGGGGTAGTGGTCATATCGTCGTCGAAAATCATTTTGATTTTCTCCTTTATTGGCGCTGGTTAAAAACTATAATTTCAGGCAAAAAAAACAAGATAACCATCGCCTTAATTATTAGTTATCACAATAGATCCAGTCTATCATACCCAAAAAAACTGTCAACACCCCCCCCTTCTTCTTAAATTTTCTCAAATTGTCAAAGGCCACTAACATAGGCCCAAGGCCAAGCGTCAAGGCTTGCCCGCGCAGATCTAATTAAAAAATGTGGATAGGTAAGTTATAATTCAAAAATCTTTTTGTTCGTAGCGCAGTTCGATTTTATCGCCATCGCGCATGGCATAACTTTCCAATTCACTATTTTCTTGCCCATTCACCGTCATTATCACGGTTTTACCAAAGCCGTAAAAGTTTTTGCCCCAATTCTTAAAAAATTGACCAAGAGTTAAATTATGCTGGCGAACCGCCCCTTGAAACTCAAGGTGAATTGTCCCAGTGTCATCATGAGTATGCATCGGTTTATGAGTTATGCCGATGCCGATATTTTCTGGTATCTCTTGTTTTACTCCATTAACGTAAATGGTAAGTTCTGGGTGCCAATGAAGGCCACTTGGTGAAATTATTTTACTTTCCGGTATTGCCAATTGCATCGAGATATACCAAATAAAAAAACTTAAAACGATAACAAGAATAAGTGTGCCAAGAAACCACTGAACAAAATTTTTAAAACGTTTATGGCGCAACGATGTTTCCTCAATTCCTCTTTGTTCACGGTGACGAAGTTCTCGACGCTCTCTTTTGGTAAGCTGTTGATGATGTTGTATATCCATAATTATTTTTTTAAATATCTTTTACGTAATAATTTAGGTTGCTACTTTCAGGGCTGCAACTTTGATATTTTCCTACCCGGCTTCATGTTTTTCCATCAATTTTTTCTTGGCAGACTAAAAGCTACATTCCTTATACTGATATATTTTGGTTTGATAATTTGGTATTCATATTTTACAAATCAATGGGGATTGCAATTTACGAATAAGGAAAAACAGATTAGTCAATAATATGAAAATGCTTGCCAAACCAAACTCCAGGCCACCCAGCGGTAAGATAGCCAAAAAGCCCGAAGCTGAAGTTAAACCTAGTAATGAGACAAGTAGTACTGATCCGCACGAGGCACAGCCAATGCCAAGGAAGCTGCCGGCAATACCCAAGATGCTGATGCCGGCGGCTTTTTGGACACTGGCACGTTGCCGGAGTAAAAACACCAATAGCGCCATATTAATTCCAGTCAAAAAACTTGTCATTAATGTTATCAATTGCTCAACAGTTGAAAGATTTGTCTGAAACGAACCCAGCGTACTAACAACAATGCGTAGTTTGGCGCTAAAATTAAAAAGATCTGAAGTAAACACGAATCGCAACAATGGATGGTTCATTAAAACGATTGTGATAAGCAACATTAGGATAGTAACCACCAAGATAATACTCAGGGAGACGGGCTGAAGCACAACCTCCCTGAGTATTTTTCCAATCGATTTAGACATTATCTTAATCATTATTACTTCAATAGTGGATCAATGACGGCTTTGAATTGTTCGAATGGCACTGCCCCATTAACCGGGATTTTTTGGTCGCCGGCAACAATGACGTTATATGGTGTGCCAGTTCCGCCAGCGGCCACGGCATCTTGGGCGTGAGCTTGGACTTTTGCCGCATATTTTCCGGAATTGAGACACTCGTCAAACTTTGTTTTGTTTAGGCCAATATATTCGGCGATTTTTGGCAATTCGGCTGGATCCAGGCCGTTATTGGCGGGAGTAATCTCAAAAAGACGATCGACATATTTCCAAAAAGCATCATTACTACCCTGTTCGCCGGCGCATTCCGTAGCTTCGGCTTCTTTCGGCGCTTTAGGATGTAACGAAGTTAAAGGAAAATGACGATAAACCCAGTTAACCTGATCTCCATATTCGGCAATTAACTTCTGCATCGTTGGATGATGACGTTTACAGAAAGGACATTCTAAATCGGAATATTCAACAATTGAAATTTTAGCGTTGCGATTGCCACGAATCCAGTCTTGGTCGGTAATCGGCGCCATCGCGCCGACACGGGCTGTCGGAGCCGTCTGAGCAGGAGCTATTGGCCCAGCAGCCGCTCCGGAAACGTTAGTTGATGATTGTCGGGTCGACAAGCCATTGTTCTCTTGTTTTAAAACAATGCCTAAAAGTACAAAAAAGCCGATAATAAACATTATCACTACTGCCCCGCCTAAACCCAGTAAAAATCCGATTTTGGGTGAAATTCTAATAAGAAAGTGGTTATTGGTTGATTCGTGATCCATATTTTTATATTTACTAATAAGACTTATAATAATATAAAACGAGCGGTCTTTTCGCCTCATTCTCAAAATGAATAATGATGATGAAAAGATTAGCTCGTTTTTAGTGAAATTGATTGATCTATTCGAGGGTGGAGAATACCTTGAGAAAAAAGTTCAATTAAATAATAGTTAGGAAATGAAATAAAATAATTTTTTCCAATTCGGCGCGTGTATTCTGGAGCAAACAATAATCCAACAACAAGTAATGACCCATAAACACGAAAAGCCAAAGCGATATTTAGAATGATTAAGGAATTATTTTCAACGGTAGTTTTTAATAAGGCGACTGGCGGATATTGTTGTGTTGGCTCCACGCAGCATTCAGTCACTATCGTCGCTATACTAACTATGCTATTGGTAAAACTTGACATCATTTTCGAATCCATTACTGTAGAATGATGAAAGCTGGCACACGATAAAATTGCACCCATGATAAAAATACCAAGGATTAAAAGGACGGTTATTTTATAATTTTTACTACTAAACGCCATGGTAAAAGCATAGCACGAAACTAAGTGTTAAACAAATATTTAAATGACTACACAATTTAGGCGTTTGCCCTTAAAAAATAAACGGGGTAAAATAAAACCAGTTTTGGAGGAGGTTTACACGAAGGGAAATTTCATGAGAGAAAAATTTTGTTCTTTGATAATAATGATTGCTTTCTTGAGCTGCCAAACCACGCCCACGACTAGCGGATTATCATCGACTACCAACAAAGTAGACCAACTGCCCAAACCCTTATTGGCGGAAGCGGAAGAAAACTGCATCTTGAATCTAATGGTGAATAACGATGAACTGACCGTTGTCCCAATTCAGGGAGAAAAACCGCTGGGTAAATTTAATTCAGTTAACTTTAAACTCTACGTTCTCTCAAGTCCAGAGGATAAAACACTAACCGTTGTTTTCCTTAACCCGGACGAAGAAACGCCAAAAGAACTCTTGAATTACCAAATTAGCCAGGAAGTTTTTACTGAGCTCGCCAAGTACTTTGATGTCATTCACCGGCGACATTTGGTGAATAAAATGGAGCCAGAGATATTCCTACCAAGCGAGTCTCAGTACGCCAAACTGGCTAGAAACAATCATTTTTAACGGCTTGAACTGATTTTAAATCAATCCTTTAGAGAAGATCAGTTCAATTAGACTTAAGCTAAGCAAAGCAGGCAATCCCACGGGATTGCTTTTTTCTTGAAAAAAAACCAAAAATATAATAAAATAATAACGATGATAACTAGCGAACAACTCAAAAAAAAATACCTAAAATTTTTTGCCGAGAGGGGACATCAGATTATCCCTTCCGCTTCTTTAATTCCGGAAAATGATCCAACCGTGCTTTTTACGACCGCCGGCATGCATCCTCTTGTACCTTATCTTTTAGGCGAGAAGCATCCGGCCGGCCAAAAACTGGTTGATGTCCAAAAATGTATTCGGACTAGCGATATTGACGAAGTCGGTGATAATATTCACTTGACCTTTTTTGAAATGCTTGGCAACTGGTCATTGGGTGATTACTGGAAAAAAGAAGCGATTAATTTGAGCTTTGAATTTTTAACCAAAGAATTATTGATTCCACTGGAAAAAATTGCCATTAGTTGCTTTGGTGGTGATCAGGATGCGCCGCGCGATTTCGAGTCTGCTGAAATTTGGCAGAGCTTAGGCCTGCCCAAAGATCGAATTGCTTTTTTGGATAAAAATGAAAATTGGTGGGGGCCAGCCGGTCAAACCGGTCCCTGCGGACCAGACACGGAAATGTTTTATTGGGCTGGGGAAAATCCCGCCCCAAAAATTTTTAATCCAGAAGATAAAACTTGGGTGGAAATCTGGAATGATGTTTTCATGCAATATAATAAAACCAGTGACGGTAAATACGAGCCTTTAAAACAAAAAAATGTGGATACGGGCATGGGTGTTGAGCGCACCGTTGCTGTCTTAAACAATCAGGACAATGTTTATGCCACTAATGCTTTCAAGCCGTTAATCGATAAAATCCAAACTTTGGCGGATAATATTGATGAGAAAACTATTCGGATTATCGCCGACCATAGCCGGACTGCGACTTTTATTTTAGGCGATCAAAAGGGGATTCAGCCGTCTAATTTAGGCCAAGGTTATGTTTTGCGTCGGCTGATTCGCCGAATGATTAGATTAGGGAAAAAAATCAACATCACTAAACCATTTACCTTTGAATTGGCCGAAATTATTATCAATGAATATGCCTCTGGCTATCCTGAACTAAAAGAAAATCGGGATTTTATTATTGAACAACTGGTCCGTGAAGAAGAAAAATTTTCAAAAACTTTAGAAAAAGGTCTAAAAGAATTTGAAAAAAATTCTAGCCAAAATATTTCCGGCCGCAATGCCTTTATTTTATTTTCCACTTATGGTTTTCCTTTGGAAATGACCCAAGAATTAGCCGCAGAAAAAGGCTTAAAAGTTGATCAAGCCGCTTTTAATCAGGAATTTGTCCAGCACCAGGAACTTTCCCGCACGGCTTCAGTTGGTAAATTCAAAGGCGGCTTAGCGGATCACTCCGAACAAACCACTAAATTACATACTGCCACCCATCTTTTACTTGCCAGCTTATGCCAAGTTTTAGGCAACCATATTTACCAAAAAGGCTCAAATATTACCAAAGATCGACTACGTTTAGATTTTTCCCATGGGCAAAAATTGACTGTTAAAGAAATCAAACAAGTAGAAGATTTGATTAATCAACAGATTAATAAAAAACTGCCCATTACCTGGCAGGAAGTTAGTTTGGCGGAAGCAAAAAAACAAAACGCCATGGGAGTTTTTGAGCATAAGTATGAGGATAAGGTTAAAGTCTATAACATCGGTGATTTTTCCAAGGAGATCTGCGGCGGGCCGCATGTGAAAAATACCAATGAGCTCGGTCATTTTAAAATTACCAAAGAAGAAGCCAGTAGCGCTGGCATCCGCCGAATTAAAGCCATTCTGGAAAATAATCAATGAAAAAAATTTGGAATCGGTTAAAGTGAAAACCAAACCATAGCGACAATCAACAATTATTTTAAAATTTCTAGACCTCAAATCCATGCGGTCTTTTTTGATAGACACTTGACAATATTTTTCCCCCATGATATAAGAATTAGACCAAACTAAACCAATACCAATAAAAGGAGGTGAAAAAATGTTATGTGATCCATGTGGTCTTAGGGTTATTGCTCTTAATCCAATGACTTGGCAATTCATCTTTGAGGATATGGGCGAGAGAAGAATTTTCCAAGGTAACCTTTTCTCCGAGTTAGAGCCATCATCAATCACCCATGAAGTATTGGACATATTATTGAAAGACGGATTTAAGCAGGTAGAGCACTCACCAAACGACAATCTACTTTTATCCGGCCACGCAAGTGGCATTAGCGAACTAAGAGGAAAAGTATTTTGCGACTTAATACCTCTTCTGCCTAAAAAAATCCCAGCCCCAGCTCTTTGCTCCGTCGCCGCTTGAGCCGAAGTTTCAAGCGGCTTTTTTTATAGTTACTGGCTAAATACTTCAGATCGCCTTAGACAACCTGACTCGGATTCATTTTAAATTAGCAAAACCTCAGTGCTGAGATTTGACAGGTTTAGGTTTTTTAGTTAATATAATATAGTCTTACTGCAAAAATTGACAAATGAGTTAATTTAACATATAGTAAAAACACTAATTTTAGATAAAATTTACACTGTTTTTAATAAAATTCTGGCTTAATTAATATAGATTTCCAGCCGAGAATTTTATTTTTTTCTACTAAATTTTTTGCAATTTAGCCAAATTATGGTCAAAAACCCAACCGCGATGCCGAGTAAAGACTTTATTGAGATCAATGGAGAAGTTTTGGAACTGCTGCCGGCGGCTTCATTTAAAATTAAGCTGGAGAATGGCCATGAAATTTTAGCTCATCTTTCGGGAAAAATGCGGATGAATAAAATCAGGCTTTTGCCCGGTGACCGTGTTAAAATCCAAATGACCCCTTACGACTTGACCAAGGGTCGAATAATTTATCGTTTTTAAAAAATGAAAGTTAGAGCTTCAGTAAAAAAAATTTGCAAAGACTGTCGAGTGGTTCGCCGAAAAAAGCGCGTCTTGATTATTTGTAAAAACCCAAAACACCGCCAGCGCCAAGGCTAAAATAGCTTTTAGCCCGCCTAAATCTTTCAGATTCCAAAAATAAATAAAAATAATATCTAATTACTTTTTAATCAGCCCGGAGCAAGATTTAATAAAATTTTGGCGGGCTAACAACTAAAAATTGTGGCTCGTATCGCCGGAATAACATTGCCCAAAGATAAAAGAATTGAAGTCGGCTTGACTTACATTTTTGGTATTGGCAAAAATCTGGCAAAAAATATTTTAGATCAAACGAAAATTAATCAAAACACACGCGTTAAAGACTTAACTGACGAACAAGTGAATCACTTACGTGAAATGATCGAAAAAAATTTTAAAGTGGAAGGCGAATTAAAACGGGAAGTTTTGATGAATATCAAAAGATTAAAAGAAATTGACAGTTATCGCGGCTCACGGCACGCCAAACATTTACCCGCCCGCGGACAACGTACTAAAACTAATACCCGAACTGTTCGCGGCAATATTCGTAAAACCATGGGTTCTGGTCGCAAGCCAGCCGCACAAAAAACCTAACCTTGATTAGCTTGATTCACTTAATTAACTTGATTTACTAAAAACATGGGACAACAACGAGTCAAAGACATGGCTGAAACAGAAAACGAGGCAAAAAATAAATTAACCTCGGAATCCATCAGTCCACAATCAAAAACTAAAAAAGGAGTTAAACGGCAAGTCACTACGGGCCGGGCTTATATTAAAGCGACTTACAACAACACCTTAATTACTTTTACTGATAATGCGGGAAATACCTTAGCCCAAGCTTCGGCTGGCGGTGTTGGTTTTCACGGTCCGAAAAAATCAACTCCTTATGCCGCCGGGATAATTATTTCTAATGCGGTGAATAAAGTCAGACCTTATGGTTTAAAAGAAGTGAACGCTTTTATTCGAGGCGTGGGCGGCGGCCGGGAAGCGGCCATTCGAGCCCTTAATGCTAATGGCATTAACGTTTTAAGTATTAAAGATATTACACCTATTCCGCATAACGGCTGTCGACCGCCAAAAATCAGACGCGTTTAAAACTCTTAATCTATGAAACGAAATTCTCACAAAGCCTGCCGGCGCTATGGTATTAAACTCTGTCAATCAAATAAATGCCCGGTCCAACGCCGTAATTATCCACCGGGTGTTCACGGTCCAAAAGGTACCAGGCGCTTAACCGAATACGGCACGCAGCTGGCAGAAAAGCAAAAAGCGAAAATCGTCTACGGTCTACGCGAACGACCATTTAGAAATTATTATCTCAAAGCCATTAAACAAACTGGCGACACCGGTTTAATTTTGCAGCAACTTTTGGAGATGCGGCTTGATAATGCGATTTTTCGTTTAGGCTTTGCCAAAACCCGCGCCGCGGCGCGGCAAATGGTTTCCCATAATTTCTTTTTAATTAACGGCAAAACCGTCAATATCCCGTCCTGTCAGCTAAAAATTAAAGATGAAATTACCATTAAACCGACCAAGACAAATAAAAAAGTTTTTTTGGGCCTAGAAGAAAAACAAACCAAGCAAAAACTCCCCAGCTGGTTGAATTTAGATACCGCGACTAAAACCGCGAAAGTCATGACCAAACCAAGCGTTGACGACTTTGAACATCTTTTTAATCCACGGTTGATTGTTGAATATTATTCGAAGTAATTGAAAATTTTAAAAAAATAATTTTAAATTTATGGAAAATATTTCCTTGCCTCAAAAAATTGAAATTCAAACCGGCAAAAATCCGAATTTAGCTATGGTCAGTATTCAGCCCTGCCATCCCGGTTATGGCACCACTTTAGGCAATGCCTTGCGTCGAATTTTGCTTTCCTCACTACCTGGCGCCGCCATCACCGCCTTTAAAGTCAAGGGCGTTGGCCACGAATTTACTAGCATTCCTCATGTCAAAGAAGATTTAGTGGAAATCACTTTAAATTTAAAACAATTGCGTCTAAAAGTTTTTTCCGCCGAACCGGTCAAAATCCAATTAAAGGCCAAAGGTGAAAAAAAAGTGACTGGTGCTGATATCAAAGCAACAAGCGACGTCGAAATCATTAACCCTGACTTACTTATCGCTACTCTGACCAACAAAGAAGCGGAATTAGATATGGAATTAATAGTCAGCCAAGGCCGCGGCTATGTGCCGACTGAAGCCCAAAATAAAGAAGGCTTGGAAACCGATATGATTTTAATTGACTCAATTTTTACGCCCTTAAGAAACGTTGGTTTTCAAATTGAAAATGTCCGCGTTGGCCAAATGACTAATTATGAAAATTTAATTTTAACCATTGAAACTGATGGCACGATTACGCCGGAACAAGCGATTAATCAAGCCACCCAAATTTTAATTGACCATTTCCAACTTATTTTAGATGAAACTAAAACGACCGCCAGAAAAGATAAAAAGATAAAAGCGGAAAAAACCGAAGAAAAATCAGAAGAAACCGCCAAAACAGAAGTAATTGAGGAGCAAAAATCGGAAAAAGAAATTAAGGAACCAAAAAAACGCGGCCGCAAACCGAAAAAAATAGCTGAAGAAAAATCAGAGCCAACGCCAGAGCCGGAAAAGACCGAATAAGAAAAAATTCTAAAAGCTGGAAGCTAACAAGCTAATGAAGCTAAAATATGCGTCACCGAAAAAAGGGGAAAATTTTAGATCGAAAAAAAGCGCCGAGAAAAGCGCTGTTGCGCAGTTTGGCGACGAGCTTAATTTTATATGAAAAAATCAAAACAACTAAAGCCAAAGCAAAAACGGTTCGGCCGTTAGTCGAGCGCTTAATCACCGCCGCTAAAAAAAATGATTTGAATTCAAGGCGCAAATTACTTAGTGTTTTGTACCACAAAAAAGCGGTGGCTAAAGCTTTAGAAGTCCTTGGTCCTCGCTACCAAGAACGGGCCGGCGGCTACACCCGAATTATTAAATTAGGTCGACGTCAAGGTGACAACGCTGAAATCGCTCAAATCGAATTAGTCTAGAACTAATCAAATATGATAAAGTTAGAACGAAAAATCCATAAAATTGACGCTACAAAACAAATTTTAGGCCGCTTGGCGAGCCAGATTGCCAAAATTTTAATGGGAAAAAATAAACCTCAATACCAGCCAAATTTGGATTTGGGCGATTTTGTTCATATCGTTAACGCCGCCAACATTATTACCAGCGGCAAAAAATTAAGCCAAAAAAAATATTTTCATTTTTCCGGTTATCCGGGTGGCTTAAAAGAAAAAAAAATGAGTGAAGTAATGGCGAAAAATCCGGCTGATGCTTTAAAGCGGGCAGTTTGGAATATGCTGCCAAAAAATAAAACTCGGGTTAAAATGTTTAAACGATTAATCATTAAAAACTAAAAATTAAGCCTCTATGGTGGCGAGAACCAAAAAAACTGAAGAAGCAAAAGAAATCAAAAAGGAAGTTAAAATTGAAGAACCGGAAAAAAAACGGGTCCGGCATAGTTATCTATACGCTGTTGGCCGCCGGAAAAAAGCGATTGCCCGCGTCCGCCTTTTTAAAAAAGGAGAAGGTAAAATTATTGTTAATGAAAAACCATTTGACCAATACTTTTCCAATTTTGAATTTCGTCAAATTGTCAGCCAACCGCTGACAGCTATTGGCAAACTAAATGAATTTGATTTTACCATTAAGGTTATCGGCGGCGGGATCCGCGGCCAAGCCGAAGCCGTCCGCCACGGTATTGCCCGCACCTTAGTTATTTTTAATAAAGATTTTCGCCGAGTTTTAAAAAAACAAGGTTACCTCCGGCGCGATCCACGGCGCAAAGAAAGAAAAAAACCGGGCTTGAAAAAGGCAAGGCGCGCCCCGCAATTCAGCAAACGTTAATTTGTTATCCTGCGTTAAAATGTCATCTTGAATTTATTTCAGGATCTCAAACCCCGCCCTTGGCGGGGTTTTTGTTTTTTTATTTTTTTATTTGACAAATTTTAAAAAAAATGTTAAATCAAAAACAGTTGGAGGGATTGCCCTTTTAACATGTTGAATAATCAATGAGGAAAAATCAGGAGGAATAGTGATGAATAAGAAAAAATTGACTTTCTCTCTTCTGTTGGCAAGTTTACTGATAGCTGCCTTTACTGGTTGTCCAATTCCCAGCGAATCTGGTCAACCGGAAATAATACTTACCCATGTGCCATTTTATGGCAGTTTCATTGATGAATACCTTGCTGGTATTGTTAGGGGAGTCAATCCCTTAGAATACCGAGTGGCTGTTTATTTGAGAATTGGCCCGGGTGCCGGTTGGTACAACAAACCAACATGGGCTAACCCCTTAACACCGATTGGTCCGTTTAGTAACTGGGTTTGCGATGTCGTTACCGGCGGCAATGACGATTGGGCAAGGGCTTATGCCACCTTTCTTTTACCGAATGGAGTCAAGCCCCCTTATTGCGACAACTGTTACAATTTGCCAGAAATTCCCCAAGCCGTTGCTTTAGCTCAAGTCAGCCGGGGTGATGGTTATGTCAACTGGCCGCCGGAAATTTCACCATCCATTCCGGAAATTATCGGCGGCATTGAAAACCAAATCACCATTGACTTGTCGGAATACAAAGAAGACGATTTAGCTTCTGGACCGGAAGTTTATTGGCAGGTTAATTATGAATACTATGATGAATTGATTTCGTTAGTCGAAATCAATGGCGACTTACTGACCATCTTCTTTACTGGTCTCTCTCAAGGCTCAACAACAATCACGATTTTTTTGGTAGATTCAGACCTCCTCTTTGATAGTCAGGAAGTCAAAATTTCCCACCCTCAATCCTAAACAAAAGCGGGAAAGCAACCATCGGTTTAAAAGGTGTTTTAAGTCTGCTAATCCTAATGGCTTTAGCAGACTTTTTAATTTTATTATCCCTTGATAACGAAGCCAAAGGGGAGTAAACTAAAGATAGAGTTAAGACCTTTGAAAATTTGGCGTTGAGACCTTTAAAATAAGGTGAGAGATAAAACCAGAAAAAGGAGAAGAAAGATGAAAAAAACTAAATTGATTATTTTATCAGCGACGCTTTTAGCAATTCTGGTTGGTTGTCCGTTTGCGTTAATCTTACCTTTTGGACCACGTCTGGATGCCGTTTATTCACCTTATGGCGAAGTTTCCTGTGACACCGCTGCTTTCTCGCCTAATGGTAAATATTTCGCAATGGAACCTTGTGATGAACCAACCATTAATTTAGCCACCTATGAAATTGCCAACGGCGAGGAGATTCAAAAATGGGATTTGTTTTATAACACTCTAAAGGGCATTGCCTGGTCACCAGATTCCAAAAAAATCGCCGTCATGTATCACTGGGATTATTCAACTACCGCTGTTTATATTTTAGAATTAGGTAGAGAAGGAATAGTCGCCCAAGGCTGGACCGATGATAATTTCTACCATTATATGGTTTTTTCCGCTGACAATCAGACTATTTTACTATCAAATGATCAACTATTTGTCACGGCGGAAATTGTGCCCGAGGAAACAAAAAATGAAAAGAACGAGGAGGAAAACGATAATGAAATATATTAAAAGTACTTCCAAAAACTTACCGGCCAAAGCTGGTATTGACGACCTTTTACTTGGCTTTGAAGTTTTCACTTTTTTAAAAGGCTTCCTTGGCTTATCGGTTGATCTATTTCAACAGAATTTTGGACGAATTTACAGTAAAATTTACGATGGCGGCAGTTAATCAACCTCTTCGCTTTTGCTCTTTTGAGATTCCTTAACTAAAAATTCTAACCTTCTGAAAACCTTTTTAGTTTTCAGAAGGTTTTTATTTTCCCGTTCCGCCAAATACCCTTACCCACTTAAAACCTTGTTATATTTAAATTGCACTCTGGAGGAAAATATAAGTTACCAAAAAAAATGTTTTAGGTACACACTTTTGGCGGTTTTAGTTTGTTAATATCTTCAGCATTTCGTTTGGCGTTTTGCCGTTTAGTCCGCAGTGCTCTAAATCATTGATAAGCAAGTTGGTTATTATCTAGCTCTGACCGTTGATAACCGGATCCATTTGGCTTACAATCCAAACAATGGCGATTTAAGTTATGCTCGAAAAGTCGAGGATTAATGGTGGGTTAAAAAAATTGGTATGTGGAACGTCAGACCCCGCCTTAGTTGGGTATACTAGGGATAATGGAACAAGAGTAGAATATAATTGGCTAATAATTAACTCTCTTGTTCTATGATCGCTTTACTCAATCAAATCCCCTCGGAAGCTAAAATCAAAAAGCTTTTAAGGAAAATTATCCTTGGCGTCAATATCTTTTGTCCGGCACTTGGCTTAATAACCTGAAATTGTCTTTAAGAACCTTTTGGGCACTCTTGTGGTGTTGGACCCAGAAAATACCAGTTTTACAAACCAATCAACTATGCCATGTCAGCGAGAAGACAGTTTACTATTGGTTTAGGCAGTTTTGTTTACATTTGCCTGATTTAGAGCCAATTTTACAGGGTAAGGTCCAAATGGATGAAGCCTACTTTAGAAGTTTGTCTCTGATTATGGCTAAACAGGTTGGCTCTAAAAAATTGGCTCATCAGATGATATTTAAAAAC
>Ga0155368_135_pt2 | contig 42056 bp, 47 predicted proteins | sample RifCSPhighO2_02_FD_106336 | JGI IMG/M metagenome (GOLD analysis project Ga0155368, IMG submission 106336) | Candidatus Buchananbacteria bacterium RIFCSPHIGHO2_02_FULL_39_17 | reverse complement strand
GAGCGTTGCTTGGTTTTGACTAGGATAGGTTTGCTTAACTATAGGGTGTGTGTCTTAATCGGGCAATATCTTTTTGCTCTTTCTCGGCTGATTCTAAATAATTAGTGAATCTTCATTTTAAGATTTTGCTGCAGACGTGAGTTAGCCGATAATTATCTTGTTTGGGTGGGACTATGCACGGTTTGCTAAAAAGCTAGTATTTGGGTGTCCCACCCACCTTCTTTAAAGTGATTAACAAAAACCCTCTCCGATTACGGAGAGGGTTAGGGTGAGGTCACGGAGTTTGGGCGCCTCACCCCACCCTCTCCCTTATGGGAGAGGGAAAACAGAGTTAATCTCTTCAAAGAGGGTACTACGTGACGGTTGTTTTTACTAGTTCATCTATGTGCCCTTGAAGTTCTTTTTCAATGAGGATACTAATATGTTCCTGTCTTTTTAGACTAGGCAAATCCTGTATCCTTAAAGATATTTCTGTGTAAGTGGACGAGACTATGGTGTGTTTGTTCTACTAGGAAGAGGTTGTCCCGCCCACTACTTTCTTTTTAATATTTAACGACAGGACTAGGAGAAGATTGTCTTTTTATAGACTATCGCAAAGTGTCCTGCCATTGCCTTGATTTTGGTGAGTGGGCCTAGCCGTTGAGTGTTCATAAACTAGAATTGGATTGACTCACTCACTAATCGTTTTTCCGCTGGGTCTAACTGCTGAATGTCTGGAACTATAATAGGGTTGACCCGGCCTTACTCCCCGTTAGAAAGCCGGGGCTTCTGATGGGGGTTTGCTCTTTTTGCCGCTGTTTTTGTAAAGTAGACTAGCGGTATGATGGCTTATCGTCTACAGGGATGGTGTCTATTTTATAAAAAACAGCGGCCTGAAATTTTGCGAGACTAAGTTTTACGTGTTTGTGGACTATGGGCACGATGTCTCGCTCTAAAATTTTGATGGGACTATGTTGAGTTTGTTACCCAGAACTATTAACCGGGTGTCCCATCTTCCCCTGAACCAATCGGTTTAGGGGATTTTTTTAATATCTCAAAAATCAAACCCGCCTGCCGCACCCGACTTCGCCTTTGACCGTTGAATATTAATTATATTGTCATTCTTAGAGTTTAATCTTGTTTTCTTGTAATATTTTTAGACACAGGCGAAGTCAAAGGCGGGCGGGCCATCGCCTTTCTTAAATATTTAATAATAAATTTCAGTCCGAATAAACCTAAATTGTTTCACTGAAATTTTTTGGGGCAGGCATTGGCGGGCAGGTCTCAAATCTCAAAAATTATTACCAGTGTCATTGCGAACGATCCCGAGCAGCGTCGAGGGGAAGTGAAGCAATCTCGAGATTGCGGAGCCTGTTCCAAGGTCGCTTCAGGGAACCGAGGAATCTCCTTCTCACAATGACCAGGAAAATCGGCTTTGACCAAAAACCATTTTTTTAGTAAAATAATATCATTATGGCAAAAGCAAATTATCAGGATGAATACCAGATTCGTCTGGAAAAATTAAAAAAAATCAGAGCCGCCAGGATTAATCCCTATCCCGAACGGTTTGAAAAAAAACATAATGTCAGTGAAATTTTGGGGTTTAAGCTTGGGGCAAAGGTCCAAACTGCGGGGCGGCTTTTGACGATTCGGGGGATGGGCAAAATTATTTTTTGCCATATTTTGGATATTACGGGTAGAATTCAGCTGGTTTTGAAAGAGGATGAGGTTGGTAAGGAAAATTTTAAAATTTTTAGTCAGATTTTTGACCCCGGTGACTTTATCGGCGTTGTCGGTGAAGTTTTCAAAACCCAAAAAGGCGAGCTATCAATTTTAATCAAAACTTATCAGTTTTTAGGTAAAGCATTTAGGCCAATGCCGGAAAAGTGGCATGGCCTAAAAGATATGGAATTAAAATACCGCCAGCGCTATTTGGATCTAATCGCTAATAATGAAACTTATCAGCGCTTTTTATTCCGCAGCGAGTTGATTAAAACTCTGCGGGAGTTTTATTGGCAAAACGGGTTTATTGAGATAGAAACACCGATTTTGGTCAATAATCCTTCGGGGGCTTTAGCTAAACCGTTTAAAACTCATTATGAGGCCCTGGATCTTGACGTTTATTTGCGCATTGCGCCGGAAACCTATTTAAAAGAAGCGATCATCGGCGGCTTTGAAAAAATTTTTGAGATTGGTCGGTGCTTTCGCAACGAAGGTATGGATCCGTCTCATTTGCAGGATTTTACTTTGGCGGAACATTATGTCGCTTATTGGAATTTTGAAGATAATATGAAATTTACCGAAGAACTTTTTGTTTATTTGTTAAAAAAACTTTTTGGCAAAACTAAATTAACGATTAAAGACCAAAGCGGAAAAGAACAAGAAATTGATTTTAAGCCGCCGTGGCCAAAAGCCAGTTTTGTTGAACTAATAAAAAAAGAAAGCAGACTTGATCTTGATAAATTTGAAACCGCCGAAAAATTACGCGCGGCAATTATTGCCAAAAAAATTAAAATTGACGGCATAGAAAAATTGGGGCGAGGGAATTTGATTGACGCTTTGTATAAAACAGTTTGCCGCGATAAAATTACGCCGCCGACCTTTGTTTTATATCAGCCAGCTGACTTGTCGCCCTTGGCTCGGAAAAACGATCAAAATCCAGAAATTGTTGATCGGTTCCAGCTGGTGATTTCCGGCTGGGAAATCGTGAATGCCTATTCGGAATTAGTTGACCCGATTGACCAAAAAGAGCGGTTTGCGAAACAAGCCAAAGCCAAAGCCACCGGGGACGCGGAAGCTCACGGCAAAGATGATGAATTTGTTTTGGCTTTAGAGCACGGCGCGCCGCCGATTTCGGGGTGGGGGATGGGCTTAGATCGCTTGGTTACACTCTTAACTAAGCAGAATAATTTGCGCGACGTGGTATTGTTTCCCTTGTTAAGACCGGAAAAATAACAAATCGCTAATACCAAAATTTCTTAATTCTTAATTCTTTCCTATACTTACTCTTGGTCAAATTTTTTTTCGACTTTTCACCATTGCTATTCTTGCCGGTTTAATTGGTTTGGAACGTGAATTTAAACATAAGCCGGCGGGATTACGGACTAATATTTTAGTTGGTTTAGGTTCAACTTTAGTGATGATTGTTTCCCAGCAGTTTGACGCCGATCCCAGCCGGATTGCTGCGGGAGTAATTACCGGCATTGGTTTTTTATGTGCGGGTTTAGTTTTGAAAGTCGGCGATGAGGTTTTAGGTATAACGACCGCGGCGACCATCTGGATTGTTTCCGCCATTGGTTTAGCCGTTGGCAGCGGTTATTATTCCGCGGCGATTTTAACGACACTGCTAGCGTTACTTGTTCTTTATCTTTTCGGCAGCGATCATCTACGTAAAGTAATACATTTATCAAGTAAATAATCATCCATGATTAAAGTGATGGTTTTTGGGACTTTTGATGTTTTACATCCCGGCCATTTGGATTTTTTCAAACAGGCAAAAAAATTTGGCGATTATTTAATTATTGTTGTCGCCCGCGATAAAACCGTAAAAAAAATAAAAGGCAAACTGCCGACCTTGGATGAGAAACAGCGTTTGGCGGTAATTAGAAAGCAGGGGATAGCCGATAAAGTGATTTTAGGCCATTTGAAGGATCCTTACTTTTTCGTAAAAAAAGAAAAACCAGATGTAATTTGCCTTGGCTATGATCAAATTAGTTTTACTGCTGGTTTAAGTAGAAAATTTTCTAAAATAAAAATTATTAGATTAAAATCATATAAGCCAGAGATTTATAAATCATCTAAATTAAAATAATTTTGAATTTTGAAACTCGAATTTTGATTCAATATTCTAATATTTGAATATTCAAAATTGATTCAAAATTAAAAATTCAAAATTCGAATTTAATAAAATATGTTAGATATCAATAAAATCCGTAGCGAAAAAGAGGCGGTTAAAAAGGCACTTTTAAAGCGAATAGCGGCCCAGGATTTGGATTTGGATGGCATTATTGCCCTTGATGATGAGCGCCGAAAATTGCTCCAAGAGGTTGAAATTTTCAAAGCTGAAAGAAACAAGTATTCAAAAACCAAGCCTAATGCCGAAATTATCGCGAAAATGAAAACGATCGGCGAAAAAATCAAGAAATTAAACGATAAAATCAGGGTAGTGGAAAACGATTTGAAAGAAAAACTTTCAGCTTTACCTAATCTCCCAAGCGAAGAGGTTAAACCCGGTGGCAAAGAAAATAATCAGATGTTAAAAATCTTTGGCAAAAAGCCAAATTTCAAATTTAAGCCGAAAGACCATATTGAGTTAGCTACTGCGCTTGACGTGATTGATTATCAGCGAGGCGCGAAAATTAGTGGTTCAGGCTTTTGGGTTTATCGGGGAAACGGCGCGATTTTAGAATGGGCCTTGCTAAATTATTTTATTGATTTTCATCGGAAAAATGATTATACTTTTTTACTACCGCCGTTTATGTTAACCGAACAATCAGCTTTTACTTCTGGGCATCTGCCAAAATTTAGAGATGATTTGTATTGGACCAAAGATGGCCTTTGTTTAAACGCCACTTCAGAAATGATGATTGGCAATTATCATCGCGATGAAATCTTAGACGAGTCTGATTTGCCGCTGAAATATTTTGCTTATTCCGCTTGTTTTCGGCGTGAAGCTGGCAGTTACCGTAAAGAAGAGCGGGGGATGGTGCGCGGCCATCAATTTAATAAAATTGAGATGTTTCATTTTTCTAAACCAGAACAATCTTGGCAATCTTTTGCTGAATTATTAAAAAATGCCGAAAAATTAGTCAGTGGTTTAGGTTTATATTTCCAAACCGTACAATTGGCGGCAGCTGATGCCTCAGTCGCGATGGCTAAAACGATTGATGTTGAAGTTTGGCTGCCGAGCATGGCCACTTATAAAGAAGTCAGCAGTGTTTCCAATGCCTTGGATTATCAGGCGCGGCGCGGCAATATTCGCTTTAAAAATAAAAAAACAGGCAAAAATGAATTTGTCCATACCCTAAATGCTTCTGGTTTAGCCACTTCAAGATTAGTGCCGGCCATTTTAGAACAATTCCAGCAAAAAGACGGCAGCGTGAAAATTCCAAAAGTTTTACAAAAATTTTGTGGCTTTAAAAAAATTGAGCCAAAAAAAATCGCCTGAAACTTGATTAAGTCCAGGCGCGAGACAGTGGCAGAATCACGGTTTAATTATGCCAGAGTCTTTTTTTCAGTTCATTAATGAGCCAGCAAGAGAGAAAAGTTGCACCAAACAGCAGGATACTGGTGAATGGTCCTTTAAGCTCCACACCTGCAAAGCCAGCTACAACTGAGAGCAAAAAACCGCTGTTATCACGTAATATTGTCATCATGGTTCTTCCTCCTTTTTGTTTTTTCAATAGTTTCTACCATGGAAAGATATCATCATACCATATCTATCAAATTTTGTCAACTTAAACCCAAAAAAATTAGTAAAATTAGCAAAAATTAATGTATAATTCTTGGGTGGAAATTTCTCAATCAGCAATTTTACACAATTTAAGTCAGTTTAAAAAATTAGTCGGCAAATCAGTTGGGATTATGCCAATTATCAAAAGCAATGCTTATGGCCACGGCATGATTCAAACCGCAAAAATTGTCAGTCCCAAGGTCAAATGGCTAGGCGTGGTCAGTTTTGGGTGAAGCTTTGGCTTTACGCGAAAAAAATTTTAGAAATCGAATTTTTGTTTTAAACTATGCGCAAAACCGTTATTTAAAAGAGGGGATTAAAAAAAATATTGATTTACCGGTTTACGATTTTAATTATGCTAAGCTGATTTCTAAAACTGCCATTAACTTAAAAAAAGATTGCTAAAATCCACGTTAAGATTGATACGGGCACAACTCGGATTGGAATTTTGCCTAAAGAGGCAGTCAATTTTATCCAACAAGTGAAGAAATTACCCAATTCAAAAATTGAAGGTGTTTACAGTCATTTTGCCTCAAGTGAAGAAGATCAAAATTATACCAATTGGCAATTAAATAATTTCAATTGGGTTTTAGAAAAATTGGAAAAATCAAACATTAAAATTCCTTTTAAACATTTTGCCTGTAGTGCGGCGGCGTTAGTTGAGTCAAAGGCACATTTTAATTTGATTAGATTGGGTTTGGGTCTTTACGGGCTTTGGCCGTCAAGGCAGACTAAAAAAATTGCTTTAAAAAATATCCTTGGTTAAGATTAAAGCCAGTTTTAAACTGGAAAACCAAAATTTTACAAGTTAAGATCGTGCCGGCCGGAACGAAAATCGGTTATGGCAACACTTTTACGGCTAAGCGATCAATGACAATCACGGTTTTGCCGGTTGGTTATTGGGAAGGTTATGATCGGCATTTGTCTAATAGGGGAATAGTGTTAATTAAAAACAAAAAATGTCCGGTTGTCGGCCGGATTTGCATGAATTTAATGATGGTTGATGTTTCAAACGTCAGATCAGTTAAGGCAGGCGAAAACGTGATTTTAATTGGTCAAGAGGGGAGAGAGGCAATTACTGCTGAAGATTTGGCTGAAAAAATTGGTACGATTAATTATGAAGTGGTGACCCGGATTAATCCGGTTTTATCAAGAGTGGTAGTCAAATGAATTATTATGTCTAAAAAAAGAAAAATAAGAGTTGGTGTGATCTTCGGTGGCCGTTCCGGTGAACATGAAGTTTCCATTGTTTCCGCCCAATCAGTGATGAAAGCTTTAGATCGCAAAAAATACGAAATTATACCAATTGGCATTACCAAACAAGGCCAATGGATTGCGGGCAGTGCCGCGATTAAATTTTTAAAATCCGGAATAAAAAAATTGCCGTTTAAATCAGTTTTGCCGCCTGATCCGACAGAAAAACATTTAGTCAAAGTTAAAGAAAAAGGTTTAACGCCAGTTTCAGAAAAAAAACCGGAGATAACTTCGGTTGATGTGATTTTCCCCATGATTCATGGCACTTACGGTGAAGACGGTAAATTGCAAGGACTTTTAGAAATGGCTGATTTGCCTTATGTCGGCACTAATGTTTTAGGTTCAGCGGTTGGGATGGATAAAATTATCCAAAAACAGCTATTTAAACAAGCCGGATTACCGGTGGTAAAATACGATTGGTTTTTAGTTTTGGCTTGGCGGCAAAATCGTAAAAAAATCATCAGCCGTTTAGAAAAAAATTTAAAATATCCGATGTTTACTAAACCGGCCAATTCCGGCTCCAGTATCGGCATTGGCAAATGTCATAATCAGCAAGAATTAATTTTAGGTATTAATGATGCCAGCCAATATGACCGCAAAATCATCGTGGAAGAGGGGAGAGGTGGGATAGCGGAAATTGAAGTCTCGGTTTTAGGCAATGATTCGCCCAAAGTTTCTGTTCCGGGCGAAATTATTTCTTCCAATAAATTCTATGATTACGACGCTAAATATGTTGATGGTAAATCTCAAGCTATTATTCCGGCCAAGTTGACAAAAAAAACAATTAGAAAAATTCAGGCCATGGCCATTAAGGCGTTTATTTGTCTTGATTTGTCCGGCATGGCTCGGGTTGATTTTTTTGTCACCAAAAAAGGTTATCAGATTTATTTAAATGAAATTAACACGATTCCTGGCTTTACTTCAATTTCAATGTATCCAAAGCTTTGGGCCGCTTCGGGCTTACCCTACGCCAAATTATTAGATGAACTAATTAAATTAGGTTTGGCAAAACAACAAGAAAAAAATCAATTAGCAACTTCTTATCAGCCGAAGAAAGACTGGTATAAATAAATCTCAAAAATCAAATTTCAAATCTCAAAGATATATTTTTATTACGATGCGGCGAGATTATCAAAAAAAATCTTACTTTAATCCTTATTTTCCTCAAAGAAGGAAAAAAAAAGCCAAAAAAAAATGGCTTTTAGTTTTAATATTAATGGTTTTATTTTTTTTAGGGGTTTTTTCTTTTAGTCGTTTGCCGGATTGGCAGATAAAGAATATTGAAGTTTTTGGCACTGAATTCATTAACCAAGATGATATCCAAAATTTAATTTTACATCAATTAGAAAAAAAACGTTTTTTTATTTTTAGCCAAAAAAATATTTTATTTTTTAGTAAGTGGCAAGCCATGGTGGTTTTAAATAAAAATTATCTTTTTGAAGATTTAGAAATTGATAAAAAATATTTTGACACTCTGCGTATTAAAATTAAAGAAAAAGTTTCAACTTTAATTTGGATCAGTGGCGAAAATAAGTATTATCTGGACTTAACCGGCAAAGTGATTAAAGCGGTAGAAAATAACGATTTAATTATTAAAAAGACGTCGGGTGAGACTCAAGTGATTCGGCCGGCCTTAACTTTAGGCCAATACCCAATTATTTATGATCAAAGTCAGGCACCGGTTAAGATTGGTCAAAATGCCATTAATCAAGATTTAGTTGAATATCTCGTTGCCTTGCATAAGGAGGCGGATTTAAGCCCTGATTTTGAGGTTTCTTATTATGAATTTCTAAAATCCGATTTTTCTGAGGTAAATTTGGTGACCCGGGACGGCTGGCAAGCCAAGTTTTTGACTAATGATAACCCCAAAAATCAGATTCATTTGTTAACTAGAATTTTGTTGGAAAAGGTTAAAGATCCCAAAAAGCTTCAATATATTGATTTACGACTCGGAGAAAAGGTTTTTTTGAAGTAGTGTTAGCTATTTTATAGGGGGTTATATTTAAATAAATTTTTATCTAAATATGTCGTATAGCTGTATTTAGCGACACAATTTTGTGTTCGCTAAATACAGCTATACGACTTTTATTTTATGTTTAAAATAAATATTGTTAAAGAGTCGTATAACATATATTGTGCGACTCAATATCATTTAATTATTTCACTTCTCTCTTCTTATCAAGTATATTTTTTATATTTAAAATATAAAGTTCCTCAAAGCCTAATTTTTTGATAACTAATATTTGTCCTCCCCTGCCCGATGACCTTTTCTGTTATTAGTTAAGGATATAAAAAGTTCTGGTACTCCCAGGCCTTTTTTCTTAGCTAATGATTTTGATTAATTAGATTTCGCGCCAATAGATATATCTTAGATAAATTAGAACTAAATAAATAATAATTGCCTGAAAAATAGTAATTAAAGTTGGTTTTTGGTCAAAAATAATCGGCAGCAGTAAAATAATTAAAGGGGTTAAATATAAAGCCAAATCGTGCTTAAAGGCTAAAAACCAATTTAATTCAACGGTTTTTGACAATTGATTATTTTGTCTAAGTCTTTTAATAATTTTTTGGTCGCGTCTGGCAATTAATGTGCCCGCGAAAGCGAAAATGAAAATTGGCGAAAAAATCACCATCAGTTGGCCAAAAGTTTTTAGTTGATCATAAAAATAGACATAAATAACCACGGTTATGGTAATCAAAAGGCAAACAAAAAGGGTTAAGAAAGTTTCAGTTTGTTTCATGTTGGTTAGGATGCAGGCAGGTATTCTAAAGGGTTAATGGGAATGCCGTTAAGCCTGACTTCAAAATGAAGATGTGGGCCAGTGGTTAAGGGTCCAGAGCCGGGTGTGCCGGGCAGGCCACCGGTCAAGCCAATCGTTTGGCCTTTGCTGACAAATTCATCTTCTTTGACTAAGACTTTTGAGATATGGCCGTAAACCGTGGAAAAACCTTCATTATGAATTAACATGATATAACCATAACTTTTATCACCCTTAAATTTAACCCGGGCGACATAGCCGGATTCCGGGGCTTTAATTGGCGTGCCCTGGCTGGCTCGGATATCAATGGCGGGGTGCTCAAAAATATAACGGAAAGGATAATCCGGGTCGTGAAAATAGGCACTGATCCCCCGCCCCGGGTTAACTGGCCAAGAGAATTTAGCCGGACCAAAACTTTGAAAGCGCTCTTCTTCTTTTAGCTGTTCTAGTTTTTTCCTGACTTCTTTTTCTAAAGTGACAATGTCGGAATTAATTTGTTGCTGCTCGAGCTGAAGCTGATAGGCTTTAGATTGGTACTGGCGTTCAGTTAATTTAGTTTGGACTAATAAAAATTCTTGAGCGGAACTTTTCTCTTGGAGTTCAGCTTTTTTTTGCTGCAATTCATCTTTAAGTTTTTCTTCCAATTTGGCCTTTTCTTCCCAGCTTTGTTTTTGCAGCTGTAAATTTTGCTGGTCAGTTTTTAATTTATCCAAGGCAACTTTTAAATTAGTATGAATTTGTTGGGTGTAGCGGACTTGATTAAAAAAATCAGAAAATGTTTCATTGGTCAGCAATATTTCTAAATAGCTCACTTGATCTTGCTCATAAATTAGTCTTAAATATTCGGCGATTTTTTCTTTATGGGCGTCAATTTTTTTCTCTAGATCCTTAATTTGCAGGTTTAAATTCTGGATTTCTAAATTTGTCTGTTCAATTCTTTTTTGAGTCGCTTCAATATCAAGATTAATTTTGGCGATTTGGTTATCAATAATGGCGATTTGGTTTTTTAAATTTTTGGTTTCACCTTGTTTCTCTTTGATTTTTTCAGTGTAGCTGTCAATTTGTTTTTGCAGGGCGTCAATTTCTTTTTTGCGCTCGTCAATTTTTTGGCTGATTTCTTTGATATCATTTTGTTGGGCTGATGCTTTTAACGGTAAAATAATAAAAAAATTAGCCGCCACCAAGCTAATTATCAGCCAGGATAAACTAAGGATTATCCCCTTTTTTAACTTTTGATTTTTGTTTTTTAGCATTAATTATATTATAGCAGGTTTTTGATTATTTTTCAAGAAGAGCAATGGCATATTTGATCCGTTCAAGAGTTTTTTTCTTGCCTAAAATTGCGGCCACCTCAAAATTACCCGGGCTGGCTTGGCGGCCAGTTAGGGCGACGCGCATCGGCCAGAGCATCTCCCCTATTGATAGTTTTTGATCATTAATGAAATTTGTTATTTTATTTTCTAATTTTTTTTGCTGCCAATCGTTTTCTGCAATTAAATTTAATTCAGCCAATAAAATTTTTAAATTTTTCGCCGCTTGTTCAGATGACATTTGTTTCCAGAGAAGTAGTTTTTTGTCGTAAGTCGGTTCTTGAAAGAAAAATTCAGTGGCCATCACGATTTCCTCTAATTTTTTAATTCGTTGTTGTTCAGTGGCAACGACTGGCTCAAGCGTCTTTAGTCCTTTTTTAATGCCGGCGGCTTTAAAAAATGGTTGAGACAATTTGGCTAATTCTTTTAATGACAGATGACGGAGATAATAACCGTTTAGCCAATCTAATTTTTGGAGATCAAACACGGCGCCGGCTTTATTAATTTTTTCCAGGCTAAAAATTTTAATCATTTCTTTTAAACTAAATATTTCCTGGTTGGTTCCGGGATTCCAACCTAAAAGTAAAATAAAATTAAGCAAAGTCTCGGGCAAATAGCCTTTTTTCAGATATTCTTCAACACTGATATCACCTTGACGTTTAGAGAGTTTTGATCGATCTGGATTTAAAAGCAGGGGTAAATGCGCAAATTCCGGCTTTTCCCAGCCCAAAGCCTCATAAAGCAAAATATGCTTGGGTGTTGAGGGCAGCCACTCTTCTCCCCTAATAACGTGGGTAATTCTCATTTCGTGGTCATCAGTGACGGAAGCTAAGTGATAAGTGGGAAAGCCGTCTGATTTAATCAAAATTTGATCGTCTAAAATTTTATTGTCAAAACTGACTTTGCCCCGAATCAGGTCGTTAAATTCAGTAATGCCAGTTTGCGGTATTTTAAAGCGAATAACATAAGGCAAGTCACTTTTTAATTTTTTTTCAATTTCCGTTTTTTCTAAGTTGCGGCACAAACCATCGTAGCGAGGCGGCAAATTTTGAGCAATTTGATTTTTTCTTAATTCAGCCAATCGTTCTTCGGGGCAAAAACAATAGTAAGCTTTTTTTTGGGTAATCAGTTGTTTGCCAAATTTTTGGTAAATTTTTAATCGTTTTGATTGGATAATGATTTTTTTATTATCCCATTTTAAGCCAAATGATTTAAGGATTTTTTTTAAGTCATTCATCGCGCCCGGAACTGCTCTTTTTTGATCCGTGTCTTCAATTCTGAATAAAAATCGGCCTTGATTTTTTTGGGCAAATAAAAAATTATAAAGAGCGGTCCTTAAGCCGCCGACATGCAAAAAACCAGTCGGGCTGGGGGCAAAACGGGTAACCACTTGTTTAGGCATAGAAAATTTAGTCAATATTTTTTGGAAAAATTTTTGATTTTATTATTAAAAAAGGAAAAATTACGACGGCGTTTATAACTCTTTTTAAACGACCTGGTTGATTAATCAGGCGATAAAGCCATTCCAAGCCTAAGGTTCTAATTATTTCTGGAGCGCGGTTGACTTCGCCGGCTAAATAATCAAAGGCGCCGCCGACGCCGATGGCGACTTTTACCGACGGCAATTTATCCAAGTGGTAAAAAATCCATTTTTCCTGTTTAACCTGACCAAGGGCAACAAAAATTATTTTTGGTTTAGTTTTGGAAATTTCATAGATTAAGCGAGATTCAATTTGTTTTGGATCAGCAATTAATCCCCCGCTCTGGGCGCCGGCGATAATAAGATGAGGAAAATATTTTTTTAAAACGGCAACGGTTTTTTCGGCTACACCTTCCGCCGCGCCTAAAAAATAGATTGAACAATTTTTTTGTTCAGCCAAATGACAAATTGCCCAGAGTAAATCAACGCCAGTGGTCCGCCATAAAATTTTTCCTAAAAATTTTGCGGCATAAATTAAACCAATCCCGTCAGCGCAAACAATATCCGCGTAATTTAAAATTTCTTTAAAATTTTTGTCTTTTTCGGCGGCGACTAAAAATTCCGGATTCGGGGTGACAATAAAATGCTGGTTTTTTGATTCTAAAAATTGGCTGACTTTTTCTAAAATTTCTTGTAGGGATAAATTATCAATTTTAACGCCAAGAATTTCAACTTTCGTCATATTAAATTAATTTTTTTGGCCGCGGCAAAGGTTGGCTGAATTTAAAGCGAGCAATTTTTTGCGGATTGTCAGCCCTAAAAGTGCTTTTACTCCGGAAGCGAGTGACTTTGGTTTTATTGTATTTTCTGCCGGAATGGTCTCTCATATTTTAAATAATTTTTAATTTCTAATTTCAAACACTATTTATAATTAATTGGAAATTTAATTCATTGAAAATTGGTAATTGATAATTGAAAATTTATTTTAATGTGTAGCTGGCTAAAACTTTATATTCCGCGCCAAAGGGGCTTAATTGGCTTTCCATTAGTTCAAGGCTATTAACCGGTATTTCCAATTTCGGTATGATTAAATTTTGAGTTTTAAATTGGCAATGGCCGAAAATTCTGGCTAAAGTTAAATGAGGTTGCCAAAGCCGATGATCAAGAATAATTCCGATTTTTTTTAAATTTTCCCCTAAATTTTTCTGGAGCTTAATTAGATTCTCCCCTGCCCTCTCTGGGCAACTTAAAAAAATCACTCGCGGCTGGTTTAAATTCGGAAAAGCATCAATTTTTTTGGTGATTAAAACCGTTTCTTGGAAATCTTTAGCCAGACTCTTCAAAACATTTTTGACCTGATTAATTTGGTCTTCATTTAAATAACCTAGAAAGTGTAAAGTTAAATGAATATTTTTCGCTTTAACATAACGGATGGACTGGCTTGAGTTGATTTTTTTTGTTCGCGAAATTAATTTGTTTAGTTCTTCTTTGATTGCTAGCGGTAAATTAATCGCAATAAAAACCCGTTTTTTCATAATAATATTTTAGCAAACTTTTTCATTAATTGCTAATTTTTGTAAAAAAAGAGAGGGGTTTGATTAAACATATACCCCTCATTGATCATCATCTACCTTTAGATAGAGCTTAACAATACCTTTTTTTTCAAAAGATAATAATAAAGGCCCAACAGACGATAGCGATAATCAGCGGTAAGCCAAAAGCAAAATGGCGGCCAGCGATATCCTTTTGATGTTCAGTCATTAGATGACCATATTTCGCCCCCCATTTGGCCGTCCGGTACATTCGATGTAGAGTGATAATTGTGGCTAAGGTGCCAAAAATCCAGGCCAATACTGTCAAGAAAACCATTAATTTTTCCATTTTCCTACCCTCCGTTTTTCGAGATTTACTATTCTAGTCTTATCACGGTGCTTTTTAAAAGTCAATTCATTATTTGAGTCTATCTATGGTATAATATTATTATAATTGAGGGTTGTAAATTGTTTCATGAGAAAAATATTTAAATTCGTTGCTACAAGTTATCTGCTATTTGCCATTAGCTACTTGCCAGTAAGCGCGGCTAATTATTTTTTTAATCCGCACTTTATTCTTACAAACGAGGAATTAACTGATTATCATTCACTCTCTCTAAGTGAAATTCAGTATTTTTTGGAAAATAAAAATAGTGTTTTAGCTAAATTAATTTTGCCTGACTATCAAGGAGTTAATAAAAAAGCGGCGGAAATTATTTGGCAAGCGGCTCAAGAAAGTCAGATTAATCCCCGCGTGCTTTTAGCCACCTTGCAGAAAGAGCAGAGTTTAATTACCGACCTTGATCCCAGCCAAAATCAGTTAGATAAAGCTATGGGCTATCGTTGTCCTGATGACGGGGTTTGTAGTCCCAAGACTTTGAGTTTTGGCAAGCAAGTTGATGGCGCGGCTTGGCAGTTTCGGCAATACTTAAATCAGCCTAATCTTTGGACTTATCAGGCGGGACAACAGTATGAGATTGATGGTTATCAGATTACACCGGTCAATCAGGCAACTGCTGGTTTTTATAATTACACGCCGCATTACTCGGGCAACAAAAGATTTTATCAGCTTTACCAAGAATATTTTGGCAGAAATTATCCGGACGGGTCTTTACTTAAAGCCAATGACAGCCCGGCGGTTTGGCTGATTGAATCGGGGACGCGCCGGCTGATTACTTCCTGGGGCATTCTGATTTCCCGATTTGACCCTAAAAAGATTTTAGTTGTCCCCCGCTTGGATTTGGAAAAATATGAAACCGCGCCAGAAATTAAATTTCATAATTATTCGCTTTTAAAAACGCCGGAAGGAAAGATTTATCTTTTAGTTGATACGACTTTGCGCTATATCACCTCGCCGGAAGTTTTTCAGCGTTTAGGATTTAATTCGGACGAGGTGCTTGAGGCATCCATCGCCGATTTATCCGGTTATACCTATGGCCAGGAAATTACGAGCGATAGTCTTTATCCAACCGGTGCGCTTTTGCAGAATAAATTAAGCGGTGGGGTTTATTATGTTGAAAGCGGCGTGAAACAGCCGATTTATTCTCGCGAGATAATGGCGGTTAATTTTAAAAATAAAATTTTAACCCAAGTCAGCGCTGAAGAACTGGGAAAATATCCTGACGGTGAGCCAGTTAAATTTAAAGACGGCGAATTAATTAAAGCCGATAATAACAATAAAGTTTACGTGATTTCTGACGGCAATCGGCGCTGGATTAAAACCGAAACGGCATTTGTCAAATTTGGTTATAAGTGGGATAATATAGTTATGACGAGCAAACAGGCAGTTGATGTTCATCTGCTAGGCGAAGACTTGGAATAAAATCAAATCTCAAATCTCAAAAATAATGAAGGTCGCCGCCTACCTATGTAGGCAAGCGGCGACCAACCAAAATTTTGATTTTTGATTTTTAACTTTTGAATTATTTATTATGCCTTTAGTTTTTGCGGCGATTACTCCTCATCCGCCGGTTTTAATCCCGGAGATTGGTAAGGATAATTTAGTCAAGTTGAAAAAAACCGAGGAAGCGTTTAAAAAATTAGAGCAGGAGCTTTATGCCGCCAAACCCGAAAGCCTGGTTTTAATTTCACCGCACGGCAAAGTCTCGCCGGAGTATTTTAATATTAATTTAAATCCGGATTATGCGGCGAATTTTAAAGAATTCGGCGATTTTAGTTTGGAGCTGAAATTCCGCAGTGATTTTATGACCATTCAGGAAATTCGGGCATCAGATGAGAGCAATCAGGCAGCGCCGATGGTTATGATCAGTGAGCCGGAAATTGATCATGGTTTTGCCGTACCACTTTATTTTCTGACCAAACATTTAAAAAATTTGCCGATTGTACCTATTACCTATTCCGGCCTTAATTATCAAAAACATTTTGAATTCGGCCAGTTCCTTTATCGTCAATTAGCCAAACTCAATAAACGGATTGCGGTCATTGCTTCTGGAGATTTAGCTCACACTTTAACCAAAGATGCGCCAGCCGGTTATTCAGCCCAAGGCAAAGAATTTGATAAAAAAGTTGTGGATTTAATTAAAGCTAAAAACTTTAATGGCTTGTTAGTGCTTGATTCAGGATTAATTAAAGAAGCCGCAGAATGCGGCTTGCGTTCAATTATTATTTTGGCCGGTATGACTGAATCTTTAAATATCAAACCGGAAGTTTTATCTTATGAAGGGCCGTTTGGCGTTGGTTATTTGATTTGCAATTTTCGGTTAGTTTGATTATTTTAGTAAATCAGATAAACCAAGCTGGCAAATAAATCAAGAGCCAGTTTTTTTATTTACCAATTTAAAAAAATATCGCCATGGTTCACCAGTTTTTGCTAATTCTTTAGTTTCGTTTAAACATTTAACTATGTAATCTCGCGGATTTTGCTTGCAGACTTTAAAAACAGAATTTCGTTTTTTCGATGGAATATTTAACTGCTCAATAATCTGTAAAGCCAATTCCTGCCAAGGATAAGCTGGCGGTCTGGTGGTCGATTTTTGACTTAAAATATCTTTAAAATGCTGGGGGCCACGATTAATTTTTGTTGTCTGGGGTTTTAATGACATATTATCTATAAAGATAGAATTTTTTAATAAAAAAAGCAAATAAAAAAAGCCAACGGAGGTTGGCCAGAAAAAAAGAATGGAATAAATCAAAGATCACTGCCGTCATCGGCATCATCATTTTTACCCTTGTCATTATCCGGGCAAGGTTTTGTCGTTTAAAAGATGAGCCAGTAGGGCTAATAATGGTAAACCGCCCAAGATTTTCAAAAACTTTTTAGTTTTTGATGATCTTTTTTCAAAAAAATACCGATAAAGACCGACATTAATCACAAGGTAAAAGGCAAAAATGAGAAGAAAGATAAGTGTGGAAAAGATCGTTGTTGACATTTTTTCTCCTTTCCTCAAAAGTTATAAAGATCAAAAATTGCCGCGAATGAGGCATAAATGATCTTAGCTGATTATTTTAAAAAAGTCAATTAAGTTATAATTTTTCACAGGATTGGAGAATTTAAGCGGGTTGACAGAAAAAATTTAGAGCGTTATAATAAATTTTTCCAGTAATTTTCCCCAAAAAAATTGGGGATTTTCGTTTCATCATTAAAATAAAAACCAATGGTCAACAAAAAAGATTTGGTCATCGATCAACTAAAACATTATCTCACCCTGCAGCTTGAAGCTTATCTCAAAAAAGATCAATTAGCTTATAGTCAGCTAGAAAAAAAGATTTTGGAGATAGAGAAGGAATTATGATAATTTATAATGATTAAGGTATAATGTATAATATTATTAGTTTTGACAATTAATTATTACTATGATCAAGACATTACCATTACCATTGGAAATTTATCCCTCTCAAATTTTAAGGGAAAAAGCTCGAGAACTTAAGCAAAAGGAACTGCAAAATCAGGAAATTAAGCAGTTAATTTTAAATATGGCAAAAACCATGAGAGAAAACGCAGGGGTTGGTTTGGCTGCGCCGCAAATTGGAGTTTCTAAAAGGATTGCTCTAATTGAAATATTATCTGATAATCCGCGTTATCCCAATCAGCGGGAAGTGTCATTAGTAGTTTTGATTAATCCAAAAATTACTCGGCGTTCTTTTCATAAAGAATTGGGCGAAGAAGGTTGTTTGAGTATCCCTGAAGTTTTTGGCTTGGTAAAAAGATCGTTAAAAATTAAAGTTAAAGCTTTAGATCAGGAAGGTAAAAAAATTAAATTTAAAGCTACCGGATTTTTTGCCCGGGTGATTCAGCATGAAGTTGATCATTTAAATGGGGTTTTATTTATTGACAAAACGAAAGAGATTACGAAAGGAAAGGAGATATTAGAAAGTATGACTAACAATTTTTAAATTCCAATTTTTAATTTTGATTCAATTTCGAATATTAAAATATTGAATCGAAATTCGAATTTAAAAATTCAAAATTATTTATGGTTTTTTTTCAATCTAAAATCGTCTTTTTTGGCACGCCGGAATTCGCAGGCATAGTTTTAGAAAGCTTAATCAAAAATGGATTTAAGCCTAATTTAATTATTACCCAGCCGGATCAGCCTCTTGGCCGGAAACAAAAGCTTACTTCCCCGCCGGTTAAAGAACTAGCCTTGTCCAATGGTTTAAAAATCGCTCAGCCAAAAAATAAAATTGAATTAAAAAAAATTTTTGAAAAAGATAAAGTTGATCTAGCGATTTTAGTCGCTTACGGCATGATTATTCCGGCTGAAATTTTAAAAAAGCCAGTTTATGGCTTTTTAAATTTGCATCCGTCGCTTCTGCCAAAATATCGTGGCGCTTCGCCGATCCAAGGTGCGATTTTAAACGGCGAGGAAAAAACCGGAGTGAGTATTATTAAAATGACGGAGGTGGTTGATGCCGGACCGATTTTGAACCAGGAGGTAGTCGCGGTTGATAAAAACGATAATAACGAAACTCTTAGCCGGAAATTAGCTGAAGTGGGGTCAAAAATTTTAATTGAGACAATCCCCCTTTATCTTGAAGGCAAAATTAAGTTCATCAATCAAAATGAATCTTTAGCCAGTTTTACTCAAATCATTAAGCGTCAAGATGGGCAGGTTGACTGGCAAAAATCAGCTGATTTTTTAGACCGCCAAAAACGAGCCTTTTCCTCTTGGCCAGGGATTTTTACGCATTTAGGTCAAAAGCGCCTGAAAATCGCAAATTTAAGCGTTTCAGAGGGTGATTTTAAGGCTAATCTGAAGTCGGGTGAGGTGTTTTTAGGACCAAATAGCGGTTTGGCGGTTAAGTGTGGTCAAGGCGCGGTTGAACTTAAAACCGTCCAGTTAGAGGGTAAAAAAAAAATGACCGGCAAAGATTTTTTGCGCGGCCAAAAAGATTTAGTCGGCAAGATATTAAAATATTTTTAATTTTAAAAATTCAAAATTCTAATTTATGTTCATTAAAGATTGCTGTCACTAGTATAATATAGCCAATTCCAAGCGGATGGTTTAAATAAGGTGAAAAAATGTTAGTGATGACTAGAGCGATTAAGCCAATTAGTAATCCCACATTAATAATTTTGAATTTTGAATTGCTATTTTGACTTTTGACTTTTGACTTTTGAATTCCTAAGTAAAAAAGATAACTAATTAAGGTAAGATAAGCAACTAAACCAAATAAACCCAATTTTAACCAGATATCTAAATATCCCCATTCAAAGGCATAGGTCGTGTAAATTCCGTCCGGATGAGTTTGGAGAACTCTGGGATCGCGGCTTTCATAAGTCAAAGTTTTGCCAAAGCCCCAGCCAAAGATTAATTTTTGAAAAATCGCTTGGCTTAAAGGTTTTAACTGGTTTAAGCGGCTGATACCGGCGGCTTCTTGGGGTAAATTTTTGAAACGTTGGGCGACTAAATTGCCGGCATAATTACCGGTAATAAACTCAATTAAGTAAAACTGACTGATTAAGACAACAGCGATCGCCGTAATTAACAAAGCGATTTTTTTTAATTTAATTTTTAACCGCCAAGTTCCAAGAATAATTAAAAAAATTAAAGCCGCTGCCGCTCCAACCCAATAACTCCGGGACTGGCTGATAAAAATCACCAAACTGGTCAAATAAAGATAAAGAATCGGAGGCAAGATTTTTTTCCAGTCTTTAATTTTTAACTGATTAATTAAAAAAGTTAAAACAATAAAAAATCCAATTAAAACATAGAGTTGAGATTGGAAAAAAATTCGAAAAAGCGTACCGGAAATATAGGTTACCTCCCCGACCCCGCTGGCGCGAATCCAATGATAAAACCAGCCACCAATGCCGGCAAAATTTTGGGCAAACAAAAATAAAACGGCAATTGTTTTTAGGGATAAATAAGTTGTGGCACCAGTCAAAATTTGTAAAATATTTTCTATTTTTTGCTTTTCTTTAAGGGTAGTCAAAAACACCGGCAACAACGCAAAATAAAACCAAGCATTGGTATCGAAGAAAACATTTGCCGGATTGTTATTTAGTAAGCCATTGATTATACCAATTAATATGGTAATAAATAGTAGAAAATATATTAAGCTTTTAGCTTCTAACTTATAGCTTTTAGTTTTGATTTTTGAGGTGTAATTTTGAGATTTGAGATTTGAGATTTGAGATTTTACAACCCAAGCCATTAAAATCATTAAAAATAACCCTATTCTAATTGAAATTGTTAAACCATTAATATCAATGGCAAAAAGGTGGCCATGTCCGCCAATGAATAATTCCGTTAATACAATATAAATTCCGTAATCCAGCTTGATTAAAGCTAAAATTAAAGTGATACCTAAAATAATAAAAAAAGCCGCTTGATTAAGCGGCGGCAGTAAATAGACAGTCAAAGATAAAAGTTCGGCCAAGATAATCAAGAGAAATATCCACTGGAAAGTTTTACCGAAGAAATTAAATTCCATATTTTATCCTCAATAATTATTTTAGCTTAAGTTGAAGCAAAAAACAAACAAAAAATAGCCCCCGCTTCATATTAACGATACTTAGATGAAAAGATATGAAGTGGGGGCCTTCGGGGGGGGGTATAAACCCAAATATATTTTAAAAGGTGCGAAATCCCTCCTTTCCAAATCAGATTGTTGGATCACCTCCTTTCCGTACTTGCTCGTCCGGAGTGGCATCGACCAGCTTTTACCAGACGAACGCTAATGTCATTTGACATTATGGGTGATCCCTCCTTTCGTTGGTAGAGGGTTTAAGCAAGAGCCTGGGCTCCAGAAAGAAATACCGGATTGTAAATCTCGACTCCCGCGGCGTATCCTTCTTGAAAATCAAGCCTATTGTTCGGCGGCAGGCAAATTGCCATTAATCGTCCGTTCAAATCAAATAAAAGTCCTTCTGGTTCGCCATTGCCTCCCTTCTGCAGATTTAAGGCGTTGGCCACTGCCGAAATGTCAACGGGTTTAGAAAAAAAGATCGTTTCCTGCATTTTCGCCATATCTCCTTCCTCCTCATTTCACATGATTCGGCCCATCACTTATTTATTGAGATTATAGCAAGAAATTTGTTATTTGTCAAAAAAAGCCTCACTCATAGGTCTTAAGCGAAAGAGTTCGGGGTTCATCGCTTTAACCATTGAGTGAGGCCGTATCGATGTGCTTTAGACCCAATTGGCCACGATGATGCCCGTGGCCGGAATGGTGGGCTCCGCGAAGGCCGTCATGGTGTTCATTTCGATTAATATTGTTGCCACCGCAAGGATGGTCAGCAACAAGAGTACCTTCTTCATACAGATTTCCTCCATGCATTACTGTTGTTGATTTGTTACGTCTCGGGAGCATTTCACTGGGCCTACGTCATCACCCTTGGTTTTAGTAAGGTGCCTCCTTTCCGCTTCCATAAGGAAAGCTTGCTTTTTTCTCCTTATTTATTGAATTTCAATATATTTAATACTTTATACTATCTTGGGAAAAAAGTCAAGAATTTTTAATATTATTAGCTAAAATAAGCTATTTTTTAGGCCTAATTTCTAAAGCCGTATTTTTTTAAATAATATAAGGCACTTTTAAAGAAAAGCCATTGTTTTTTCAAGGTAAATTGTTGTTTAAAGCTTTGGCCGCCATAATGGATAATTGAAGCGTTGGGCGTGTACCAGACCTGCCAGCCCGCTTTAATCACCCGCTGGCAGAAATCCACTTCTTCAAACCAGATAAAAAAATCCTCGTCTAAAAGTCCGATTTTTTCCGTAACTTTTTTGCTGATCAAAAAAAACGATCCCGCGACTTGGTCAACGCTTTGGGCTTGGCTGTAATTAAAGTCCTTGGCCAGATATCTATTGATTGCCGGCAAGCGCGGGAAAATTTTTACCAGTTTGGTTAAAATTAAAAAAATTGCTAAAAAAGTGGGAAAACGTCGTACCGATGGTTGAAGGCTGCCGTCTGGATTAAGATGTTTAATGCCGCAAGCGCCGATTAATTGATTTTTTTTCATAAAGTCAATGGCGGTTTTTAAGGCACTGCCGACAATTTCCGTATCTGGATTTAAAAGCAGTAGATAATCCCCTTTAGTTTGTTTAATCCCTTGGTTATTGGCCGCGGCAAAACCGAAATTTTTTTCGTTGCTAATCATCTTGATTTGCGGAAAATTAGTTTTTACCATTTCCATCGTGCCATCACGTGAAGCATTGTCAACTATAATCACTTCCAAGGTGAGATCGCCTTGATTGCGAAAAATTGATTCCAGGCATTTTTTCAGTAAATTTTTGACGTTCCAGGAAACGATAATAATAGACAGATCTGGCATAGATATATAAAATCTAATATCTAAAAATTTTAATGGCCCCTCACCCTACCCTCTCCCCAACATTATTTGGGGAGAGGGGTTGGCGGTGAGGGAAATAATTATTTCTTATTCCACTTAAGATAATTAAGGATTAATTGTTGTAAAACCGGATGAAAAAATTTTTTAATATTTGTTTTGTTAATTTTTACCCAGCGGTAAGAAATATGTTCAGGAGAAAGTTAATCTTACCCTTTGAATATTTTGCCTCAAATAAAATATAAAAAATCAGATCGTCATTAGTATAGTGGTATTGCGATAAAGAAACCGGATCCGGCCGCCGGGCAAATCATAATAGCCGACAAAATGAGGACTATTAGGCATTGATTTTAAAATTAAATATCGGCCTTGGTTGTTTTTTAATAAAGCTTTAAGGGAAATTTGGTATTTTCCCGGTTGATGTTTATATTTCATAAATTTTGATTTTTGACTTTTTCCGCCAAAGGCGGACCCGTCTCGGGCGGGGACTTTTGACTTAGAGATGGTGTTTTCGTTTAATAATTTTTTCCGCCTCGTAATACTCCCTCACCTTTTTACTGAAAGGAAAAAAGCGATAATAAAATTTGGGCAGCCAGCTTGACATCGTGCCGCCGGATTTGACAGTAAAAAGAACTTCCGGAATGTAAATCCCCTTTTTTCCTCTTTTTAGCATGGTCAGCCATAAATCCCAATCCTGAAAACGTTTAAGATTTTTATCAAAGCCGGGGAAATTTTTGGCGCGGATTAAAGAGGTGGTATGAATATACGGCATTTGTTTTAACCTTTTGGCGGAAAATGGCCAAAGCTTAAAAGTTTTAAAGCCGAATTTAAAGGCGCTGTAGGTATATGAAGTTTCTGGATTTTTTTGGAGTGTTTCTAACATTATTTGTAAGGTGTTTGGTTTGAGAAAAATATCAGCGTCGCAAAATATTAAATACTCACCGCGCGCCAATTTTGCCCCGACATTTCTAGCTTTAGCCGCGCCTTGATTTGGCTGATTAACTAAAGTGATTTTATCCTGATATTGAGATAAAATTTTTAAGCTGCTATCAGTTGAGCCGTCATTAATCACGATGACTTCAAAATTTTTATAGGTTTGGTTAAAAATACTTTGGAGGCAATACTCTAAAGTATTTTTTGCGTTATAAACAGGAATAATGATGCTAACTTGGGGCACAAAACTTTATAATTATGAATTAAGAATTAGGAATTATGAATTTAGTTATTTTTATTCTTAATTCTTGATTCGTGATTCATAATTCCTGCTATTTTAAAATTTCTTTAATTTTTTCAACTTGAGTTTGCCAATCAAAATCTTTAGTTACTCTTTCAAGACCTTGTAATCCTAGCCGTTCCGCTAAGGCCATATCAGTCAAAAGTTTAATTACGGCCTTAATAAGCTCATTAACATTATCGGGGTTAACTAAAAGACCAGTTTGACCGTCAATAATGGCTTCAGTCACTCCCCCGCTTTTGCCGCCAATGACCGGTTTCCCAAAAGAATTGGCTTCTAAATAAACCATGCCAAAACCTTCAACATCGCCATTCTGAAGCTGGCGCGCGGGCATGACAAAAACATTACCGAGATGATAAAAACAAGCCAGCTCTTTTTCACTGGCCACGCCGATAAATTTAACATAATCGCGAAGACTATTTTCATTAACCAAGTGCTCTAAATTTTTTCGGTTTGGGCCATCACCAACGATTAAATAAATTAAATTAGGCACGGATTTAATTATTTCCGGTAAAGCTTTAATCACTAAATCGTGGCCTTTGCGTTCAACTAAGCGACCAACGGTCAAGAGAATTTTTTTACCAATTAATTCATGCTCTTCCCGTAATTCTTGAGCTTTCCATTCGGAAAGCATTGCTGGCGTATTGTCCGGACAGGGATTAATCACTATAATTTTTTCCGCCTTAACGCCTAATTTAATGATTTCATCTTTAGTAAAGTGACTGTTGGCAATGATCGCTTTGGCGCGGCTAAGAATTTTTTTAAGGATAACGGTTTTTCGTAAATAATTTTGCGGCAATAAAATATCAAGGCCATGGGCAAAAATAATATAAGGAATTTTTCGGCGCTGGTAATAAATCAGGGCAAGGGTGCCAATCGGCAAAACTTGACCGGCAATCATAAGCTCAATGTGATGATTTTTTACCACTTGGCTAATGCCTCTAATCAGACTCACCCATCTGACCGTCGCCGCTAATTTCAAAATCCCGGCCAAGCCTCGCGGCCAGGATTGAGGAAACTGGTTTAAAAGTTTTTTTCTGATAATCGGGAAATGCTCGCAGTGATCAAAATCATCCGCTCCTTTGCCGTCTGGCGCTAAAACCACGATTTTATCCGGTGGCAGACGTTTGCAGACGTTATAGTAAAAAGACGCCACCCCGCCGAGATGAGGCGGAAAATCAAGGGTAACGAGTAAAGTTTTTTTAATCATATAGAATTATGAATCTGGAATTATGAATTAAGAATAATTTTTTCTAATTCGTAATTCTTAATTCTTGATTCGTGCCTTATTAATAATATCACCTAATTCATCTAAGCTAAATCCTTTAATAAAATATAAAGCAAGAAAATAAACCATAACGCCAAAACCAATTAAGATTACTAAATGGAAGTAAGGTAAAAGTAGAATTATGACTAGGGCCATAACCAAGCAAGCCAAAATAGTTTTTGCTAATATTTTAAAAAGATTCAGCCATTCCAATTTAATAGTTTTTGCTACCCAGAAAAAATCCAAGAATAATAAAACAACGTTAGTGATTAAAAAAGTAATACCCGCGCCAAAAAAAGAAAATTTTGGAATTAAAATAATATTTAAAATGACAGCTAGGGCCGTGATAATCCCTCGGTTAAGAGTCGTATTTTTTTGTCGGTCACAGGCGTTTAAAAGATACCCCGTAGGAAACGCCAGAAAAATAAAAGGAATAGCTAAACCCATGACGAAAAAAGTGGGAATCACGAGTTGATAGCTTGGCCAAAATAGATTAATAATTTGGGGTAAAGTGATGATTAAGCCAAAGGCAATCGGCAGGCTGACAATGGTTAAATAATTAAAAGCTTTATTAAAAGTTTTGGCTAATTGGGTTTTGTCTTTTAAGTGATAATAACTGAAAGCCGGAAAAATGACAGCGGCAAAAGCGGCGGGGATGACTTGCTGCAAAGCATAAACCACCTTGGCCGGTACGGCAAAAAAACCAACCGCCTCATCTGACGCCAAATAACTCAATAAAACCGAATCAGAAGCATTATAAATTTTAACAAAGATACCGGCCAAAGCAAAGGCCGGCACAATTTTTAAAAAGTGTTTGATGATGGCCTGGTCGTATCGTGGAGCCAAATTAAATTTTAATTTAAATTTTAAAAGAATTATCGCTAAGAAAAAATTAAATAAACTGGCAGCCAAGAGCGCTAAAATTAAATTTTTAACTTCACCGGTAGTTTTTAAAGCGATTAAGCCTAAAACAAAAATAATAATTTGGACCAGAATCGTCGCGATACTTTCATATTTTAAATTATGCTGGCTGCGGAAAATCACCCAAAAACTCAAAGAAAAAGAATCCAACAGCATGACCAGACTCGCCAAGTAGATTAAAAGCCGGACTTCCGCTGGTTTGCCGGTGACATTAATAAAAAACCAAGCCGCAATTAAGGTCAAAATCGCCAAAGGAATTTTTAGGCCTAAAACGTTTTTTAAATATTGGTTGGCTTGGACTTGGTTTTTAGCGGCTTCACGGGTTAAAATTGGCGAAAGCCCTAAATCAATAAAAATGGAAAACAGCGTGGTAAAAGAAAGGGCAAAAACATACTGGCCAAGTTGCCCGGGAAATAAACTATTGGAAATAAACCAGAAATAAATAAACGCCAGAATTTTCTGGACGGTTAAGGCGGCGGTATAATAAGTGGTATTTTTAGCTAAATTTGGTTGGGTCATACCCGGTAGTAGAACTTTGATATTTTAAATTATTTAATCAGATTATAAATTTTATTTTTTTCTTCGTGATTTATCCTAATTGTATTTAATTTATTGCCGACGGTAATCAATCAAAGTTTCACTACCGGGCAATGGTTTAATTATAGCCAATTTTAACTAATAAAAAAAGTCCGCACTAGAATATTAATTTAGTGCGGGGTTTAGTGCGGGGTAAAGATTTTTATTCGGCAAACTGCCTATTATTTTTCTCTTTTTCCCTTACAAGCAGTTAATTCGCGGTAAAAACTATCTGGTCCGCGCATACCGGATAGATACTTATAAGTTAGTTGTTTTTCCGCCGTTGATGGCGGCGGTAACTGCCTTAACTTTTCGTGTCCTAATTTTCCTATTTGCCACCATTCATTAATAAACCAACTGAGAAACGATGAAATGAGTAAGGTAATGATCAAAGCAATAATAATAATTTTTTGTTCTCTTTCCTGCTGTCTTTGCCGCAACATCTTCTTCTGCCCTCCTTATAAAGTTTGATTGCAAGCTAATGAACTATTATATATCAAAAAATATTATTTGTCAATGATAAAAACCCTTGTTTTATTGGGTTTTTCTTTTTTTAATTTGTCATCCTGAATTTATTTTAGGATCCACCTCGTAAAGATTCTGAAACAAGTTCAGAATAATGCAAAGCGTTAGATTGCTTTGTCGTCGGTCCCGACTTTACGTCGGGACTCCTCCTCACAATGACAGTAATAACTACTTCAATTCTTGTTCAATCTCCAGCAGCCGATTATACTTTTCCACTCGCTCGCTACGTGAAAGCGAGCCGGTTTTGATAAATTCTGAATTAACCGCCACCGCCAAATCGGCGATGAAGGTATCAGCGGTTTCGCCAGACCGATGGGAGATTGAGGTTTGATATTTATTTTTATGAGCCAATTCAATCGCATCAATCGTTTCCGATAAACTACCAATCTGATTTAACTTAATTAATATGGTATTGGCAATTTTTTTCTTAATGCCTTGTTTTAACCTTTTGACGTTAGTGACAAATAAATCGTCGCCAACTAAATTTATTTTTCTGCCCAATTGCTTGGTCAACAATTGCCAATTTAACCAATCATCTTCGGCCAAACCGTCTTCAATGGACATAATCGGATAATTTTTTAGCCAATTTTTTTCCAGTTCAATCATTTGGCTCGCGGTTAGATTTTTTTTGTCGGCTTTCAATTCATAAACTTGCTTTTCTGAATTATAAAATTCCGATGCCGCCAGATCAATGGCGAGTTTTACTTGGCGGCCGGCCAGATAGCCCGCTTTTTTAATGGCTTGGATAATTAAACCAAAGACTTGTTCATTGCCTTTTAACTTCGGCGCATAACCGCCCTCGTCGCCTTTTAAGGTCGGGTAATTTTTCGCTTTCAAAATTTTCCCCAAAGCGGCAAAAACTTCAGCGCCGGCGCGCACTCGTTCGCTAAAATTTTTTTGCTGTGGCACAATCATGAATTCCTGCAAATCAAGCGACCAATCGGCATGAGCGCCGCCGTTTAAGATATTCATCGTTGGATAAGGCAAGTGCCATTGACGATATTTTAACTTGAAAATTTTGCGCAAGTATTTATACAAAGGTAAACCTAAACTCATCGCTCCGGCTTGGGCGGTTGCCAATGACACGCCTAAAATCGCATTCGCGCCTAATTTTGATTTATTTTCCGTGCCGTCTAAACTAATCATCAATTTATCAATTTGGCGCTGCTTTATCGGGTCTTGGCCAATTAATTTTGGCGCGATAATTTTATTAACATTATTAACCGCTTTTAAAACGCCTTTACCGCCGTAACGCTTTTTATCGCCATCGCGAAGCTCAAGCGCTTCATGACTGCCGGTTGACGCGCCAGACGGCACTGACGAAACGCCAACACTGCCGTTGTTTAATTCAACTTTAACCCGGATCGTCGGATTGCCGCGCGAATCTAAAATCTCCAGAGCACGAATTGATTTAATCTTTGGTCCAAACATAAAAAATAATTCAAAAGTTAAAAGTTATAAGTCAAAATTTCAAGTCAAAAGTCAAAAGTTTTAAGATGCCACTAAAAATGATTTCCTAACTTTTGCTTTTTGAATTTTGACTTTTGACTTTATAACACTTCATAAGTCACCATCACGTCAACAATAATCTCTTGACTCCCCGGTTCAACAGCGGGTGCCGGCGCTTCTCCGCCGAGCCCTGCTTCCAATGATTTCAAAGCATAATCGCGATAAATCGGCATTGGGGTAAGACCGCTTTCGCTAAAGGAAACAAGCTTACCTAGTTTCACCCCGGCGACCTTGGCCAAAGCTTCGGCTTTTTCTTTCGCATTAGCTAAGGCAATTTCTCTGGCTTCTTGGCGCAATTTTTCCGGTTCATCAATGGTAAAATTTAAACCACCGACTTCATTCGCCCCCAGATTGCCGGCTTGATCAACGATAGACCCGACTTTTTCCAAATTTCTGATTTTTACAGAAACATTCTGGCTGACCGTATAACCGCGCAAAATTTGCGTCCCGTTTATCCAGTCATAGCGGGGATAAATACTGTAATTAGTTGTTTTAATGTCTTTAGCGTCAATGCCCGTCTTTTTCAATTCCGCAATGATCTTATTCATTTTATCGGTATTTTCCTGTTGGGCTTGGACCACGGTTGATTTATCAGTTTGAATGCCTAAAGAAATTTGGGCAATATCAGGAATCGCTGTCACCTTACCTTCACCGTCAATGGTAATCGTATAAGTCTGCTGACTTTCGCGCCCGATGTAATCATACTTTTTAAACTCATTTCTCGTCAGTACTCCCAAAAAAACGACTAAAAATATAACTACTACTGTGGCTAAAACTAAACCCCAAAATGGAGGCTGAAGCTTCAAATTTTTTGTTTCGTTGTCCATAAGTTTATAAATTAATTTTTAATTATTAAATTTGAATTTTGAGTGAATTTCTCCGCCCAAGGCGGATCCGCCTCCGGCGGGGAATATTAAAATATTGTCCCGATTTTTCCCAAATCTATGATTTGGTGAAAAACCGAGGATCCCGGTTGCGGGAAATCAAAATTAAAAATTCTAAATTTTATATCTTATCTTGCTTTCTGAATATTTTTCAACGCTGGCAGTTCTCTGCCAGCTAAAAATTCCAGGCTGGCTCCACCGCCAGTGGATACGTAACTAAACTTGCCTTCTAAATTATATTTTTTAACTACGCTTTCTGTGTCGCCGCCGCCTAACACGCTGACTGATTGGCTTCGGGCTACGGCTTCGGCGATTTTTTTTGTGCCAAAAGCGAATTTATTAATTTCAAAAACCCCCATTGGGCCGTTCCAAAAAATCGTTTTCGCTTTTTTAATTTCCGTTAAATATCTGGCAATTGTCCCGGGACCGATATCCAAAAACATAAAACGGGGATTAATTTTCTGATTTTGTTTGGCATCAACCATTTCAACTAGCGCCCCCTGATCCATTTTATTGGCGGAAATAAAATCAGTCGGTAAAACAATTTTATTTTTATGCCGCTGATAAATTTTTCTTGCTAATTTGACAAAATTTACTTTTTTTCTTTTTGCCTGGTCAATAAAATTATCCTGCAAATAAGAATGACCCACGCTCACGCCAATGGCTTTCAAAAAAATATTGGCCACTCCGCCGCCGATTAAAATTTTGTCCGCCATTTTCACTAATTCTTCAAGGACAGCAACTTTGTCAGAGATTTTTGCGCCGCCGATAATGGCCACCAATGGCCGCTTCGGCTTTTTAATAATTTGATTTAGAGAGTTGATTTCTTTCTCCACCAAAAAACCGGCATAAGTGGGCAAAAACTTGGTAATGCCTGTAGTTGAAGCGTGAACCCGATGAGCTTGGGCAAAAGCATCAAAAACGATTAAATCAAAGCCATAAGCTAAGAGCCCAGCGAACATTTTGCTGTTTTCTTCTTCCGCCGAATAAAAACGGACATTTTCCAGCATAATAATCTCGCCCGGTTTTAAGGCTTGGATTTCGGCAAAAATTTTTGGCCCAATACAATCATTTAATTTCTTCACTGGTTTTTTTAAAAGTTCAGACAATTTTTTCGCCACCGGATCTAGCCGATATTTTTCAATCACTTTTCCCCCCGGCCGGCCCAACCAAGAAACAATAACAATTCGGCAACGCTTTTTTAAAAGATATTTAATGGTAGGCAAAGTTTCCGCAATTCGCCGGTCATCAACCACGATCCAAGATTTTCCCTTCTCTTCTAATGGTACGTCGTAAGCGACACGGAGTAACACTTTTTTACCAGTTAAATGCTTTACTTCCCGAATTGATTTTAACTTCATAACACCCTTTATTATAACATAAAATAAAATCCCCGCCAAGGAAAAAATAATCTAATTTTTTTAGTTTGCGGGAAAGATAATCAACAAAACGTTACAAACCGCTAAACCGGTTAAAACGCTTAAGCTGTCAGCGACACCGTCAGCCAATGATTGTTTGATTGTATTTTTTTTAAAATAATGATCAATGATTTCTTTAATTATCCCCAAAATTAAAACGATAATATTTGGTGGATAAAAAAATTGCTACGGTTAAAGTAAAAGATGCCAAAAAGTGTTTGATTTTATCTTGATGAATCATTAGCTAAATTAATGTTAATCAATGACCAATACTTGAGAAAAAACTTCTTGTTGCCCTGTTTCTTTTAGATAAATAACTTTTAGCCAGTATTCGCCTTTTGGAATACCAGTGACTTCGGCAAAAAATTTTTCACTGCAACGTTTCGCCGCTTGATTGTCAAAAATAGTAATGGTAAAAGTTTTTTCTTTTCTTTCTAACACCGCTTTTGTTTTTTTTATTTCGCAACCAAAATCAGCAAAAGGAATTTTTAACTTAAATCCATCTGACGTTTCTTCAAATTTACTCTCGGTAATGATTTCATTGCTAAAACCATACTGCATCGTGTAATTTTGCTTTAGATTGCAGCCGGCTAAAATTAAACCAAAAATAATAAAAATAAAATAAATTTTTTTCATAAGATAATCACTCTCATATTGTATCATAAAATAAACCCGACTCCAAAGCAGAGCTTTGGGTATTCGGGCGAAACCATAATAAAAAAGTGGTCACCTTGAGCTTATTAAAAAGTGACCACCGAAAAGAGCCTAATTTCGATCTAAACAAATTTGACTAAAACTGTATCTGTCACTACAAATTCAGCAATCTCTAATTGTTTTGCCAGCTTTGTCAGCAAATCGTTTACTGTCATTTGATCACAAATGAAAGTAATAATATAGCTGTCAGTGTGGCCTAAATCTGACGATCTTGACCACGGTTTTACCGACAAAAACTGACTAACAAGTCGCCGGGCGTCACCTGCTTTTACCGAAGGCACACAAAATTGAATCAGCTTTTTTGTGAACGTTTCTTGTCTCATTTGCCCTCCTCCATTTTTTGACACTTTAGCAAATGATTTTTCAAAGGTCAATTTCCTGAAAAAACATACTTATTCTCAAGGGATATAGTGGTCACACTTTTTGGTGACAATTGATGAAACCCCGCGCCGATCCAATCGATCAAGTAAGTCTTCAAGTTTATGGCACGGAATCACTACTTTAATCTCAAAATCACCGTTGAGCAGATTTGAAATCGTTGGACTCTGCCCTTTTTCCAAATAGCCTGAATAACCTAATAGAATCGTTTTTACATCTTTAAAGGCCTTTTTCGTTACATTAAATTCAATTATAAAGTATTTACGAGCGGCAATCACCGACGCCAGCATACGCTTAATGATTTTAATCGCCGAACCCAGAGTTTTGTCAGCTAGAGCTTTTGTGTTAGCAATCAGGCAAGTTTGCGATTCCATAATCTGATAGATAACCCGCCAGTGATTCTCAAGTAAGGTGTCGCCGCTTTCTGTATTTTCCAAGATAGCGTCGGCTAACTCAAAATGCCGGAAAGCTTCCAATTTGCCATGACAGTTGATGATTTCCAAATCCATACGTTCTTTATGCGCCCAAATAATCGCGCCCTCGTAATACTCTGTAACCAAAGATTTCCTGTCAGTTCCCGGAATCATTGGACGACTGATCGTAAGTTGTTTGTAGCGCTGAATGGGCGAATCATTAGGAACCGCGATCACCAGCCTAGTTTTAGAATAACCTTGTCGAGCGATTGGATAGTGATCTAAAACAGTGATTCGCTCATCCTCAAGCAATCCGGCGTTCCAAATCATATCATCAGCAGTAACCGCCAAGTGAGCGCTGCCAATAGCGATGTAAAATGGCATATCCCACGGCCGAAACTGGCTGACCACAACATCGATCATCTCTTTAAGATACACGGACAACAGAGAACCAAGATAGCTGCGTTTTTTTCCGTAAGACACCGGCAAACCGGCATCGCGAAACAATTGCTCAACGACATCTTGCAGTGAACCATCAGGTAAAAATATTTTTAGCTGCTGTTTATTCATTTTCTTTCTCCTTTTTCAAAGAACTTGATTTTGCTCACCATAAGCAAAGCCCCGCCGTAGGCGGGGTCAGTTGATATTTCAAAAATACCAAATCACCTCGACTACGGCGAGATAATTTGGTGATGGATTAAATTTTTGCTTAAAAATTTTTTCATAATTTTTAATTTTTGATTCGTCTCAGCATTAATTTATAGCCGCCAGTGCCAGAGTAAAGCCAATAAGCCACTCGAGCCACCGTGGTCGTGCTTAAACCGGTTTTTTTGGCAATTTCCAAATAGGACTTATCTTGAGCCAAAAGCCGAACCGCCTGCCAGCGCTTGGAGATTTCTATAATTTCCTCTAACGTACATAAATCCCGAAAAAACCGTTTACATTCGTCAAGACCTTTAAGCTTTAAAATGGCTTTATAAAGCTCAAAAGTTTCATTATTCTTTCCTAAATGTTTTCCCTTCATATATCAATATATTAATATGTTAATTTATTAATATATTAACACAACAAACAAATCTGTCAAGAACGTTCGGTATACCCCCGAGGCCAAGCATCAGGGCTTGTTAATCTTTTCAACCAGAAACACGCCTCGTCTCGCCCGCCGAAGGTCGCCTTAGGCGACCGAAGGCGGATCAATGGATAACAAAAATCCCGCTTTTAGCAGGATTTTATAAACCTCTAAATTCTTAATGACTACTGCTTATTGCAACCCTCACACCCCGGTTCACAACTGCAGCAAATATTGCAAACGCCCGGCTCACAATCGCATTTATTCTCATCAGTCAAAGGCATATTGCATTTTTCGCAATCCATTTTTTTAGGAATTAGGAAATTAGGAAGTTAGGCAAGTAGATTTATTTCAATCGCGATTAACCGATTTGCCGCGCCATTTCCACTAACCGTAAACTATACGCCCATTCATTGTCATACCAAGCAAAAACTTTCACCAAATTACCGCCCACCACCCGAGTAAATTCTAAATCAACTATTGCCGAATAGCAAGAGCCAATGAAATCACTGGAGACTAAGGGCTTATTCGTTACCCCTAAAACTGATTTATAAAGCGGATTTTTCGCGGCCTGTTTAAACTCATCGTTAATCTGCTTAACCGTCACTTTTTTCCGCTTCAAAACCGCCGTAATATCCGAGATTGATCCGCAAATCGTCGGCACCCGAATCGCAACGCCGTCAAAAAGATTTTTTAAATTCGGCACGACTTTAGTCGTGGCAATCGCCGCGCCAGTCGTGGTCGGCACGATATTATGGGCCGCGGCTCTGGCGCGGCGCAAATCACGATGCGGTCCATCAACTAAACTTTGATCCGCCGTATAAGAATGAACAGTGGTCATTAGCGCTTTTTCTACGCCAAAACGCGTATCTAAAACCTGAATGACCGGCGAAATACAATTAGTCGTGCAAGACGCCATGGAAATAACAGAATCATATTTTTTACTTTTTAAATTATCCGCCGTCAATTTAGTGCCGAAAACCAAAGTTTGAGTGGCGCCGTCTTTAGCCGGCGCGGAAATAATCACTTGTTTAGCGCCGGCTTTCAAGTGCTCCACCGCGGCTTTTTTGTCGGTAAATCGCCCCGTGCATTCCAAGACCGCATCAACTTTAAATTTTTTCCAAGGCAGTTTGGCCGGCTCTTTTTCCGCCAAGACCGGATAAATCTTATTATCAATTTTAATCCCCTCCTTAATCGGCAAAACGGCTTTTGGATACTGGCCATAAACCGTATCATACTGCAAAAGATGGGTCAATATTTTATTATCCATAATGTCGTTAATCGCCACAATTTCAACGTCTTTCATGCCTAAGGCCGCCCGAAAGGCCGCCCGGCCAATTCGACCAAATCCATTAATCGCAATGCGAGTAATCATATAATTTTTAAGCTAATTAATTAGAAATTTACCGCTACTATTATAGCACAAAAACAAAAAACATTAAAGCGCCGCTGGCTTTAATGTTTTCTCAAAAAAACTATTGACTAATCACTTTGATTTTAAAAATTTGTTCTGCCTTTTTGGTCAGCTTGCCGTAATCAAATTGTAAATCAAATTCGCCCTTGGTTTCCACTTTCAGCCACCATTCACTGCTAAATTTACCGGCGAGAATTTCTTTGTCATCTAAACCAATAACTTTTTGCTCTTTTAAACTTAAGGAGTCACCCTGCGCTGGACTAATGACCGTCCATTGCTTACCGCTCTTTGCTTCTCCCATTAATTTTAAATAAATCAAGTCCCCCGGCACGACATTAATGGTCTGGCTATTTTTTCCCGAAGCATCAATAATATTGCCAGTCTCGACGACGCCAGGATTAATGTTTACTTGTTCAATCGGCACCGGCGTTGATTTTTTACAAGCGCTTAAAGTACTGGCCAAAATAAAAACAGTAATAAAAAATGAAATTTTTTTAAAATCTTTGAGCATAATTGAATTAGGATTGCTTTGTTGTCGTCCCTCGGCAAGTTCGGGACTCCTCCTCGCAATGACATGATAATGTCTGTCATTATGATCCCGTCTTTCGCAAACGACGGGAGAAGCAATCTCTAAAGAGATTGTTCTCCGTATTACCAAATTAAATCTGGTAACGCTTAAAACTAAGCACTGCCACTTCTTGTCCAGTACTTTTACTTTCTTGTTTAATCAAATCAATAATTTTAATTTTATCATCTTTAATATATGCCTGGTTCAACAAACAAACTTCCTCGTAAAATTTATTTAATTTCCCCGGAATGATTTTTTCCCACATTGTTTCAGGCTTGCCTTCATTTTTAAGCTGCTGGCGATAAATCTCTTTTTCTTTTTCCAGTTCTTCAGCCGGAACATCTTGCGGCTTAATATATCGAGGCGACATCGCGGTTATTTGCATCGCTAAATCCGTTGCCAATTCTGTTTTTCCAACGTTTAAAACTACCGCCGCGGCAACTTTTTTATTGGCGTGCAAATAAGCGCCGATTAATCCACCGGAAATTACTTCGGCAAAAACTAATTTAATGTTTTCGCCAATTTTGACAATCAATTCATTTTGAATCTTTTTATGAGCCCAATCCTTAAATTGCGCTTGCTCGGTAGTCAATAATTTTTTCGCAAAATCATTGACGGTATTAATAAAATCCTGATTTTTAGCGACAAAATCAGTTTCACAAGCCAAGCCAACAACGGCGATTTTATTTTCCGCCTGACTAAAAGCAATCACCCCTTCATTAGTTGAACGCTCGGCCTTTTTCGCGGCTTTCATCGCGCCTTTTTTCCGCAAAATTTCCACGGCTTGATCAAGATTACCGTTGACTTCTTCTAAAGCAATTTTACAATCAGCGATGCCGGCGCCGATCAATTCACGAAGTTTAGTAATTAATTTTGTATCAATTGACATATTCTAACTATAGATAATTAAATTGATAATTTAATGTAAATCCTAAATCCAAAGCTCAAATGTCAAACAAATTTCAAAATCTAAATGACAAAATAATTTTTTCGGATTTGGGAATTTGAGATTGATTTGATATTTGGATTTTATCATTTACAATTTAAACTTAAGTATATTAAGAAAAATAATAAATGAGGCCTACTATAAATTTATTTACTTACCGTTGCTTTGGCCTCTTTAACCTTTTCTTCTTTTTCTTTTAAACCTGCTTTGACCGCCTGGGCGATTGAACTAGTAATCAAGTCAAGTGACTTAACCGAATCATCATTAGCCGGAATGACATAATTAATCTTGTCCGGATTAACATTAGTGTCACAAATCGCCACCACGGGAATATTTTTTTTAATGGCTTCATCCACGGCCGTTTTTTCTTTTTTAACGTCGCAAACATAAATGGCGTCAGGGATCCGGCTTAAGTTCTCAATCCCACCAACCATCCTTTCCATTTTTTCAATTTCTTTATCAAAATCCAGCCGTTCCTTCTTGGTGTATTTTTCCAGCTGACCCAAAACCTTCCTTTTTTTAAGTTCGGTAAAGCGCCTCACCATCCGCGTGATTTCTGAAAAATTAGTAAAGGTGCCGCCCAGCCACCGTTCAGTAACAAAAGGCATATTACAATCTTTAGCATAGCGGGTAATAATTGGCTGAGCCTGTTTTTTGGTGCCTAAAAATAAAATAATGCCGCCATTAGCCACCAACTTTTTAATAAAAGCCGCAGCTTCAGCCAGCATTTCTTGGGTTTTTTCCAAATTAATAATATGAAACCCGCCTTTGCTCGTGAAAATATAGGGCTCCATTTTTGGGTTGCGTCTGGAAAGCTGATGGCCAAAATGCGCCCCCGCTTTCAATAACGTCAATAAATCCGGAACACTGGACATAAGTTTTTTCCTTTTTTCCCGACTGAGATCAGGACTTCTACCGCATTTATTGGGGCCCTGATTTCACATCAGGGAGGAATCAATAATGAACAGCGGTATGTATAATTTAGTTAGTTAATTAAGTTAATCGAGTTAATCAAGAGACTTATATAATATAAAATAATTTGAAAAAAATGTCAAGAAAAAAACCAGTACCACCAAGCAATATGGTCTGGCTATTTATTTTAGATTCAAGTGCTAATCAAGATAAACTGGGCACTAACAATTCATTTAGGCTGTTTAGCTTTTGCGTGTCTCTCCTGAAGCTGTTCAATGATCTCTACAAATTTTTCGTCAACATACCCAATAACCACTTGACTACTGCTTTGTGGTATTTCTTCACGAACAATTCTTAAGATCTCTTCATCAGTTAAACCGAAACATCCTCCGCTCATAGTCTCTACCCTCCTAAATTATAAAAACATTCTATACTCTATTTAGTATAATAAATTACAGCACAATTATTTCTCGTCAACAAATTTCAAAGAAATTGAATTAACGCAATGGCGAGTGTTTTTCGGCGTCATCCCTTCACCCAAAAAAACATGGCCAAGGTGCGCACCGCAGTTGGCGCATTGGATTTCGGTTCTGATACCATCAGAATCAGGCACGCGTTTAATCGCACCGGGAATTTCATCATCAAAACTCGGCCAGCCGCAATAAGCGTCAAATTTATCTTTTGACGAAAAAAGTTTGGTGCCACAGCGCTTGCAAACATAAAATCCCGGCGCAAAATGTTTGTCATATTCGCCAGAAAACGGCGCTTCTGTCCCTTTATAAACAATCACGCGCTCTTCTTCTGGCGTAAGTTTATTTAGTTTCATAAAATAAAAAATTATTTTGATTTTCTCAAAGCGGTGACTGGTTCTAGTTTAGCCGCGGCTAAGGCCGGCCAAACGCCAAAAATTAAACCAATGCCCAAAGAAGCGGAAATCGCCAACATTACTGATTGCGGCGAGACAACAAAACGCCAGCTAAAGCCAAGAATTGACGCACCAAAGGCAATAAGAAAAGCCAAAGCCACGCCAAATAAAAATCCGATCATCGCGCCAAAAAAAGTAATCACGATGGCTTCCCATAAAAACTGCCATAAAATATTAGCGCTGGTCGCCCCGACGGCTTTACGCAAACCAATCTCATATATCCGCTCCGTCACGGAAACATACATAATATTCATAATGCCGACGCCGCCGACGACAAGAGAGATGCCGGCAATCGCGGCTAAAAGCAAATTTAAAGCGCCAAAAATCGTATTATAAATATCCAATGCTTCCGCCATCGTCATGACATTAAAATCATCTTTATCTTTATTGTCAGTTGAAATATCATGGCGCTGGCGCAAAAGGCTGTTTATCTCCGCTGAAGTCTCATCAAATAAATTTTTATCGTAAACTTGCGAAGTAATTGAGACCACATGATTAATTCCCATTAATTTTTTTTGCAAGGTTTGAACCGGCAGATAAACCATATTATCCATGTCAAAAAAAGCAATTGAACCGCGTTTTTGCATCACGCCAATCACCCGAAATTTAATTTTGCCGATTTTGACCATTTCGCCCAGAGCAATTTTTTCGCCAAAAATTTTTTCTTTGACTGTTGAGCCTAAAACCACGACTTGAGCCAGACCCTTATCTTCTTCATCAGTAAAAAATCGGCCTTCAGCCACTTCAGAAGCGTCAATCTGGTCAAAAGAGGCACTAGCGCCCCAAATCAAAGTCTGCTTATTTTCATTCTCAAAAGAAATCACTTCTTGACCTAAAACCGTGGCATAACTGCTTTTGATGTTTGGCAATTTATTAATCTCGGCCATGTCATTCAAGGTGAGAGTGGTCACTTGAATGCCCATAGCTAAGCCTTGGACATTTTGGGTGGAAGTGTGGCCAGTGTTTGGCACTTTAATTTCTGTTTGAATTAAATCCGTGCCAAAAGTCTGAATTTGATCAACTAAATAAACATGCAAACTGTCCCCCGCCGACATCACAGTAATAACCGCCATAATGCCAATAACAATGCCTAAAACCGTCAGCAGGGATCGGCCGCGATTGCGCTTCAATGAAGCTAAGGCGAGTTTTAGGGGAAGAAGTCTCATAAATAAGTCAAAAGTCATAAGTCAAAAATCAAAATTGCAATTTAAAATTCAAAAGTAGCAAAATTTTAACTTTTGACTTGTACTTTTGACTTTTGCTTTTTGACTTTTAAATTTATTATTCATATCTTAGCGCTTCAATCGGGTCTAGTTTTGCCGCTTTACGCGCCGGATAAAGACCAAAAATTAAACCAATAATAATAGAAACGCTTGAAGCTAAAATTACAGAATCAATAGTAACAATAAAATGCCAAGTATAGCCCAAATAGTTAGCCACGACCGCGACCAAGGCCGCCAAAAGTAAGCCTAAGGTCGTGCCGATTAAACCGCCACCAAAAGCAATGACCACTGTCTCCAAAAGAAATTGAATTTGAATATTAGCCGAGGTCGCACCAAGCGCTTTTCTTAAGCCGATTTCACGAATCCGTTCATTAACGGAAACTAACATAATATTCATAATGCCAATGCCCCCGACAATCAAAGCAATCGCAGCAATGGCCACCAAAAAAAACTTCAGCGCGTCAGTGACGCCAGTTAAAACGGAAAGCGCCTGCTGGACGTTTCTCACGGAGAAATCATCTTTAGTCGGGTCATTAATCTCATGCTGTTCGCGGAGAGTGGCTTTAATCGCTTCCGTGCTTTCATCCAAATTTTTTGTGTCATCAACCCGCAGACGAATAAAACCAAGATGATTAATGCCTAAAAGAATTTTCTGAGCGGTTTTGACGGGAATAAATATTTGGTTGTCTTGGCTTTGAAAAGCGACCGCGCCGCGCTCTTTCATCACGCCAATGACTTTAAATTGCTCGCGTTTGATTTTGACCGTCTGGCCAATCGGATCTTGGCCGGCGAATAAATCATCGTAAGTTTGACTGCCTAAAACAACCACGCGCGAATAATCGTTTTCCTCTTCGGTTGAAAAAAATCGACCAAATTCCACCTCCGTATCCTCAACATCTAAATAACTCGCCGTTGTCCCAGTAATGCTCGTATCCACATTCCGGTTTTGCCAACTAATCGTGCCGGTACCTTTGACGTAAGCCGCCACGGCAAGGGCATGAGGCACGTTTTCTTTTTTGGCCAAAGCTAAGGCGTCATCGAATTTTAAGGTCGTCACGGTAATGCCTAAAGCCGTGGCGGGCGGCCCATTTTCATCAGACGCGCCGGGTAAAATACCAATTAAATTTGAGCCCACGCTCCTAATCTGGCCTAAAATCAAATCCTGCGCGCTGGCGCCAATGGACATAATGATTAAAACCGCGGCAATGCCGATAATCATGCCCAGCATGGTTAAAAACGAACGCATTTTGTGCGCCAGCAAGCTGTTAACCGAATTTTTGAGGAGATAGAGGAAAGACATAAGGATTAGGAAGTTAGGATGTTAGGAATTAGCTTTTTAGGTACCTAAAAAGCTAAGAAGCTAAATTCCTAATTCCTACTTGCGAAGTTCCCCTTCTTTGGCGCTCCGGCGATTCGCCACTTGTTCATCAGAAACAATTTGGCCGTCGCGCAGACGAATAATCCGCCGCGCGTGCGAAGCGGTATCTAATTCATGAGTGACTAAAATAATCGTCCGGCCTTCATTATTTAAATTTTCTAAAATCTCCATAATCTGGCTACCGGACCTAGAGTCCAAATTACCTGTTGGCTCATCGGCAAAAATGACTTTTGGATCATTGACTAAAGCCCGGGCAATGGCAACCCGCTGGGATTCGCCGCCGGATAATTGATTGGACAAATGGTTGGTCCGATGGACCAAACCAACGGCTAAAACCGCATTTTGCGCCAGCTCATTAATTTCTTTTTGCGGCCGGCCCGAATAAATCAGCGGCAATCTGACATTATCCAAAACTGTGGTTTTAGCTAATAAATTATAGCTTTGAAAAACAAAGCCGACTTTTTTATTGCGCAAACTGGCTAATTGATCATCAGTAAATTCGCTGACATCTTTGCCTTCAAACTGATATAAACCGTCAGTTAACCGATCTAAAAAACCCAAGATATGCATCAAGGTTGACTTGCCCGAACCAGACGGTCCCATAATGGCGACAAATTCGCCGGCGTTAATTTCAAAAGAAACTCCCGTTAAAACGTTGGTGACGACTTCGTCATTAACATAGTCTTTGGTGAGATTGGTGATTTTGATTAAAGTAGGCATAATAAATATAGTAAATCAAGTGGGCAAGTGAATCCAGCGAGGCAAGTTTAAACTAAATTGCCATCCCCTCACCTTCCCCTCTCCCCTTATTAAGGGGAGAGGGATAATAGGGAGAGGGGTTTACTTGACTTACTTATTATCTAACACATTTTATCATTTTTAGACAAAAAAAAGAAGAGCGAAACATCCGTGTTTCGCTCTTAATCACTCTTGAGTCTGACGACGCTTGGGCGTCGTTTTGACTACTCGTCGTCGCCGGCGGCGCGACGCTTTTTGGGATCCTTGCGATCCCGAGAGATCTTTGCCGCGCGCTTGGACTTATCAGCCGAGCCAACACCAGAAGAGCCATCGGTGGCCGATTCATCGGAAGGGACCACAGGCGTCTTGGATTCGTCGGCGCCTTCGATCGCCAACACCTCCTTCTTGACGTTTTGAGCTTCGGAGCCGGATTCAAGGGCTTCCTTAATACCCTTCAACTCCGGCAACGAGTCGCCGAGGTGGTTAAGCCCTTCGGGCTTCACCGCAGGCGCCTGCTCGTTGTCGGCCTTGGCCGGGACCGCGGACTCTTGCTCGGTGTAGAGCGACTTAACCAACGCAAGGAAAG
>Ga0155368_110_pt1 | contig 43213 bp, 53 predicted proteins | sample RifCSPhighO2_02_FD_106336 | JGI IMG/M metagenome (GOLD analysis project Ga0155368, IMG submission 106336) | Candidatus Buchananbacteria bacterium RIFCSPHIGHO2_02_FULL_39_17 | reverse complement strand
GTGGGCAGGGTCTGATGCCCTGCCCACCGAAACTTTATTCACTTTTAAGAAATAAAAAAAAGACTAATTATTATTTAATCATTGTTTTAGCGGACAAAACCGTTGATTTAAAAAAATTAGCCGGAGAGCTGCTTGAAGATAAATTAAGCTTTGGCTCAGTTGATGACCTAAAAAAATATTTAAGTTTAACGCTGGGTTCGGTTTCGCCGTTTGGCCTGATTAACGATACCGGCAAAAAAATTAAGGTGATTGTTGACAAAAATTTTTTCAACTATGATAAAATTGGCTTTCATCCCAATGACAATACGGCAACTTTAGTTATCACCATTGATGATTTAAAAAAATTTTTAAATTGGTGCGGCCATTCAGCTTTAATAAAAGAAATTTAAACGACGCCCCCGCACCCACCTTCGGTTCGTATAGGGTTTCCTTTGCTCCGCTACTCACTCGCCATTGTCATGCCGAACTTGTTTCGGCATCTCAGAGATCCTGAAATGAATTCAGGATGACATGTAAGCAAAGTCTCGCGCTAACTTACAAAATCCTTGGATCGGATTTTGCCCATTCATCCCCGTGCTCGGGAAACCTCGCACGGGGTTTCCGGTAAGGGAAATAAAAACAAAAAACTAAGTAATCTACAAGCTACCAACTATAAGCTAAAATTGGTTACTTAGTTTTTTTGTTGGATTTTTTCCGTGGCGCCTTAAGGAGAGTTTTTAAACAACTCGTGCAAATTACCATTCTTTTGCCGTTAATTTTTTTTGTCTGCAAATTCAATTTTTGCCGGCGAATCGTTTTTTGGTTGGAGTGGCTGCGCCAGTTAGCTTTGAGCGGCGAGCGGCCGCAGATTTCACAAGTGAGCATAGTAATAAAAAATTAAATCTCAAATCTTAAATCTCAAAATTTAGGTTGGTCGCCAGAGGCGACCTTATTTTTGAATCTTAGCAAATCCTTTTGAAAAAATCAAGGCTGTGCTATAATTCCAATTAAGTTGTATTTATTAGTTAATTTTTTGTTTTGCTTCTAAAATAAATTTGTATTAATTAACCAAAAAAAAGCCCAACCTACTCTGGTATGATTGAAATTCCCGCAGGCAATATTAATGCTTATGAAAATGTATATGAAGCGTTGAGACGTGAAGTAAAAGAAGAGTGTGATTTAGAGATAACAAATATCATTGATCATTACAGAGGCCCGATTAGAGAATCAAAAAAACGCGACAAGACATTCGTCTTTAAACCATTTCTTTGTCAACAGGCGCTTCAGACGAACGCTGGATTGCCGTGGATAGGATTCGTTTTTTTATGTGAAGTTAAGGGAGAACCTCATCTCGAACCAACCGAAGCAAAGGATCCGCAATGGCTAACTATTGCTGAGTTACGGCAGTTAATTAAAACCAAACCAGCTAAATTTTTTCCTATCCAATTACCCGTTTTAGAATATTTTATTAGATATTGGAAAAATAGATAAAATTTTGGATAAAGAAATTTTGCTAAACCTGCTTAATTTTTTATAATTGCTCCATGGAAGGTATTATTTTTTTAATTTATATCGTGGTTTTCATCGGTTCAGTCATTTTGCATGAGATCGCCCATGGTTTTGTCGCTAATTTTTTTGGCGATGACACGGCCCGGATTGCCGGCCGTCTTTCTTTGAATCCAGTCGTCCATATCGATCCCGTTGGTTCAATTTTAGTTCCTTTGCTTTTATTTGTTTCTAATTCGGGATTTCTTTTTGGTTGGGCCAAACCCGTACCGGTTAACGCTTATCGGTTGCGCGGAGGCGCTTCAGCTTATCGGCTGGTCAGTTTAGCTGGGATTGCCACTAATTTGATTTTGGCCATTATTGGCATTTTAATGCTTAAGCTAACGACCCAGACCCTGCTCATCCCGGCCAATAACCTTGGCGTTTTTTTCTTTCAGCTTTTATTTCAGATTAATTTAGTTTTAGCCGTTTTTAATCTGATGCCATTGCCGGGTTTTGATGGTTATAATTTTTTGACGACCTTTTCGCCGATTGGTCGGTTAATTAGCCAGACGCCATTAGGCAATCCTTTATTTATGATGCGTTACGGCTTAGTGGTATCAATTTTACTTTTATTTTTGGTGCTGCCGATTATTTTTTTGATTATTAATTATATTTTTGGCATATTTATTAAAGTTTTTGGTTTAAATTAAAAAGCTCTTGACTCTGCACTGAGGAAGTCTATCAGTTACCGTTAGCCGCTCAAATTGGTTTATTTGCAAGCGTAGCGAGTGAAATGAAAGCTTGCTTTCATTTCCGAGCGGAGCGCGCCGCAAACAAAGAATACCCCGGCAGCTTGCTGCGGGGTGCAAAGGGCGAGCGCAGCGAGCATCTTTGCGAGTCCAGAGCTTGCTCTGGAGTCAATACTCTTTATTATGAGGTTTATCAATCAGAAAAAGACGCTAAAATTAGAGAAAAACATTTAAATTATTTTGGTCAAGCCTATTCACGCCTGAAGCTTCGGATTAGCGATTCTTTAAAGACTTTCTAAGTGCGGGGTTGACGAACTTATTTTTTTCCGTTAATATATTTTTGTCTTTACCAAACTGCCGTTAGGCAGGATTTTATTAGTTTTTGTTATTTTAATGCCGACAGTTAGTCAATTAATTAAAAAAGGAAGAAAGTCTAAAGTCAGAAAATTTAAGACGCCCGCTCTTAGATTGGTGACTGATACTTTACACCGCACCAAAAAAGAAATGCCTAAAGGTGCGGGTTTTAAACGTGGCGTTTGCGTCAAAGTGACGACAATGACGCCGAAAAAGCCAAATTCGGCTTTGCGCAAAATTGCCCGGGTCCGGCTCTCGAACGGCATGGAAGTGACGGCTTATATCCCCGGTGAAGGTCATAATTTGCAGGAGCATTCAATTGTTTTAATTCGTGGCGGCCGAGTGAAAGATTTGCCGGGGGTGCGCTATCACATTGTCCGTGGCGTTTATGACACGATCGGTGTTGAAGCCCGACAGCGGGGGCGAAGCCTTTATGGCGCCAAGAAAGCCGAAGAAAAGAAAGCTAAATAATTTTTATTAGGTGTTCTCCGAATACCTCGTAGCTTGCTGCGAGGATGAGGAGAGTTTGTAAAACAATATGTCGGCGGAGCCGACTCTGCTCCTAAAAAACCCGCCCAGACACTCCGGAACTTGTTTCGGAGTCGGGTTTATTATGCCCCGTAGTAGTCCCTCACCTTAAATAAAGAGGACTATAACGGGGTAAAGTCAAAATAATTAAGAAATAATTATTCCTCATCCAAAATTATGTTAAAGGTGAGGGATCACTACGGGGTATGCGTGGCGGTAAAACTCCAAAAAGAAAAATTAATCCTGATCCAAAATATCGCAGTCTTAATATTGCCAGATTTATCAATCAAGTGATGCGCGCCGGCAAAAAATCAACAGCGCAAAGCGTAATTTACGGCTGTTTTGCAATTATTAAAGAAAAGACAAAAAAAGACCCTTTGGAAATTTTTGAGGGTGCAATGAAAAATGTCGGTCCGGAAGTAGAAGTCAAGTCGCGGCGGATCGGCGGGGGCAATTATCAGATTCCGGTTGCGGTGGTCGGCGAGCGGCGGCAGGCTTTGGCCTTCCGCTGGATTATTGGTGCCGCCAGCGCCCGCAAAGGCGCTCCCATGGCTCAAAAATTAGCCGATGAATTAATTGCCGCTTATAACCGAGAAGGCGCGGCCATTAAAAAACGGCAGGATACTTACAAGATGGCCGAAGCCAATCGCGCTTTTGCCCACTTTATCCGTTAATTTTGAATTTTTAATTATGAATTTTAAATCAATTTTGAATGTTCAAATATTAAATTATTGAATCAAAATTCGAATTTCGAAATTCGAATTTTAAGATTATGGCTCGTGAATACTCTTTAGAAAAAACCAGAAATATTGGCATCATTGCCCATATTGACGCCGGCAAGACTACAGTTACCGAGCGTATTTTGTTTTACACCGGAAAAAAACATAAAATTGGCGAAGTTCATGAAGGCGAAGCGGAAATGGATTGGATGGATCAGGAAAAAGAGCGCGGTATTACCATCACCGCCGCGGCGACCACTTGTTTTTGGGCGCCGCGCGGCAATGAGGCGGAAAAATACCGCATTAACATTATTGACACGCCCGGCCATATTGATTTCACGGCCGAAGTTCAGCGGTCCTTGCGCGTTTTAGACGGTGGCGTCGTGGTCTTTGACGGTGTGGCTGGCGTTGAGCCGCAATCAGAAACGGTTTATCACCAAGCAGAAAAATTTAAAGTGCCGTTAATCGGTTTTATTAATAAACTTGATCGGACTGGCGCTGATTTTTATAATGACTTGGCAAGTATCCGTGAACGCCTGACCAAAAATGCTTATCCGATTCAATTGCCCATTGGGGCGGAAAGCGGCTTTAGCGGAGTCGTTGATCTTTTAACTCAAACCGCTTGGATTTATTCCGATGATTTAGGCAAAGAATACAATGAAATCGAGATTCCCGCAGAGCTGAAAGAAAAAAGCGAAAAATATCGCCATGAGCTTTTGGAAGCCGTTGTTTCCCATGATGAAAATTTAATGAGTCGTTATTTGGAGGGCCAAAAGATTGAGATCAATGAAATTAAAAAGATTTTGCGTCAACTGACGATTAAAAATGAAATTATGCCGATTATTTGCGGCTCGGCTTTGAAAAATAAAGGCGTTCAGCTTTTATTAGATTCAGTTTGTGATTATTTACCCAATCCTTTAGACATTCCGCCGGTTAAAGGTTTTCATTCTAAAAATTCGGAAATTGAAGAAATCCGTCGGGCAGATGATAGCGAGCCTTTTGCCGCCCTAGCTTTTAAAATCGCGGTTGATCCTTTTGTTGGTAAACTTTGCTTTTTTCGGGTTTATGCCGGCACTTTATCGTCTGGCTCTTATATTTTAAATTCTTCAACTGGCAATAAAGAAAGAATTGGGCGCATTGTTCGGTTGCATGCTAACCATCGCGAAGATGTTAAAGAAGTCTACGCCGGCGAGATTGCCGCGGCCGTGGGCTTGAAAGATACCTTTACAGGGCATACTTTATGTGATGTTGAACAGCCAATTATTTTAGAATCAATCACTTTCCCCGAGCCAGTGATTTCTGTCGCCATTGAACCAAAAACTAAGGCCGATCAAGAAAAAATGGGCATTGCTTTGTCCAAGTTAGCCGAAGAAGATCCAACTTTTAAAATCCGAGGCGATGAAGAAACAATGCAGACCATTATTTCCGGCATGGGGGAACTTCATTTGGAAGTTTTAGTTGAGCGTATGAAGCGCGAATTTAAAGTTGAAGCTACGGTTGGACGCCCCCAAGTCGCTTATAAAGAAACGATTAAAGCTACGGCTGAAGCCGAAGGCAAGTATATCCGCCAGTCAGGCGGCCGCGGTCAATATGGTCATTGCTGGTTGCGCGTAGAACCAAAAAATCGCGGTGAAGGTTTTGAATTTGTTGATGAAGTTAAAGGTGGTATTATTCCCCGAGAATATATTCCGGCGATTCAAAAAGGAATTAAAGAAGCAATGGACAAAGGCGTTGTCGCCGGATATCCTTTAATTGATATGCAAGTCGCGGTTTATGATGGTTCGTACCATGATGTTGATTCGTCAGAAGCTGCTTTTAAAATTGCCGGTTCCATGGCGCTCCAAGAAGCAACAAGAAAAGCCCGGCCAATTTTACTTGAGCCGATTATGAATGTTGAAGTCATCACTCCCGAGCAATTTATGGGTGATGTGATTGGCAATATTAATTCCAAACGCGGTCAGATTGAAGAGATGCGCGATCGAGGACAAGTAAAAATTATTGATGCCAAAGTGCCGTTGGCGGAAATGTTTGGTTATGCGACTGAACTTCGTTCCATGACCCAGGGTCGGGCCTCTTATAATATGGAATTTAATCACTATGCCGAAGTGCCGGCCAATGTGGCGGAGCAGATTAAAGGTGATAAAGAAGGCAAGAAAGGAAAATAAAATCAAAAATCTAAATTTCAAAATCCAAACCTGCCCGCTATTGCCTGACCAATAAAATTTAAAGAAAAATTATGAAATTAGTTTATTTTAAAATGTATTTACAAAATTCATTAAAAGGCTTAGGCCCGTCCGTCTTGACTTCGTCAAAGCGAAGTCGGGCGTGGCAGGCGGGTGTCAAATCAAATTCAAAGCTCAAAATCCCAAATTATTTCTTTAATATTTGAATTTAGGATTTTAATTGATATTTGAATTTTGTAATTTGAGATTTATTTCTATGGTTTCTCCACTGCAAAAAATAATTGACTTGACAAAAAAGACTGATGATAATTTTATTATTTTGGATCACGAGGGTAATCCCAGTTTTGTGATTATGAATTTTTCCCGCTATCAAGATTTAGTGGCTAACGGCCAAAAGTCGGTTTCGCCGTTGGCGGGTTTAACCGAAGACGAACTTTTAGAACGAATTAACCGCGATATTGCCGTTTGGAAAACTAGCCAGCAGAAGCTTGAGCTTGATCACTGGCAGGAAATGAAGCCAAAGGTGAATAATTTAGGTCAGGAAAATGAAATAAAAACTAGTCAAATTTCGCTTAACCAAGCTAATAATTCTTTAGATTCAGAAGGCGATTCCGATCATTATTACTTTGAGCCAATTGATTAATTATTGACAGATTACGGTTTTTTGTTATATACTCAAAAGTGCTTTGTATTTTTGGTTAAAAATTTTTAGAAATAACCTTAGATAATAATTAATCTATTAAGTTAAGGCGATCGTCCCCGAATTTCAGCGGGACTGGATTACAAAGATCGCAATAATGAGGTAAAAACTATGGCAGACAAATTTGAACGGAATAAACCCCATTTGAATATCGGTACGATTGGTCATGTTGATCACGGCAAGACCACTTTAACAGCCGCGATTTTAGCGTACCTAAATAAAAAGGGTTTAAAGGCGCAACAAAAAACGGTTGATCAGATTGATAATGCGCCAGAAGAAAAAGAACGCGGGATTACGATTAATACCGCGCATGTTGAATATGAAACCGATAAACGGCATTACGCTCATATTGATTGTCCTGGTCACGCTGATTACATTAAAAATATGGTCACGGGCGCAGCCCAAATGGACGGCGCGATTTTAGTCGTGGCCGCCACCGATGGCCCAATGCCGCAAACGCGCGAGCATATTTTGTTAGCGCGCCAAGTTGGCGTGCCCGCCATGGTTGTGTTTTTAAACAAAGTTGATCAAGTCAAAGATCCGGAATTAATTGACTTAGTGGAAGAAGAAGTTCGCGATCTATTAAAAAAATATGAATTTCCTGGCGACAAAATTCCAGTGGTTCGCGGTTCGGCCTTAAAAGCTCTAGAAAATCCAAGCGACGCCGCCGCGACTAAATGTCTGGAAGATTTAATGAAGGCGGTTGACGAATATATCCCCGAACCAGTCCGTGATATTGAAAAACCATTTTTGATGTCGATTGAAGACATTTTTTCCATTGAAGGCCGAGGCACGGTCGTTACTGGTCGAATTGAACGAGGGATTATTAAACTAAACGATGAAGTGGAAATTGTTGGTTTGCGCGATACTCAAAAAACGGTTATTACGGGTATTGAAATGTTTAATAAATCATTGGATGAAGGTCGGGCCGGGGATAATGCCGGGCTTTTGCTGCGCGGTACGAAAAAAGATGAAGTGGAAAGAGGCCAAGTTATCGCTAAAACTGGTTCAATTACGCCTCATACTGAATTTGAAGGTGCGACCTATATTTTAACCAAAGAAGAAGGCGGTCGGCACAGCCCATTTCTTAAAGGTTACAAACCGCAGTTTTATATTGGTACAGCCGATATTACCGGTGAAGTTGAATTGCCGGCCGGCACGGAAATGGTTATGCCCGGTGACACCATTAATGTTAAAATTAAATTAATTAAGCCAGCGGCTCTGGAAGAAAAGCAACGTTTCGCGATTCGGGAAGGCGGTCGGACGATTGGTGCTGGTGCCGTAACTAAGATTATTAAGTAAATTAATTAACCCCGCCCCGACCTGTCTGCCGACAGGCAGGCTTAACATCAAGGCGGGTAAGTTCTTTTTTGAAACATGGTGGCGATAAAAAAAGTTCCGGTTTCCTCCCGGAAAGCTGAGGAAGAAGCCGAAGAAAGTAAGCAAAAAATTCGGATTAAAATCAGAGCCTACGATCATAAAATTATTGATCAGTCGACTCGGACAATCATGGAAACCGCTGAGCGGACTGGGGCAAAAGTTTTAGGCCCGATTCCTTTACCGACGGAAAAAAAGAAATACACGGTAATCCGTTCCTCCTTTGTCCATAAAGATTCGCGCGATCAGTATGAAATGAGGATTCATAAAAGATTGCTTGATATTATTGATCCGACGCCCAAGACCGTTGATTCGTTAACGAACTTGAATTTGCCCGCTGGAGTGGATGTGGAAATAAAAATGGTTTAAGGGTTAAAGACCAAAGAAACACTTAATCTTGGAAAAGATAGAGAAAGCTTCCCTAAATTTGGCGGGAAAAACCTCTATTCGTTCAAAAGATTATTTAAGGAGATTTACAACTTTAAGAAATTTAAAAGCCAACAATTCGCCAGTTCAATTCATTAAATCTGGCTTCTTGAGGCAGATTTTTTATTTTATATTATAAATAATGCGAAGCTACAAATGGGTGCGAATAATACGAATTCATTTGTCGTAGTCATAGATTGGTATAAATTTGTAGATTAGCATTATATTTCAATAGATTTAACCAAAATTAGACCGATAGAGGTAGTCAATTTTTAATAATATGGCCAAATTCATTTTAGCGGAAAAAAAAGAAATGACCCAAAAATTTGCGGCTGATGGTCGCGTGATTCCAGTGACTAAAGTTATTGCCGGGCCGTGCGTGGTTACGCAAATAAAGTCCCAGGAGCAAGATGGCTATTTTGCCGTTCAGTTGGGTTTTGGCAGTAAAAAAGGCTTAAGTAAATCAATCCAAGGCCATTTAAAAAATTTAGGCAACTTTCGTTATTTAAAAGAATTTAGAATTTCGGCCCAAGATGTTAAAAAAATTAAAGTGGGTGACCGGCTCAATGCCAGAATTTTTAAGGCCGGAGATGCAATTGAAGTTATCGGCTATGCCAAAGGGCGGGGATTTCAAGGCGTGGTGAAGCGTCATGGTTTTAGCGGTAGTCCGGCGACTCATGGCCACAAAGATCAGTTGCGTATGCCCGGTTCAATTGGCTCAACCGGACCCCAGCACGTGTTAAAAGGCGTGCGGATGGCTGGACGGATGGGTGGTGGCCAAGTCACAATTAAAAATCTTGAAGTGATTGAAGTGAATCAAGAGGCAAGTGAGCTTTATATTAAAGGTGCTTTGCCGGGAGCCAGAAATAGTCTACTTTTGATTATCGGCGCTGGTGATTTAGCGCTTGAAGAAGTCAGTCAGAATAAAGCTGAGATAAAACCAGCCGCGGAGCTAGAACAAAATAATCAAGAGATAAGTCAGTCAACCAGTAAATCAAACGAACAAATCGTTGCTTGACTTGCTTGATTTACTAAATATGATTAAAACACCAGTCTACAATGTAAACGGAGAAAAAGTCAGTGAAGTTGAATTAAATCCAAAAGTTTTTGGTTTGGCGGTTAAACCAGACTTGGTCAGTTTTGTCGTGATTGCCCAAAAGGCCAATCAAAGGCAAGTTTTGGCTCACACCAAAAATAAAGGGGAAGTGCGCGGTGGCGGCAGAAAACCTTGGCGGCAGAAAGGCACTGGACGAGCGAGGCATGGTTCGATTCGTTCTCCGCTTTGGCGAGGGGGTGGAGTGACTTTTGGTCCAACCAAAGAACGGAATTTTTCTTTAAAAATCAATAAAAAAGAAAAAAGACAGGCTTTGTTGATGGTTTTGTCGGATAAGGCTAAACATGAAAAAATTATTTTAATTGATAAATTAGAATTAGATCAACCAAAGACGAAAAAATTTTTTCAAATTTTGCAAAATGTTAATTTAAGAGTAAAAACCCGCAAGAAAAATTCAGAAAAAAAGGATAAGGATTCGGCAATAATAAATTTGCCGGCAAAAAAGAATAAGGCGATTTTATTGGTTTTACCCCAAAAAAACCAGAGTCTCTTAAGGGCGGCTAGAAATATTCCGAAACTTGATATTATTTTGGCTGATAGTTTAAATGTCTGGCAAGTCGTAAAAAATAATTATCTTTTAATGCCTTTAGGGACGTTAGAAGTGATTGAGAAAACTTTTGTTAAATAAATATGGGAATTTTTAATCGTTTCAAAACTAAAAGTGTTGACGCTGGTAAAAAAACGGAAAAGGCGCTGGTGTCAAAATTAGCTGAAGAAAAAAAGCAGCCAGTGCCAGTTAGCAAAGAAAAAATTGCCGTTAAAAAATCTGATCAAGTGATTAAAGGATTAACGAAGCAAGCTTATCGCGTCTTGGTTAAGCCGTTGGTCACGGAAAAGGCAAGTAGTCTAAGTGCCGCTGGAAAATACCTTTTTGTCGTTAACCCCAAAATGAATAAAGTTGAGATTAAAAAAGCCGTACGGGCAATTTATAAAGTTGAACCAATTAAAATTAATATCGCGAATTTTTCGGGAAAGTCAGTTCGCTACGGCAGAACAGCCGGGAAAACTAAAGATTGGAAAAAAGCAGTTGTGACTTTGAAACCGGGTGATAAAATTGAAATTTATGAAGGAGTCTAAAAAATTCAAAATTCAAAATTCAAAAATCAAAATTTAAGTAATTATTCCGTCCCGACGGAGTCGGGACTCCATAATTTTTATTTTTGAGATTTAAATTTTAAATTTGACTGAGCGTAAGCGAAGGAATATGGGAATTAAAATTTACAATCCAACAACTCCGGGCCGGCGCCAAACTTCAGTTTCGACTTTTGAGGAAATTACTAAAGGAAAACCGGAAAAAAAACTGATTAAGATAAAAAAGAGAACCGGCGGCCGCAATTTTTATGGCAAAATTACGGTTCGGCATCGCGGCGGCGGCGCAAAACAATTTTACCGTCTAATTGATTATAAACAGGATAAGTTTGATTTGGCTGGCAAAGTAGAAGCAATTGAATACGATCCCAATCGTCAGGCCAGGATTGCTTTAGTCCAATATGAAGATGGAGAAAAACGTTATATTATCGCTCCCACTGAATTGAAAGTTGGTGAAACCGTTCTTTGTTCAAAAAATCCGATTGAAATTAAGGTTGGTAATCGTTTACCAATTGAGCATATCCCCTTAGGCATTTTGATTTATAACATTGAAATTACGCCGGGCAAAGGCGGGCAATTAGTTCGCACGGCCGGCGGCGCGGCCAAATTAATGGCAATTGAAGGGGATTATGCGACGATTAAATTGCCATCTTCAGAAATCAGATTAATTTCGAAAAAATCAATGGCCACGATTGGTCAGGTTTCTAATCCGGAAGCAATGAATATTCGTTATGGCAAAGCGGGCCGGATGCGCCATCGAGGTATTCGACCAACCGTGCGAGGTAAAGCGATGAATCCAGTTGACCATCCTCATGGTGGCGGCGAAGGGGTTAATCCGATTGGTTTAAAGGCGCCAAAAACAATTTGGGGTAAACCCGCCTTGGGTGTCATCACTCGTAAAAATAAAAAATATTCTAATAAATTTATTATTAGCCGTCGAGAGAAAAAAAGATAATTAAAACAGCTTTTACCCCTTAGCTTTCAGGAAATAGGAAATTAGCATCAAGCTAAAAGCTAAAAGTCCCGATTCCATTAAAGTGGAATCGCGGATCCTCGATTTTTCATCCCGCCACGGCGGGAGGAAAATCGGGACTAAAAACTAAATTATGTCAAGAAGTCTTAAAAAAGGTCCATACGTCAACGAAAAATTATTGAAAAAACTCCAACGTTTAAAAGCCGGGGATAAAACCGTAGTTAAAACTTGGGATCGGGCCAGTATGATTACCCCGGAGATGGTGGGTTATACTATTGGCGTTCATAATGGACGAATTCATATTCCAGTTTTAATTGTGGAAGATATGGTTGGTCATCGTTTAGGCGAATTCGCTCAAACGCGAAAGTTTGTGATTCACGGTGGTCGAATGGCCAAAGAAGAACAAAAGGTGGCATCGGATAAAGCCGCAGAAGAAAGGCAAAAGGCGCAGGCGGCGGCAGAGAAAAAATAGTTTATTAAATTATGGAAAAAAGTGGTAAAAAAAATCAAGCGGACGCGAAAGAGGTAATGGCAAAAAAGCCGACGAAAAAAGAGGTAGCTGAAATTACCGCTATGCTTAATTACCTTCGGATGTCTCCTAAAAAAGTGAGATTGGTCACTAATTTTTTGCCCGGTAATGAGGTTGAGAAAGCCCTGAATTATTTACGTTTCGTCAATAAAGCGGCGGTTCGTCCCTTGGTGAAATTGATCAATTCAGCCGTGGCTAATGCTGAACACAATTTTGGTTTTATGGTTAAAGATTTATTTATTAAAACAATTATTGTTAATGATGGGCCATTTTTAAAACGTTGGCAACCAAAAGCTTATGGTCGAGCCGGGATGATTCGTAAAAGAAGCAGCCATATTAAATTAATTTTAGGGGTTAGTCCAGGAGCAAAGAAAAAAACAGTCAAACAAGAGACAGAACAAATGACGAAAAATCAAGCCGCAGTTGCCGAAAAAGAAGTTAAGCCAGAGGAAAAAAAGACAGAAAAACCAAAAACTTTTCAAAAAGGTCGAGACCAAAGTTTTAAGGAAAGTAAAGGCTTTCTTAAGAAATTTTTTCAACGTAAAACCGGCTGAAATTAGGAATTAGCTTGTAGCTTTTTAGCTTATTAGGAGAACGTAAAAACTCTAAGAAGCTAAGAAGCTAAGAAGCTAAGAAGCTAAAATATGGGACAAAAAGTACATCCAAAAATTTTTCGAATGGGCGTCATCTATAGTTGGGATTCAAAATGGTTTTCCCGCCGTGAGTTTCCTAAGTTTTTGAAACAGGATGTTCTAATTCGGAAGTTTTTAAAAAAAGAGCTAAAAGACGCTTCAGTGTCCCAGATTGAGATTGAGCGGTCACCGGCGGCTGTGACGATTATTATTCATTCGGCCAAACCAGGAGTGATTATTGGTCGAGGTGGTCAAGGTATTGAAGAATTAAAAAAGAAAATAAAAAAACAGCTTTTGGAACCAAAAACGACCTTGAATATTAATATTAAAGAAGTGACTAATCCGAATCTTTCCGCCGAATTAGTTTTACAATCAATGATTGCTGATTTAGAAAAGCGCGTACCTTATCGGCGAATTTTAAAACAAGCGATCGGTAAAGTCAGTAAGACAGACGCTAAGGGCATTAAAGTTAATATTTCCGGCCGCTTAAACGGTGCGGAAATTGCTCGGGAAGAAAGCTTGAGTTCAGGTAATTTACCTTTGCACACCCTTAGAGCTGATATTGATTATGCTCGCGGTGTTGCCCATACGACTTATGGGACAATCGGCGTTAAAGTCTGGATTTATAAAGGTGAAATTTTTAAAAAAGAAAATGAAACCAAGGTCAATAAAAAATAATTTATGTTATCCCCAAGAAAAGTAAAACATCGCAAATGGCATAAGGGAGTTTTGAAAGGCAAGGCTTCAGCGAAAACGGAGCTGACTTTTGGTAAATATGGTTTAAAGGCTCAGGGGAATTGTTGGTTGTCTGCTCGTCAAATTGAAGCCGCGCGTCGGGCGATGACCCGTTTTATTCAGCGTGGCGGCAAAATTTGGATTCGGGTTTTTCCTGACAAGCCAGTCACTCAAAAAGGGGAGCAATCAACTATGGGCTCAGGCAAGGGCCCGGTTGACCATTACGTTGTGGTGGTTAAACCGGGTATGATTTTATTTGAAATGGACGGGGTAATACCGGATAAAGCCAGAGAAGCAATGAGATTAGCCGCCCATAAATTGCCCGTTAAAACGGTTTTTATTAGCAAATAAATGGTTTTTATGGAATATAAAGAATTAAAAAATAAAAGCGAAAAAGAATTACAGAAATTGTTAGAAGATTGGCGCAATCATTTGCGTGATTTAAGGTTTAAGGCGTCTTCTGACCAATTAAAGAATGTCAGAGAGATTAGACAAACCAGAAAGAATATCGCCCAAGTTTTATTTCTTTTAGGCGGTAAGAAGCTAGAAAAAAAATCTTAATTTTTAAAAATTTATGGTTGAAGATAATAATAAAATTATTGGCCGAAAATTTGAGGGGGTGGTTATTTCTGATAAAATGGATAAAACAATTGTCGTGGTGGTCAAAAGAACTAAGCTCCATGCTACATATTTTAAGCGTTTTTTAGTGACTAAAAAATACAAAGTCCATGATCCGCAAAATAAATTTAAAGTTGGTGATTTAGTTAATTTTATTGAGTGTCGACCAATAAGTAAAGATAAAAAATGGCAAGTCTTATATTAGCTTGTAGCTTTTCTAAAAGTTAATCACTATTTATTATGATTCAGATGCGGACAATGCTGACGGTGGCTGATAACACTGGGGCAAAAAAAATTCAGTGCATTAAAGTTTTGGGTGGTCACAAAAAACGTTATGCCCGCTTAGGGGATATTATTACCGTTGCGGTCAAAGAAGCGGTCCCTCACAGTGCGGTCAAAAAAGGTGATGTCTTACAGGCCGTTATTGTGAGAACCAGAAAAGAAACCAGGCGGTCTGATGGCTCTTATGTTCGCTTTGATGATAATGCGGCAGTGATTGTTGATGTTAAAAGTAAAGAGCCAAAAGGGACACGTATTTTCGGACCGGTTGCTCGAGAATTAAGGGATGGCGGTTTTACTAAAATTATTTCTTTGGCACTAGAAGTTCTATAAGCGACAAGTTTAAATAGATTAATTTATGAAAATTAAAAAAGATGATAAAGTAAAAATTTTAGCTGGCAAGGATCAAGGCAAAACTGGGAAAATTTTGCAGGTTTATCCTAAAAGAAATAAAGTTTCAGTTGAAGGGATAAATTTGCTTTTCAAAAACGTTCGGGCGCGCCGTCAAGGAGAAAAGGGTCAAAAAATTCAATTTCCGGCGGCACTTAACATTAGTAACGTTGCCTTGGTTTGTCCGAAATGCGGCAAAATCACTCGGGTCAGCCATAAAATTTTAGAAAATAACGAACGAGTCAGAATTTGTAAAAAATGTAAAGAAATTATATGAATCGTTTAAAGGAAAAATATCAAAAAGAGGTTGTACCTAGACTTAAGGTTAAATTTGGTTATCAAAATAATTTAGCCGTCCCAAAATTAACTAAAGTTGTGGTTAATGTTGGTACAGGTCAGGGTTTGCGGGATGCGAAATTTAATGAGGTGGTGGAAGCAACTTTACAGCGAATTTCTGGACAGCGACCAGTTAAAGTCGCGGCAAAAAAATCAATTTCTAATTTTAAAATCCGGCAAGGTTTGATCGTCGGGATGATGGTCACGCTGCGAGGGAAAAAAATGTATGATTTTATTGACAAACTAATTAATGTGACTTTGCCTCGGATCCGCGATTTTCGCGGTTTAGACACAAAATCAGTTGATCCCAACGGCAATTTAAACATTGGTTTGAAAGAAAATATCGCTTTTCCAGAGATTCGATCAGATGAAGTAGAAAAAATTCATGGTTTACAAGTCTCCATTGCCACCAATGCCGGTTCTCAAGAGATTGGATTAGAATTATTTAAATCATTGGGATTTCCTTTTCGTCAATAAAATTTTATGACCGGTAGTGAAACTTTGATAAGTTTCCTGCCGGAGCAGGAAACAAAAGTAACTAATTAATAATTCTTTGTTATATTCTGTAAATATTCTTGGAATATTCATCTAAATTATTTATAGAAATAAATCAAAGTGTTACTACCGATTATGTCGACACAAGCAAAAATTTCTAAAATTTTAAAAAAACCAAAATATTCAACGCGGCTGGTGCGGCGCTGTTGGCGTTGCGGTCGGGCCAGGGGATACATGCGCGATTTTAATTTGTGTCGAATTTGCTTTCGCGAATTAGCCGATAATGGTCAGATTCCGGGCATTCGCAAATCCAGCTGGTAAATTAGCTGGTAGCTTGTAGCTTTTTAGCTTTTTAGGAAAGGGATTAAAATGAAAGCTAAAAATAAAGAATCTGAGAAGCTACAAGCTAATAAGCTAATAAGCTAAAGTTATGACTGATCCAATTGCTGATATGTTATCACAAATTAGAAATGCCTTGGCTGTTCATAAGTCAGAGGTGGTTTTGCCTTATTCTAAAGTCAAATTGGCGATTGCGAAAATTTTAGTTGGCGCTGGTTATTTAACAATGGCGGAAATAATTGAAAAAAGTAAGGGGAGTAATAGTTACGATGAATTAAAAGTTGGCCTTAAATATTTGGGCCGTGAGCCGGCGATTAGTAATTTAAAGCGAATCAGTAAACCAGGCCGTAGAGTTTATCAAAAAGCCGGCCAGTTGCCTGTGGTTTTAAATAACTTAGGTTTAGCCATTATTTCTACCCCCCAAGGCATTATGACTAATAAAGAAGCAAAGAAACGACACTTGGGTGGTGAAATTATTTGTGAGGTTTATTAATTAATTGTTAATAGTTAACTGTTAATTGTTAAATTATGAGTCGCATTGGCAAACAACCCATTTTAATTCCCGCCGGGGTGGAAGCGAAAATTACTGGTCAGAAATTTTCGATTAAAGGACCTAAAGGTGAATTATCCAAAGAAATCCATCCGTTGGTTAATGTTAGACATGAAGATGACCAACTTATTATTTCAGTCAAAAATTCAGAAGAGAAAAGACAACGGTCATTGTGGGGGCTTTTCCGCCGGTTAATTGCTAATATGGTGCTTGGTGTGACTGAAGGTTTTTCTAAGAAATTGGAAATTAATGGTATTGGTTATAAAGGAACAGTTAGCGGGGATACTCTAATTTTGAAGCTTGGTTATTCTCATCCAATTGAGTTTCAAATACCCAAAGGAATTGAAATTAAAGTTGAAAAAAATATGGTTACCATTTTTGGCAGTGACAAGCAATTAGTTGGCAACACGGCCGCTGAGATTAGGGCTTTACGTAAACCAGAACCTTATAAAGGTAAAGGCATTAAATATAGTACGGAAATTATTCGTCGTAAAGCTGGTAAAACCGCCATGAAAGACACTGCTTAATAGTAAATTTATGACACGGCATCAAAAAATTAAACAGGAAAAAAGGTTAAGACGGAAGATTCGCACGCGAGCAAAAATTTTTGGTACAGCTAAATGTCCGCGTTTAAATGTTTTTCGTAGTCTTAATCACTTGTATGTCCAGCTAATTGATGATCAGTTGGGGGTGACTTTGGTGGCGGCCTCTGACCAAGAAATTAATAATCAAAAAATGACTAAAAGTCAAAAGGCTTTAGAGACGGGAAAATTAATTGCTCAAAAAGCGCAAAAGTTAGGAGTTATTCAGGTAGTTTTTGATAAAAGTAGTTATCAATATCATGGTCGAGTCCAGGCTGTGGCCGATGGCGCTCGGGCTGGCGGCCTTAAATTTTAATTTTCAATCATAATAAATATTAATTGTTATGGTCAATACGACTAAAAAAAATAATAAAGCGACTTCAGGAAAAATGGGTAAAGGTTTTGAAAAAGATAAAGATTTTGACCAAGCGATTATTGATATTGCTCGGGTGACGCGAGTTATGGCTGGTGGCAAAAGAATGCGCTTTCGGACTTGCGTTGTCGTTGGTGATCGGGCGGGCCGAGTGGGCGCCGCGGTGGCTAAAGGGGCTGACGTGACTTTAGCTGTGAGAAAAGCCGCGACTAAAGCGAGAAAAAATTTGATTAATGTTCCGATTATTAATGAGACGATTCCTCATCGGGTTGATGTAAAATTTGGCGCGGCAAAAATTTTAATTAAACCAGCACCGAAAGGAACTGGTATTATTGCCGGTGGTGCCGTCCGGGCGGTTTTAGATCTGTCCGGCATTTCTAACATCGTGGCTAAAATTCTAGGTTCCCAAAATAAAATCAACAATGTTTGGGCAACAATTAATGCTCTAAAGATGCTGAAGCGAGTTGAACCAAAAAAATCATTAGAAAAATTAGAAAAAAAGAATGATAATATTAATGATAATATTAATGGTTAATTATTTTTATGGTGGAATTAACTTTAGATAATTTAAAAATTAATTTTGGCGCCAAAAAGAAACGCAAGCGAGTGGGCCGAGGTAATGCCTCTGGTCATGGCACTTATAGCGGGCGCGGCTTAAAGGGACAGCGGGCTCGTTCAGGTGGTAAGAAGGGATTGAAGCTAAGAGGCTTAAAGCAACTTTTGAAAAATAAGCCGAAAATCGGTGGGTTTAAAAGCCAAAAAGGTAAATTTGTGATTATTAATTTGGATCAGTTAGAGAAAAATTTTTCTGCTAACGAAATTGTTAATCCAGCAAAAATTATTGCCAAAGGTCTCACTCTGGAAATAAAAAATGGGATTAAGATCCTCGGTCAAGGTAAATTAACGAAAAAGTTAAATGTTTTGGCTAATGCTTTTTCAGAATCGGCAAAAAAGGCTATAATGGAAGTAGGTGGCCAAGCCCAGTTGGTAAGTAATAAGTTATTAAGAAATAAGAAATAATCTTTCTTACTCTCTTAAGCTTTTACTTTCTTAAGCTCTTACTTTCTGACTTATGTGGTGGAAAAAATTAGTTCAAATTTGGAAAATTAAAGATTTACGACAGAGTATTGTTTTTGTTGCCGCGATGCTGGCAATTTTTCGTATCGCCGCCCATATTCCGATTCCGGGTATTGACGCTAAGGCCTTAAAGGATTTTTTTTCCGCTAACCAGCTTTTGGGCATTATGAATATTTTGTCTGGCGGCGGTATGGAAAATTTTTCCATTGTGGCGATGGGCGTGGCGCCTTATATTACCGCATCAATTATTTTTCAACTTTTGATTATGATTATCCCGCGCCTAGAAGAGATTTCTAAAGAAGGTGAAGCTGGTCAACGCCGGATTAATCAGTGGACCAGAATGCTGACTATCCCTTTGGCCGCGATGCAAGGCTATGGTTTGGTTGCTTTACTCCGTCAGTCATCGGCTCAAATTTTTCTTGATTTAACTCCTTGGCGGCTGTTAATGATTATTGTAACTTCAACGGCCGGAACGATTTTTTTGATGTGGCTTGGTGAATTAATTTCCGAAAAACATGTCGGTAACGGCATCTCGCTTTTGATTTTTGCTGGCATCGTTTCTGGATTGCCTCAAGCGCTACAGCAAACTTTCTTAGTTTTTGATAATACTCAATTAATTAATCTTTTGCTTTTTGTTTTTATCGCCATTTTGACTATTGTGGGGGTGGTGATTATTACTGAAGGTCAGCGCAATGTACCCGTTTCTTATGCTAAACGAGTGCGGGGGATGAAAATGTACGGCGGGGTCAATACTCATTTGCCATTGCGGGTAAACATGGCCGGAGTGATTCCAATTATTTTTGCTATTTCTATTATTTTATTTCCGCCAATGATCGCTCAATTCTTTTTGACGGCAAAAACTCAAATTTTAGTCAGCTTAGCGGAAAAAACTATTGCTTTATTTCAAAATCAGATATTTTACGGTGTTTTATATTTTCTTTTGGTTTTTGCTTTTACTTATTTTTACACGGAAGTTATTTTTCATCCGGATCAAATTGCGGAAAATTTGCAAAAACAGGGCGGCTTTATCCCGGGGATTCGGCCCGGCCACCAAACCGTTGATTATCTTAAAAATACGACTAATCGTATTATTTTAGCCGGGGCTTTATTTTTAGGGATTATTTCGGTTTTGCCTTTGGCTTTAAGGAGCTTCACCGGGATTACAACTTTAGCCGTTGGCGGCACCAGCCTTTTAATTGTGGTTTCAGTGGTCATTGAAACTTATAAAAAAATTGAGTCGCAATTAACCATGCGCGACTATGAAGGACTTTAAAAAGTTAAAATTCAAAAGTCAAAAATCAAAATTTAGGTAATTATTCCGTTTTCGGTCGCCGAAGGCGACCGGGACTCCATAATTTTTATTTTTGAGACCTGCCCGCCAATAACTGCTGAAAGAGATTTATTAGAGATAGAATTAAATCTAGCTAAACAATTTTAATTTTAAAGAATAATTAAAGGCGGGTGGCAGGCGGGTTTAAATTTAACCGAGGTCGCTTCAGCGACCGGAGGGAATATGGGATTTTTTTCTTCAAAAAAAATTTTTAAGACCAGTCAGCAAATCAAAGACGTTTTATTTCAATTGCCAAGTCTTGATTTTCGGCAACGATAGACGATTTTAACGGTTTTGATTAAGGAACTTGACGATGGTGGCGTGAGTGAGGAGGAAATTAAGAGAGTCGTGAAAGAGCTTAGGGCAAAAGGGGAAATTTCGGAAGTTGATAAAGAAAGTTTGTTAAAGTCAATAAGGGGGTAAAGTTAAAAGTTTTTGCGGCATTGCTTTTTAACTTTACTTTATTGGTTATGAGAATTATTATTTTTGGTCCTCAAGGTTCAGGCAAGGGTACCCAAGCAGAATTAATTGCGCGCCGACATCACTTACCTTATATTTCAACTGGTGATATTTTTCGTTACCATCTTAAAAATCAGACTGAATTAGGCAAGAAAATTGGCGTTTATATTAATGCGGGTAAACTTGTGTCTGATGATTTAACGAACGAAATTGTCAAAAATCGGATTGACCAACCGGATTGCGCGGTTGGTTTTGTTTTAGATGGTTATCCGAGAGATCAGGTTCAGTTTGATTTTTTGTATCAATTAACAAAAATTGATTTTGTCATTGTTATTGAATTAATCGATCAGGAGGCCATCAGACGTTTGGGCGGTCGTTTGGCTTGTAAGTGCGGCTTAAGCTATCATTTAGATTTTAACCCACCCAAAAAGACAGGCGTTTGTGACCGTTGCGGTCATGCCTTATTTAAACGAGATGATGACCAACTTGAAGCGATTAAAAAGCGTTTAGCAATTTATCATCAAGAAACTGAACCAATTTTCGCCGCTTACCTCAAAGACGGAATTTTATACCATATTGACGGATCAAAATCTATTGAAGAAGTTTATCAGCAGATTGAAAAAATTATCCACCAAAATAGCTAATCGCTAATCGCAAATCGCTAATTGGGATTATTTTATATAATTAAGATTTATAATTTAAAATTATTCGCCGAAGGCGAATTCCTAAATTTTGACTTTTGACTTTTGACTTTTGAATTATTTTATGATTACCATAAAAAAACCAGAAGAGATAAAAATTTTAGCTGAAGGCGGCAAAAAACTGGCTTTAATTTTAGAACAATTAATTAAGGCGGTAAAACCGGGCAGCAAAACCATTGCCCTCGATCAATTAGCCGAAAAATTAATTTTAGAGGCAGGCGGCGCGCCGGCCTTTAAAAATCATCGGGATCACGAGGCCGATCAATCTTTTCCCACCACTATTTGCGCTTCGGTCAATGAACAGTTGGTTCACACACCAGCCAGTAATTATCAATTGAAAAAAGGCGATATTTTAAGCCTTGATATTGGGATGAAATATCCGGCTCAAGACGGATTCTACACTGATTTGGCGGTGACGATTCCGATTGGCCAAATTTCGGCGATCGCCAGAAAACTAATTAAGGTCACGCAGAAATCCTTAATGATTGGTATTAGTCAAGTAAAACCCGGAAATATTTTGTCAGATATTGGCAAAGCCATTCAGGATTATGTGGAAAGTCAAGGTTTTTCCGTGGTGCGCCAATTAGTCGGTCATGGCGTTGGCTATGCGGTTCATGAAGAGCCGCGGATTCCTAATTTTTATCAGCCGTCTCAACCAGTAATTGAATTAAAAGAGGGCATGGTTTTGGCGATTGAACCAATGATTAATATTGGTGAATCAGACGTGAAAACTTTGGCTGATGGTCTAACTATTGTTACGGCTGATGGGAGTTTATGTGCGCATTTTGAACACACTATTGTCGTAACAGAAAATGGTTGTGAGATACTGACTAAAATTTGAATTGTTTAGTTTTTATTTATTAATTAAAGGGATTAAAATTTGAATTTAGAATTTTTAATTTCGATTCAATATCTTAATATCTTAATGTTTCAAAATTGGGTTATTCAAAATTGAATCAAAATTCGAATTTAAAAATTAAAAATTTAATTATGTCAATTTTGGGTATCGATTACGGGAGGAAAAAAATTGGTTTGGCGGTTTCTGACGAAGGCCATAGATTAGCTTTACCTCTCGAAGTTTTGATTGGTCAAAATCAAAGTCAAATTAAAGCGCGGCTTGAGTTAATTTGCCAACAAAATCAAATTGAAAAAATTATTGTTGGCGTGCCGGTAAGCATGCAAAACGGCAGTAAAAAAATTTTTTGGCGGCAAGTTGATTTGCAAAATCAGCAGATGAAAGAAGTTTTAAATTTTGTTAATTGGCTGAAAAAAAATCTTGATTTACCAGTTGAATTAGAAGACGAGCGTTTAAGTACTAAATTAGCCAATGGTTTGCGTAGAGATTTGGTAAAAAAGGGGCCGGATGACGCCGTGGCGGCAATGCTGATACTACAGAGTCACTTAGATAAAATGAAAAATGTAAAAATAAAAATGTAAAATTTAGGTATTTGCCTTTGGCAACTTTTCAATTTTAACATTTTATATTGTCATTTTAAATTTTGATTTTTACATTTTAAATTTTTATGACTTACCAAACCCCGGGCATCATCTTAAAACAAATTGATCGCGGTGAAGCCGATCAGATTTTTACGATTTACACTCAAAAAAAAGGAAAAATTTTAGCTTTGGGCCGAGGGACAAAAAAAATTCAAAGTAAGCTTAATAGCCAACTCAAGAGTTTGGCGGTGATTGATTTGATGATTGCCTCTGGGAGAAATTACGACCATATCGCCGCGGCCCAAATTCAAAGAAATTTTTTGAAAATTGGTCATGATTTGAAAAAAATTGTTTTAGCCAGCTTTGCTTTAGAAATTATTGATCGGTTAACTAAAATTGGTCTTAGGGATGAAAAGATTTTTTTTCTCCTCGTTAAATATTTCAACGTTTTAGATATTAACCAGTTTAATTGGGCGGAGTGGCAGATGGTGAAACAAGCCTTTACGATAAAACTTCTTTCTCTGTTAGGATTTACGCCTTCAGCCGAGATTAGTCAGCATGCCGCTAAGTTAGCCAATTTTTTAAAATATCATCTGGAATCAGAATTGGGGTCAGAAAAATTAATGGCAAAATTATCCTTGACTTAATTTATCAGGAATGCTAATATCTGTTGAAGGGGGTTGTTTCTTTGACAACCTGTGAAAAAACGGCAAAAGGCCGTTATTTTTTTGTGCCTAGATAATATGCGGAAATTAGGAAAAGAGGAGCAGTAGAGATGAGAAAGCATTTGTTGGGAGTTAGGTACTTAGGGCCAGAACGAGAAGCGGCACGCCAAGAAGTTTGTGATTATGTCAGAGGTGGATTACGCCGCCTTCTCGCCGATTTGAAAAATGAGCCAGTTCGACCTGAATTAAAGGTTGGTTTACTGCCCAACGGGCAGAAGCCCGGCCTGGACGTGTTCGGCGGTGAAAACAGTTCGCGTACGATTTTGTCGACTGGCGCGGCTGGTGAAGACATTGGCTTTCGGGTCAGATATATTGATCCCAGTTCTCTTTCCTTAAAAAAGGGTGAGTCTTACTGGGAAACTGTTGAAACCATGCAAGAGCACGGCGTTCATGTTATTGCCGGTCGTTTTGGCGTTGAAGGCTTGATGCTGCACTTAGCCAGAGTCTTAGAAACCGTTAACGACTATCAATGGGTAAGTAGAGAACTTTCTTTTATCAGTTGTGGCGAGGGGACGCGCGAACACCCAACTCAATTTATGTTGGACGTGATGACCATTGTCTGCCGCCGGTTAACAATTCGTTGGAAAAATTCGGAAACAATCCGGATTTTAGAAGAGGTCTTTGCCCGAGGCGATGCTGATGATTTTTTGGACAAAATTATCACCGAGGCATTAGACAATCTGACAGTTGCTTTTATTGGCGGTTTGCATGAAAGCCGAGTCACCCATACTTGGATTAATGCGGGGCGGTGGTTTGACATCAAATTTATCTTCATTGCGCCAAGCAAACCCGTTGATTTTCAAGTTGAGCAGTGGTGTCTTGACTTTTTAGGCGAACGCGCTCAAATTAGCTCTGATTTAAATGATGCGATCAAGGCAAACATTGCTTACTTCATTCGTGTTCAGGTTGAGCGATTGCCTAAACATATTCAGGAACAAGCCGATGAGGTGCGGCGGATTATTGCCCCTTACAGGCTGTCCCAAGATTTTTTGGACAATTTTGGTGGTGAAGTGATGGATGCTAAGCCATATGACGAAATGACACCAACCATACCAGCTGAACTAAGAAATCACCCTAAGGTGATTGCTAAGATGCAGTCATCGATGGGCCGGTATATTCGTCAGGAAGTTATTTGGCGTTGTTACAATAACCGCTTTCATTCAGAGGCAACGCTTTTGAATATTCCGCCTGTTGAGTTCGTGCCTGGTCAAAACATTATTAAAACCATGAAGTTGGCAAATAAGCATGCTGAATTAGAAACTCGGTATGCCGCTGACACGGAAGCGGTCTCAATGATTCTTCGAAATGGGGTGGTGATTAATGCCGTTCGGCCAGAACTTGTCGGGGTGGTTAGAACGATTAATGATCAATTCGGCTGGAGTAAAGGCCATAGGCGTTTAATTGGCGAGGAGTTCCGTTCAGAAACTTTGGGGACAAAAGGTGAGTTATGGTATCCCAATCTTCGCGTTTTGCCTCAATTGGCTGGTATCTGGATTTTGGTTTCACCGGAGATTAGATTAAGTCTGGCTTATCCGGAGTTGGAAGCAGAGGGCAGGGATGGCTATCTTAAAATCTGTCCTTCACTGCCAAGGGCAGTTGATGAGATTTTCAAATGCCCTAATATACATTGTATTACTAACTCTGAAACCGAGCCATTAGCCAAGACGTTTTTTTGGGTTAACGGTCAAGCTGGTTCAACTGTCTGGCTGGAATGCGCTTTTTGTCAGCATCAATACCATGCCGAACGAGTGGTGCGGCATACTTTTGGTTCTTTGATTGGTTTTTAGGTAAAGTTCGACCGTAGCGGTTATCCGTTACGGTTTTTTATTTGTTGTTTTTTTTGATATCACAAAATCGGCCTTTTTTTAATTTTGTTATAAATAAAATGGAGGCTGAAAAGTCTTTGTGACCCAGCCTCCGTTGGTGGTGATTTGCTTCTTTTTTCACTGCCAGTCAACTGGTTCTGGCGTGAAAATAAAGAAGTGAAGAGAAGACCCATTTGGTTTGGAAGAACATTGGGTCTTGTATCCCTTATCCCCGTGAGGGATATTGACAATGGTACCAATCTTGCATCCTTCTTCCCGTAGCAGCGCTTGGAACGTTTCTTGTTCGCAGATTTCATAGGGTCCGCCGTTCCTTTCCGCTGCTTCAAAAAGTCGATGCACTCGATTTTCGGCAGCTCCAGTGGCCTCTTCTACTTGAGCGTTCACTGATTTCCCTCCTTTCGGTAAACTAAAAAGAACTCCAATTTGAGATTTTTATCTTACCGTAGAATTTAGAATTTGTCAACCCCTTTTCAAATTATTAGAAAGATTATATAATATAGACATTAAAATTATTTAATTTTTAGGATTATGAAGCGAATTGCTATTAATCAAGTCGTCAAAAAAGTAGGTAAAAAAGTGACAGTTTCTGGCTGGGTCCATGCCCGGCGGGATCATGGTAAATTAATCTTTATTGACTTGCGCGACCGGTCAGGGCTTTTGCAAGTCGTTTTTAGCCCAGACCAAGAAAAAACCCATCAGCTAGCTGGTACTTTGCGTTCCGAATATGTCATTATGATCAGCGGTGTGGTTAAAGAGCGGCCGGCTAATTTAATTAATCCTAAAATCAGTACGGGCACGATTGAGTTATCAGCAGAAAAATTAGAAATTTTAAATCCGGCGAAAACACCGCCATTTGAGATTGAAAGCATCCAGGAGCCGGGCGAAGAGATTCGGATGAAGTATCGTTATTTGGATTTGCGCCGTAGCCGGCCGAAAAACAATTTAGTGATGCGCCATAAAATTATTAAATTTGTCCGAGACTATTTTGACAAACTTGGTTTTTTGGAAATTGAAACGCCGATTTTAACCAAAGGCACGCCGGAAGGGGCGCGCGAATTTATCGTGCCGGCGCGGCTTTGGCCGGGGAAATTTTACGTCTTGCCCCAATCGCCCCAGCAGTTCAAGCAATTATTAATAGTCGCCGGCTTGGAGAAATATTTTCAGATTGCGAGATGCTTTCGGGATGAAGACCAAAGAGGGGATCGCCAGGCGGAATTTACCCAAATTGATGTGGAAATGAGCTTTGTTAACCCCAAAGATATTTTTTCTTTAGTGGAAAAGTTGATGATTAAGTTGGTTGAGAAACTTTATCCGAACAAAAAAATTAGCCAGATGCCTTTTCCCCAGCTGACTTATCAAGAGTCAATGGTAAAGTACCAGACCGATAAGCCGGACTTGCGGGTTGATAAAAATAACCCGGAGGAGTTGGCTTTTTGTTGGATCGTTGATATCCCAATGTTTGAAAATTCAGAAACCGAAAAAAAGCTGGTGGCGGTTCATCATCCCTTTACCACGCCCAACCCCAAGGATATGAAAAAATATCCGCATGACCCCTTGAAATGGCGGGCCTATGCTTATGATTTGGCTTTAAACGGCTTTGAGATTTTTGGCGGTTCAATCAGAATCCATCAGCGCGACATTCAAAAAAAAGTTTTTGATATTTTGGGTTTGACCGAAGAGGAAATTGGGCGGCGCTTTGGCCATATGCTTAATGCTTTTGAATTTGGCGCGCCGCCCCATGGCGGTATTGCTGGCGGCCTTGACCGAATTGTGGCCATTTTGCAGAATGAACCAAATATCCGCGAGGTTATTCCTTTCTCAAAAACTGGAGATAATCGGGATTTAATGATGGAGGCTCCGTCTTTAATTAATGAAGAGCAATTAAAAGAAGCTCACATTGAAATCAAAAAAGAAGATTTACCCCGTTAGAAGTAAGTCGCCTTAGGCGACTGCCGATGCGCAAGCGCATCGGACTTCTAACGGGGCTTGGCAAATCAATGAAGGATTTAGCATCAATTGTTAATTTTTTGTTTGAAGTTGGGATTCTGGCTAAAACGCCGCGCAGCGGTTTTTACTTTTTAGGCAGCGGCAATCAAAGCGTGGCGGAACATATTCATCGGGTAATTTTTATTGGCTATGTTTTATCAACGATGGCGCCGCAGGCCAGCCAGGTGAAAGTCATAAAAATGTGTCTTTTTCATGATTTGGCTGAAGCCAGAACTTCAGACTTAAATTATGTTCATCAAAAATACGCGAAAGCGGATGAAAGCCAAGCCTTGTCTGATTTGTCAAAGACTTTGCCTTTCGGTGAAGAACTGATTGCCATCGTTAACGAATATAATGCCAAAGAAACCTTGGAGGCCAAACTCGCTAAAGACGCGGATCAGTTGGAATGGATTATGTCATTAAAAGAACAAGTTGATACCGGCAACAGCCGAGCCGAGAGTTGGATTCCGTCAGTCATCAAACGCCTCCAAACCGAGGCGGCCCAAAAACTAGCCGAAATTATTATTAAAACCCCGTCAGATAACTGGTGGTTTTCGGACAAAAACAGCGAATGGCGGATCTCTAAAAAGAAAGATTAAAATCCGACTGCCTAATTCTCCACCGTAGGCAGACTCGCCTCTAGCGAGCTAACTCCTAACCTATGAAATTAGCTTTAGACATTGTTAAAAAAAATTCAAAAATTAAAGAGTTTATCCACCAAACCGAAATTTATTTAGATTCTTTGGGTTTTACTGATCACGGTTTTCGCCATGTCAACATTGCTTCTGATCGGGCGAAAAGTATTTCAAAAAAAATTGGGATGAATGCTCATGAACAGGAATTAGCCGGGATAGCTGCTTACTGCCACGATATGGGCAATTTTTTAGGTCGGGAACAGCATCATTATTGGGCGGCTTTGCTTTTTAGCCAAGTTTTTTTAAATGAGGCTGATAATCCTAATGATGTTTCCACAATTGCTCAAGCGATTGTCAGCCATGACAAAGACGATTTGAAAATTGTTAATAAAGTGACGGCGGTTTTAATTTTAGCGGATAAATCTGATGTCCACCGTTCGCGAGTCAAAAACGTCAGGGGCACTAATTTTAAGAAAGACATTCATGACCGCGTTAATTATGCCATTATAGACAATGATTTAATCGTTGATCCTAAAAGTAAATTTATTATTTTGCGTTTAAAGTTAGACACGAAATTTTCTGCCCCCTTGGAATATTTTGAGATTTTTACCGAGCGCATGACTTTTTGCCGGTTAGCCGCAAATTATTTGGGTTATAAGTTTAGTTTGGAGATTAATAAGTTTAAATTATTATAATGCAAATCTACGAATGATATGCAAATAATACGAATATATTCAGCGTATTCGTAGATTAGCATAAATTTGTAATTCGCATTATGCTTATGAAACTATCCGCCCTGCAGAAATATATTTTAAAACAATGTTTGCAGGCAAAAGACAAAATTATTTCAAAAAAAGTCCTGCACGATTTTTATCGTCAGTCGGTCAAGCCGCCAAAGTCAAAAGACATTATTAACATCATTACTAAAAGCGTTGAGCGGTTAATTAAAAAAGAATTAATTGTTGGTTTTGGCGAAGAAACGGCGCAAAAGTGGTTTATCAACCAAGTGAAATTGACGGCTAAGGGAAAAAAGGTTGCCAGGGGATTATTGGGGGTGCAACAGAAATTGCCTTTTAAAAAAAATAAATAATTTTGAAATTAGAATTTTGAATCAAATTCGAATATTGAATTATTAAAAATTGAATCAAAATTAAAAATTAAAAATTCAAAATTAATGTAAAATTTATGCCTATCCCCAAACACGTCAAAACTTACTTGGATAAAAAAATGGCGCGCTACGACACGCTCGCCCATAAAACTGTTTATACGGCTTACGATGCGGCCCAGACTTTACGCCAAGAATTAAAAGACATTGCTAAAAGTCTTTTGATCGCGGCGGATAAAGCTTATGTTATTGCGGTGGTGCCGGCCCATATGCGTCTTGATTTAGGCAAATTAAAAAGCGCTTTAAAGGTCAAAAAAGTTTCAATTCCAAACGAAAAAATAATGTTAAAGGTTTTTCGGGTTAAGCCGGGGACAATGACGGCCTTTGGCGGCCTGCATCAAATTGAAGTTTGGGTTGATAAAAGTTTGCTTAAAACCAAAGATATTATTATTTCGGCCGGCAGTTTCACTGATTCGGTGCGGATGAAAGTTAAAGATTTTATTGAAATGGAGCAGGCTAAGCTAGCCAATTTTGCTAAAAGCGGGGGATATAAGCTGCAAGTTAAACCGACTATATTAAGAAAGAAATCAACTAAAACAAAGAAAGGCAGTCGTAAAAAGAAGAGAAGATAATTTTGAATTTTTAATTTTTAATTTTGATTCAATTTTTAATATTTAAATATTTTAATATTGAATCTAAATTAGAATTTCAAAATTAGAGTTTATTATGTTTAAAATCAAAGTTGACCAATTTGAAGGACCATTGGACTTACTCTTGCAATTAATTGAAGAACAAAAACTTCAAATTACTGAAGTCTCTTTAGCCCAAGTCACTGAGCAATATATTCAGGCTTTAAATCAAAAGCAGGCGGATCAAATTTCAGCCGACGAATTGGCTGATTTTTTAGTGGTCGCGGCGCGTTTGCTTTTGATAAAATCGCGGGCGCTTTTGCCGTTTTTGGATTGGGGAGAAGAAGATGAGGGCGAGGAATTAACGAGGCAATTAAAAATTTATAAAGAATATTTGGAGGCGATGAAAGTAATTCAAAAAATGATTAGCCAAAAGCGCTGGAGTTTTGCCCGAGAAAAACTTTTAATCAATGGACCCATTGGCTTTGCCCCGCCGCTGAAATTGACCAAAGATAAATTGCGCGGTGTCTTTACGGAAATTATTAATAGTCTAAGCCCAATTCTTAATCTGCCCACTGAAGTGGTGAGAAAGACGATTAATATTCAGGAAAAAATTGCCCAAATTCGGGAGCGGATTTTCAGACAAGCCACTGCCAATTTTTCCGAAATTTTGAAAGAAGCCAAAGACAGGACTGAAGTCATTGTCAGTTTTTTGGCTTTACTGGAATTAATGAAACAGAAATTAATTGTGGTGAAGCAAAGCAAGATTTTTGAGGATATTGAAATAGAGCGGATTTAAGATTCTAAAAGATATTAGAAAATTATAAAAATATGCTGCGCTTTGAAAGTAAAAAATGGCATTTTTTTGCCGAAAGTCCAACCTCAATTTTAAAAAGAGAATTTATTAAGTTTTGTTATTTATATATTGATTCAGTCTCGGAGATGAAAGTTAGTGAGTTTTTAGTTATTGGCCGAAAAGATATTAATTTTACTTATGTTAAGGAAAGTGATGATAAAAGGAATTTTTTATTAGCTAAAGAATATTTAGAAAAAAATAAGTTAGAAAAAATTTTTTTTGATTTCAGAAAATTCATTGGAAATTATAAAAATAAGGAAATAGATCCGGTTAAAAAATTAATTAAAATTTGGCAAGAACTCTGCCCGATTTTGCTTTATACTTATTATACTGAAAGAATTCTAACCGAAAAATTCCAAAAAACAACAAAAAATAAAAAATATTTTGAGAGGTTACTGGAAGAAAACGGAAAATTGCGTGAGCACTTGGCGAAAATTGGCTATAATCAATATAATAAGATTTATCCTTACCTAATCAAAAAATATAAGGATTTTAAAGAGCCGGATTACTGCCTTTTAGCGGAATTATTTTCCGGTAGAATTTTAAGTGTGGGAGAAATCAAGAGGCGTAAAAAATTTTTTGTTTCTTTGTCAGATAAAAATAAAATTTCTATTTATACTGGCTTAGCGGCTAAAGCTTTTCTAGCCAAAGAAAAATTTAGGAAAATTGCGATTGATAAAAAAGTCAAAGAAATTAAAGGATTGGTTGCTTATTCCGGTGAAGTTACCGGCAAAGTCGTGATTATAAAAAAATTAACTGATTTTAAAAAGGACGTGAGAGATAAGATTTTAGTCACCCCTAGGACAATTATTGAATATATTCCTTATTTAAAAAAAATTAAAGCCATTGTCACTGATATCGGCGGTATCAACAGTCACGCGGCAATCAGCGCACGGGAGTTTAAGATTCCCTGCATTGTGGACACGAAAATTGCAAGCCAGGTTCTGCGTGACGGCGATCTTATTAATGTTGATGCCCAGCAGGGGATTATCAGAAGAATGAAATAATAAATAATGTTTCGGCGGGCGGGGTTTTAGACCCTGCCCGCCGACCAAAGGAGTATCCTCCTTTGGAATCCTCTTGTGATAAGTGTTCGTTCGCCGTTTGTTCCGCTTTCGCTCTACAAACGGCTCACTCACCATCTAATCTTTAACTCCGCCTCATCCCCCCGATGTCACGTCGGGACGGGGTATTCGGCGGACTGCACAATAAAATGATAAAAAAAGGCACCAGATCTAAATTGCTGTCTGGTGCCTGAATGTTTTTGTAGGCTTGACTTAGACGGTAGCGCCCTTACCGTCACCGAGGTCAATCCCGGCGGAAACCAATTCAATTTTTATTGAGTCAGGGCGTCCGAGCTCAAAATGAATGGCGTAGAGAGCGGCGCTTTGGCACTCTTTCAGGGCCATTCCCAATCGAACAAGGACCGGTCTGCCTGAACAGATGACAGTCTGCGTCGGCAGATTAACAATTGCTTCTCGGATCGCCCCTCGCATATGTTTCGGGCTTAGGTACTGGTCAAACTCGATGATTCGGCCATCTGTAAGCAGAATCATTGATTTACCTTTTATCTTGATTTCTGTTACTCCCTCTCCCCACAGCGCCGAGAAAAATGGCGTGCCTTTTTTTAGATCAAGGGCTCTGGCGACATCAAATTGCCTGCGTCCTGTACCGATATGAACCTGGGCAGGTCCGGTCGCTGGTAAACGTTGATTAAGCTGATCCCGAAGGGACTGGACGCGCTTGAACCCTTCTATCGTCATTTTTGGATCCGGCCCATCTTCCTTTTCGCCATGGGTTACCAACCAGATTATCATCTCAACTCCCTTCAATGTTTTCCCAACTTTAAATTCTAGCCATTATATATTTGAACTTTTAGCCAATAGGGCTAAAAGATAATTCAAAGAGCGATTTTTGCTGATTTGAGGAGTAATTTATCCATTTCAAATTACGTTTTAAGTATAGCATATTTCATTATTTTTGTCAAGCTTCACCCAAAATTTGATTTGTTTTTATTATTTAAAAATCATTAAATTTCCTGTATAATTTTCTTATGCCGAGCCTGAAAGCGAAAATTGAAAGCCTTCTTTTTATTTCTAATCAGCCGTTATCAATTAAGCGGCTGGTTAGTTTAACTGGTGTAGAAAAAGAAAAAGCGGAAGAAGCGATTAAAGAATTAATCAGCGAATATAATCAGAAAGAAAGGGGAGTGCAAATCCAAAAAATCGGTGAGCAAATTCAAATGGTGACAACGGCTGATAACGCCAAAATTGTTAAAGATTTTATTAAAGAGGAAACCACCGGGGAATTAACTCGCCCGGCGCTGGAAACTTTGACTATAATTGCTTACCGTGGGCCAGTTAGCCGCGCGGAAATTGAGCAGATCCGCGGCGTCAATTGTGCCATTATTTTGCGTCACCTTTTAATTCGCGGCTTGGTTGAAAGCGCTGAAGATAAAAAGAAAATGCAAATGGTTTATAATATTACTTTTGATTTTTTGAAATTTTTAGGCATTAACGAACAATCAGAACTGCCAGATTACGAGAAACTAAATTCCAACGAGAGTTTGGAAAAGATTCTTAACTAAGAAAAAGAGAGGGATAAGTAATAAAAGCTAAGTAAAAAGTCAAAATTCAAAAGTCAAAAATGCAATCCAAAATTCAAAAGTAATAAAATTTTAACTTTTAACTTGTACTTTTGACTTTTACCTTTTGATTTTTGACTTTATTTATGTTCAACTTTATCACCAGCCTTATTCTCGCCAGCCTGCTTTTCCCAAGCGGCTTGAATTTTTTTTGGCAAAATCAAATTAACTTTCCGCTAAAATCTTTGGCGCCAGTCAATGAGGCACCCCAAAAAATTATCAATCAAAGTCTAGGTCTAAAAACCACAGCTAAAAGTATTTTGGTGGTTGATGAAAAAACCGGAACGGTTTTGTATCAGAAAAATCCCAATCAAGTTTTACCGATTGCCAGCATCACCAAATTAATGACGGCTTTGGTTTTTTTGGACACCAAGCCAGATTGGAAGATGGAAATTGAAATTTTGGATTCAGACCAACGGCCGGGCGGCATGGTTTATCTTTTGCCTGGCGAAAGAGTAAAAGTCAAAGACTTATTTAATTTAATGCTGGTGGCGTCGGCCAATGAAGCCGCCATTGCTTTAGTGCGGCAAACCGGTTTAGATAATTTTAATCAAAAGATGAATCAAAAAGCCCAAGAGCTTGGTCTGAAGGAAAGTTATTTTTTAGAACCAAGCGGCATTAGTCCGGAGAATGTTTCCAGCGTGACTGATTTAATTAAATTAATTAGAGTTGTTTTTAGTCAGTCAGAAATTATTGAAGCTGTCACTAGCCCAACGCTAGAATTTAAAGTTTTAAATCGTGAGCGTCAGGTTAAGGCGTTTAACACTGACAGCTTGCTTACCAGTTTTTTGAATCAAAGTCAGTATAAAATTTCAGGCGGGAAAACTGGTCATTTAGATGAGGCCGGTTACTCTTTAGTGGCAAAAATCAAAAAGCAAAATGGGCCAGTTTTTTTAGTCACTCTTTTAGGTTCAGAGTCAATTCGTGACCGGAGCCAGGAGATTAAGGGCGTGGTTGATTGGGTAGAGAGAAACTATGAATGGCAGAAGTAAAATATCAAAATCCAAATAACAAATTAAATCCAAAATTCAAAAATCAAAGATAGGCGTTATTTTTTTAATATTTAGTCTTTGGCATTCATTTGCCATTTAGATTTTGAACCTTTGGATTTTTGAGCAATTGTTGTATAATAATAAAGCCCTAATTTAATGGATTTGCCTCTAAAAAAGACATTTATGCCGGAAAAAAAGCCAATTATTATTGCTAATTGGAAAATGAAACTTGGCATAGGGGAGAGTAAAAAGTTGGCTTTAGAGTTAAAGCATGGTATTTTTGGTAAAAAAGAAGTGGTCATTTGTCCTGCATTTGTGAGTTTAGTTGAAGTGGCGCAAATTTTAAAAAATAATCATTTAAAACTTGGTGCCCAAGATTGTTTTTGGGAGGTAGAGGGCGCTTTCACCGGCGAAGTTTCCGCCCGCCATTTAGCAGAAATTGGTTGCCAGTATGTTATTTTAGGCCATTCCGAAAGAAGGCAGCATTTAGGCGAAACCGATGAGATGGTCCATCAAAAAGTGAGAATGGCGCTAAGCGTCGGCTTAACGCCGATTATTTGCGTGGGTGAAACCTTTGAACAGCGGCAGGAAGGCGCCAAAGACTATATTTTAATCCAGCAAACAACGAAAGCGCTTCAGGGAGCAGTGGTTAAACAAAATCAGAAAGTCATTATCGCTTATGAACCGGTTTGGGTCATTGGTTCTGGTCAGGCCGTCAGTCCCGCGGAAGCCAGTGGCGCCCATCAGGTCATTTGGCAAACCTTGTTTGATTTTTTTCCATCAGAATTAGTGAAAAATAATTTTTCCGTCATTTACGGCGGCAGCGTAGACAGCGAAAACGTTTCAAAATTTACCGGTCTTGATAATTGCGCCGGGGTTTTAGTCGGTTCGGCGAGTTTGGTTGCTAAAGAATTTATTGAAATCGTAAAGAATTCCTAAAATATTTTATGCTTGTTCATCTTAAAGAAATTGTCAGAAAAGCCCAGGCAGAAGGCTATGGCCTTGGCGCTTTTAATACCTCTAATCTCGAAGTGACTAAGGCGATTATTGAGGCCGCTTTAGCTAAAAATTCCCCGATTATTATTCAGGTGTCGGAAGCGACCATTAATTATGTCGGTCTTTTGCCAGTCACGAATTTAATCAAGACTTTTGCTCAAAATTCGGGGGCGAAAATTCCGGTGGTCATTCATTTGGATCATGGCAAAAATTTTCAAATTATCAAAGCGTGTCTAAAGGCTGGATTTCGTTCAGTTCATATTGACGCTTCTGACAAGCCGTTGGCGCAAAATGTGGCGATGACCAAAAAAATTGTTAATTATGCTCATCATTTTGGCGCTTGGGTTCAGGGAGAATTAGGCAGCCTTTACGGCAAGGAAGGCTTGGCGAAAATTAAACTGCCAAAAAATCCTAATGATTACTTAACTGATCCGAAAAAGGTTAAGGTATATGTGGCGAAAACTAAAATTGACACCTTAGCGGTTTCGGTGGGGACAATGCACGGTTTTTATGTGGGCAAAGAAAAGATTGATTTAAACCGTGTTCGTGCCATTGCCCAAGAAACAAAAATTCCTTTAGTTTTACACGGTTCGTCCGGCGTTAATCCGGCGATTTTGAAAAAAGCCATTAGTGCTGGGATTAGAATTGTTAATATTGATACGGCGCTACGTATTACTTTTACTAAAACTTTAAGAAAAACTGTCAGTCAGGTTAAGGAATTTTATGACCCAAGAAAGATTTTAGCCCCGTCAATGGCCGCGGTTCAAAAAACAGTTGAGGAGCAACTCGCTATTTTGGGCAGTGCTCATAAAATTTAATAATTTTTAGAAAAACTCTCAAAACTTTCGGAGAGTTTATCGTTTTAAATTATGTTAATTTATTTCATTCCCTTAGCCATTATTATCTTGAGTTTGCTTGTTATTTTGGCAATTGTCATTAAGAAATTGCCGAATTTAGCGGCGATTAGAATTGAAACAATTCCTTCAGAAAAAGAAGGCCAGGTTAAAAATCGGATTATAACTGAGCGCTTGGCTCGAAAATTTTTAAAATTCCGTCAATTGATGGTTGAGTTGACTAAACCCTTAATTAATCAGATGGCGAAAAGCGCAAACGAAATTTATCAAAAAATTCTTGAATTAGAAAAGAAAAATTTAACTCCTCAACCATTAAAAGAAATTGACGTCCGGCAACAAGTTAAAGAAAAATTAGAACAAGTGAAAAAGTTTTTAGATGAGAAAGATCTGGCGGCGGCGGAAACTGTTTGTATTGAAATTTTACAGCTTGATTTAAAAAACCTTGATGCCTATCAATATTTGGTGGGAATTTATCTGGAAAAGAAAGAATATAAGAAGTCCAGAGAAACTTTGCGTTATTTAATCAAGCTTTTGGTTAAAATTGTTAATGGGCGGGAAGGGGATGTTGAGAAGCATCGTTTAGCCAATTGCTATGCCGATTTAGGCTGGGTTTATCAGCTGGAGAATAAAAATAATTACGCTTTGACTAATATCCAAAAAGCGGTTGAACTTGAGCCGAATAATCCTAGATTTCTTGACTTATTGCTGAAAATCTGTATAATATTAAAGAATAAAAATTTGGCTCAAGAAATCTTTTTGGCCTTATCTAATGCGGATCCGGAAAACCAGAAGTTAGCCGAGATTAGAAGTGAAATTGAAAATTTGCCGGATAAATAATTAATTACGCCGTTGTCGTTACACCTAAAAGAGGTATGGGTACTTATAAAAGAAAAATTAAACACGGTGTCTTAACAATTTATTATAATAATAAAAAATTACGCGATATTTTATGTAAAGAAATTAAAAATTTATAGCAATATGTTTAAATAGTTTTTGCCCAAGTAGCTCAGCTGGTAGAGCAACTCCATGGTATTTAAAGATGCCCATTGTCTTGGAAACTCGATAATGAATCCCGAATAACGGTTAAAATCCTAATCTAATATGGATCAGACCGTAGTGCCACAGCGCGCTCGAACGACTGACAAGGGAGACTAAGTTTCATTTTTAGTGAAATATGTCTAAGATACAGTCTAATCCTCTTATAAGTTTAAAGAAGACGAAATAGAGGTATACATGAAGGAGTAGGTCCGCGGTTCAATTCCGCGCTTGGGCTCCACTTTCGAACAGTTAACATTTAACTATTAACAATTAATAACATAGCGCAGCTTAGTAATAATTTTTCGTTACGGAAACTTTTCGCTTTCTTGACTTCCCAGTCTATATTAAAGCCCGGGATTTCTATAAGTTAGTTTTACACCAGACTCAAGACTTGAGAGTTTATAGCTTGAAAGAACAACTTAGGCGCGCCACTCTGTCAATAGTCCTGAATATCGTAGAAGGATCAGCTCGGCAATCCGATAAAGAATTTTTTCGTTTCATTCAGTTGTCGCTTGGTTCCGCTAGTGAAGTTGTCGCTTGTCTGGACGTAATGCATTCTGCCGATTTAATTAATAGAAAGAATTTTGATGAAATGATGTTGGAATGTGAAGAGATTGCTAAACAATTAGGCGGCTTTAGTAAAAAGTTAAGACAAGGTTAACTGTCAATTGTTATTAGTTAATAGTTGTTTACTTGGGTCGGTACTCAAGCGGTCAACGAGGGCTGACTGTAAATCAGCTGGCTTTGCCTACGGGGGTTCGAATCCCTCCCGGCCCAACTTTTAATAATTAACATTTAACTATTGACAATTAACCATCGAATTGAATTTAGGCCAGAATCGGGATTCTCAATGATTCAAGAGTATAGTGAGAAACTGTAAGCCGGAGTAACTCAGTGGTAGAGTAACTGTTTTGCGCCAGCCCCGCACCATTTGCCAGGATAGCTCAGCGGTAGAGCAACTGTTTTGTAAACAGTAGGTCGTGGGTTCGAATCCCTCTCCTGGCTTGTTGGCAAATGGTGCGGGGTAAATAAGTCGTCGGTCCGAATCCGACCTCCGGCTCCAGTAAAATTTTTATAAAATCGGGATAAACTGTAGGTTCCCGGTTCCCCGACGCACTGATTTATTAAAATAATTAAGAAGTCGGGATCCTCGGTCGCCTAAGGCGACCGGGACAAATCCTCTCCCTGGCTCCACTAAAGAACAATTAACTAGTAACACTTAATAATTAACTATTATTTAACCAGTCATTTTGAATTTTGATTTTTAAATTTTGAATTTGACTGAGCGAAGCGAAGGAGAACTTATGCCGCAAGATAATCTAATCAAATTTGAATGTACGAATTGCAAGAGGATAAATTATTTTTCCCACAAAAATAAAAAAATTCTTAAAACTCGTCTGGAATTAAAAAAATTCTGCAAACATTGCCGCAAGCATTCCATGCACAAAGAAACTAAATAAGTCTGACAACTGTCATTCTGAACTTGTTTCAGAATCTCTTATATATCATAAGATCCCGAATCAAGTTCGGATGACTTAGTGGGGGAATAGTACAACGGTAGTATGCTGGTCTCCAAAACCAGAGATGAGGGTTCAATTCCTTCTTCCCCTGTTGCCTAGTGATTGGTTCGAGTAACCGAGAGGCTTCGAACTGTCATATAAGAAGAAAAAGCCGAGAAATTCATTCTTAGCTTTTATGCATAAAATTGACTTTTTAGCCAGAAAGTAGTAAGATTATAAGAGGCAAATTTAACCAAAAATAATATGGAAAAAATTGGAACGGCTAAGAAATTTGGAGTCAGAAAATTTGTAACCGGCGAATCGAGGTATTGCCAGAGCTGTGGCAAAGAATCATATTCGTTATTTGAGATTATTCAAGATGTTAGATTGAAAAATAAACTACAATACTGCAAACAATGTTTTAATAAAAGTATAGCTAAAAAATAATTTTTGCTATTCCTTTTATCATCAAGAAAACTCTAGCCGCCTCTTTGCCTGCCTCGCCGAATATGAGTCAAGGCGGGGGCGGTTTTTATGCATTTAATTTATCATTAGCCAGCTGTTCATTGTCGGGCGATTTTTTGGTATAATGAAATGAGCTAACTATTAACTAAAAAATTCTATGAAATTTTTAATAAAATTAGTCGTGATTGCCGTGGTTATTTTTTTCGCCACCAATATTTTGCCCGGCATTAAAGTCGCTGATATTAGTACCGCGCTTGTTGCCGCTTTAGTTTTAGCTTTGGTTAATATGATTATTAAGCCAGTTCTAGTGATTTTGACTTTGCCGATTAATATTTTAACCCTCGGGCTTTTTACTTTAGTGATTAATGCCATTTTGATTTTGATTGCCAGCGGCTTAGTGCCGGGTTTTTCGGTTGATGGTTTTGTCACCGCTTTTATTTTTGGCATTGTTTTGTCGGTGGTTAATTATTTGGTGAATAGGTTAATTAAGAAATAAAATATACTGCCACTTTTGGTGGCAAAAGTGGCAGAAAACCATTGGGGGCAACAATTCGTCCCGTTGCGTCAATCTAAGTTTAGTTTCTCTCGCCTTGGGTCTCAATGTTGCTCCCAAGCCCCCTCGTCTCACAGAACAGCAATAGTGATTTAAAATCTAAAAAACACTTGCGTTTTTCATACGTTTTTCAAGGCTTGCTGCTTTATTATGATTTTTTGAAATGTTTTTTTGCGTACCAAAAAATAATTAAGACGGCAATTGCTAAAATAAAAAAATCAAAGGCCTCAATTTTTTTTCTGATTAATTCCCAATTTTGACCCATTTTCACGCCCAGCCAAGTAAAAAGCCAAACCCAGAGTAGGGCGCCTAAAAATGTATAGATACAGAATTTTTTAAAATTCATTTTTGCCACGCCGGCCGGAAAAGAGATAAAAGTCCGCAAGAGCGGCACCAACCGGCTGAAAAATACGGTTAATTCACCGTGTTTTTTAAACCAGCGATCCGCCAAATCCAAATCGCGGCGGGAAATTAAGAGGTATTTGCCCCATTTTTCCAGCATTGGTCGGCCGCCCCAAACACCGCCTAAGTAGGCGAAAATTGAACCGATTAAATTGGCCGAAGCGCCAATCAGAACCACGAGCCAGAAATTGAGCTTGCCGGAAACAATTAAAAACCCGGAAAACGGCATAATGATTTCCGAAGGAATCGGCGCGCCGGCGCTTTCCAGAAGCATTAATAAAAAAATGCCCGCATAGCCGGTCAAACCGATGATATAAGTAATCCAATAAACCAAAAAACTAACAATCGCTTCAATCATAAATCAATTATAGCGGTTTGATTTTAAATGAGCAAGAGTTTCAAACTCTTATTTTTTCTGCTAAAATGAAATTATATGAAACCAAACCACAACCACGTCAAGGCCTGGTTAATTTCCGTTGACATGGGCTATGGCCATCAGCGAGCGGCTTTTCCTTTGAAATTTTTGGCCGAAAAAAATCAGATCATCTCGGCTAATAATTATCCGGGGATTTCGGCATCAGACCGAAAGATCTGGCGGGAAGCGAAAAAGTTTTATGAGTTTGTGTCCCGTTTTAAAAAATTTCCCATTATCGGTCCAGCCGTCTGGGAGCTTTATGATAGTTTACAGGAAATTCCAAAATTTTATCCCCGGCGTGATTTGTCAAAATTAAGTTTTCAGGTCAAAAAAATTTATGAACTCATTGAAAAAAAGAAGTGGGGCAAAGATTTAATTAATAAGCTGGCGAAAAAGCCATTGCCGTTAATCACTACTTTTTTTGTGCCGGCTTTTATGGCGGAAGTTTTTAATTATCCGGGTGAGATTTATTGTTTGACGACGGATGCGGATATCAATCGGGCCTGGGCGCCAAAAAATCCGACGGCCAGCCGCATTAATTATTTTGCCCCAAATTACCGGGTAGTGGAACGATTAAAGCTTTATGGCGTGCAGGGTAAAAGAATTTTTTTAACCGGCTTCCCGTTGCCGTTAGAAAACATCGGTAATCTTAAATTAAACTTGTTGAACAAAGATTTAGTTCAGCGTTTAGTTAACCTTGACCCCAAAAAAAAGTACTGGTCCTTGTATCACGGCATCATTAAAAAATATTTAGGCATTAGCCAGTTGCCCAAAATTAGCAATCATTTATTGACTTTAACTTTTGCCGTGGGTGGCGCCGGGGCGCAAAAAGAAATTGGGGCGCAAGCTTTAAATAGTTTGAGAAACGAGATCTTGACTAAAAAAATTCGTTTGGTTTTAGTCGCGGGCATTCATAACAGCGTCAGTCGTTATTTCCGTTTAGCCGCGAAAAAGGCCGGCTTGGGTCATGAGCTTGAGCGGGGAGTAAAAATTATTTTTTCTAACACAAGGGATGATTATTTTAAAAAGTTTAATGCCGCCTTGCGCCAAACTGATATTTTATGGACCAAGCCGTCGGAATTAAGTTTTTACTGTGCTTTAGGCATACCGATCGTGATGTCGCCGCCGATTGGCTCGCAAGAAGAATTTAATCGCAAGTGGCTGCGAACAATCGGCGCGGCCGTCACTCAGGAAGATCCCCGTTATGTTAATCAATGGCTTTTGGACTGGATTAATTCCGGTTGGTTTGCCGAAGCCGCGATTCAAGGCTACGTTGAGGCGCCAAAATTAGGCACTTATAATATTGATAAAATCATTGGCCATAAGTTTAGGGAAACTAAGATTCCGAAAATGATTTCGCAGTACTAAATTTTAGTGGCTTATAGCTTTTAGCCCGCCAAAATTTTCTTATTTTAAAATCTGGAAAATTTAGGCGGGTTAGCTGTTAGTTCTTAGGGTAGTGGGAGTTGTGGATAATTATTTTTATTTAAATAAAGCCGGAGTAAATATTTTTCGCCGGATTTTTTATCTAAAATTAAATAAAATTTTCCTAAAATGATTGACAAAAAAAGTTAGATGTGCTATCATGTAAATAGAGGCTAGTAATATGGTGCGATAGTGCAGTCTTGCTGCAGAAGACCCAAAAACGGGTTTTTGCGGCTAGACCCCCAAGAACTATTTCATCAAAAAAAGTACTTTTCAAAGTCACTAGTCAAGAAATCAAAATCAAAGCAAAACAAAAACCAAAGCCTGCCTTTCCGTCGCTTGAGCGAAGGAGGGGAGCTGTAAGCCTATAAAGACGGCATTTCCCATTTCAAAATTAAGTTGAATTTATTTGGTAACGCTTTTGCTTTGATCAAGGCGTTTTTTAAATATAAATTATAATTATTAGGACAAAGGTCGAGGTTAAAATCAAAAATAAAAATCCCGACTACTAAATTTATTAGCTTTGAGGGTGCCGGTGTTAAGTCGGCATCCCGACTCAACGTCGGGAAAGTCGGGGATCCCGACCGTAGCGTCGGGGCAAATATATGTTAATCGAAAAATTTCGGCTTCATGACATCACTCGTAAAATCGATCGGGATAAAAGCACGGTGATTCGCTGGGAACAACAGGGTTTAATTCCTAAGGCGAGTCGCGACAGCCGCGGTTGGCGTTATTATACGGCGGCCGAAGTGGAAAAAATTGTTTCTTTAGTTAAGAAAACAAATTATTTCCAACTAGCTTCTCATCCCGGTAGTGAAGCGCCAACGTCTCGTTCCTTGAATTTAGGTCGGTTTAGCTATAGTGTTGTCATTGGTGCGGCAATCTTGATCATTTATAGTCTTTTCTCTTTGGGGTTAGGCACAAACTCAAATGTCTATGCGGTGACTAATTCTACTTCGACGATGTATACGACTGTTTCCGCCGGCATCTTGGATGTTATTTCCGCTTCCTCAAGTGCCAGTTTTTCCGGCGTTAACGTTTCTTTCAGCGCCCAGACGAGTTCCATAAATCCTTTTGGCGCGTTTCGGGTTGAGGATGCGCGCGGTTCGGGCGCGGGCTGGGTCGTTAATTTATCCGGTAACGATTGGAAAGCCGGAGAAGACGTGATGCAATTGGATTACAATGCTACTGGCGCAGATAATAATTTGGGCAAAATGTGTTTAGTGGTTGACAATGGTTCTATTCTTTCAAACTCTGGTCAAAGCACCGCCAGTATTACTAAAGGCGGGACAGATTGTTTTAGCGCGGGCGTGACCTCAATTGACATTTACACGGCGGCCGCGACTTTTGGCAAGGGTAATTACTGGATTAAAGAATTTAAATTGGAACAGTATATCCCAAGCAATCCGACGGCCCAGAATTTAACCACGACCGTTGTCTTAACCATTACCTAAAAACTGCAACATTCAACAAATATTCTTGATTCTTTAAATCTCTAACCAGTCCTGCATTAGCCGGGCTGGTTTTATATTGGTGAATTTGGTGAATTGTGGTATAATTAATAATAATCCAAAAGGCAAAAGTCAAAAGGCAAAAGTTCAAGTCAAAAGTTAAAAGTTTTTAATTTA
>Ga0155368_112_pt1 | contig 64453 bp, 61 predicted proteins | sample RifCSPhighO2_02_FD_106336 | JGI IMG/M metagenome (GOLD analysis project Ga0155368, IMG submission 106336) | Candidatus Buchananbacteria bacterium RIFCSPHIGHO2_02_FULL_39_17 | reverse complement strand
ATCTTTTACTTTACGGGAGCATCAAGGAGGCTGCGGCTGGGGCATGGAAGATTTTGAGGTGGTCCAATTGTGAGAGAATGATTCTGCTTTTATTGTTGCCGATACGGACACCGCCTGAAAACCTGCTCTTTATTGAGAAAAAAAATTAAGGAGATAAAAAATGTACTGCTCGTTTTACCGAAAATCAGATGGGCACACCATAAAGAACTGTCCGCGCACCGCCCCTGGACTTTGTAATCGGCGTAACATGTATTGCACCTTTTGCCACGGAAGAGATCATACCATTGAAGCGTGCCCTAAAACCTATCCTGGTTTTACCGCCAGAAAATGGCACCCGGAATCAGTCGCTGACCACTTTATACAAGACTGACAGTTGCTAATCAAAACCTATAACGTTCTTTATCCAAAGGCTTAAAATATTAAGCCTTTTTATTTTTGGCAATTTGGACAAAAATGAGTGCCGCGGCCGTTTAATTTAATTCTCTTAATTTCACCGGCGCACCTTTTGCACTTCTCCCCTTTTCGAGCGTAAACTTTTAAATATGGCTCCATACCGCCTGGCTTACCGTCAAGCTGGATATAAGTATTGGCTGATGTACCTTTTTTTGAAATGGCAAATTTTAAAAGTTTTGGGATACAGCGATAAAGTAATTTAATTTCTTCTTCCTTTAAAGTTTGAATGATTCTGGTGGGCAAGATTTTCGCGCCAAAACAACTTTCGTCGCAATAAATATTGCCAATCCCGGCGATTAAACTTTGGTCCATTAAAATCTGCTTAATTTTCCGGTTCGGATATCTCTTTAATATTTCTTTAAATTTTTTCAAATTAAATTCTTTTGTCAAAGGCTCAACCCCGTACTCACTTAACAACTTATCAACTTCTAACTTATTAACTATCCGCATCCAGCCAAATTTTCGCAAATCATTAAAAAATAATTTTGAACTATCGTTAAAAGTAATAATAATATGAGTAAATTTATTGGGCAGATTTTCGGTGCCGCCTTTTTGCGGACTCGCCTCGCTGAAGCGAAGCGGAAGCGGGTGACCACCGATGATTAGCTTATAGCTTGTCCCGACGCTTCGGTCGGGATCCCGACTTGTTCCGACGTAAAGTCGGAATGCCGATCTTCGCATCGGCAACGTCGGGATAGCTTGTAGCTTTTTAGGTTGATAAATGAGTTGGCCTGTGAGTTTCAAATGGATGAGTAAAAAATTACCATCAGATAAAAATAAAATCAAAACCTTGGCGCGGCGATTAATAGCCGTGATTTTTTTGCCTTTTATTTTTTTGGCAAACTCAAGCGGCGTTAATGGCTTAACCATTTTCGGCCATTTGATTTCTGCTGATTTAATGGTTTTACCTTTAATCGCTGAATTTAATTCGCGGCGTAGAGTTTCCACTTCCGGTAATTCAGGCATGATTTAGAAGTTAGGAAATTAAATTGCTAATATATCCTATCATTTTTTTATAAAATAAAAAAGCCGCACCAAATCTTTTGATGTGGTAAATCTGCCCTAACTTATTGAACAAGAGCAGATTATCTTGGTCAAATGCCGTAAACTACGGCGGATATAACCGCAATAGCGATTAGTACCCATGAGAATGACATCAAAATATGCATTACCCAAAAAACAAACTTTGTCTTCTGGACATTTTTGATGTGAATTCTCTGATCCAAGGTGCATAAGGGACAAATGAGAGAATAGCATTCTTCATTGTCATTTTCTCCTTTTTTATCTCCAAAATTGTCCAATACTATAAATTAAAAGCAAAATCCAAACTAGAAGAAAAATTGAATAAAATAAAGTAATGACTAATGTTTGCATTGCCGGAAATCCAAGTTTTTCCAATCCCATCTCATTTATTCTAAAACTGTAAAATAAATATATCAAAACATTAATTAAATGTCAATGGCTAAAAAAAATTATTGAAACATTTCATTAAATTGGTCGGGTGTCAGAGCTTGCTCGGCGTCGCATTTGGCCTGACTCGGATTATAATGAACTTCCACCATAATCCCATCAAAACCCGCGGCTTTGGCCGCCTTGACCATGGGTGGAATTAAAGCTGGAATACCGGTGGCATGCGATGGATCAATAATAACCGGCAAACCGGATTTTTGTTTCGCGAGCATCGCCCCGGCCAAATCCAAAGTAAAACGGGTTTCGGTCATAAAAGTTCTTATCCCCCGCTCGCACAAAATCACTTGTTGATTGCCTTCGGCAAAAATGTATTCCGCGGCGGAAAGCCATTCGTTAATTGTTGCCGACATTCCCCGTTTTAACATTACGGGCTTGCCGCTTTTGCCGATTTCTTTTAATAACGCGTAATTTGCCATATTGCGGGTGCCCACTTGAAATATATCAACAAAACTTGCAACTAACGCTACTTCCCGCGGATCTAAAATTTCTGTTATGGTCGGCAGATTCAATCTATCGCCGACTTGCTTTAATAATTTCAAGCCTTCTTCTTTAAGTCCCTGAAAACTACTTGGTTTAGTCCGCGGCTTATAAGCCCCGCCGCGCAAGATCTGGGTATTTTTTTTAATTAGTTCCGCGGTTTTTTCCAATTGTGCCAAAGATTCAATGGCGCAGGGCCCGGCCATGACGACAAAACCTTTGCCGATTTCCACATTTTTGACTTTAATGATATTTTCCATAAATTTAGATTTGTTCAATATTAAATTTCAAAATTAAAATATTTTGCCGCCTATTATTATTCTCCCCCTTAATATAAGGGGGAGATGGAGGGGGTTATTAACGATACTGCTTCTTTAATTTTTTCAAATACTCCTTCTAAATTATTTATAATATCATTATTCTAAAATCTTATAACCTTAACGTCCTGATGTTTTAAATATTCTGATCGCACATTATCTTTTTTTAGATTAATTGTTTCGTTATGCTGTCCGCCGTCAATCTCTATCGCTAATCTCTTTTTAGGACAATAAAAATCTAAAATATACGAGCCAATACTGTATTGTCTATAAAATTTCAAATCATTTAATTGTTTATTCCTAAGTTTTGACCAAATTAATTTTTTGGCATCAGTTTGGTTCTGTCGTAAGTTTCGTCTTAAAGTTTTTAATTTATGGTTATTATAATGATAATTATACTTCATAACTCCCCTAACCCCTCTTACCTTTAAGAGGGGGATTTAAAAAATCATTTTTAGAAAAAAATTTTAGCCAAAGTTTTTTGAAAAACGGCAAGGTTAAGGTCTGAATCATAAACGCCGCGGCTGGCACAATGGCGTTAATCCACGGCCGCGGGATTTGAATCGCCTGAAGATATGCCCCAACGGCAACATAGCTAAAAATCGCTAATAAAGCGCGTCGTGTCCAGCTCTGTTCCCAAGTTTTATCGGCTTCCACCCGCAGATTGCGCTCTTCAATTTTTTGGATTCTCTCTTCTAAATTTTCCATATTATTTTCCATGGCATTTCTTAAATTTACGTCCCGAACCGCACGGGCAGGGGTCATTGCGGCCGACTTTTTGGCCGTGGTAATGGGACTGGTCATTAATCAGCCCGGCTTGGCGCGACTCAACTTCGCGTTGTTGCGGCGTTTTGCCATTAGCCGCCGATAAAATTGGTGAAGAATCTTTTTCCATGGTTTTCGCCGGCGCGGAAAAAGTTAAGCCCGGAATCTGCTCCATCATTGACGGCGCGACTTTAGTCGCCACGCCGACTTTATAAATACTATAAACCACCTGTTTTCTAATCATCACTAATAATTCCTTAAAAAGCCCAAAGGCTTCTTTTTTGTATTCAATTAAAGGATCCCTTTGGCCATAACCGCGCAAACCAATACCGGCGCGCAGATGATCTAGGGCTTCCAAATGTTCAATCCACAACATATCAATACTGCGAATCATCATCCCCTTTTCTACATTTCTCATCGCTTCTTTTTGGCCTAAGACCTGACTAATTTGTTCTTCTAAATAATTATAACTGACAACGGCTAATTTATATAAATAATTAATCAATCGGCCGCGGCTGCTTTGATCGGCCAATAAATTTCCCGCCTCTTCTTGAATTTCATTTAATTTCAGCCGCACGCCGGAAGTAACCGGAAAAATCGTATTGGTCACTTCGTAAATCTCCTCCATATTCCAAGTCGTCTCGTCGCCAGCTTGAGTGTGGAAATTAACCACTTCGGAAATCTCTTCTCTGATTAGTTTTAAAATTTGTTCTTTAAGATTTTCGCCGGTTAAAATATCCCGTCGTTTTTTATAAATCGTTTCCCGGTGTTTGTTTAAAACGTCATCATACTCCACTAAATGCTTACGGGTATCAAAATGAAAACCTTCCACTTTTTTTTGGGCTGACTCAAGTGAATGCGAAACCATTTTATTTTCAATCGGCATCTCATCCGGCACGCCTAAACGTTCCATCACTCCTTTAATCCGGCTACCACCAAAAATCCGCATTAAATCATCATCTAAAGAAACATAAAATTGCGACGCCCCAGGGTCCCCTTGCCGTCCGGCTCGACCGCGCAATTGATTGTCAATCCGGCGCGATTCATGACGCTCGGTGCCTAAAATCAAAAGACCGCCAGCCTCTTTAACTTTTTTTTCTTCTTTTTCGTCAAATGGGTCACCGCCCAATTTAATGTCCACCCCGCGTCCGGCCATATTCGTGGCCACCGTCACCGCGCCAAACTGGCCGGCTTGAGCAATAATTTGCGCCTCTTTTTCGTGAAATTTCGCGTTTAAAACTTGGAGTTCCACGCCTTCACGCTTAAGCATAGCCGCGATCAATTCATTTTTTTCAATAGAAATTGTGCCAACTAAAACTGGCTGGCCTTTTTGGTGACGCTCTTTCACTTCTTGGACAACCGCCTGAAACTTTGCTTCTTGATTTTTATAAATCCGGTCCGCCAAATCCTGCCTGACCATTGGCTGATGGGTGGGGATAACGGTAACGTCTAAATTATAAATTTTGGAAAATTCTTCGGACTCGGTGGCGGCCGTACCGGTCATACCGGCTAATTTGTGATACAAACGAAAATAATTTTGAAAAGTAATCGTCGCCAAAGTCCGGCTTTCACGCTGAATCTGGACGCCCTCTTTGGCTTCAATTGCCTGATGCAGACCTTCGCTGTAGCGCCGGCCAAACATCATCCGCCCCGTAAATTCGTCAACAATAATCACTTCACCGTCTTTCACCACATAATCACGATCGCGCTTAAATAAAGTCTGGGCGCGTAAAGCCTGCTCAAGATGATGAACTTCGCTAATGCCGCCTTCCGTATAAATATTTTCCACCCCTAACCATTTCTCCATTTTGGTAATGCCGTTTTCGGTCAAAGTCGCGGCCTGCATTTTTTCATCAATATTATAATCTTCATTTTCTTTTAATTGCGTCACTAATTTGGCAAACTGATAATATTTATCAGTGGAATCCATATCCGGTGCCGAAATGATTAAAGGCGTTCTCGCCTCATCAATCAAAATACTGTCAACCTCATCAACAATAGCGTAATGCAGATCGCGCTGAACCATTTGGTCTAAGCTTGAAACCATATTATCGCGCAAATAATCAAAACCAAATTCATTATTCGTGCCATAAGTGATATCCGCCAGATAAGCCTCTTTTCTAGAAACCGGCCGTAAATGGATTAACCTCTCGTCCGTGGCATTTTCGTCACTATAACTTGGATCGTATAAAAAAGCGGTTTCATGGATAATGACGCCACAACTTAAGCCTAAAAAATGATAAACCGGTCCCATCCAGCCGCAGTCACGCCGCGAGAGATAATCATTGACCGTCACTAGATGGCAGCCTTTGCCAATCAAAGCGTTTAAATAAAGCGGCAAAGTGGCGGAAAGAGTTTTTCCTTCGCCGGTTTTTTGCTCGGCAATTTGGCCCTGGTTTAAAACAATGCCCGTCAAGAACTGGACATCATAATGGCGCTGACCAATGGTGCGCTTGGCAGCTTCCCGGACGCAAGCGAAAGCCTCGGACAAAATATCATCTGAAGTTTTTCCTTTGGTTAATTCTTCCTTAAAAAACGTTGTTTTTTCTTTTAATTGTTCGTCAGTCAAAACGGAAATTTTTTCTTCTAAATGATTAATCACCAAAACTTGCTGTTTTAAATCTTTGATTAATTTTTCATTAAGGTTACCGAGGATAAGATTAAATAACTTCATAAATTAAATAGTCAAAATAGTGGTAATATTTTACAAAATTTTTAATATATTGACAAGAGTTGATTATTAAGCTATATTATTAAGTTAAGAAAATAATTCGTCCTTTGACTTAGGAGGAAAAACTATGGACAGAATTCTTTTAGTTGACGATAATGCAGCTTTAAGAGAATTAACAGAAAATCAATTAAAGCAGGCAGGATATGAGGTCGTCACCGCCCCTGATGGCCAAGAAACCTTTAAAATATTAAAGGCAGAGACTCAACCTTTTGCTTTGGTGATCACAGACCAAAAAATGCCTAAGATGTGCGGCACTGATCTTTTGGCAAGACTGCGCAAGGAAGGAATAACTACTCCCGTAATTTTAGTGACGGGACTGGGCGATGAAGCCGAACGCGAAAAATTTCGGCAACTGGGGTTTGTTGAGGTTATTGCCAAACCAATTCCCTACGACCAGATGTTTTTGCCGGCCGTCAAAAAAATTTTGGGACGGAAAAAAATCTCTGTGCTCTTGGTGAACACTGATGGCTGGATGCGTTACACCTTACCCAGTTTTCTAGAGAGTTTTGGTTTTCAGGTAACGATTGTCGTGGAAAATAATCGCATTGATCTAATGACTAAGGAAGTCAAACCTGATATTCTGGTTGTTCATGACAGCCAGTATATCAATTTGTACCAACTTTTAGAAAGATTGGATAATGAAAGGGTGGCTGCTCCTTTTCTTGTCTTAACCTATAATCCTGATGTTAATTTCCACACTGATCTAATAGCTTCTGGTTATGCTGGGGTCTGCCAAATTCATCAATTTGAAGCTGAATTAGTAGAATTGATTGAAAAAGCACTCGCCAAAAGTAAAAGGCCTTAACGCGGCCGCCGGAAAATTAATGGTAACTCACTCATCAGGAGTTACCTTTTTTTATCTAATTATATATAATACGAATCTACGAATATATGCGAATCTACCAATCCTACGAATTATTCGCGTGTCGCCATTCGTATACAATAAAATTATTCGTATGTGCGCATTCACCCGCCTAAATTTTTTGCTGTACAAAAAACTTGGGCGGGTTCGCATACTACTAAAAACCGACTAATTCAATTTCTTCTTCTAAAGCAATACCCAATTCATTTCTAACTCGCATTTTTAAGTCTGACATTAACATCACTACGTGTTCGGCTTTGGCTTTGCCGATATTAATGATAAAAGCCCCATGCTTTTCTGAAACCTGCGCTCCGCCCATAGTTTTGCCTTTTAAATTCATTTTTTCAAAAATAAAACTAACCGGCAGTTTATTATACTTAGTCGCCTTTTGCCATTCAACTTCTGTGATATCTAACTTTTTTTTAATTCTTTCTTTATCAACTTGAATTTTAGTTAAATCAATATTTTTAAAAATACAGCCGACATTAGGGCAATCAAGCGGCTGAGTTCTAATTCGATAATCAATATAATCTTTAACCTGCGCTCGATCTTTTATCACATCACCTTTTTCTAATTTCAAAACTGCGGCAATGAGCACACAGGGAATAATTTTGGCAATGCTGTGACGGTAAGAAAATTTCATTTGCTCACGGGAAAAAAATTGGACTTTTCCCTGATAATAAAGTTCCGTTGATTCAGTAATATCCGACATACCTTTGCCATAAGCGCCAGCATTGCCCCGAATCGCCCCGCCAATGGTGCCAGGCAAACCGCCAGCCCAGCTCCAGCCAATTAAACCAGCGTCTAAGGTGGCCATCAGCACTTTTTGGACATCAGCTCCGGATTCGGCAAAAATTTTATTGCCTTTAATTTCAAAATCATCGTTACTTTGTTTAATCACTAACCCGTCAAAACCATTGTCAGAAAATAAAATATTACTGCCGCCGCCTAAAACAAAATATTTTAATTTAAATTGATCAGCGGCCCGTAAAGCTTTGATTAAATCTGAATTATTTTTTGCTTCAAAGAAATACTTGGCTGGCCCGCCAATTTTATAAGTCGTATGCGGCACTAATGGCTCATTTTCTTTGATCTCTGGTAATTTTTCTTTGAGTTTGAATAGCATACGTAAAAATCTGAATTTTTAATTTTGAATTTTGAATCAATTTTGAATATCTGAATTTTTAAAAATTAAAATATTAAGATATTGAATCAAAATTCGAATTTCAAAATTTAAAATTAATTAGTTTATCTCTAATTTTATACACATCCCCCGCGCCCATGGTGACTAAAATCATTCCCGGCTTTAAATTATTTTTTAAATATTTGGTAATTTCATCCAAACTGCCGCCGTAAATCGCTGAAGTCTGGTATTTTTTGGTTTCATTGGTTAAATCTCTGGCCGTAATCGCTAAAGATTTTTCTCTGGCTGAAGCAAAAATATCAGCAAAAATCACTTGATCAACTTCGCTAAAACTCCGGGCGAATTCAGCTAAGAATGCTTTTGTTCGTGATGCCATGTGGGGCTGAAATACGCACCAAATTTGATTTTTAGGATAACGTTGGCGAACGGCTTTAAGCGTGGTTTTTATTTCACTTGGGTGATGACCATAATCATCAACGAAAATGACACCCTTATTTTCTAAAACATCAAAACGCCTTTCCGCTCCGGAAAAATCTTTCAAAATCTGCTTAATTTGTTCTAACTCTAGGCCCAACTCTAAACCAACAATAATGGCTGAAAGAGCGTTTAAAGCATTATGCTCTCCAAAAAGTTTAATTTTAAACTCCCCTAAGCGAACGCCTTCTTTTCTAATTTTAAAAATTGTGCCGTCAGATTGTTGCTTAAGATCAAACGCTTGCCAGAGATTATCCGCCCCCAAGCCATAAGTCACAACTTTTTTATCGCTATTTTTAATAATTTTTTTGACTGAAGGCCAATCGCCGCAGACAACAATTAAATCTTTAGTTTTTTCAACTAAGGCGGTGAAAGCTTTTTCAACTGCTGACAAATCAGGATAAATATCAACATGCTCCCATTCAATATTAGTAATCACGCTGATTTTTGGCTCCAAGTCTAAAAATTTCGGCGTTGTATCGTATTTGCTTCGGCTATATTCATCGCCCTCAACAATAAAATAATCCCCCACCCCCCAATCTGAATTGCCGCCTAAATCAGGCACCGCGCCGGTACCAATTAAATAACTCGGTTTTAGTCCGGCTTTTGAAAATAAATAAGCCAGCATGGCGGTAGTCGTTGTCTTGCCGTGAATGCCCGCAACCGCAATAGTTTCTTTTTTTTGGCTTAATAGCCCCCGAAGCTCTGAATCAAAAATTATTTTTATTTTCCTCTTTTTTGCCTCAATCACTTCAGGGTTTTCATCACTAAAAGATGTGCCCAAAACCACTAAATCCGGCTGGCAATTTAAATTAGTTATCGAAAAATTTTCAAAAGATTTAATCTGATTTTTTTCTAAAATTTTATCCGTAATAAATTTTTCTGCCACATCAGAACCAAAAATTTCTTTACCCATTTTTTGGCAAATCACCGCCAAACCAGTCATTGCCACCCCTTTAATACCAATAAAATAGATCCTTTTAATTTTTGCCAAATCAACAAACATAATATTAAATCCTAAATTCTAAGCACTAAATTCTAAGTAAATCACAATATCCAAAATCACAAATTACAAACTGTTTAAAAAATTGGAGTTTAGAATTTGGAATTTGTTTAGGATTTCGGATTTAGAATTTAGAATTTTAAGTTATAATCCTAAATCGCTTTTTATTTTCGGCAGCATCGCTTCAGCCGCTTTCCGACCCTGATTAACTAAATAGTTGACTCGGCCAATATGCCAGCGCTTTATCCCGGTGATATCTGGAATAATCAAGGCATCGTAAGGAAAATTTGAATAATAAAAATTCTTAATTTGACCACTGGAAATTTTTACAGCTCGCAAAACAATTTGCAAAATATTTAAATCCAGATTTTTAATTTTTTTCTGTTCAATTATCTGGTCTCTTTTATGAAGATGTTTAAAGTTTGACAAAAAACGAGTAATTAGATTTGGCAGTTGGGCCGTATGAATGGCAATTACATAATCAACGCCTTTTTGATATAAAATTTTTGAGGGGATAATATTAAAATTACCGCCATCAACTAAAATTCGACTACCATCCTTCACTGGAACAAAAACTCCGGGAACCGAAGTCGCGGCCTGAATCGCCCGTCCGACTCGTCCGGAATCAACTACCACCTCTTTCATACTGATTAAATCCGTAGTCAAAATTAAAAGCTTTTTTTGCAAATCAGAAAAATTTTTATCGCCGACAAATTCTTCAAAAAATCTACGATTGCGCTCTCCCTTCAGTAAGCCCTCTTTCGGAACGGTTGGCTCAAAAATAATTCGCCAATATTCTCGCCGCGGACCGCGGATTAATCTCTCTTTAAATTGCCTTAGAGTCCCAGCGGCATAGGCGCTGGCCACCGCCGCCCCGGAACTGCAACCAGAAACCAAATCAATCGGAATATTATTTTCCTGCAAGACCTCAATGGCGCCAATGGCCGCCGTTGAACGGATAAACCCGCCGCCAACGGCTAAACCGACTGTTTTTCTCTTAATTTGAATATTTTCTTGCTTTAAATTATTATTCTTTAACTGGTCGTCAGACATAAATAAAGATAAATCCTAAATTCTAAGCACTAAATCCTAAATAAATCCCAATAACTAAAATCCAAACGAATAAAACTTTTTTAAATTTGTAAATTTGAATTTTAATATTATTTATAATTTAGGATTTAGAATTTGGAATTTTTTAATCTATTTTAGTTATCTTCTATTTCTTCCCGTTTAATTTGATTATAAACTTAAAATTAAACGGACAATGTTGGTCGCTGCATCTGTCGGCATCATTTTACCAATATTCCGGCTTAAATTACTTAAAAGTGACTGATTACCAATTACCTCCTTAACAGCTGAAATAAAATTCTGAGGCGTTAAATTTTTTTCGGCCAAAAATAAAGCGGCATTATTGCGAAAAAATTCAATTGCATTATTTTCTTGGTGACTTTGAGAAATCGGGATAATAATGGCCGATTTTTTTAAATAGGCTAACTCCGTTAAGACTGACATTCCGCCTCGGCTCACCACTAAATCACAGGCGGCATAAACTTGCTTCAAATCTTGAGTTAAAAAATCAAAAGCTTGATAGCGCGGATGTTTAAATTGCTGACTGATTTTACCGCCAGTTAAATGAATCACTTGGCAAAATTCAACTAACTGACTAATGCTGGCTAAAACTAGATTATTCAAATTTAAAGCGCCCGTGCTGCCGCCAATAATTAAAACCACCGGCAGATTGGGATCAAATTTAAAAAACTCACATGAAGTCTTCCGATCTAGCGCCACTAAATCATTTCTGACTGGATTACCGGTTAAAACCGTTTTCTGGCTAGAAAAATCCTTCAATGATTTTTCAAAAGTAACCGTTATTTTTTTTGCCCACGGCGCCATTAGCCGATTGGCCAAACCGGCGACAATATCTTGTTGGTGGATGAAAACTGGTTTTTTCAAAAGCCAAGCGGCAAAAGCCACGGGCACAGCGATAAAGCCGCCGGCGGCAATGACCGCCTCTGGTTTAAATTTAAACAAAATAAAAAATGCCTGAAAAAAACCTAAAATAACAAAAATCGGATTAAAAAAATTTTCCCAGCTAAAATAACGGCGGAATTTTCCAGCAAAAATCTTTTTCAAGGGTATGCCATAGCTGGTGATTAAATTTTGCTCCGGACCATTTCTCGTGGCAAGCCACAAAAATTCAGCGTCGGGCCGCTGTTTTTTAAATTCTTGAAAAATAGCAATTAAGGGGCTGACTGAACCTAAGGTGCCACCCCCGGAAAATACAATTTTCATGCTTTAAAAATAGCAAATTTGAGAGAAAAAATCAAGATTAATTAAGAGGCCTGCCGCGAAATATTAGCTAAAATTCCGGTTGCCGCCAAAAGCGTGGCTAAAGCCGTACCGCCATAACTGACAAATGGCAACGGAATGCCGGTTAAAGGCATTAAACCAATCATCACGGCGATGTTAAAAAAAGATTGAAAAATAAACCAGGCAATTATGCCGGTGACAATTAATTTACCATATTCATCATTAATTCCCCGCGCCAACTTAAGGCCCCGATAAGCAAAAAAAACCAGTAAAAAAATCAAACTAAGGCTGATAATAAAACCAAGTTCTTCAGCAATAATCGCAAAAATTGAATCACCAATGACTTCGGGCAAATAGGCGAATTTTTGCCGTGATTGGCCAAAGCCTAAACCAAAAAAACCGCCAGAACCAACCGCGAGTAAAGCTTGATTAATTTGGTAACCAATCCCCTGCGGATCAAGTTCCGGATTTAAAAAAGTCATTAATCTCTCGGCCCGATAAGGCGTTTGAAAGATCAAAATACCAAAAAGGCCAAGGCCAACCGCCGCTAAACCAAGCAGATGGCTAATTTTAGCACCAGCAACAAAATAAATGCTTAAAGCGATAACGGCCACGACAACCAAAGTGCCTAAATCCGGCTGTAAAGCGATGGGTAAAGAAATCAGACCTAAAATAAAAACAAAAGGTATCAAACCATTCCAAAAGTCCTGATTTTTTTCCCGACCACGATAGGAAAACCAGCCAGCAAGCGATAAAATCAAAAAGAGTTTAATGATTTCTGACGGCTGAACTGAAGCGCCAAAAATTTTTAGCCAACTTTTCGTTTCCCCAATTTCTAAACTTAAACCAGGAATAAAAACTAAACCTAAAATAATCAGGCTCAAAATAAAAAACAAAACAGAATATTTTTCCCACAAGTGATACGAGACGCGACTCAACCAAAAAAATAAAATCGTGCCGGGCAAAAGACCAAAAATGATTTGGTGAAAAAATAAATAATAAGTGCTGTTGAATTCGCGATAAGATTTAATACTTGAAGCGGAAGTCAGCATTACTAGACCAAAAATTAAAATAACAAAAATAGTTCCTAACAGCACTAAGTCCGGCTTGCCGATAAAATTTCGTATTTTAATCTTGGAAAATGGATTAAAATTTTTTCGGCGGTTAAATTTTCTTCTAACTAATAAAAGACGATTCATTGTTTCAAAATTAAAAATTAAAAATCAATAATTTAGAATTAAACATCATAATTAATTTGCCTTAAATATCAGAAACTATCTTATTAAATTGATCACCCTGATCAAATTCATTAATAAACAAACCAAACGAAGCTGAAGACGGAGAGAGTAAAATGATATCGCCTGTTTGCGAAAAATTATTAGCAATGCCAACCGCTGAAGACATCCCTAAAACATTGGTCACTAATTCTCTAAATTTTATGGCCTTTAAATCTTTGGCCATCTGATCGCTCCCTTCCCCCTCAAATAGAATCACGGCCTTACAAGTTTTTTTTATCATTGCGGCTAACTCTTGATATTTTTGAATAGGAATATTTTTTGACGCTCCTCCAGCTATCAGAATAATTTTGAATCTTGAATTTTGAATTTTGAATTTACTTAGGGTTTGGGATTTAGAATTTGGGATTTGCCGCTCTAAAAATATTTTTAGAGCGGCCATGGTGGCATCAGGCGTGGTCGCGGTTGTGTCATTAATATATTTTACGCCGTTTTTTTCCCTGATTAACTCAATTCGCCCCGGCAAACCCTTAAACTTATTCAAAGCCGCCGTTATTTCTTTTGGTTTAACACCAAAAATTCCGGCAACCGTGATCGCGGCCAAAAAATTTTCTAAATTGTGCTCGCCAATAAGTTTATAAGTTGATAAGTTAGTAAGTTTGTAAGTTTTGCCGTCTTTTCGGAAAAAAATTTGTTTATTTTTAATAAAGCTGCCGTTTTGTTCGGCAAAATATTTTTTGGAAAACAAAAATCTTTTGGCCCTGACTTTTCCGCCAAGTTTTTTTGTTTCAAAATTATCTAAATTCAAAACGACAAAATCATTTTTATTTTGCCACTGAAAAATGTTGATTTTAGCTTTAACGTAATCAGCCATACCCAAATAGCGATTTAAATGATCGGGATAAATATTAGTCAGAACCGCGATTTGCGGACTTAATTTTTGTTCGCCTAAAATTTCTAATTGCCAGCTGGAAAGCTCTAAAACCACCAAATCATTAGGCTTAATTTGATCTAAAATTTCTAACATCGGCTTTTGGGGCAGTCCGGCCAGCCAGACTTTACGAGCTTGTAGTTTGTCCCGACGCTTCGGTCGGGATCCCGACTTTACGTCGGGATAGCTTTTAACTTTTAGAAGTTGATAAATTAAGCTTGACGTGGTTGATTTGCCACGCGTTCCTGTGACGCCGATAATTTTTGCCGGACAATATTTAAAAAAAAGGCTGGCTTCATTTTCAATTGGCACGCCAGATTTTTTGGCAATTGCCAAATATTTTGATTCCCTTGGCACACCCGGGTTTTGAACAATTAGATCAGCATTTCTAAAATCATTTTCACGGTGATATCCAAGCACTAACTTGATCGTTTGATCGCTTGATCGTTTGATCGCTAACTTATCTAAAGATGGCTTAAGCTCTTCTTTGGTTTTCAAATCAGTCACCGTCACTTTAGCGCCGTGCTTTATCAGCCAGTTAGCGCAAGAGACTCCACCACCGTGGAGCCCTAAACCCATGACCGTCACTTTTCTACCCGTGAAATTCATACCTTGACAAATATTTTAAATGTGATATACTATAATTAATCATTACGAAAAAGACCCTTGTGGGGTTCCGTCCCTACCGGGGGCTTTTTCTTTTCCATAACTTAAAATAGATTGCTGATCTTTAAGGTAAGCGATTTTAACTCCCGTTCTTTTTAAAAGGATTGAGCATTTCTTTTCCTCACTCGGCGACAACAAGGCTAAAATTTTCCATTTTTCTAATAAAAACTTTACTAAGCTAGCATAATCACCATCACTGGCGACAATAATTACCTTTTCAAAATTATTTTCATAAGTATCACGCGCCGCCTGCAATACTAAATCAGCGTCACAATTCCCTTTTGGTTTCCCACCGCCGTCATACACTACTTCTTTAAAGATAAGGGTAAAACCTGATTCCTGTAAATAAGTATATAAATCCTTATATTTAGCAATGAGACCAATAAAAATGTAAACCCTTTTCACACCGTACTTTTCGGAAAGCCAAATTCTAAACCTGACATAGTCGAGCTGCCAGCCTAATTCTTTAATAGCATTATGCAAATTGGCTCCGTCAATATAAGCAAAATTGTTTTCCTGCGGTTTCATATTTTTATTTTTTTCCTTCCACGATCTTAATCTCCTCCGCCATCAAGCCGTAAAGCTCATAAACTTTTTGGTCAATTTCTCGGTCGGTTTTTTCAATTTCTTTTTTCTTTTCTTCATATTCTTCCTTGTATAAAATAGGGTCTATTGTTTGAAATTTTTTGTTTAAAATGAAAATTTTATCAGTTAATTTTATAATTACCGACATTTCATTTTTATTCGCCATAATGACTGGCAACTCTTTAATTTGAGGGGCGCCTATCCTTAGATACCCTCCTTGCAAAGATAGCGATTTAAAAATATTTTTAAAAATAAATGTCAACAACTTACTATTTAATAATGCTAAAATAAATTTAAGATCTAATTTATTGTTTTCGATTATTGTAGTGGATTTACCTGCTAAATATTCTCCACGCTCGTCAAAAAAACACTCCATCTTTTTTGTCATACCAGCTACAATCAATTTACTTTTTGTTGAATCTAAATATCTGTTAGGCAATAATTCACGTAATTTTTTCTTTATAACTACTGGCCTAAGATAGCTTGCTTTGATATATTGGGTTTTTTGGTGATCCCACAGAGAGGTATATCTATCAATAGTTCCAGTGTTAATAAATTTAAAGTATTCATCTTTATCTTCATCTTTTAAATTTTTGACTATCTTTTTTAATTCATAGGCCTCATTTACTGTAGCGGCACCGTGAATATCACAAATTTCTTTTAATCTCTGACTACTTTTTGTAATTCTATCAATAAAATTTTCATTCTCAGAATAATTAAATATAGGAGACCAACTATTTTTGTATTCTTTCAGCATCGTTTGACTAATTTTTTTACTATCCTCTATTTTAATAACTTCCTTATCTATAGTATAAGAATTGACAATAATTTTATGATCTTGTATAGGTTTTAATTTCTGTATTATTAAAACGATAGGATAGACACTGGCGCCAAAAACTTTTATACCTGAATAATCATTTATAGAAACTACTGAATATTCTTCTATCATTTTTCTAACGGAATCAGCATAATCGGCAGATAGTATCTTATTAGGAATAATCATTCCTAAATAACCTCCTACCCTCAACAGGTTTAATGCTTTTTCAACAAATATACAAAAAATATCCCAATTCCCCTTAGCACCTTCATAAAATTCAGTGCAATAAATTCTAAAATTTTTATCATTTTTAACCATCTCCTCCGAATCAATATAAGGCGGATTACCAATAATCACATCAAATCCGCCTTGCTTAAATACACCGGAAAATTTTTCTTCCCAGTTAAACGGCTTTTTGGCTTTCCAGCCCTTGCCAAAATATTTCTCCAATTCTTTTGGTTCACCAGAGATTAAAGAATTGCCGTTTTCAATATTATGTCCTAAATTTGGCAATTTCTCTCTTTGTTCAAGAACTTTTAGCAATAAATTTAATTGAGCAATTTCCACGGCCTCTTCATCCAAGTCAACGCCATAGATATTTGCCGTTAAAATCGCGACCTTTCTGGCGTAATTGGTGAATTTTTGCGCGTTTATCTGGTTATTTTCTCTCTGAATATGATTATCTATAACTTCAAAAGCTTTAATCAAAAATGACCCTGACCCGCAGGCCGGATCTAATATTTTAATCTTTGAAGCCTCAAAGCCAGACTTGCCTTTCAATAATTCGCCTAAAGTATTTTTGACAATATAATCAACAATGTATCTTGGCGTATAATAAATCCCTTGAGATTTTCTTTTACTTTTATTTTTTTCGCTTTCCTGAATTTGTCCCAAATATTGTTCGTAAATACTGCCTAAAACATCAGCATTAATTGACGCAAAATCATAACGGATGCCTTTTTTATTTTTATATAGTTGCTTGATTACATCGGCAAACAAGCTGTCTTCATATTCCAATTTATCGCAGACTGATAATTCAAATAATCTGCTATCATAACCGTCATTATAGTGCTGGAATAACTTTTTTAGCTCATCTCCTAAATTAATTGTCTTTTTTTCTTCCTCCCAATTTCTGACTAGTTCCCGAAGCCGTTCCCCTTCAATTTTTCTGTCTTCAGTCGTGCGAATAAAAATAAAGCTGTCCAATAACTGTTGGACGGCCTTGGCAATATTTTTTTCACCCAAATTTTTATCGCGATTCCATTGACTAAGATCGCTAAATAACGCTGTCCGCCATCTGACTAAATCGTTAGCTAATTGCTTATCAACTGGTTCTCTTTTCGGTTTTTTAAAATTTTCCTGCGCATATTGATCTAACTCGCCTTTTTCCATTGATTCTTTGGAAAGCCACCACAATTTTTCGTCTTGCAAAAAATCTTTGTAATTGATTTCAAAAATTAGACTTCTTTCCACATCCGGTTCGTCCCATTCGGCGTTAAAAACTTTAATCACTTCAAAATTCGTCAATATTGCCCAAGGCACGCTTTTGTGCCAAGCATAAAATACCGCCTGCTCGGCTAATTTTTCTTCCCGTAAATCAACCGACGGTTTTTTTGCTTCAACAAAAAATTTTATCACGTCATTAACATAAAAAGCATAATCGGCTCTTTTACCTGAAATTTGCGCTTCCGAAGCCACTTCGTGGCCAAAATTATTATAAACGTCCCAGCCAAGCGCCTGAAAAAGAGGCAAAACAAAATCTTTGCAAATCATTGATTCATTGCATTCTCTTTTTTGGCTTGGGGTAAAATTTTGATATTTTTCCACTAGCCTTTTAATCTGTTTTTTACTTTCTTCTTTATTCATAATTCTACACTTTATCCACCAAAAACAAAATTAAACCAATAATTGATGAAACCGCGGCAATGACCCAAAAACGCATCACAATTTTTGGCTCTGGCCAGCCAATAGCCTCCAAGTGATGATGAAGCGGCGAAGAAAGAAAAAGTTTATGACCAAAGACTTTTTTCCAGAACATCTGAATTAAAACCGAAACTGTTTCAACCACGAAAATAAAACCAATAATTGGCAAAAGCAAAGCGGCGTTAGTGAGCATGGCAATAATGCCTAAAGTGACCCCAAGTGACATTGAACCGGTGTCACCCATGAAAAACCGCGCCGGGTTAATGTTAAACCACAAAAAAGCCAAAAGCGCGCCGGCAATCACCCCGCAAAAAGTTGCTAAATCGTAACGGCCAAGGGCAAAGGCAATTGCGCCGTAAGTGCTAAAAGCGGCTAAGAGTGTCCCGCCGGCCAAACCGTCCAAACCGTCAGTTAAATTCACGGCATGAGCGGTCCCAATGATGATAAAAATAAAAAAAGGAATATACCAAAGACCAATATCCAAATAACCAAAAAATGGCACATATAAAATCGTCCAACCCAATTTATAGAAAAACCACCAAGCGCCAACCCCGGCAATCAATCCATAAATCATAAAGCGATGACGCATTCTAAGGCCACCGCCATCCTTGCCCATCCGCCAAATGTCAAACAAATCATCAATTAAACCAACGATCGCTGAAGCAATTAACGCCCCTAAGGGCAAAAGAGTTTCGCTCCGAGATAAAAAATTCAAGCCACTAAAAATCCCGTCAAAAATTTTTGATAAATAAAAAATTGAAATAATTAAAAATAAAGTTGTCCCCCAAACCAAAACGCCGCCCATCGTCGGCGTTCCCGCTTTCTTTTTATGAATCATGGCAAAAATCGGGGCAACTTTTTCATCCCTGATGCCTTTGCCGAGCCGGAACTTATACAAAAGATGGGTCAAAAATGGTGTCCAAATTAAAGTCAAAATAAAAGAAACTGTTGTCAAAAGAAAAATTTTAATAATAAAAAAATTAGTGGCCATGATTTTATAAGTTAACGTAAACGATAAAAATCGCGGCGATGATTAAAATCAATTGAACAAAACTGCTTGTCCCAATCAAAAAGTAACTAAAAATTTTTTCTTTCTGAAAAATTACTAAACCAATGGCTGAGTTAATTAAATAAAAAATTAAACCGATTAAAGGCAATAAAAATATGCGATACCACTGGCCGAACAAGTCAATGCCAAAATAAATATTATAATGAAGGGGTTTTAGCTCAAATAAATTGATCGCTTGCTGAAATAAAAAAAACCAAAGACTGGCATTTAAAATTAAACTGATAGCCAAATTAATCAGAATAAACCGGTCACGCCAATAAGTTTTAGTCAGGCTAAATTGATGTTGAAAAATCGGCATAATTTAATAATTTTTTTCCATCTTAATCCGCCTTCTCCGCCAGTTAGCAGATCCGGCGGGCAGCCTGCCCGCCAATGCCTGTTTAATTGGGGATTATAAAACTAAAATTTAAACCCAGCTAAACCATTTTAATCTTAAAAAATGTGTTAAGGTGACCCGCCCCCACTCGCCTTTGGCGAAGTTAAAAACGGGCGGGCGGCAGGCGGGGACGAGGTACTTTTCCGGCCGCGAAAAGATTAACCAGCCCCGATGCTCGATATCGGGGCATATTGATGAGTCTTGATAATACTATCATAATAATAATTTGGCAATTTGTCCACCCAAATAGACCGCTTACCAACTACAAATGGCTTTGAATTTCTCCAAAAATTAAAATTATGGTATAATATGGAAGCAAGAAAATCTCAATCAATCCTGAGTTTCCCTAAAATCTCACTCCTTGTGTCTAAACCGCAATAGTTTTCATGATTTAATGATTGCTTTAATCAAAAATATGTTCAAAGAAGATCAATTAAAAAAAGTCTTGCTTGAAACCAAAACCGTTGGCGCTCAAGAGCTTGATCTTTATCTTGAAGAGGCAAAAAAAAGAAACCAAACCCTTGAGGACTACTTAGTTAGCCAAAAAGTCATCGGTCAAGAACAGCTCTACCAAATAGCGGCAAATTACTATAATTTGCCGTTTATTAATTTAAAAAATGAAACCGTTAGAAAAGATATCTTATTTTTAATCCCTGAACCGCTTGCCGCCACCCATAAAATTATCGCTTTTAATAAAACGGACACCGAATTAAAAATTGCCACTTTAAATCCAACTGATTTGCAACTTTTTGAATTTTTATCAAAAAAAACCGGCTTGGAGATAAAAATTTATTTAACCACGCCGGAGAGTTTAAATGAAGTAATAAAACTTTATCATAAAGGCTTAAAAGCCGAGTTTCAGGAATTAACTAAGGATCAAGAAAAAACTGGTGAAGAAGCTGAAGGCGGCTCAAAGTTAAAAGAATTAGCCCATGACTTACCAGTGATTCGGATTGTTGACACGCTCCTGGAATACACCATTTTAGAAAATGCTTCAGATATTCATATTGAACCAACCGAAAAAGAAGTTGTGGTCCGCTATCGGATTGACGGCGTCTTGCGCCCAGTGATGACTTTGCCTAAATCTGTCCACGCCGGCATCGTCGCCAGAATTAAAATTCTTTCCAATCTTAAATTAGACGAGCACCGCCTGCCTCAAGACGGCCGTTTCAAAGTCGCGACCAACGAATATAAAGTTTCTTTCCGTGTTTCCATTATCCCAACTTACGACGGGGAAAAAGTAGTCTTGCGCGCTTTAAACGAGCAAACCAGCGTCATTAGCTTAGAGCAGCTTGGTTTTCAAAGACGCGCCTTAGAAGTCGTCAGAAAAAATATTAAAAAACCCCATGGTCTAATTTTGGTCACCGGCCCGACTGGTTCAGGAAAAACCACCACCCTTTATGCGGTTTTAAATATTTTAAATAAGCCGGAAATTAATATCACCACGATTGAAGATCCGATTGAATACCGGATGCCGGGTTTAAATCAAACTCAAGTCAATCCAAAAATCGGCTATACTTTCGCTTCCGCCCTCCGGTCCTTTCTGCGTCAAGACCCAAATATCATTATGGTGGGTGAAATCAGGGACAACGAAACCGCTGAAATTGCTATTCATGCGTCCCTGACCGGCCACCTAGTTCTTTCTACTCTCCATACCAATGACGCGCCCACCACCTTGCCTCGTTTAAGCGAAATGGGCGTACCCGCCTTTTTAGTCGCTTCCACTTGCATTATGATTGTGGCTCAACGGCTGGTTCGACGCATCTGCCAAGACTGTATGGAAAGTTATACTTTAAATAAAACCGAATTGGCGGAGTTGGAAAAACAAATTAATTTTGCTTTAGTTTTAGAAACTCTGGAAAAAGAAAATCTGGTCACGAAAAAACAAACCAAGGAATCCCTGCTTTTTTATCGCGGCAAAGGCTGTAAAAAATGCAACCAGAACGGCTATCGCGGCCGAATCGGCATTTACGAAGTCTTGAATGTCAGTTCAGAAATTTCTGAATTAATTCTCAAAAATTCACCGGCGAAAGAAATCCAAAAAATGGCAAAAGACCAAGGCATGCTCACAATTTTAGAGGATGGCTTTATTAAATCAAAATCAGGAATTACCACCATCGAGGAAGTCTTGAGGGTAACCAAAGATTAATTAAAAAATGGCTAATAACAATAAAATAATTCAGTGGATCACTAAACCGCGAAAAATTACTTTGTCGCAAAAGATTTTTTTTGTTCAACAGCTTGGAGTGATGCTCAAGTCAGGCATATCGCTTTCGGTCGCTTTAAAAACTTTAGCGGAGCAGACCACCTCAAAAACATTCAAAACAATTTTAGTTGATCTGCAACAAGGCGTGGAAAAAGGCAATTTGCTTTCCCTTGGTCTGGAGAAATATCAAAAAATTTTTGGCGAACTTTTTATTAATATGGTTAAAGCGGGCGAGGCTTCTGGTAAATTAGAGGATGTTTTAAAAGAATTATTTGTCCAAATGAAAAAAGATCACGAGATTATTGCTAAAGTTAAAGGCGCCATGATCTACCCTTCAATCGTCATGGCCATGATGGTTATTATCGGTATTCTGATGCTCATCTATGTCATTCCGACGATTTCCGGAGTTTTTAAGGAACTCAATGTCGCCTTGCCTCTCGCGACCCGAATTCTAATTTTTAGCAGTGAGTTTGTTTTAAAGTACGGAATTTTTGTCTTAATTGGCCTGGCGGTATTAATCATTATTTTTAATCGTTTTGTCGCCACCCCGGGCGGAAAAAAACAATTTCACTCTTTCCTGATTAAAACCCCAGTTGCCGGCTCAATTATTAAAAAAGTTAATCTGGCAAGATTCTGCCGAACTTTAAGCTCACTTTTAAAAACCGACATCCCGATTGTTCAATCTTTTGAAATTACTTCCCGCGTTTTAGGCAACGCTTTGTATCAGGAAGCCCTCCTCATTGCTAAAGAAAAAATCAAAAAAGGAATTAGCATTAAAGAATCACTCAAACCTCATCTTAAACTTTTCCCGCCGGTTGTTTTACAAATGATTGCCGTCGGCGAAGAAACTGGCGCCTTGGATGATATTTTGGAAGAATCAGCAATTTTTTATGAAGATGATGTCGCCCAAACTATGGAAAATCTGCCATCAATTATTGAACCGCTGTTAATGGTTGTTCTAGGCATTGGCGTCGGTGGTATGGCCGTAGCCATCATTATGCCGATTTATTCCTTAAGCCAACAAATTTAAGCGTTAAAGTTTAATGACGATAGATCAAAATAAATTAAAAAGGATTTACCCCGCACTATGTTGGCATTTATTCCTCAAAATTTTAGGTTCAAAAAATAAATTAATAAATGATAAATAGTTAAAAATATTTTCAAAAGAATAAACAAAAATTACCTACGCCAACAAAGTGCGGGGTTTACGATTACTGAGCTTGCTGCGGTTTTAGGTATTATCGCTTTTATTTCAATTATTAGCGCCCCGCTTTTTGTCAACTACCAAAAAAACACCAAATTAAAAAGTGAGGCTCGGGTCTTAGCCACCAATTTACGGCTTACCCAGCAATTAGCTGTCACGGAACAAAAAATTTATCAGCTCAAACTCTTTCCCCTAACTAAAAAATATCAAATCGTTAATTCGGAAACCAGTAACGTCAATAAAGAAGTTAATTTAGACACTGAAGTTTCCATCAGTCAAATCTCTGGCCTGACTAATGATTTAGTCAGTTTCAATCCGACAGGCGGGGTGGCGGAAACCGGCTCAATTACCTTGACTAACACCAGAAGTCAAATATCCACGATAAACATCAAACCATCAGGCTATGTTGAAGTTATTGATTAAAAACAAGGGTTTACCCCGCACTATGTTGGCGTTAATTCAGTAGATACCAAAATTCATAAAGAATAATCAAAAAAATAGTAATGTTTAAAAAATCATTTATAAAAATTGACAAAAATAACTTACGCCAACATAGTGCGGGGTTTACCATTATTGAAGCGGCCATTGCCACAATGATTTTAATGGTTGGCCTTTTTGCCGTGGTTCAAATTTTCCCTTTAAGCTTGAAAATCACCGGCGATGCCCAAAGATTAACTACCGCCTCTAATTTAGCCGTGGCAAAAATTGAAGAAGTCATCAGCCTAGGCTACGACAATATCAGCACTGGCACGATTGAAGCCAAACAAAGATTATCAAGTGATCCGACTGATTTTTATTACGCTTTTCAAAGACAGACAATTGTTGAATATCTTGACAGTAATTTTAATGTTAGCGCCAACGATACTGGACTGAAAAAAATTACGGTAACGGTTTTTTGGCCCTCAACAGTTGGCACCTCGGAAAAATCAACCCAATTAAGTTCAGCTATTTCTGATTTTTAACCCCGCACCTTTTAGATATTGCGCTTCGCGCTTTAGATAATTCGTTTAAAATAATTTTTCAATATTAATATTTTCATTTGTTTTAAATGGCTAAATCACAAAATATATATCTAAAAGGTGCGGGGTTCACTTTAACCGAACTTCTAATTGCGGTAATTATCGGCATGCTAATTATTATGGTTGTCAGCTCAACTTTTCTTTTAAACCAGAAAGTTTTCCGCAAGGGCAATATTAAAGCCGAATTATCGCAAAACGCCAGAATTGTTCTTGATTTAATGTCCCGGGAAATTCGTCAAGCGGCTGAAATTGTCACCACGCTTCCGTCCGATGACACCGACCCTAACTTATTAGCCCACGAGCTGGAATTTGAGGACGGCCACACGACTTCCCAAATCCAATACCTCAAATATTTACTGGCCAATAACCAATTAAAACGACAAACTATTGTTTATTACTTTGATGCTGATCCCTCAATTTACGTTCACTGGAATGATGTTGATTCCTTTGGCGCGCCGACTCAAAATATCTTAGAAGAAAAAATAATCGGTGAAAATTTTACCAGCCTTGATTTTTTTGGCAATTCAAATATTAATATTATTTTAAATTTAAATAAAGGCGCTGAACAAATTGAAATGAAAGCCGTAATCAATCCCAGAAACAACTAAAATGACAAAAAAAACAAAAAATCAGGGCTTTGTCTTAATCGTTTCCATTTTAACTTTAACCGCTCTTTTAATGACTGGTTCTTATCTTTTGTCATTAACCAATTCGGAAAATAAGATTTCCGTGGTTCAATCTTTGGCGACAAAAAATTATTATTTGGCGGAAACCGGCATTAATGAAATGATTTGGAAAATTCAAAACAATCAAGCAACCAAAAATGCTTTTATCGCTGGCACCTTAAGCAGCGCGAATAATATCAGCCGGACAAATATTTTTGGCGAGACGAACGCCAGTTATCAAGTCAGAGTAGAAAACACAGCCACGGCTGAAGCTTGGATTATCTCCACCTCAACTTATCAAATTGCCGATAACATTTCCCAACGAGTAGTTAAATCTTATATCACCCGGCCGACTGGTAGCAGTGAAGAATGGGAATTTAGTTCTTTTGCTGGCGGCCGCGGTTCCCAGCAAAACGGCAATTTTACTTTTACTGGTTCAGGCATTGTCTTAACGGCTAACGGCGGCCGCCTCCACGCCAATCAGGTCTTTAAAGTTCAAGGGGCGGAGGTAGTGGTCAATGACGGCATCGTCAGCGCCAGCAATGTGATTAATGTTGTTTCCGGCGGCCGTTTAACTCTAAACGGTACGAGCTATCAAAGCGCGCCGACGACCACGATTGATATGCTGCAAATTGATTTTGATTCAACTGATCCGAATTCTTGGAAAAACCGCGCTCTTGCCTCTGGCACTGTTTATACCGAAACTCAATTTAAAAATTTGCCTAGCGGTACGACTTTAAATGGCATTATTTATGTCACGGGTGAAGCGGAAATCATCGGCAAAAATTTTACGATTAACGGTGTTTTAATCGCCGATGAAGAAATTGAAATCACTCTCTCCGGCCAAATTGTGACGGTGACGGCTGACCCAATCTATGGTGGCGGCCTTTTATCAAAAGACGACGTGGAATTTACCACTGCCGGCGGCACTATTACTATTAATGGGCTAATTTACGCGGCTGATGATTTGGAAATAACCAGTTCGGGCACAAATTTTACGGTTAACGGTAGCTTAACTGGTTTTGACGCTCGGATCACCGCCAGCGGCGGCTCAATTATTTTAAATTATGTTCCGGAAAATTTTTTGCCGGTAATTGACCCAAGCTATAATACCACCGCACCAATTATTCAAATTGATCACTGGGAAGAACAATATTAGCTCGCCAGAGGCGAGTCCGCCTCTGGCGGAGAGTTAGGAATTTAGGATACAGGCGTTAAAATTTGCCGCGATATAAATTAATTGGTATAATTTTAGATAATTGAAATAAAATTTAACCTATGTTTGGACAAATGCAACAGGCGTTTGGTTTAGATCTTAGTGATCGAACAATCAGACTGGCAAAATGCAAAAAAATCGGCAAAAAAATAATCTTGACTTCTTATAATGAATCAGCGGTACCAAATGATATTGTTATTAATGGTGAAATTCAACAGCCGGATAAATTAATAAAACTAATTCAACAACTGATTAAAACTGCGGCTGGCCAAAAAATAAAAACAAAAAATGTTATTTCCGTTTTGCCGGAAACAAAAACTTTTATTAAAGTTCTAACTCTACCAAACCAAATTAATAAAAAAAATTTGGAGGAAACCCCAAAATTGATTGAAAAAGAAATTATTAATCATATTCCTCTTGCTCCAGAGGAAATCTATTTTGATTGGCAACTCTTGGAACAAGGCAGTGACTGGTCTTCTGTTTTAGTTGGCGCCACCCCGAAAAATCTAGTTGATTCTTATTATTCAGTTCTACAGAATTGCGGCTTAACGCCGTATGTTTTAGAAATCGAAGCGGCCGCCATTGTCAGAAGTTTACTTTCCGAAAAAGAAAAAGGGGCAAAGATTATTATCGATTTTGGAGCCATGCGAACCGGCTTAATTATTTTTGACAAAAATACGATTCAGTTCACGGTCAGCCTGCCGATTTCAGGTAATAAAATCACTGAGGCAATCGCTAAAACCCTCAAACTGGATGAAAAAAAAGCCGAAAAAGCAAAACTGGTCTGCGGCCTTGATCGAGAAAAATGCGAAGGGGCGATGCTTAAAGTTTTGATGGGATCAATAAATAATTTAGCCGAACAAATAAAAAAAGCGATTATTTTCTATAAAACTAATTTTGTCAGCGGCAATGAAATTAGTGAAATCATTATTTGTGGCGGTGGCGCTAATTTTCTTAAAATTGACGAAGTTTTAAAAGAAATGTTAAACCTGCCGGTTAAAATCGGAAATCCCCTAAATAATTTATCTTTAGACAAAAAAATTTCCTTGTCTAAAAATAAAATTTTATCTTACACTTCAGCCATCGGTTTAGCCCTTAGAAGCTTACAAAAAGAAAAATTTATATGATCACTCTTAATTTATTGCCACCGGTAAAAAAACAAGAATTTCACCTCACCCAACTTTACCTGATGATTAAAGATTTAATCATCTTAATTCTTTTAATCACAATTATTATCGCGATTGCTTTATTGATGACTAAATTAATTCTGCAAAACCATTTTAATCAAATCGTTGCGCAAACAACAATGACCACCCGTTATGCCAATATTTTTAATAAAGATATTAAAGAATTTAATCAAGACCTCGGTGCCGTTATTAGTATCCAGAAAAATTATCATGATTGGGTAGAATTTTTTATACAATTAAACCAGCTCATCCCCGCTGATGTTGGCTTATACAATTTAAGTATTAAAGACAATAAAATTTTAATTACGGGTTTAGCCAAAACTCGCCAAAATCTCATTCAGTTAAAAGAAAATTTTGAAGAATCAAATCTTTTCGCGGAAGTCGCCATCCCCTTAGAGAATTTGCTCAAAAAAGACAATGTCGACTTTACTTTTAAGGCAACAATTAATATTAAACCGTAGTTATGAGCGTTAAAAGAAAAATAATTATTTCCGTTGCCGCTGTTTTAAGTGTTACCTTTATTGTTGTTTATTTTATCATTTTACCAACAATCCGGGATATTAAAAAAATTAGTGATGCCGTCTATCAGGAAAGAGTTGATTTAGAAAAAAAATATCTTCGAGGGCAACTCCTCAAAAAAACTATTCAAGATTTCGAAAAAATTAAACCCCAGCAAGAAAAATTGGCTGCCGCTTTCATTAAAGAAGGAGAAGAATTAGAATTTATTACGGCTTTGGAGCGGGTGGCCGCGGCAAACGGCTTAAGCCAAATAATTAAGCTTCAGCCCACTCAAGACAAAACTTTGGAAAAAAAGTTTTATTCACCACTCCCCTTGACCCTTAATGCCACAGGTAGTTTTCTTAATACTTTAAAATACTTAAGCGATTTACAAAACCTTAAATATTATTTTAATGTTTCCGCCATCACTTTTAGCAACCAATCAGCTAATAGAAATAATCCGGAAATAATCAATACTAATCTGGCGGGAGAAATTTATTCTCTCTCAAAAACTACCACCAAAAATTAATTTATGAAATTAAAATTACCAAAAATAAAAATTGCGCCAATTATTTTTTCTCTAAAGTATATTTATTTGATAATTTTAATCATGATTATCGGCGTTTTGACGTTGCTTGGCTATTTTCTCTATAATAATCTTTATCAAACCATTGCCCAATCAAAAGAAATTATATTATTAAAACAAGAAGTCGCTCCCGATACAATTGATTTAAAAAAAGTTAATGAGGCCCTAGCCGCTATTGAAGCAAAAACCAGCAAAAAAAATATCAGTTGGTCAGAAATTAAAAACCCTTTTGCCATTACCTTTAAAGTTGAATTGGCTCCACCAACAAACTAGTTAAAAATTATTATAATAAAATAAGCGAAGGATAAAGACTTCGCTTATTTTATTATGCAAATCCGCCGAATACCCTGCGGTCTCTGCCGCAGGGATGAGGCGGAGTCAATAATAAAATCTGTGAGCGAGCGGTAGCGAGCGAACACTAATCATAAGAGGATTCCAAAGGAGGATACTCCTTTGGTCGGTGGGCAGGGTCTGATGCCCTGCCCACCGAAACTTTATTCACTTTTAAAATTAAAAAAAATGTAAAAATCTAATTTTTACTCACCACGATCATCACTTTTCTGCCTTGTGCCATCTCCAATTCCGACATACCATCACCGCCCAATTCGTGATCCCAGTCAGCAACCGCCAAAATTAATTTTTGATAAGAATAGCGGTAAGCTTCGCCCCGTTTGGTTCCAGGATCATTGACAATAAATTCACCTTTGGCTTCATCAAAACCCCGAATCAAAAGCATATGGTAAATCGGCCCGGGCTGACGAAAATAAGGATTACCTAATTTGCGGCCAGCCGCCGGCACGATAATTAATTTTCCCGCCCGAAGCTGACTTTTTATGTTTTCCACCGTCACCTCACTGACTAATTCTGCCTTAAGGCTAAAATATTCGCCCAAAATTTTTATTACCTCTGCCGCAGAAACATCAATTTGATAACCATTTTCTTTCTCCCACTTTATTAAATTTAAAATCTCTTGCTCCATTAAATGAGAATTTAAACTCTCGTTTTTAAAATAAGCTTTTGCCATAATCATGGACGCTTCTTCACAGGCCTCTTGGTGCAAAGCATCCCAAACACCATATGGCGCTTGCGGCGCAAACGGCACTGGATAGTCTAAAAAACTTACTAATAATTCCGGTATTTCTACCGACGGCACTGGATCTTTTTCTTCTTCTGTCTTTACTTGAGAATTTCTTTGATTAGGCTGATTTAAAACCGGAGTTAAAGAAGTCGACACTGAAGTTGGCGCCTTATCTTGCTTGTCCACCGAAGCTTCAGCAGAGGTGGGTTGATCTCGCTTATCTTGCTGTGTTACTCTATCTTGGCTTATTGGCTCTATTTTAGCCCTATCTCGACTAATATATTGACAACCAGCTAATAACAAAAATGATGTTAAAATGAATAAAAAATATCTAAATTTCATACTTTTCCAGTATATATTAATCAAAACTTCTTGACAATTTTGTTGATTTGGTATAATATTAAAAACATATTTCAAATTTTAGATTTTAATTTTTAATTTTTTAAATATGGCTCATAAAAAAGCCGGCGGCTCAACCGCCCTGGGACGCGATTCTCAAGCCCAAAGATTAGGCATTAAACTTTTTGCCGGTGAGTTTGCTCAAGCGGGCAGTATTTTAGTTCGCCAACGAGGCGCTAAATTCAGACCGGGAAAAAATGTTAAAAAAGGCACTGATGACACGCTTTATGCTGCCATTGGCGGCTTTATTCAATTTAATCAAAAAAAAATCAAAAGATTCACCGGCAAACTTAAGCCGGCTCAATTTGTTAACATAATTCCGACCAAAAAATAATAATGAAAACAAAGTAGAGACGCACAATTGTGCGTCTCTACTGTTATAAATTATTTTATCTCAATTCTTAATTCTTGCTTTGGCCGCGGCGATAAACGCTTTAAATAGTGGATGGGGCGCTAACGGGCGCGATTTTAATTCCGGGTGAAACTGGGTGCCAACAAAAAATGGATGACCGCTGATTTCAATAATTTCCACTAATTTTTTGTCTGGCGAAAGACCGGCGAGTAATAAACCTTTTTTAGTTAAGCGCGCTCGATAGTCATTATTAAATTCATAGCGATGACGGTGGCGCTCGCTAATCCGGTTTTTACCGTACGCCTTAAAACTAACGGAATCTTTATCTAAAACACAGGGATAAGCGCCCAAGCGCATGGTATTGCCATAATTTTTATGGGCTAACTTTTCTGCCTGATCCGGCATAATATGAATAATCGGATTTTTAGCATTAGGCTTGATTTCGGTCGTGTGAGCGTCAGGCAGCTTGGCGACGTTTCGAGCAAATTCAATGGAGGCGAGCTGCATCCCGTAGCAAAGTCCCAAAAACGGCAATTTATTTTCCCGAGCGTATTTAATCGCTAAAATTTTTCCCTCAACCCCTCGGCTGCCAAAACCACCGGGCACGACAATACCATCATAACCATTAAGCTCTTTAACGGCGGACGGACTTTTCTCATAGGCGTCAGAATTAATCCAATCAATGACTAGTTTCACTTTATCGGCACAAGCGGCATGTTTCAAGGATTCAATGACAGAAATATAAGAATCAGGCAAAATAAAATCGCCCGTGGCAAAATATTTGCCCACAATGCCAATCTTTACTATTTTGCTGGCGGTTTTTAATGTCCGAACCATTTTCTGCCATTCTTTCAAATCTTTAGTTTTAGCTTTTAGTTCAAGTTTTTTGATAATTTTATCACTCAAACGTTCTTTTTCTAAAACCAACGGTACTTCATAAATTGAATCAACGTCCGGATTGGAAATCACGTCAGTTTCATGGATGTTGCAAAAAATTGAAAGTTTTTTGCGCCGCGGGCCGTCAATTGGCTTGGCCGAGCGGCAAACAATAAAATCCGGCTGGATGCCGGCGGAATTTAGCTGCTGGACCGCGTACTGGGTCGGCTTGGTTTTCATCTCGCCTAAAGTGCCCGGAATCGGCAAAAAACTCACCAAAATTATTAAAACATCCTTCGGGGTACGGTAATGCATCATTCTTGCCGCTTCTAAAAACAAAATGTTTTGGTACTCGCCAACCGTACCGCCAATTTCAATGATGGTAATATCGGCCTTGGCTTTGGTGCCGGCCTTTTTGATGCGGGCGATAACTTCTTCGGGGATGTGCGGCACGACTTCCACGCATTTACCGCCATATTCTAAATTTCTTTCGCGAGCAATGACTGACTGATAAACCCGACCGGTGGTCATGTAGTTGTCCCGCAAAATATTGGTATTTAAAAACCGTTCATAATGGCCAATATCTTGATCGGTTTCATCGCCGTCTTCAGTCACAAAAACTTCACCATGTTCAGTCGGATTCATGGTGCCGGCGTCAACATTAATATATGGATCAATTTTGATCGCTGTCACTTGGTAACCGCGGGCCTGAAGAATTTTACCAATTGATGAGGCAGTCACGCCCTTACCCACTCCAGACATCACCCCGCCCATGACAAAAATAAATTTGGACATAGTTTTAGCTTGTAGCTTGTAGCTTGTAGCTTGTAGCTTGTAGATTTTTTACCTAAAAAGCTAAGGAAGCTAAAAAGCTAATTTTTATCTCTATTATTCAGTACTAACAATTAATGTCACTTTGGCTTCTAAGCCGTGATCTAATTGGATTAAAGCTTCGTATTCGCCGACTTCTTTCATCGCTGTTTTTAAAATAATTTGATTTGGCCTGACTGAAAAACCCTTGGCCTTTAAGATTGAAACAATTTTCGCCGGAGCAATCGCCGCATATAAAGTCCCGGCTCCGCTCGCTTTAACTTTAATTTCAAAACTTTCACCGTCAATCTTTTGGGCTAAAGCTTCGGCGGCGGCTAAATCCGCCTCGGCCTCTTTTTCCTGTTTAGCTTTTTTTTCTTCTAATTGAGCCAGGGCTTGTGGCGTCGCCTCAATTGCTAAATTTTGGGGAAATAAAAAATTACGAGCATAGCCCATGGCCACCTCTTTAATCTCGTTTTCTTCTCCAAGATTTGAAACATTTTTTAATAAAATTACTTTCATAATCTTTCTCATGATTATCTACGTTATCTTATCAAAAAATCCCTGAATTCACCAGTCGCCTCGGACCAGTTAATATCTATTTTGGAAACCTGAACGGATCCAACTCCATTGTAGCACCAGTCAATAAATTTTTTCAAGTCAGTCTCTTCGCCCTCAGCGACAATCTCCACGCCGCCATCCCTTATATTATGGACAGAACCGGTAAAACCGCGTTTTTCCGCTTCTTTCCGACTTAAATAGCGAAAACCAACGCCCTGAACTAATCCGTGTATTTTTAAATTCAATCTCTTGGTCATAATTAGCTTGATTTGCTTATCTCGCTTATCTTGCTTAAAACTTATTTTGCTTAATTTATTTTTTTCACCAACCCCGAATGATGGATAATTTTTTTTAAAGTCAATTCCGCAGCTTTTCTTAATTCGCTCTTAATAAAATAAGTACCGGTATTATTAACTCCTTCGTTAACCCAAAATATTTCAGTAAAAAATTTGCGGCCAAGCAGAATCGTGCCATATTCATAACACACTTTCAGCGCATCATAAGCTAAAAGCGGATGACTCCGCTGAATTTCAAAATTTTTCCGCCAAATTTTTTGCATAATTATCATTTTGAAATTTAACCCCCTCTCACCCCCCCCCTTAATTTAAGGGGGAGAAAGAGGAAGTTATTTTTCATTAAAGCGTCGTAATCGGCCTGCTTTGGGTAATATAAAATTTACCTTTAGCAAATGCCCACTCAATGTCTTGCGGTTTTTTGTAATGTTTTTCAATGCCAGCACAAATTTTGGCTAGCTCGATTATTTGTTTGCCAGATAACACTTGAGCTTCTTGCTGATTTTTTGGCACTGGCTTCCAGACATTGCCGCCAGCCGAGCCTTTTTTGACTAACATTTTTGTTTGCTGCGATACATTAATATCCAAAATGGAAAAATCTGTTTTATCAATGACATAACTGTCTGGCGTAATCTGGCCAGAGACTATGGCTTCACCCAAACCCCAGCCAGCTTCAATGATCATTTGACTTTTAGTTTTAGTCACGGGATGAACGGTAAAAGCAATGCCGGAAATTTCTGAATCAACCATTTGCTGGACCACCGCCGCCACAGATACTTTAGAATTACGCAATCCTTTTTCAAAGCGATAAAAAATTGCGCGAGGTGTAAAAAGCGATGACCAGCATTGTTTGACTTTGCCTAATAAATTTTTCTCAGTCGTGTTTAAAAATGTTTCTAATTCTCCGGCCCAGCTCGCTTGAGAGGAATCTTCGGCTGTGGCTGATGATCGAACGGCGACAAGCTTCGCTTTTAATTTTTTAAATTCCGCTAAAATTTCTTTTTGCAAATCAAGCGGCATTTTTGAGTCATGAATCAAATCGCGAATCACATTTGATGCTTTGTTAATGGAATTTGTGTCTTTATAATTTATTTTGTTTAAATTCGCTTCCACTTCCACGACTAAATCAGTTTCCGCTAAAAACCGGTCAAAAGCTTGGGCTAATACAACAAAGCCTGGCGGCACTGGAATTTTGGCATGCGTCATCTCACCTAAAGACGCACCCTTGCCGCCAGCAATTTTCACGTCGGTTTTGGAAAGTTGAGAAAATGGCTTGATGAATTTGGACATAGTTTTTATTTTGTCATTGCGAGCCAAAAATAATCAGTTTAATCCGATTGTCTTTCATAATTTTTATAATTCGCCAAATACTGGGCAAAAATTAAATGATAAAACCAATCTTTTTCATTCCGTGAATTGTCGGCATAAACTCCTTTGCCCGAAAAAATCGTTGGACAAAAATAATTTTTGCCGCCGCCTAGATACAAAATGGTTCTAAAAATCTGATTACCAATCATTCCCCTCGCCGGTAAAACAAGGTTAGCTCCCCATTTTTTAGCTTCTTCTATTTCTATATTGACATTTCTAGTATTAATATTTCTTCTTTTCAAATATTTTGCTACTGCCTCAGCTTCATCATAAGTTTTATCCATTTCTTTATTTTTACCATAACTGCCGGGCCGGCAAGTTGCCATCGCTGCTACTTTTAATTCCAGATCAAATTGCTTCTTAAGCCAACCGGTTAAACCAGTAATTACTCTGATTTTATCTTTTAAATCGTTGAGGTCAGGATTTGATATACCAGTTATAAAAAATTGCCACCCACTTGCATCCTCCATAAAACTCACGTCAATTCTTTTCTCCCTTGGATTAATATTAAATTGTCTTTTAAATTCATCAGTAACATAAAAATCATCAAATTGACCTCGAACGAATTGATCAATTTTTTCTTCCTTGAAATCTTTGACCATCTGTCTAGCTGCCTTACCGTAGTCGAAAAATTCTATACAATTAAGACCAGGAATTTTTCTGCCATAAATAACCACATCAACTATTTTCTTTGCTTTGTTTAAGCTGGTTAAAATTTCATTATCAATTTTTATAATTCCAATACCAATTCTTTTTCTTTGTTTCTTAGCTTTTTTTAATATTAAATCAGTTAACTTTTTCATATCATTAATTATTTTAATTTTTTGATTATTCCATTATTGGTATTTACCTCGACCAAATCTCCATCTTTAAGAACTTTTGTGGCAATCTTTGTTCCAGCAATACAGGGTATACCTAATTCACGTGATACCACTGCGGCATGAGAAGTCATGCCACCAACATCGGTAATAATGGCACTGGCCTTTTTAATGGCCAAAATATAGTCAGGGGAAGTCATCGGCGCCACTAAAATCTCGCCTTCCTTAAGCTTATCAGCTTGAGACGGGCTGGTTAAGATCTTGACTATAGCCTTAATAGTGCGACCACGACTCACAACCACTCCTTTTAATTCGGCGATGTTTTTATCAACCTTAACGTTTAAAAACTTTGAAGTAACTGCCGCCGCCTCTTTTCCAAAAACATATTTTAAGGAGTTATAATTTTTAGAGTAATAAACAACCAAATTATTATAACGTTTTTTGATTTCTGTTGTCGGTATTTTTTTACCTTTTTTAGCTAAATCTAAAATTTCGTAACAATTATAATAATGTAAATCATCAAAATTAATTTTAAATCGACTGGAAAATTCTTTTAAAAATAAATCAATATAATAATTAGCTAAAAAGATATAAAACTTGCGCGAATCTTGCCACCACATACAAAAACTAAGGCGTTTAGCTATTTTAAGAGTTTTTTTATCTAGCTGAAATATTTTGGCAATTCTATTTTTTTCTTTCATTGCCTTTTTTGGCAAATCCGATAATTCCTCTATTTTTTCTTTACGTAGCTTTGGTGAATAATTAAGCAGTTCATTTTTAAAATAATTTTTGTTTAAAATTTTAGTATGATAATAACTATTTAAAATCCAAAAATGATTTTTTTGATAATTCTCAAGTTGGTTTTCTAATACTGACTTATTATTCAAAAATTTGCCAATTTTTAATAAATCTAATTCCGATTTTTGGTAAAAAGAAAGCTCTTCTAAGGCAAATAATTTTTCGAAAGCCGTGCTGAGATATTTTTCTGGCACTGATTTTTCTAAAGCCTTTTTTAAAATCACCTCACCACCCCAACCTGCTAGCTCTGGCAGTTCGCCAATTGTCCAAAAATCAAGAAATAATTTTGCCCATTGATCATAACAGTCGGCCAATTGTTCTTGACTCATTTTTTTTAATGATTTCTGACTGATATTTTTTTGAAAAGTTAAAAGTGATTTTACTGCCTTCTGCCACCAAATAAAATTATTTTTGAATTTTTTATCGTTTAAGATAAAAGCCTTAAAATTCCTTTCACCGCTTTTTCTCAATTCAGCATAGTCAATAATACACGTTACCTTTTCTTTAAGCCCAATCCATAAAATATCAGGCCAACTAATAAAAACTTTATTAGCATATTCAGTAAAAGCAACGTTAAAATAATCCGTATAAATTAACTTACCGTCAATTGGCCCCCACTCAAATAATTCAGCTTTTGGATCGATATTAATTTTCATATCACTAACCTAAAAATGGGAAACAAACTACACGATAATATTCGTGAGCAATTATTTCCCATTTTTCTTTTTTACTCATATTAAATTTTATTTTGCCCGCAAAATTTCAAGGGCTTTATCTAACTGCGGATCTTTGTCCGCATCGTAATCCTCTTTAGTCATTTTCACCTCAATATCCGGCTTAATCCCCTGCTCATTGATGTTTTTGCCGTTCGGCGTCAGCCATTCGGCAATGGTCAATTTGACTGACGAACCGTCAGAAAACTCTTTTAAATCCTGGACCGAACCTTTGCCAAAAGTTGTTTCACCGACGATAGTCGCCGCCTTATAATCCTGCAAAGCGCCGGCCACGATTTCTGACCCTGAAGCGCTGCCTTTATTGACTAAAACTACGGTGGGAATAGCGACGAAACGCGCTTGGCGATTGGCTTTGTGCTCAATTTTTTCGCCGCTTCTTAGTTGCTCGGCCACCACGGTTTTACCATTTACCCATTCACCGGCGACTTCAATGGCTGTTCCCAAAAATCCGCCCGGATTATTGCGCAAATCTAAAATAATGCCGCTTGGATTAATGGCTAAAATATTTTGAACCGTCTGGTTCCAATCAGCTAAAGTGTTTTCATTAAAGTAGAGCAATTCAACATAAGCGATGTTGCCTTCCTTAAGGACGAATCCTTCATCCCCTTCGCTTTTGCCGGTCTTATCTTTGCGCGAAAATCTGACGCTGTCAATTTCAATTTTATCGCGGATAATTTCAAGCTTCCGCGGTTCATCATCGCCGTTGCGGTAAACGGTCAAAGCCACTTTCGTTCCTTTCTCGCCCCGAATTAGGCTCACCGCATAGTCAAGGGCAATGCCTGAAGTATCTTTGCCGTCAATTTCCACAATCAAATCTCCAGCTTTTAATCCGGCCTTATCCGCTGGCGTTCCAGCCAGAGGGGCAATCACGGTCAATCGGCCTTCACGCAAACCGATTTCCGCGCCAACGCCTTCAAAACTGCCAGCCAGCTCCTGATTAAACTTCCTTGAAATTTCTGGATCAAAAAATACCGAGTAAGGATCATTTAAAGCGCCGACCAAACCGCTTAAAGCGCCATAGAAAAGTTGAGTGTCCGTGATATTAGTTTTAACATAATTATCTTTAAGATACCGCCAAACCTGCCAGAACTGATCAAAATTAACATCATTTTTTAAATAATCAGGCAGTTTTTCCGCATTTAAAAGCTGGCCGCCTTTTTCAAATAAACCAACTTTTTTTGCTAGAGAAAAATCGCCCAAAGCATAACCAAAAACAAAAACTAAAATTAATAATATTGTCGCCGATAAACTGACTAAAAAAAATTTAGTAAATTTTGATTTTGGTTTCTGATTTTGATTATTTGGCATTTTTTTAAAAAATAAATTAATCAATTTTTTCAATCTTCGCGCCGACTTTGGCTAACCGCTGGCATAAATCCTCATAGCCGCGTTCAATAGAATAAACATTTCTCAAAATCGATTTGCCTTTGGCGGCCAGCATCGCCACTAAAATTATTGTCGCTGGTCGCAGTGCCGGTGGACAAACAATTTCCGCTGCTTTTAAATTAGTCGGACCGGTAATAATCGCCCGGTAGGGATCAGCTAATTCAACTTTAGCGCCTAAGCGATTTAATTCAGTATAATAAATTGCCCGGTTTTCATAAACCCAATCAAAAATCAAAGTCTTGCCAGTGGCTTTGGTGGCAATGGGCGCAAAGAAAGGCAGATTATCAATATTTAATCCCGGGTAAGGCCGGGCATAAATTTTTTCCGCTAGTGCCCGAAGCTTGCTGGAAAAAGTTTTAATGTCGGCTAAGATCGTCTTGCCATTAACAGCTAAATAAGTTTTCGAAATTTTATATTTAAACCCCATTTTTTCCAATTTAAGCAATTCCAGTTTCAAAAATTCAATTGGACAGCGACGAATGGTGATGACCGAATTGGTCGTGGCCGCAATCGCCAAAAAAAGCATTGATTCAATCGGGTCTTCGCTTAAATGATAACTGATATTTTGCTTGATATTTTTTTTGCCCCAAATTTCCAAAGTCGTCGTGCCAATGCCTTTGATTTTCACGCCCAGCTTTTGCAAAAAATAAGCTAATTCACAAACCTGATAATTAGCAGAGGCAAATTTAATCAGGGTTTTACCGGGAATTTTGGCGGCGGCGAGCATCACATTTCCTGTTACCGTATCGCCGGATTCATACAAAATAATTTCCCGAGCCGCCTTTAATTTACTAAATGTGATTTGGTAATATTTCGGCTGAGTTTTGATTTTAATGCCAAAATTCTCCAGAGCAAAAAGATGCGGTTTGACTGTTCTTGAGCCTAAATCGCAGCCGCCGGGATGGGGCACGTGATATTTTTTTTGATAAGATGACAAAGCGGCCAACAAAAATAAAATGCTTCTGGTCTTAATCGCTGACTGATAATTAATCTGATTTAATTTAAAATGTTTAGGCGGCTTAATTAATAAATTATGGCCATTAAACCATTTAAATTCAACGCCGATGCTTTTCAAAACTTCAATTATTCGGTAGACTTCTTCAATTTTTGGCACGCCTAAAAGATGGGTTTGACCCTGATTTAACAAAGCGGCGTTAAGTAAAACCACGGCCGCGTTTTTAGAAGTATTAGTCGTCAAAGCGCCTTTCAGCTTTTGGCCGCCCGAGATTAAATAATTACTCATAGCAATAAAATTAAATTCCTGCTAAAATTTAACTATTATTTACCTCTTAATTCTAACATTTTTTCTCCCTCTTTTCAAGAGTCAAATTAATTAACCTACAAACTAAAAGCTGCCTATGAATCTCAAATATCGCCGAATTTTATACCTTTCATTTTTCGCCATTTTTTTGGCGATTGCCCCAGCCTTAATTATTTACAGCACCGGCTACCGTTATAATTTCAAAAAAAATAAATTCGAAAAAACCGGCATCCTCTACCTTGATTCAATGCCAAAAGGAGCAGAAATTTATTTTGACGAAAAATATCAAGGCCAAACGCCAGCGCGTTTTAGCCGCCTCTTACCTGATCAATATCTCGTAGAAATTAAAAAAAACGGATATTCTTTCTGGCAACAGAAACTAGAAATTAAAAGCAATTTAACCACTTTCAAAAGAGATGTTATTTTATTTAAAAAAAACCTACCCATTAATATCATTAACGGCGAAATTAATATACTCTCTTTAGTGCCGGATCAGGAAAAAATAATTTACTCCGTAATCAATCGCGGCATTGAAGAACTAAAAATTTATAACTTAAAAAATCAAGTTAATCTTGATATTAAAAAATTTGATAAAAAAAATTATCAGCAACTGGAATTTATCAGTTGGTCACCGAACAAAACAAAAATGCTTTTAAAAATGACCATCGGCAGTTTTAACCGATATTTGATCGTAGATGCCGAAACCTTAAAAATCAAGGATTTAACGACCCTAACCAAGTTAAATTTTGAAAAGATTAAATGGAATAAAAATAATGATTTCTTCTTATATGGTTTAAGGAAAAATGCGCTTTATCAAATCGATCTAATCGCCAACACCGTCAATCTAGCGGAGGCTAACGTTTTTGATTTTGAAATTATTAATGATCAGTTTTACTTAATTAGCCAAGAAAAAGGCGAAATTTATTTAAAAAATAAACCGATTGAGGATGGTAGCGAAAATGATTTAAAAATAATAAAATTGCCAAAATTCTCTATTTATGAATTCAAAGATTCTTTAGAAAATTTTTTAATTTTATCAGATAAAAAAAATAATGACTTATTAGTCATAAAAAGCCAAATTTTTGACTCGGCCGACATCAACCAAAGCATCATCTTAACCGATCAAGCAAAAAAAATATCTTGGTCAAAAAATTTTAATCAGTTGTTGTACTTTACTGATTTTGAAATAAAAGTTCTTAATCTAAAAAGTGAAGAAAAGGAATTAATCACCCGCTTAAGCGAAACGATTGATGATGTGATTTGGCATCCGCTCGGTTCATATTTAATCTATCAAACAGGCAATCAAATTCGAGCATTGGAAAATTATAGTAGCGGCGAAATTAAAAATGACATTATCTTGGTTGAAGCTTTAAAGATTAATTCGATTTTTCTGGACCAAAACGGAAAAAATCTTTATTTTCAAGGCGCAATTGGCCAAACGGCGGGAATTTATCAACTAGAAATTCAATAATTGAAATATTAAATCTCAAATAAATTCCAAATTATAAATAAGCATCAAAGTTAAAATTCAAAAGGCAAAAGTCAAAATTGCAATTCAAAATTCAAAAGTAAAAAGTAATAATTTTGACTTTTAACTTGAACTTTTAATTTTTAACTTTTAACTTTTGAATTATTATTTGGAGCTTGTGATTTTGGATTTGGTGCTTGAAAAATTATTTTTTCTTGGCAACCAAATTCCCGGCCGCCAATAAACTATCAAATGACTCACCTCCGTCTCCCCACCAGCCGCGCAAAATTTCAAAAGTCATTTCCCCTTTTTTAACGTAAAAATTATTAACATCAGTGATTTCCAATTCGCCTCGCCCTGAAGGTTTCAAAGTTTTAATCACTTGCCAAACCTGACTATCATACAGATAAACCCCAATAACCGCTAAATTGGTTTTGGGGTTTTTTGGTTTTTCTTCAATTTCAATGATTTTGTCGCCGGCAATTTGCGCCACGCCAAAAGATTTGGGATTTTCCACTTCTTTTAAAAATATCTTTGAGCCCTTATCTTGTTTTTCAAAATCTTTGACGGCATTAGAAATATCATTTTGCAAAATATTATCGCCTAACATTACCACAATTTTATCATTGTCAGCAAAATCTTGGCAGACGGCCAAGGCTTGGGCAATGCCGCCGGCTTCTTCTTGCACGCCATAGGAAAACTTCGCGCCCAATTCTTTACCAGATTGAAGTAATTCCAAAAACTGCCCGGCATGGCCTTTGCCGGAAACAATCATAATGTCAGTGATGCCAGCTTTGACTAAAGTCTGAATCGGATAATAAATCATTGGCCGGTCGTAGATCGGTAGTAAATGTTTATTGGTGACTCGAGTCAGCGGATCCAAGCGCGAACCGGTCCCGCCGGCTAAAATTATGCCTTTCATAAAAAATTCAAAAGTTAAAAGTTAAAAATTAAAAGTTCAAGTTAAAAATCAAAATTATTACTTTTTACTTTTGAATTTTGAATTGCAATTTTGACTTTTGCCTTTTGACTTTTAACTTTGCCGTAGGTAATCTCGCAACGCCTCGTCCCACTTCCGCAACGGCTCTAATTTGGTGTTAACTAAAATGCTGTATTTTGGCCGTGGCGTAGGCAAAGGATATTGATCTGAATTAATTGAATTTAAATTTGCGGAAATATTTTTTATTTCAAAAATTTTTTTGGCAAATTCATACCAGCTGCAAACACCTTCGTTAACCGCATGATAAATGCCGCAGGGCTTTTGAGTTTCAATAATTTCCCGGGTTTTTTTAGCTAAGTCTAAAGTATAAGTCGGCTTGCCAAACTGGTCGGAAACAACATTAATCTCTTTACCCTCACCTGCCAATTTTAGCATAGTTTGGACGAAATTCAAGCCGCGCGGCTTGCCGACTTGGGGTGAACGGCCGTAAAGCCAGCTTGAACGAATTAAATAAAACATTTCACAATTTTGTTTTAAAATCTCTTCACCTTTGGCTTTAGACTGGCCATAAATATTTAACGGATCAGTTTTGTCGTCTTCTTGATAACCAGTATCCTTGTTACCGGAAAAAACGTATTCAGTGCTGTAATGCACCAAAATCGCCCCTAATTGCTGACAGGCAACTGCCAAGTAGCCAATGGCGTCGGCATTGACCTTAAACGCCAAATCTGGCTGATTTTGAGCACCATCAACGTCAGTATAGGCAGCGGCATTAATCACTAAAGAAGGCATTAAATCAGCTAATTTTTGTTTGACCGCAAATTCATCAGTAATATCAAGATTTGGCATATCCCAAAGAATTGGTTTTTGATCAAAAAAAATTTCAGCCAGATCGTGGCCCAGCATGCCGTTTGCGCCAAGGATAAGGATTTTCCGTTGATTGGCCATAAATAAGGATAATAATTTTTTATCTGATTAAAGTTTAAATAATTTTGAATTTTTAAATCAGAATTTTGATTGAATAATTCAATATTTTAATATTCAAAATTGTCCCGATTTTTCCCCCGCCGTGGCGGGATGAAAAATCGAGGATCCCGTAATTGCGGGAAATCAAAATTAAAAATTCTAATTTATTTGATTACTTTGTAACTCAACTTTATTTTAAAATCACTGATCATCTTTATTGATATTGTTTTTCATAGTAATCCTTATAACTGCCGGACTTAATATTTTGCCACCAATTTTTGTTTTGTTGATACCATTGGACAGTTTTTTCTAAATAACGGTCAAAGTCAAACTGGGGTTGGTAGCCCAATTCTTGTTTGGCCTTTGACCAATTAATCGCATAACGTCGGTCGTGCCCAGGCCGATCTTTGACCAACTCAATTTTATCTTCACTTTCGCCTAAAATTTTTAAAATCTTTTTTATCACCTCTAAATTATTGATTTCACTAGTCATACCGCCAAGGCAATAAGTTTCACCGATTCTCCCTTTCTCTAAAATTAAATCAATGCCGCGACAATGATCTTCCACAAAAAGCCAATCGCGGACATACAAGCCATCACCATACACCGGTATTTTTTTGCCGACCAACAAATTAGTGACGGCCAAGGGAATAAATTTTTCCGGGAATTGATATGGGCCAAAATTATTGGAACAATTGCTGATAGTCGCCGCAATTTTGTGAGTGTAAATAAATGCCCTGACTAAATGGTCAGAAGCGGCTTTGGAAGCGGCGTAAGGGCTAGTTGGATGATAGGGCGTATTTTCATTAAATTTATTTTTTGATTCTAGGGTTAGGGCACCGAAAACTTCATCAGTGGAAACATGGTGAAAACGTTTATCATATTGTTTAACCGCGTCAAGCAGAATTTGCGTGCCTAAAACATTGGTCCGGATAAATTCAGCGGCATCCATAATTGAACGGTCAACATGAGATTCCGCCGCCAAGTGAACGACCGCATCGCAATCCTTAACTAAACTACCAACAATATCAACGTTAGTAATATCGCCGACCACCAATTTATAATTTGGATTTTTTTCAATGTCTTTTAAGTTCTCTAAATTGCCGGCGTAAGTCAATTTATCTAAATTAATAATCTCATCTTGAAGATGAGTTTTCAACCAATAATGGATAAAATTTGAGCCAATAAAGCCAGCTCCACCTGTTACCAATAACTTAGCCATATAGGAAATAGGAATTAGGAATTAGGAATTTTTTTATGTTTTCTGCAACTTTTTCCATTTCGCCTAGCTGATATTGCCGGCCAGACCAAAGTTTATGGCCATCATCGGCAAATCGCGGTATTAAATGAAAATGCATATGAAAAATAATTTGGCCGGCGATTGAACCATTATTTAACCCTAAATTAAAACCTTGGGCGCCTACGCCTTTCATGATGGCTGGACTGATTTTTTTGATTACCATAATTAAATTCTGTGAAACTTCAACTGGCGTTTGGGTTAAATTGGAAAAATGAATTTTAGGAATAACCAAAGTATGGCCGGGATTGATCGGATTAATATCCAAAAAAGCCAAGACTTTGTCGTCCTCGTAAATTTTAGCTGCCGGAATTTGACCCGCCACAATTTTACAAAAAATACAATCTGACATATTAATTCAAAAGTTAAAAGTAATTAAACTACAGCTTTTGAATTTTGACTTAAACTTTTGACTTTTGCCTTTTGATTTTTGATTTTTGACTTATTTTACCTTATAAAAAACAAAGTATTTGTCTTCAAAAATTTTAGCAAAATATTGTTCACTAATCAAGTCAGACGGAATTCTAATTTCTTGCTCAATACCGCCGGTTGGATAGTTTTCGTACCAAAAATTGATTGGATAAAAACCATTGCCTTTTAAAAATAATAAATTATCAATTGGCTGAAACGGCGCTTTTTTTATTTTTTGATAAAATTGATCCGGACTCTGACTGGCCGCTAAATCAGTGACAAAATTATAGCGATCAATAAAATTCGCCGCCGGATGAGAAAAATGGATATTATAGCTAAGGTAATAATTCAAGGGCAAATAAGCCGAAATCTCCGGAATATTGCTTGAAAGTAAAACCAAATTATTTAAATTAGAAACGGTTTTAAGCTCTCTAATTAAATCGGTAAATTCCTCACGAATTGGTTTTTTTATTTCAACCAAACGTTTCTGGACAACTGGATCATCAACAAAATTTCCACCCAAAAGCTGACTTGACAAAACTAACCAGCCAATAATGAAAGCGGCTGTCTGCAGATTTTTGTTTTCGCCTTTTGATTCCAGCCACTGAATAATGCCATAACCAAAAGCAAGATCTAAAACTACCGTACCTAAAAACAAAAAAGGTTTTGCCGGCAAAACGGAAACCTGCCAAAAGATAATGCCGATTAAATTCAGAAATTGCCAAAAATATATTGAACCAAGCAAAATGCCCATCGCCTTAGCCGCCGGTTTTGACCAATAAAAAATTATTGAAAGCAAACCAAAAATTGAAATTAAACCTAAAATGGAAAAATCAAAAAATGGCAATTTTAAATTTAAATCGCTGGGGATAAAAAATAAGGGCTGAAAATTCTGTCCGCCGTTTTGCCAAAGCGAATTAATCAAAGGGTATAAAAACGGCCAAGCAATGATTAAGATTAAAAGGACAATCAAGCTCAGGCGGCTGTAAAAATAAAGATGTGAAACATCAACAAATAATTTAAATAATAAAATTGCTAAAGCCAAAGGAAAAAACCAGAAATGGAAAGTCAAAAATAAAAGCCCGCCGCCCAGACCATAGATGATAATTTTTAGCCGCGATAAAGTTTTAAAATATAAATCCTGGAATAAAAAAATTGACCAAAAAACAATTAAAATCGCCGAAATGAATTCATAAGGTTTTAAAATCACCGCCGTCCAATCCCAAACCAGAAAAACCGAGGCGGTCAAAACGGCTAATTTCCAGGCCGGAATGCCTTCTTTTTTGGAAAGCCGCCAGTAAATTTTTTGGCAAAAATAAACTAAAAATGGCGATAAAAATAAAACTAAAGCCACGCCCAACTGCGCCGCTTGTATGCCGTTTAACTTAAAAAATGAGGCTAAGCCGCCAACCAGCCAAAAATAAAGCGGCGGATAAAATAACGGCAAATTTTTATAAAAAAAATCAGAAAAGAAATTGCCGGAAGCGACCTTCTGGAGAAACGAAGTGACAAAAATCTCATCCCCCTGCAAACTCCACCAAGGCAATTGCGCCTGCCAAATTAAAAATAAATAAGTGCCCCCCAAAAATAAAGAGATTAATAAAACAAATAAAAATGGCTTAGGCCATTTAAAAAATAAAATGATGCCAAAAATCAAAAATAAATAAAAAAACAGTTTAATTACTGCCAATTGCCAGATTTCCACTGGGGTTAAAATAAACTCCATACTATTTTTGGCTTTTTTCCAAAAAATAACGTTTCCTAAATCCGCCTCGTTTTTTATTAGGTGTTCTCCGAATATCTCGGTCGTCTAAAGCGACCGAGGATGAGGAGAGTTTGTAAAACAATACGTCCCGCCGTGGCGGGACTCTGCTCCTAAAAACCCCGCCCAGATACCTCAAAGCTTGCTTTGAGGTCGGGTTTATTTTTTTCTAAACGGTGCTTTTCAATCGTAGACCATTTCAGGCGATTAACTCTGGCTAAATTCAATAAAATTTCGTACACATCAATAATTTCATTTTTTAATTCTGATTTCTTGGCTCGGGTCAATTCTTCAGTTTCTTCAATTAATTTCTTTTTTAATTCCTCTCTGAATCTTTTCTGGCTTAAAACATAATAAACCGGCTTTTCATCATCTTTTTTACAAATCTCTGGAATCTTATCACAAACTAATTTATGGTAAATTTTTATCATTAATTTTTGACGATAAACGGCGATTTTAAATCAACTTCCCACCTGATTTCGTCAACTTTCTGTTTTCTGCCCTTGCCCATAAATAATCGGTTAGGAAAATTAACAATTAAACCCGGGGGTTGGGAGACACATTGATAGGCATGGACTACACCCGGAGGGATTAAAACCGAACACGGATTTTTCCCGCCGACAATAAATGTCTGAAATTTTCGGTAATTTTTCTGGTTTTTCCTGTTTTCCCACAAATATAATTTAAATTTGCCCGCCAAAAAAACAAAAAAATCTGATTGATTTTTGTGTTCATGCGGCCCGCGGACCACGCCCGGCTTAGTTTCCGACAAATAGGCCATCACCGGCCGATAGTTAGTTTCATCTTGCCGATAAATTTCAGTTAACCAGCCGCGCGTATCATGGTAAATTTTTAGTTTTCTGACTTCTACTCCATTAATCATATATTAAGCAAGATTAAGAAGTAAGCGAGATAAGCTAATAAGCAAATTAATCTGTTTGGATTATTATTATACCTGAAATCACAGCTAAAATCAATAGATAAACTGGATTAAAATAATTCGTGACAAATCCGGGCGCCAGATAATCTAATAAAAAAAGAATAAGAAAAATAAAAAAACTATAATAAAAAATTATTTTTGCAACTGCCGGAAAGATTTTTGTCTTTGATTGAAAAATTTTGAATAGCCTCATCGGCTTAAAATTATTTTTAATTCCTTAATTCTTAGCTCTCCGGCCAACTGACTGCTTGGTTTAGTTTCAATTAAAAAACGGGTAATATTTTTTCGCTGATAGACCCGGGTCAAATCAAAATCAAATACGGCTTGGCTAAAGCCATCCTCAAAATCAGAAATCAATAAAGCTTTTTGCACTTCATAGTTAAAACCCGGACCAATTTGCCGGCCTAAGCCTTCCAAATTTCTGCCCTTGGGTTGATATTGAATAAAAATTCTAGCTTTTTTAAACCATGGCAAAAACCGCAAGTCAAAATAAACCGGACCGTCTAAAACAAGCGTCAAATTATCTTTAATCTTAATCCGGCCTTCTGGGCCTAATTTTGAAATCATCGGCAAATCTTTTGCTAAAGCTGATTTAATTTGAAGTTCCCCAGAGGCCGGAAAATTTTGGTTCACTAACCACAAGATCAAGCCAATGGCCGAAAAAATTAAGACCATATTAATTAGTTCTATCAAATTTTTTTTCATCAACTTTGAATTTCTATATTCGAAATTAAAAAATTATTTTAATTGTACTTGATATAAAATTTCCTGACCAAATTTTTTAATTTCTGCTAATTTTAAATTGCCGACTTCTAATGATGACTCTGGCTCTAAGGCATAATAATAGACCGCTGTCTGATTAATTAACGGCAAAATGATTTCCTGTAATTCCTGATTGTCGGCTAAAGCGTCAAAACTGTGAATCACTCGGCGCTCGGGAAAAAAAACTTTATCTTTTCTGATGGTGACAATCACTGATTCAGCCGGCGTCAAATTATTAACTTCACTCGCAATCTGCTGATAACTTAAAATCCGATTTCTCACTGGCATAATACTGTCAGCTTTCTGATAAAGCACGAGGTTAGCCGAATGATAAAATAAAATGCTGGTTAAAATAATTAAGGCGAGTGTTTGAAACTGATGTTTAAAAATACTAATCAGCCAAAGCAGACCCAAAGCGACAAATGGCAAAGCTAAAATATAAAGCGGCAAAAAATAGCGGACATAAGATAGACCCAAGGTATTTAAATGAACAGTCAATAAATCAGAAAACTGCCAACTGCCGTAATAAATAATCAGCCAGCCAAAAACAAACAAGCTTAAAAGGAGATAAACAAAAATCTCCGTTTTCTGCCGGTTTTGGTTCACTAAGTAAGCGACTAAACCTAAAATCGCTAAAAGCGACCACCACCAAAACCGGCTGACAAAATGAGTCCAAAAGTTATAAACTGCTTGAGCCGGATGAAAGCCAAAAGGCAAAAGAATTGACTGGACTACTTTACAAGTCTGGCAAAAATTAATTTCATCTGTTTGCAACTGATCATAGCCGGAAACTAAAAAATCACCAAATAAAATCTGCTGATGGTATAAAACGGGCAAAATCAAAAGAAAAATCAAAGCCAGAAAAATTGTTAACCTAATCAAGTTTAATTTCTTTCGCTGGTAAATGATAAAGACTAAATAAATGGCTAAGAGCCAAACTAACTCCGCGGGCCGGATTAAAACGGCGAGGCCGGCGAAAAAAGCAGATAAAATTAAATTTAAAAATTTCGTTTTTTCTATCTTTAATAAAAAATAAAGGCTGATTAAAACTAGGGAAATAAATACCACGTTAGGCAAAAGTGAAGTGACTGAATAATACCACCAGGCCGGATGGAATAAAAGCAAAATGGCCGAAATCAAGGCAATTTTTTGATCAAAAAATTTTTTAATAATTGAATAAAAAGCTAAAGCGCCAAAAACGGCAAAGATTGGCGTGAAATAAATTATTAATAAACTGCCAAAAACTTTTCCCAATAAACCATAAAATAAAATCAAGCCCAAAAAACTGCCGGGCACTAATGAACCGTCGTCACGGACGTTAAAACTGCGCGGATGAATCTGGTTTTTGGCGACTAAATTCAATGGCTCAAAAACGGCAAACTGACCGGTTTGGGCATAATTTTTAATCCAAAAATAATTGGCGGCCTCATCCGGCCAATCAAACCGTAGCGATAAATTAGCGTCAGTCACTACTGGTGTTACCAGCCAAAAATAAATACCGCCAAAAATAATGGCTAAAATAATTAAGATGGTTATTGGTTTGAACATGCTAAAATTAAAGATGAAAAATCAAAGTAAAATGACCTTAATTCTTGATTCTTGATTCTTGATTCTTAATTCTATTTATATTATAGCAAAATTTCAATATTTTTGATAAAATGAAAAAATGGAGGCTAAAATCAGTAAAATCAAATATCTGACTTTAAGTTCTCTGCTTTGTCTAGTTTTGATTTTCAATCAACAAAACTGGCAAATTTTAATTTTGGGAATTATCACAGGAACATTCTACTTGCTTTTCGTCAGCCAAATCACTGGCTCGATTTTTTTTAACAAAGGCGGCTGGTCTACTATTTTTGGTTCAATTTTACTTACAACCATTATTGCTTTTTTGGGTGGCTTACTAATTTATTTTTACCAATTTAATAACTATGTTTTTTATCTTGTTCTGGTTTTACTCCCCGCTGTTTTATTTATCCCCTATTATCAAATTGAAATCAGAGAAAAATTTTCCTTAAAAAAAATCATAAAAAAATATCTTGATCAATTTGATGGCCGGCGCGAGCCAAAAAGTAATTCCGCTTTGGTAATTTCATATCTCGTTTTAATCAGTTTCGGCTTTTGGCTATTGTTTTTGAGCCAAACTACAGAATCAATCCAGTCGCCGTGGCAAGTTGTTCCCCCTAAAATTTTTTCCCTCTATTTCTTTGCCAGTTTAATCTTGCTTGTTTTTCTTTTCCGGTCTCATCGGACTAAACTGCCTTTAATTTTAATTATTATTCACACTTTTTTCAGCACGAGTGTCGCCGCGATTATCTACCGAATTGGCTATGGTTTTGATCCATTTATTCACCAAGCCACAGAAAAAATTATTGCCCAAACCGGCACGATTAGCCCAAAACCGCTTTACTATCTTGGCCAATATGCGCTGATTATATTTTTAAATAAATTAACTTTGATTAATTTTGAATTTTTAGACCGCTGGCTAGTGCCGGTTTTATATTCACTGTTTTTGCCATTGACGATTTTTTATGTTTTTTCCCATTGGCTGAAAAAAAATTACGTCTTGGTTTTAACCGCTTTGCCCTTGGCCATCCCCTATGCTGGTTTTATTATGACCGCCCCGCAAAATCTGGCTAATTTATTTTTTATTTTAACAATTTTTTTGTCCTTGCTTTATTTCCGCAACCAACTCTCGCCTATTGTTTTGCACCTTCTAACCATTGCCACGATTGCCATTCACCCCCTAGCCGGCATTCCGCTTTTAATCACTATTTTTTTACTTCAGCTTTTTAAAATTCTTTATAAGAGCTACCACCGGCATTTAAGCCTTTACGTTTTGGCGGCCTTAGTTTTTACTTTATTTATTCCCCTGGCTTTAGTTGTTAACGGTGAGGCCTTAAAATTAAGTTCGATCGGGGTCAAGCTCTCTGATTTTAAAATCTTTGGCTGGGTTAACCATTTTGATTTACCGCTTGACCTCGCTTATCTTTTTTTGACAAACAAAATTCTAATGGCCGGCTTAATTATCGGCGTTGGGTTATATTATTTGGCGAAACATAAATTATTGAGAAATAACGCCGCTTATCTAACCGCCACCGCCATTATTTTTATTAATTATTTAATCGTAAAATATTTTTTGGTCTTTTCGGCTTTACGCGACAATGACAAGAATGCTTTTATCAGCCGGCTCTTGACCATTGTTTTTTATATCTTACTGCCGATATTTTTTGTCGGTGGCTATTATCTAATCAAAAAATTCTGGACTAAAAATTTAGTCGCTAAAACTTTTTTAATCTTATTTTTAACCGGCACTTTTACGATTTCTTTTTATCTTTCCTATCCACGGCTAAATCAGTATGAACCGGCAAAATTTTTCAACGTTTCCACTTCTGATTTAAAAGCGGTTAATTTAATTGAACAAATCAGTGCGCCGGAGCATATTGTTTTAGCCAATCAAATGATCGGCGCCGCAGCGATTAAAGAATTTGGCTTTAAAAAATACTATGACAATCAATTTTATTATTCCATGCCCATGGGCCCCAAACAAACACTTTATGATTTATATTTAGAGATGATTTATCAAGGAGCAAAAAAAGAAACCATGGCAAAAGCCATGGCCGAAGCCCAAGTTAACGAAGCTTACTTTGTTTTAAATCAATACTGGAATAATTCGGAAAAAATCCGCCAACAAGCCGTCAAAACTGCCGATAAAATTTTTAACATTGATGAGGGAAAAATTTTTATCTTCAAATACTCAAAAAATTAAATCAAATTTAACAATTTTTTAATATAATGACCGACTGAATAATCCCGCACCGAAACAAAACAATTTCGCTTTAAGTCAGAGATAAACTGGGGATGGCTCAAAAAATATTCCAAAACCTCAATGAGGTTTTTTTCGTTTCCCGGCGCAAAAGTAAATCCATTGTAATTGTCTTTGACAATTTCCGAAACGCCGCCGATATCCGCGGCCACGACTGGCACATTGGCGACTAAGCTTTCATTAATCACCTGCGGCGAATTTTCATAACAAAGCGACGGGACAAGGGTGAGATCGGATTGGCGAAAATAATCAGATAATTTCTCCGGCTCCACCCAACCAACCAGCTTAAAACGTAAATCGCCGCCAACCAGTTTTTCTAAATTCAGTTTGGCACCGCCGTTGCCAACGATTAAAATCTGCCAATTTTCTAATTTAATCTTTTTTAAAGCGTTAACTAAAAATAAAATGCCTTTATGCCTCTCCCATTGGCCGACATAAAGCAAAGTAATTTTTCCACCCTGGCCTTGCTCCATCGTCTCATCCCTTTTTTCCACTTTTTTAAAAATCACCGGATTAGGCAAGATTATTTTTTTTGATTCATAAAAAAACCCGCGCGCCTGATAATAGCCCATCAGCCAGCGCGAAGGCGAAATGACCACATCTGAATTGCCGAATAACCGCTTAACGATTTTTTCATACATTTTATCTAAAATTAAAAACGGCTTTTCCTGGCCAAAATAAATCAAGCCGGACGGCCGAGACAATTGAACGTCATGAATGGTATGAATCTGCTTCAGCCCAACTCTTCTAATCGCTTTAGGAATTAAGTAACCCAAGCCTTTGAGATTATGGGTTAAAACCGCTTTTGGCGTTTCCTGTTTTAGAATTTTTTTAACCGCAAAATAACTGGAAATATTAAAAACATCCATTGGATGCCAGATAAACCGAAGCCAAATCGGCCGACGGTCAATATCTAAAAAAGAAAAAATATTAAACGGATTAATCCGATAAATCATCAAATTGCCCTGACGCTGAATTTCTTTTCTTCGACCTAAAGTAATTAAAATCACTTGATGGCCTTGCGCCAAAAGTTCATTTAAAATAATTTCAACCACCACTTCAGCGCCGCCTTTGGCATAAGGATAATATAGTGAGTGGATTAGACAAAATTTCATATCTATCATCTCTCCCCCCTTAAATTAAGGGGGAGGTGGATGGGGTTATTAATTTTTTAAAACTTACACTCATAACTCCCCTCTCCCCTCTTATCTTAAGAGGGAAATTTTTATAAACTCTTATATAATTCATCTAGCTTTCTCCCGATCCTCCCCCACTCATACTCTTCTTCCACTTTTTTCCGGCCGTTGTGGCCAAACTCTTGGGCAATTTCGGGATTAATTAATAAATAATTAATTTTTGCCGCCAAATCAGCGGCATTTTTCGGCTGGGCCAAAAGCCCGTTAACCCCGTCTTCAACCACGCTTCGCACGCCGGCCAAATCTGTTGCCACGACCGGTTTTCCGCACGCCATCGCCTCAATTAAAGCTAAGCCAAAAGCTTCAGATTTGTCAATGGAGGGCAAAACGCAAACATCAGCCAAGTTATAATAATTGGGTAAATCCTCGTCCGGAGCATAACCACTAAATATTACTTCATTATCAAGCCCTAACTGATTGGCGTAATCAGAATAATAATTTTTTAAATCACCTTCGCCGACAATGATTAATTTCCAAAAATAAGCGGTTTGGCGCAGGCGCGAAACCGCTTGGAGTAAATATTCAATGCCTTTGAAATAATGCGCCTGGTCTAAACCGCCGACAAAAAGGATAATTTTATCGCTAGGATTAATCTGGTATTTTTCCAGCAAGGTTTGACTTTTTAGTTGAGGTAAAAAATTTTGGCTGTCAACGCCGTTGGGGATTGCCACAAATTTTGACGGCTGATTTTTCAACCATTTTGCCAAATTTGAATTTTTACTATAATCCAATGAAGTGAAAATGATTTTATCCGCGGCTTTAACAATTTTAGGCAAGATAAATTGATTGTGAAATTTGAAAATTAATTTTAACCATCCGCGCCCGACTACATCCATATGGTAATGTAGAATCAATTTTGAATTTTGAATTTTGAATTTTGAATTATGGAGCCAAATAATTTCGGCGGCGCCGAAAAATGGATAATGGAGATGAATAATATCAAAACCTTTGAGCATTTTACCCAAAGCCGGAATAAAAGCGGCATTACCATATTTAAAAAGCGGCTTAATGCGCTTAATTTCTAAATCAGTAAATTCTTCTTTAACCGGTTCATAGTCAGGAGTAAAAACCGTGACCTGATGGCCAAGCTTTTTCAGTTCTCGCGCGTTAAACGCCGCGACCTTGCCAATGCCGCCGGCATACGACGGAAAAGTGGGGGTAATAATGGCAATTCTCATATTTTAGCTCGTAGCTTGTAGAAAGTAGCTTGTAGGTTTTATCATGTAAAAACAAAAATAATATAGTAATTTTAGCAAATTTCTTTTTAAAAATCAATTGGACTTTTAGATTTAAAAGTGATAAATTTAATATGTTAAGATAATAAAAATATGCTAATAAAAGACTTAAAAGATTGTCCAGAAATTATTGCTGGCGATAATTCAATCTTGCGCGAAGTTTTGCATCCAAAAAATGAGGAATTGAAAATTCGCTACAGCTTAGCTCATGCCATTGTCAAATCGGGCGAAATTTCCTTGCCTCACAGAATGAAAACTTCGGAGGTTTACTATATTTTAGAGGGAGAAGGGATAATCTATATCAATGATGAATCGGCCGAGGGGCACCCCGGCCAAGCGATTTATATTCCACCAAGCGCCAAACAATATCTCAAAAATAAGGGAAATGCTGATTTAAAATTTTTATGCATATTTGATCCTGCTTGGCGACCAGATGACGAGGAAGTTGTTAAGGTGTAAAATAAAAAAATATTATTAATGATCTAAAATTTTTAAAAAAATTAACAAGTTCGCATAATAATAGTTAGGTGAAATAAATTTATTTTTGTTCTTTAAAAGTAAGATTAAAAAAATAAATTTACATCACCCGATACGGTTATCCGATTCACTCAAAAATTTGACTTATTTTTTCTTAATTAGTATAATAGAATGTATGAAAAAAATAGCTTTAAAATCAGTGATTTGGAAAGAGGGTAAATACTATGTTTCTCAATGTTTAGATGTTGACGTGGCAAGTTTTGGTAATACAAAAAAAGAGGCTCTTGATAATCTTCAAGATGCCTTAGAATTATATCTTGAAGATGAAAGACTGCCTAAGTCAAGCAGGATTGAACAGCCAGCCATCGCCTCAGTAACACTTAAATATGCCTAGACCAATTCCACTTAAATCCGTTCTAAAAGTCCTTAAATAAAAGGGCTTCTTTTTTGTTTCGCAAAGCGGCAGTCATGCCAAGTATCGCAAAATTAGTATTCCGACATTAAATGTCATCGTTCCAATTCATGGTAAAGAAATACCGTATCGAACTTTCAAATCTATTGTGCGTCGATCGAGGTTAATTGAAGAGGATTTTGAATAAAAAAATAAGTCAAATTTTTTAACTCACTCATCCAATATTTAAAAATATGAGTAATGATAACTGGCTCAATCAAAATAATTGTTTAACTAAAGAATTTATATTTCAAAATTTTAAAGAAGCTTTGGCTTTTGTCAATCAAGTCGGGGAAATCGCCGAGGCGAATAACCATCATCCTGATATTTTAATTTACGGCTACAAAAAAGTGAAAATCACTTTAACCACGCACAGCGAAGGCAAGGTGACGGACAAAGATACGGAAATGGCAAAATTGATTGACAAGAGTGTGTCATTCTGAACTTGTTTCAGAATCTATTGAATGAGATCCTGAAATAAATTCAGGATGACAACAAGTAGAAAAAATCAAATAAATATGATTATTAATATTTACGCTACTTTTCCTAATTTAAAAACCGCGAAAAAAATCGCTTCGGTATTATTAAAAAAGCGATTGATTGCTTGCGCCAATTTTTTCCCAATTAAATCAAGTTATTGGTGGCAAGGCAAAATTGTTAATGACCAAGAAATCGCGGCGATTTTTAAAACTAAAAAAGAAAACTGGCAAAAAGTTAAAAATGAAATAAAAAAACTCCACCCTTATAAAATTCCATTAATTGAGGGTTGGAAAACCGAGTCTAATCTGGAATACGAGAAATGGGTAGAAAGAGAGGTAAAAAAAATCTAATTTTTAATTTTGAATTTCGATTCAAATTCTAATATCTTAATTTTTCAAAATTCGGTTATTCAAAATTGATTCAAAATTCAAATTTCAAAATTCAAAATTTATTTCCTACCAAAAAATCAATCTCTTCACTATTTGCCAATATAAATTAAAAACCGGGTTGACTAAATTAGTCAGTAACGGATTATCCAAATCCTGAAACTCAATTTTACCGACAAAACGTTCAACCATTTCCCGGTCAGTGATTTTTCGTTTAGATTGGACCCGACGTCTGGTCTTTATTATTTTTTGCCAATTTTTTAGGTGGCAAAAATACCAGCAGACTTTTAAATTTTCCCGCCACCAGCCGGCAAAAAATGAGTAAAAAAACATCACCACATCCATCAAGGCGCAAGCTGGACCAATTAACAACAAAGTTTGCCATTTATAATTTTGTAAAAGCACCAAATAACGGTTCCGTTCCATAAAATAATATTTTTGAATGCTGCGGGAAAACTCATATTTATGGTAAACCACAGATTTTGGCGCTAAAATTATTTTAAAACCAAAAAGCCACAGCCGCCAGCCCAAATCAGTATCTTCGTGGTACATAAAAAAATCAGGGTTAAAGAGGCCAACTTGTTTTAACGCTAAGATGCGGTACAGGCTGGCGGCGCCGGAACTATAGGTAATCTCTCTGACTTCTAACTCCTGATCTGGCAACTGGTAACCGCCGGCAAAACCAAAGCCTAAATAATGAATTTCATTGCCGATGCTGTTAATTTTAGTTTTATCTTGAAATAAAAGCAGTTTTGATTGCACCGCGCCGATTTGAATATCTGACTCCCCGATTTCAACAGCTTTTTCCAAAAAATCTGGCTCAACCACCGTATCTTGGTTTAACAAATAAACATAATCAAAATTATGGTTAATGGCATATTGCAGGCCAATATTATTGCCGGTGGCAAAACCAAGATTAGTTTTATTCTGAATTAAAATTAAATTGTTAATTGTTGATTGTAAACTGTTAATTGTTGCAACGGAATTATCAGTTGAAGCGTTGTCAATGACTAAAATTTCAAAACTATCTTTAGAATAATTAAGTTTACTAAGTGAAGACAAACAGTCGCGGAGATAATCCGCGCCGTTGTAGCATAAAATGATAATTAATACTCTGTCGGCCATACGCAAAATAACAAAATCCAAATGACCAATGTCAAATCAAATCCAAAATCCAAATGTCAAATATTATTTTGAATTTTGTCATTTGACATTGAGTTGACATTTTGATTTTGAACTTTGGATTTATTATCATTTTCTAAGGCTGCCTCCCTCACTATTTTCGTGACCTCCTGATCAATCTTTTCCAATTTGACAATAATTCTAAAAACCACAAAAAATAAAACGATAATTGACAAATAAACTAATAAATCAGCGCCGCGGCTGACTCCCAGCCATTGAGCAATGATATCAGTTTTTTGCGGTAAAACGACGGCCAGACCGACTAAAAGCCAAAATATAACCCAAATCATCAACTCGCGAACCGTGATATCGCCTCTTAAATAACGAGAAGTTGTTCGCCACAAAACAAAAATAACAAACAAAAGAATAATTATTTTTATAATCATTTTGATATTCTCTTAATGATTAAATCCCAAACAATCCTCCAGGAATTGCTTAACTTTTGACCCTTCTCCAATGAGTAGTTGGTATAATTAATTTCCACCGGCACTTCTTTGAATTTTAGGCCTTGTTTTTTAATTTGTTCAATAATTTCTGAAGCATGCGCCATCCCGTCTTGCTTAATTTCAATTAAACTGGCGGCTTTTGCCGAAAAAGCCCGAAAACCATTATGGGCATCGGTCACTTTAAGACCAGTATAAAGCCGGGTAAACCAAGCCGCCAGTTTCAAGACAACGAACCTCATTAAAGGAACATTCTTGATTCTTAATTCTTGATTCTTAATTCTTGATTCCAGAAATCTTGAACCCAGCACTACATCTACCTCACCCAACAATAATGGTTTAATGACCTGATCAATCTCATCGGGATTATGCTGACCATCGGCGTCAAAAGTGACAATAATTTCCGCCCCATTCGCCAAAGCAAAAGAAATGCCAGTTTGCAGTGCTGCACCCTGGCCACGATTTAAAAAATGAGTTAAGACTTTTGCTCCGGCCTGTTTGGCTAATTCACCGGTGTCATCTGTTGAACCGTCATCAACCGTAATGATTTGACTGACTTGATCTTTAAGTTTTCTAATAATTTCAAAAATTGTTTTTGCTTCATTGTAAGCCGGAATAACAACCTGGACATTCATATCAAAATTTAGTGCCGGGGCGAACAATCGTCCGATAAGCTTTGAAATAATCAATCGTCCCCTTAATGCCTTCATCAAGCAAAACCACGGGAAACCAGGATAAACGTTCTTTAGCTAAACTAATATCCGGCAGGCCAAGCGGCGTCATAAAAAGCAATGGCTCTTTAAAAATAATTTTTGATTTTGAACCAGTCAGGTTAATGACTTTTTCGGCAAAACCAACTAACTTTGATTCAATATCGCTGCCAAAATTAAATGGCCCGCTTTCCGAACTCTTCATTAATTTCATTAAACCAACGACAATATCAGTCACGTGGCAAAAAGAAGAAGAAAAATTTTTATCCCCATAAATTACCAAATCGCTTCCCTCGATGGCATTATAAACAAAATCAGGAATCATCTCGCCGGTTTTTAGTCTCATTTTAGGCCCATAGGTCCGAAAAATTCTGGCAATTTTAGTATCCAAATTATAAACTTCACCGTAAGTCCATGCCAAAGTTTCAGCAAATCTTTTGCCCTCGTCATAGCAAGCCCGGGGACTCAAATGATTAACTGCACCGTTATAATCTTCTTTAAAATAAAGATTTTTCTGGTTTCTCGGGCCATAGACGACCGACGAAGAAGCAAGTAAAAATTTAGCTTTGTATTTTAGGGCTAAATCCAAAACATTTTTGGTGCCAACCGAATTAGCTAAAGCCGTTTCAATTTTTGTTTTTTCAAAATCTTTCGGTGAAGTCGGGCAAGCCAGATGATAAATTTCCTGAAGCCCTTGAAATTTAATTTTGAATTTCTCCAATTCCCGATAATCTTCCAAAATAATAGGTTGATTAATATCATGTTTGATAAATTCAAAATCAGGATTCTGAAGCAAATGGTCAATATTCACTTCATCGCCGGAAATAAAATTATCAACGCAGATAACTTTACTGGTTTTAATCAGTTCGTCGCAAAGGTGCGAACCGATAAAACCAGCGCCGCCAGTGACTAAAATATTGGGTTTTTCAAATATTGGTTTTTTAGCCATAGTTTAAAATCTCAAATCCTCTCCGCCAGAGGCGGATCCGCCTTGGGCGGAAAATCTCAAAATGAATTTGTATAATATTATCTTATGCCTTTAAACAAACACTGTATTAATCTTAACCTTTATTATAATTATAAAATAACTAATTTATTTATTCAAGGGATAAATTTTGACGATGGCGAAAAGTCCAAAACCGATTGAAACTAAAATTCCAAAAAGTGACTATGCCCGTGGCAAAAACCCAGGATAGACGATAATCAAATCCGAACCAATCAGTTAAAAAATAAATAATGGCGGTATTAATAATTAGGCCAGAGATCATCACCGTGGCGAATTTACTTAACTGGTTTATCATCGCCCAGCCGATATCGGTATTTCTAAAAGTCCAGTTTTTATTTGCCAAAAAATTAAATACTGCAGAAATTAAAAAAGCAACAATTGAAGAATAAACGTACCAAACCCCTAACCACTCCGTCACGGAATAGTAAATCAAAAAATTAAATGCCGCCGAAGTCCCACCGACAATACAAAATTTGACAAACTGTTTAAAAAGCTTGTGCTGATCTAAATAATTTCTAAAAACTAATTGAAAATTAATCATCGCTGATAATTAATAGCGCAAGACAGCGGTCCTAGCGCCGCCAAGATAATTTAAGGTGTGGGCAAAAAATTCAAATTTAGTTTTCCCTTGTAAATCAAAAATTTTAATTTCCGAATTGCCGCCAACGCCTAAGCCGGTAATAACTTCGGCAATTCGGTCATTGTCAACATCGCCGGCAGAAATATTAACACCGGTTAAAGAATTCGGATTAGCGGCAAAAAAACTGCCCGCCGGCGAACCAAGATAAGTAAAAACCCTGACTTCTGGCACCGCATTATTTTCAATCGCAGCAATAATTTCAGGCTGGCCGTCACCGTGCAAGTCAGCCACGGCAACATTAACCCCACCCCTAGAATTTTTATTAAAAGCAAAAAATTGGGAAATTAATTCGCCATCTGAACTAAAAACTCGAACATGAGGCCCGCCGCCACTGCCCGCCCCAGTCACAATATCGTTCTTACCGTCATGGTTAAAATCAGCGACCGCAACCTTAACTCCGCCCCGAAAAGTTTGGTTATAAGCCAAAAACTTTTTTAAAAGATTACCTTGCGAGTCAAAAATTTTAACTTCTGGCTCGCTCCCCTTGCCCGCACCAGTAATAATTTCGTCAATGTTATCCCCATTGATGTCAGCCACGGCGATATTAATCCCACCGCGCAATTTTTTATCAGCCGCAAAAAATTGGGAAATTAACTGACCTTCAATGTTAAAAATCCGAACATGAGGCCCGCCGCCACTGCCGGTTCCGGTGACCACTTCATCTTGACCATCACCGTTAACATCGCCCGCCGCCACTTTCACTTCCCCGTTAAAAGTCGGACTATAGGCGTAAAATTCTTTAAAAACTGAACCATCAGTTCTTAAAATCTTTAATTGCGGAAAAGATCCTGAACCTAAGCCCACCAAAATATAATTATCTTCACCGCCCTTTTCTTTAGACACTCTTTTGCCCAAGGTGACTTCCACTGCATTAGCCACATCAAGCATTCCCGCTCCCAATTTATTTTTAAATTCGGCATTGTATTGATCAATATCAGAAGCACCTTCAAAAACAAAATCTCTGATTTGCGAGGCAGTTAAAGAAGGTCGCAAAGCCTTAATTAAAGCCAGGGTACCGCTGACTAATGGCGCGGACAGTGAAGTCCCGGACCAATAGCCATCATAATAATTGCTAAAGCCGCTAAATTTAGGATTATAAACCTGGGCCGCATAAAAATCCTCGCCTGGCGCCGTAATGTCAATACAACTGCCATAATTGGAAAAGCTTGATTTCTTTAGATCCTTGCCTACGGCCGCCACGCCAATGACAAAATTTTCACCATTATCCCCGTCAAAACAAACTGGATAATACTTATGAAGATCAAGATTAACGCCATTGACCGCTGGATCAGTATTACCCGCCGCGGCCACCACCAACACATTTTTATTATAAGCATTTCTGATGGCCGAAAACCAATTAGCTTCAAAATGGCTACCAATAAAACTCATATTAATAATATCCGCGCCGTTACTAACCGCATAATTAATCGCCTGAATAACCGTATAGATATCCCCAGCCCCACTGCTGTCTAAAACGCGCAAGGGCATAATTTGGCTGAACCAACTAACGCCGGCAATGCCCTGATTATTATGCGAGGTCGCCGCGGCGAGACTCGCGACAATTGTTCCATGCTTAATCGCACTTTCATCAAAACCGAAAGTAAAAGATGGATTGGGATCATTATCCCATTCAACAAAATCCCAACCAGTGATGTCATCCGTATAGCCATTATTATCATTATCAACTTGGTCATTAGCGATTTCTTTTTTATTGCGCCAAATTTGTCCTTTTAAATCTGGATGATTTAAATCAACACCGCTATCTAAAACAGCAATGACTGACTGCCGACTATTAAATTCCTGTTCCCGGACCACCAAGGCTTTTGACCAAGCCGCTTTCGCGTTAATTGGATTTAAGTACCACTGCAACAAATAGTCCGGGTCATTAGGAAAAGCCGTAGCCCTAACTAAATAGTTTGGGCTGATATTTTCAATTTCACCGAAATTTGTGTATTGATTAATAATTTGCCCAACGTCAGTCTCGACGGAAAATTTTAATTTATAGATCTCCTCATCGCCCTTAAACTTTAACAAAACCTCGCCTAGACGATAGTCGATTTGTTCATTTTTAGCCAAAACATCTGAATTATAAAAAAACACGAAAAATTGAAATAAAAAAACAAATAAAAAAAATTTTAATCTAATTTTTTTAGAAATTAAAGCCATGTTTTTTATGGCTGAAAATTAAGAAAATTAATATCTAATTTAGTCTGCTGATTAACCTTAACCTATTCTTTGTTAAGTAATTCTCCTGATTCTAAAAGCTGCAAAAATTTTTCTGATTCTTGGGTAAAATTTGGATCAATCTTAACAGCCATGTCTGTTAATTCTCTGGCCTTAATGTTGTTGCCAATTTTAGCGTAAAGCGCTGCTAATTTGGCAAAATTATCCGCTGATTTTACTGATTCAATAATTTTCTCCTGAAACTGAATCGCTTGATCAAATTTTTTAACCTTAACATACAAATCAACTAATTTTTGATAATCATCAATGTCCGGCTGCCAGCCCAACTCATTAATCATTTTCTGATATTGGTTTTGGGCTAAATCATCTTTGCCAAAAAGCGTGTAAATAACTAATAAATTCCAATTGTCATCAATGACCCAGGGGGCAAGCGCTAAACCGCGGTTGAAATATTTAATTGCTTCATCAATATTATTGAGAAACAAATAGGCCTGTCCAGTTTCATAATAAATCTGGGGTCGGGTGGCATTCAAGTCAACTTCTTTTTCAAATAATTCAATGGCTTTTTGCGGATATCTTTGGTTAACTTTAGTCATGCCATTATAAAAAGTGGCCAGTAAAAGGTAATGTCTAACGTTTTTAGGTTCTTCAGCAATGCTTTTATTTAATTCTTCGCTGACGTAATCGACTAATTCCGCGGCGTAAGCTGGCGAAATATCGTCTTTTTTAATCAAGCCATCAAGATAGTAAGAGAGTTGCTCCCTGACTTCATAGCGACCGACTAAAGATTTTTCAAGCGCCGTTTTAAAAAATTTAATTGAATCCTGAACTGTTTGCTTGGTACCCTCCTTCGGCCGTAACGCTTGAAAAATATAATTATTGGCCGATAAAGTTTTGACATTAATCGCAAAAGTTATAAAAATTAGAACTACGACTAGCGTTGCAAGATAGATATAATTCGGATTTGATTTTTTTTCTGAATGATCATTGACTAACGCATTTTTGCCGGTCAGAAATACGACAAAAGCTAAAAATAAATAAAAAGGTATTTCACTGTTTAAAGTGTCAAAGACAAAAAAGTTCTGAATAAAATAAGCCACAATTAAGCCAACCCAAAGCCAGCTTGAACTTAAAAATTTTTCTTGAGAAAAATTTTTAATCAGGGCTAAAATCGCAAAAATGAGAAGCGAAAGATAAATCACTAAACCAATCATCCCGGTCGTGACACCAATATCAAAAATGACATTGTGGGCTCGGTCAAACCAAACCTGAGAACCGGCGTCCTTATAAATTTTTACCGGAAAATATTTGTTAAAGGCATAATAATAATGCTCCAAACCATAACCGATCAATAACGACTTAGGCGTTTCTTTCCAGCCTTGCCAGCTAGCATTCCAGGCCAGTAAGCGCGATTCCGTGGTGATGTTAGTAGGCGAGATGGTGGCCAAACGACTTAATGGACCAATATTTCTAATTAGTTCTGTATCTCTGCCTAAATAAAGCGCCAGCGGTGAAATTAAAATAATTAATAAGCAAAGCAAACTGACAAGTTTTAATTTTTTGTCCTTAATGACAAAGAGCGCCGCCAGCGCTAAAATAAAAATTCCGATCGCTAAGCCAATAATCGCACCACGCGTTTGGGTATTAAAAAAGATGATAAATTCAAAAATAAAACTAACTAAAATTAAAGCGGTGACACTAAATTTTTTAGAGCGGAAAAGCCAAATTAAAAGAATTAACCCCTGAAAAATAAGATAAGAAATCACAAAAATAATAATGCCGCGACGATACGGCAGATAGGCCTGATATTCAGGGCTACTAGACAAACTGCGCATGGCTTCGCCTAAAAATGGCACTTTAATTAAATTAAATAAACCCCAGTCCAGGCTTTTTGCCATGCCATTGGTCACTAACGCCCTGGCTAATAAATCAAAAATTGAAGAAATAATTAAAAAACCATCAAGCGCTAAAAAACTTAAAGAAAATAATTTAAGGTTAAATTTTTTTTCGGCGGCGAAAAAATAGAGGAGAAAAAATAAATGAAAAAGCAGATAGGCGGCAAAAAAAGTCGGATTACCAACCGTGCCGGAAAGCCGACTGCCGCCGGAAGACTTAAGTAAAAAAGGAACACCGAGCCATTGCCCCAAGGCAATAAAACTCATAACCAGGCTGGCAAAAACCGAAAAGGTAAAAAATGAATGCCAATCTTTGTCTGACTTGATGACATTCGCTAAAACAAAGAAAAATAAAAATAGATGAAAAAGATGAAATAAACCGGCCATTCTTTCGTAATTCCCCCAAAAACTTCGATAAAAACCCAGACCAAACAAACTGCTGATAATGGCCACGGCGACAAAGGCCAAAAAAACTAAAGTGATCCGATTAAAATTTGGACGGTATTGACGATCAAGGTAGGCTAAAATTAAATAGGCAACAAAAATAATCTCAACTGAGATATGAAAAAAAACGTTTTTGATGATGATAAAAGGAAAAAAGAAATTGCTATTCATGACTAAAGGCAAAAAAATAATCACCAAAGTCAAAACAAAAATAATCTGTTTTAACCTTAGGGAAACCTTGTCCACTAACAAATTATTTAATCCCATATTTTTAAATAATTAAATTAACTGCTAAAAATGAAGCACTTTAATTCTACCAAAAATCTAATTTCTTGGCAATGATTTTAGTTGACGAAAAATGAAAAATATCGTATAATTTAGCTATTCTTAAGTATGCTTGCAAACTCAACCCTGAGTTCAAAAAAAATAATT